>Ga0081538_10000317_pt1 | contig 55110 bp, 56 predicted proteins | sample TabmetS5T2R1_FD_71022 | JGI IMG/M metagenome (GOLD analysis project Ga0081538, IMG submission 71022) | Tabebuia heterophylla rhizosphere microbial communities from the University of Puerto Rico - S5T2R1 | ecosystem: Host-associated > Plants > Roots > Rhizosphere ...
CGTCCGGCTTGCGCCAGCCGGTGCTGAGCAGCCCGGCGAGCAGCGCTTCGCCGATCTGGCCGGTGCCCAGAATCGCGATCCGCCGCTCGTCGATCGGCATGCGCGGGAGTCTACGAGCGGATGCGCGTCACGCCGCCGCCGGCATACGCACCGGAAGAAGTCCGCGCGCGGAGCCTGCGAGCAGGTACACGCTCGCGAGCCCCTGCCACTCGCCGTAGGGCTCGAGCAGCTCGGCTGTGTCCTCAGGCTCGGCCTGCCGTCCGAGGAGCGCCGTGCAGAGCTTGATCAAGCCGAGGTCGCCGACCAGTCCGAGCTCGTAGCAGCCGAGGCCCTGAATGCCGATGACGCCGACCGACCACGGGCCGAGGCCGCGCTCCCGCTCGAGCCGCACAGCGACACCGGCGGGGCTCACGCCGCGCAGCCGCTCGACGTCGAGGGTCCGACAGATGCGGACGATCGTCGAGGCCTTGCGCGCGGTCAGGCCGAAGCGCTGGAGTCTCACCGGGGCAGTGCCGGCGAAGCACTCAGGCGTCGGCGGAACGTGGAAGTGACCGTCGGACTCGCAGGTCGACCGGATCAGCGCCCGCTCAATTTTCCTGGCTTCCCTGGAGGGGATGAGCTGGCCGCAGACGGCGCGGACGAGTGCCTGCGTCACGGTCCCGACCCGAAGCGGCCGCTTGCCGCGCAGCACGCGGATCGTGCGGCCGAGAAGCTCGTCGTCTGCGAAGCGGCGCAGGAACTCGGAGTGATCGGCGTCGAGCGGCAGCACGAAGCGAAGCTGCTCGAGCGCCTCCTCGCTCGTCGAACGGAGCTCGACCCGCCCGTCCGGCTGCTGCCACGCGGCCGCCCGGGCGACGCCGTCCTCGACCTGGAACAGGCCGACGAGTATCCGTCCGTCGAACCGCCGCGTGGCATCGCTCGCCCACACCGCGGAGTCCCGTAGCGAGAACGGACCGCGGGGCCGGAAGGTCGCCTCGACCATGCTTCAGACCCTACGACCGCGAACGGCTAGCGTTCTCAACAACGTGACTGAGACGATCGATCCCAGGACGGACATCGGCCACGTCCACCTGAAGGTCTCCGATCTCGACCGCGCGATCGACTTCTACCGCGACGTTCTGGGCTTCGAGCTCCAGCAGCGCATGGGCGACCAGGCGGCGTTCCTCTCCGCGGGCGGCTACCACCACCACATCGGCCTGAACACGTGGGAGTCGAAGGGCGGCTCGCCGCCGCCTCCCGGCACGACGGGGCTCTACCACTTCGCGATCCGTTTCCCCGACCGCAAGGCGCTGGCCCAGACGCTGAAGCGCGTCGTGGAGGCCGGCATCCGGGTCGGCGCCTCCGACCACGGCGTCAGCGAGGCGATCTACTTCAGCGATCCGGACGGGAACGGGATCGAGATCTACCGCGACCGACCGGCCGAGGAGTGGCCGCGGACGTCCGACGGCGAGGTCGCGATGGTGACCGCGCCGCTCGACGTTCAGGGTCTGCTCGCCGAAGCGGGCTAGGTGCTAGGCCTTCTCTTCGAGGCCGGTGAGGACCTTCCGGAGCAGCTTGTTCAGCTGCGCGAGCTCGCGCTCGTCGAGGGCGGCGGCGAGGGCGGCCTCCTTCCCCGCCTGGACTGTGAGCGTGTCGGCCCAGACCTCGTGGCCCTTGTCGGTCAGCTCAACCTTCAGCGCGCGCCGGTCCTCCGGGTCCGGTAGCCGGCGCACGAGACCCGCCTTCTCGAGCTGGTCGAGACGGTTCGTCATCGCGCCGCTCGACAGCCCTTCCCACTTCGCAAGCTTGCCGGGCGAGCTCCGGTGGGGCGGCCCTTCCAGCGCCAGGTGCCTAAGTACGTGCCACTCGCCGTGGCTGAGCTCGAAGTCGCCGAGCGTCTCCATCATCTTCCGGTCGATGAGCCTCGTGATCCACTGGATCCGCTGAACCGCCGCCTCGATGTCGAGGTCAATCGGCGGGAGCCTGGGAGCCCACTCCTCGATTCGCTGATCGACGCGGTCGGACTCGACCTTCTTGGCCGCCACGAACCGAATTGTGTTCGAAATGTGTCTTGACGTCAAACTATCTCCTGCCTATACTCTCGATGTCGAATAGTTCGAGATCGAGAATAGCGAGCTGAAGGGAGGACGGCGTGCAGCCGATGGACGTGCAGACCAGATGTCAGCTGGCCGCCGAGCATGTAGCGTCGCTGGCTACGTCGATGGAGTCCCCGCAGACAAGGAGGAGCCGATGGCAACGACGACTGAGAACGCCTACCGGGTCGCCATGCTCGATGGCATCGAGGCCAGAGACGACGAAGACAACAGGCGCATACGCCTAGCGGTCCGTCGGGAGCTCGACATCGAGGCGTTCGGCGTGAACGCCTACCGTGCCGTTGCTGACGACGCACAAATCATCAACGAGCACCATGAGCTCGGGCTTAGCGGAGCCGGCCAGCAGGAGCTCTACGTCGTCCTCAACGGCGGGGCTATTTTCAACATCGACGGCGAGCGGGTCGAGGCGCCGGCCGGTTCGCTGGTCTTCGTCCGCGACCCGGCGACGAAGCGTGGTGCGGTTGCGACTGAGGCCGGGACGACGGTGCTGGCAATCGGCGGAACTCCTGGAGAGGCGTACCGCGTGTCCCCACCGGAGGCTCAGGAGGCGATGGAGGCCTACAACGCCGGCGATTTCGAGAAAGCGGTCGAGCGCCTCAGTCAGGTTCTCGCACGCGAGCCCAACGACGTGCTGTCGCTCTACAACACAGCGTGCTTCGAGGCTCGACTCGGACGCACCGACGACGCCCTCGAGCATCTCGGCCGCGCCGTCAAGCTCGAGGAGCGGGCCCTGGAATACGCCCGCGGCGACGAGGACTTCGACTCCGTCCGCGACGACCCCCGCTTCAAGAAGCTAGTTCCGTAGCCTGTGCATGAGAGCCGGGGGTGCGCTCGCACCCCCGGTGCTATACCTACCCCTGCGGGGTAGATGGCCAAGCCTGTAGAACAGCTCGACCGCGTCGTCATCCGGTTCGCCGGCGACTCCGGCGACGGGATGCAGCTGACGGGGTCACGGTTCACGAGCGAGACGGCGGTCCTCGGGAACGACCTCTCGACGCTGCCCGACTTCCCGGCCGAGATCCGCGCGCCTGCAGGCTCGCTGCCGGGCGTCTCGGGCTTCCAGATCCACTTCTCCGACCACGACATCCTCACTCCGGGCGACGAGCCGAACGTGCTCGTCGCGATGAACCCGGCCGCGCTGCGCACGAACCTCGGCGACCTGCCGCGCGGCGGCACCCTGATCGTCAACCGCGACGCGTTCACGGACCGCAACCTCGAGAAGGCGGGCTATACCGCCAATCCGCTCGAGGACGGAACGCTGAACGAGTTCCACGTCCACGAGGTGCCGCTGACCTCGCTGACGCTCGAGGCGCTGAAGGAGGTCGACGTGACGAAGCGGGAGGCCGAGCGCTCGAAGAATATGTTCGCGCTCGGGCTCATGTCGTGGCTCTACCACCGTCCCACCGAGGGGACGATCGCCTTCCTGGAAAAGAAGTTCGCCTCGAAGCCGGCGATCGCGGACGCGAACGTCAAGGCGTTCAAGGCGGGTTGGGCGTACGGCGAGACGAGCGAGGACTTCGCGGTCACCTACGAGGTCGCGCCGGCCAAGCTTCCGCCCGGCACGTACCGCAACATTCGCGGGAACCAGGCGCTTGCGCTCGGGCTGATCGCCGCGAGCGTGAAGAGCGGCCTGCCGCTCTTCCTCGGCGCGTACCCGATCACGCCCGCGTCGGAGATCCTCGAGGACCTCTCGCGGCGCAAGGACTTCGGCGTCCGCACCTTCCAGGCCGAGGATGAGATCGCCGCAGTGGGCGCCTCGCTCGGCGCGAGCTTCGGCGGCGCGCTGGGCGTCTGCACGTCGAGCGGTCCGGGCGTCGTCCTGAAGATGGAGACAATCGGTCTCGCCGTCACGCTCGAGCTGCCGCTCGTGATCCTCGACATCCAGCGGGCCGGACCGTCGACGGGGATGCCGACGAAGCCGGAGCAGGCCGATCTCCTGCTCGCAATGTGGGGACGCAACGCAGAGTCGCCCGTTCCGGTCGTGGCCGCCTCAACCCCCGGCGGCTGCTTCGACAGCGCGATCGAGGCGGCGCGGATCGCAGTCAAGTACCGCACACCGGTCTTCCTGCTCTCCGATGCCTACCTCGCCAACGGCTCGGAGCCGTGGCTGATCCCCGACGTCGAGTCGCTGCCCGAGATCTCGATCGAGTTCGCCGACCAGCCGAACCACGAGGGCGACTTCCTGCCGTACCTGCGCGACGCCGAGACCCTGGCGCGCCCCTGGGCAATTCCCGGGACGCCAGGGCTCGAGCACCGCATCGGCGGCCTGGAGAAGGCCGAGGGGACCGGCAACGTCTCGTATGACCCCGACAACCACGACTACATGGTTCGCGTCCGCGCGCAGAAGGTCGCCGGGATCGCCGCCGACATCCCCGAGCTCGAGGTCGAGGACGACGGCGGCGCCGAACTGCTCGTGCTTGGGTGGGGCGGGACGTACGGCCCGATCGCTGCGGCGGTCCGGCGAGTGCGCCTCGGCGGCGGCAAGGTCGCCCATGCGCACCTCAACTACCTGAACCCGTTCCCACGCAACACCGGCGAGGTCCTGCGCCGATACGAGAAGATCCTAGTTCCGGAGATGAACCTGGGGCAGCTGCTGAAGCTCGTACGGGCGGAGTTCCTCGTCGACGCCGTCGGTTACAACCGCGTGCGCGGCCTGCCGTTCCGCTCGTCGGAGCTGGCCGAGGCGATCGAGGGGATGCTATGAGGACCAGTCTGCTCCCGTTGATGGTCTTGACGCTCGCTGCCTGCGGCGGTGACGGCAACGGCGGCAGTGCCGGAGGTGGCGGTGGCGGCGGCGAGGACATCCAGCCCGTCACGATCACCCTGGAGGAGATGAACAACTCCGGCAAGACCGGCACCGCCGAGCTGCAGCCGGGCGCGGCTTCCACCGAGATCGCGATTGCGCTCGAGCCCCCGGAAGGGGACAACGAAACCATTCACATCCACACTGGCACCTGCGACTCGCCCGGCGCAGAAGTTGTCCACGACCTCGGCTTCACGACGACAGGCCTCGGCCAGGGCCAGGCCTTCGTGACGCTGCCGGAGCTGACGACGGGCGAATACGTGCTCGACATCCACAGTGCCAAGAATCCGGACGAGGTGATCATGTGCGGGGCGATCCCGGAGCGATGAGCGACGGCAACGGAAAGCTCGTCCAGCTGACCGCCAAGGACTTCAAGTCCGACCAGGAGGTCCGCTGGTGCCCGGGCTGCGGCGACTACGCCATCCTCGCCGCGCTCCAGAGCTTCATGCCCGAGCTCGAGCTCCCACGGGATCGCATCGTGTTCGTCTCCGGGATCGGCTGCGCGGCTCGTTTCCCGTACTACATGCAGACATACGGGATGCACTCGATCCACGGGCGCGCGCCGGCGATCGCGACCGGCCTGAGCACCTCGCGACCGGATCTCTCGGTCTGGGTCGTGACCGGCGACGGCGACGCGCTGTCGATCGGCGGCAACCACTTGATCCACGCGCTGCGCCGCAACGTCAACTTCAAGATCCTGCTCTTCAACAACCAGATCTACGGGCTGACGAAGGGGCAGTACTCGCCGACGAGCCCGCTCGGGACGAAGAACAAGACGACTCCGTTGGGGTCGCTCGACTACCCGTTCAACCCGGTCTCGCTGGCACTAGGTGCCGAGGCGACGTTCGTGGCACGGTCGATCGACACCGACCGCAAGCACCTGACGGAAGTGCTCCGGCGGGCCGCGACGCACCCCGGCTCGTCCTTCGTCGAGATCTACCAGAACTGCAACGTCTACAACGACGGCGCGTTCGACGCGGTGCGTGAGCAGAAGGAGAACCGGATCCTGCTGACCCACGGCGAGCCGGTGCGCTTCGGCGAGGAGGGCGAGCGTGGCGTCGTCCAGCGGCCGAACGGCTCGATGGAGCTCGTCGAGGTCGCCGACGTGGGCGAGGAGGCGCTGCTCGTCCACGACGAGCACGCGGAGGACGCATCGCTCGCGTTCGCACTCTCGCGGCTGGCACACACGCCGCACGGCCCGACGCCGCTCGGAGTCTTCCGCGACGTCGAGCGACCGGTCTACGACGCGCTGATGGCGGAGCAGATCGAGACGACGCGCCGCGAGCAGGGCGAGGGCGACCTCGGGAAGCTCCTCCACGCCGGGGACACCTGGGCGATTTCCTGATCGACGTCCAAGCCTGGCTCGAGGGCTACCGGCAGGCTTGGGAGGACGCGGATGCCGACGCGGCCGCAGCGCTCTTTACCGACGACGCGGTGTACCGCTCGAGCCCGTTCCGCGAGCCCCACCACGGGCAGGACGGCATCCGCCGGTACTGGGCGAACGCGACGGCGAAGCAGTCGAGCACGCGTGTTCGCATGGGACGGCCAATCGTCGACGGCGACCGCGTTGCCGTCGAGTGGTGGACGACCTACACCGATGCGGAGGAAGGGGAAGGCACGCTGCCCGGGATCCTGATGCTCCGGTTCGCGCCCGACGGTCGCTGCGCAGAGCTCCGCGAGGCCTGGAACTGGGAGCCGGGGATGCACGAGCCCCCGCCGGGCTGGGGCACCTAGCCCACCAACACGAAGCCCGCCTCGTGGGCGGGCTTCGCGGGGAGAGGGATTGGATGTACCGAGGAGAAGCCTGGTTAACCGTCGTCGTCGGGACGGCTCGTCGTCACCGTCCTGACAATTTCGCAGTTGACGTGGACGTCGGACTCCCTGGAGTTGAGCCAGATGACGTCACGGTCTCCCTCACCGCAGTCGATCCGGTCGAACTTCCGATCGCGGGCGAGCGCGTGCATGTTGTCGTTGCCGGCGCCTCCGAACTGGATGTCCGCGCCGCGACCGACCCAGATGATGTCGTCGCCGTTTCCTCCATCGACGACGTCAGCTCCCCAGCGGCCACGCAGGATGTCGTTGTCCTCGCCGCCGTTGAGCGTGTCAGGGCCCGGGCCGCCCCGCATGCGGTCGTTGCCGCCCTCACCGTTCAGGGTGTCGCGTCCCCAACCGCCGAAGACGCGGTCGTTGCCGGCCCCGGCGTTGACGAGGTCGTCGCCGCCGCGGGCATGAATCCGGTCGTTCCCCGCCGTGCCCGTCAGCGTCTCGCCGTTGTGCGTTCCCTTGATGACGACGACGCGGTGGGCGACAGCGGCACTCACGATCGCCAGCGCGGACAGCGCGGCGAGCGCGAGAACTCCGAGTCGAATCGTCTTCCTCACAGCTCGAACCTCCCTTGGACGATGGGATGACTATCCCCGTCCGCCGTGAGGGCGCCGTAGGCGATTCGAAAAGATTTCGCTCGGGTCTGTTAGGCCGTTGTTAGCGGCGTCTGCGGTCAGTAGACTGCGCAGGCAACATCGAATCGTACAGTTGGTGATACCTACAGGGTTGCGGACAGCGGCCCGGTCCTGTACCGTCGTTCGCGATGGCGGTTCGTTCCGTTCACGTAACGCGCGGCGACGTCGTAACCAACGAGCTCTGGTACGAGGCGGACCTCGGCGACTGGGTGGCCGCGTGGCGGTTGCTGCCGCAGGGCGGGCGGGTCGTCTTCGGCGAACTGCGCCTGTTCCCGAAGGAGCCGCGCCGGAAAGCAGGCCGGTGGAGCGCGGACCGGCTCGGTGACCGTGCCCAGGTCCCAGGAGGCGGCATCACCGTCAGGGAGCTGCGGCGGCTCGTCCTCGAAATCGGCCGGCATCGAGGGGAGGCACGAGCCGAGGTCGGCAGGTGGGTCGCGAGCGAGCAGCGGCGTGAGCGCCCGCTGGGTGATCCATTCGGCCCGGAGGGGCTGTTCGCGCGGCATGGACTCGCCACGGCGTTCGTCGACCAAGCGCGCGGGGAGGTGATCGGGTTCGACATGCACCTGCCGCCCACGCGAATGCGCCGGGATGACCGCTTCTACGCCGAGATGGCGGCCGCCTACGCCGAGGCCGTCTCCGCCGGAAACAATCGGCCAATCGACACGATCGCCAAAGCCCTGGGCCGGTCGAGAAACACCGTGAAAGACGTAATCCGGGAAGCGCGTGCCAGAGGTCTCCTGACCGAGACGACCCATGGCCGCGCCGGGGGACGACTCACCGCAAGGGCCAAGAAGCTGCTGAAGCCGCGAGACACGGAGGGGCCCGGGGACAGGGCGACGCATTAGGCCGTTGTTAGTGCGGCTCGCCGGCCGTAGACCTCGTGCGCGGCGGCGAGGGTCATCGCGACCCCGACCGAGCCGGCGACGAAGAACGCGAGCGGGGTCCCGCCGACGTCCGCGAGCCAGCCCGCCAAGAGCCCGCCGAGCGGGGCGAGCCCGGCGAAGGCGAAGAGGTAGAGGCTCAGGACGCGTCCGCGAAGATGGTCCGGAGCGCTGAGCTGCAGGAGCGACTGGCTGTTTGACGTCCAGAGCGTGAAGCAGGCCCCGATCACATAGAGGAGCGCTGTGCAGGCGACGAGGGTGTGCACTGGGGCGAGCGCGAGCAGCGCCACGCTGAAGCCGCCGACGCCGGTCATCAGCGCCTTCCAGCTCGCGCGGCCGAGGGCGGCCGAGAGCAGCGCGCCGGTGAGTGCGCCGCCGCCGAAGACCGCCGAGAGGAGGCCGAACGTCCTCGGGCCGGCGTCGAGCGTCTCGGAGGCGAGGACCGGTACGAGCACGTGGAAGTTGAACCCGACCGTGCTGACCACCGTCGTCATCGCCAGCACGAGGCGCACCCGCGGCGAGTGCCGCGCATAGGACAGGCCCTCCCGGATGCTGCTGATCCACGAGGGGTGGCGCTCGGGTCGCTCCAGCGGCACGAGCTCCTCGGTTCGCATCAGCGCGAGGCTCGTCAGGACGGCGAGAAAGCTGAGCGCGTTCAGGCCGAAGCACACGGTGACGCCGAACGCGGCGATGATCACGCCCGCCACGGCCGGGCCGATCACACGCGAGCCGTTGAAGAGGCTCGCGTTCAGCGCAATCGCGTTCGGCAGCTCGTCGCGTCCGACCATCTGGAACGTCAGGGCGTGCCGTCCGGGGGCGTCGAAGACAAGGGCCGTGCCGGCGGCGGCGGCGAGCAGGTAGGCGAGCCACACGATCTCGGCGCCGGAGAACGCGAGGAACGTGAGCGCCGTGGCGACGATCATCGACGCCGACTGGGTCGTCATCACCAGGCGACGGTTGTCGAAGCGGTCGGCGACGACGCCCGAGACGAGCCCGAACACCGTGAAGGGGGCGAAGCGACAGAAGGCGAGGAAGCCGACGGCGACCGCCGAGTGCGTCAGCTCGACCACGTACCAGGCGAGCGCGATGTTCTGCATCCAAGTGCCGACGAGGGAGATCACCTGGCCGGTGAAGAAGAGCCGGTAGTTCCGGTGCATGCGAACGCTGGCGAAGGTCCGGCGGTGGACCGCGAGGATCGCCGCGGTCACTCGGTCTCCTCGAGCAGCGTCAGGAGCGGCTCGACCGCAGCATCGATCGCGGCGAGCTCTTCCGGTGAGAGTTGCTGCAGCCGTGCGGCGAGCCAGGCCGTGCGGCGGGACTTGACCGACCGAAGCACGCGCTCTCCCTCTCTGCTGAGGGAGAGGCCCTGGCGGCGGCGATCGCTGGGATCCGGCGTACGCAGGATCAGGCCGGCCCGCTCGAGGCGGTCGACGTGGCTCGACATCGACGCCGGCGAGATGCGCTCCAGAGCGGCCAGGTCGCGCACGCCGATCCCGCGGTTCTGCTGAATCTGGAACAGCAGCGAGACCTGGCCGCCGGTGACGCCGAGGGCGTGCGACTCGCGTCTCAGCTCTCGCGCCACCTTGAGCAGCGCAGGGCGGAGACGATTCGCGACGGCCAGCGGCTCCAAGGTCATGACAGGCATCGTTAGCCAGGCTAACAAAAATAGTTAGCGTGGCTAACTAGTTAGGAAAGTATGAGACTTCTTCTAAGAGTTTGCAACGCTTAGGCCTCAGAGGCCTCTGGGAGGAGGGGCGTCGTCCTGATCATCCACGATCAGGCGATTGCAGCCCGTGCCCCGCGGGTTGTGCGGATGCCGGGTGGACGGGTGCTCGACGCGCCGGTCGCCGCCCCGGTATGACGAGCAACGCCGCGGCGGCCACTCCGAGCAGGCCGCAAACGAGCCAGAGCCCGTCGGGGCTCCACGCGAAGATCGCTGCGCCGAGGGCGGGGGCAAACACGAACGCAAGGCCCCACGTCAGGCCCCACGCTCCCTGGTAGCGACCCCGCAGATGCTCCGGGGCGATGTCGGCGACGTAGGCCGATGCGACGGGGGCGTACACGATCTCGCCGAGCGTCCAGATCAGCACGGTCAACGCCAGCTCCGGGAGGTCGTTGGCGTATGCGTTGAGCGCGAACCCCAGCCCGACGAGGACCGAGCCGAGAGCGATCACCGGCCGGTACGGGTAGCGCCGGGTGATCGCGACGAGCGGGAGCTCGAGCAAGATGATCGCGAGGCCGTTCAGCGAGATCAGCAGGCCGTAGTCGGACTCGGAGAGCCCGCTCGCGCGCACATGGAGTGGAAAGGTCGTCTGGCTCTGGAAGTACACGAAGGCGCCGAGCACCGACGAGATGAGAAAGAAGACGAAGGCGGTGTCGCGGACGATCGTCCTCAGCCCCTCGCCCCGCCGCTCGTCGCCGCGCCGGACACGGACTCCCTCGGGCAGAGCGACGAGCGCAATCACGCCGAAGGCGATCGACGTGAGGGCGTCTCCGAGGAAGAGGAAGAAGAACGACTCCTCGGCGAGGAGCCCGGCCGTCGCCGGCCCGGCGGCGAAACCGGCGTTGATCGCCAGGCGGTTGAGCGCGAAGGCGGGGATTCGCTCGCCCGCCGGAGTGAGGTCGGTGAGCAGGGCGGCGGTCGCCGGCCGATACATCTCGCCGGTGAGGCCGGCGAGCGTCGTCAGGACGATGATCGGCGCGAGCGAGTGGGCCTGGGAGAGGAGCAGGAGCGTCGCGGCCGAGCCGAACATCGAGAGCGCGATCGCATTCCGCCGGCCGAGCCGGTCTGCGATCCAGCCGCCCACCGCCGCGGCGGCGACATTTCCGATCCCGTAGAAGCTGACGACGAGCCCCGACTCCGCGATCGAGTAGCCCTCGTTGCGCAGGTAGAGGACGAGGAAGACCGCGACGAAGCTGCCGAAGCGGTTGACGAAGGAGCCGGCACACAGGATCCACACCGGACGCGGCAGGGTGCGGATCCCCTCGCGCAGCGTCGTCCGCGGCTCAGCCATCGCCCTAATCAATCATCCGGAGGCCGCCTCGCCGAGCGGGCATCATCAGGAGATGCGAATCGCTCTCGTCGTGGCCGCGCTTCTGGCGGCGCTTGCCGTCCCCGCCGGGCTGATGCTTGCCCGTGGCGGCGGGGACGAGCCGGACTTTCGCGGCAGCCAGCCGCCCGAGGGGATCATGCTGCCCGCGTTCGAGCTACGGGACGATCAGGGGCGGCCCGTGCGGTCGTCCGAGCTCCGCGGCAAGGCGCTCGCCGTCACGTTCCTCGACACGGAATGTGTCGAGTCCTGTCCGATCATCGCCGCCCAGGTTCCTCAGGCGTTCAAGGCTCTGGGAGCGGACCGTTCGGCAGTGGATGCGCTCGCGATCACGGCCGATCCGGTCGGCGATACTCCGGAGCGGATCGACGCGTTCCTCCGCCGCTACCGCGCGACAGGAACGCTTCGCTACCTCGACGGCACGGTTCCGGAGCTCCGCTCCGTGTGGCGGGACTTCCAGGTCGCGTCGTCGCTCGACTCCGGCAACTCCAACATGCACTCGGCGCCGGTCCGGATCTACGACCGCGAGGGCCGCTGGCGCTCGACGCTGAACGCCGGGGTCGATCTCACCCCCGCCAACCTCGCCAACGACCTTCGCGAGGCGCTGAGCGCGAGCTGATCCGGTCCAGAGGTTTTAGCGCTTTCAAGGGGGGGTAAGCCCACTTCGGAGGCGGCGAGGGCAGGGGTCAGTCACACGTTCATCGAAGCGGCGGCAGGTCTGCTGCCGGAGCCTTCTCCGACGGGGGGCATGGGGGGCCGGCTGGGCGGCCCCCCACTGTTATCTCGACCGCCGGACGGACTTCGACGCGGCCCCGAGCGCCTCGAAGCCGTCGGAGAAGGCGACGTCAACCCGCTCGACAGGTGCCGGCGCCGAGTCTCCTCGGCGCTCGAGCAGCGATTGCCCGAGCCGGGCGAGCGCGCGCTCGCGCTCGGCGAGATCGGCTGCGTGCCGGTCGAGTCGGGCGGCCGACTGCGCCTGCCGCTCGGCCTCCCGTTTCAGCTTGCGCTCCCACACCCCGAGGTCGCCTTCCTTCGCGGCTGCGGCTCGTTCCCGGGGCTCGAGCTCGGCCAGTGCGGCCTCGCGCGCCGCCAGGTCTTCCTCGCGCTGCCGGAGGTCGGCCGCTCGTTCATCGAGTGTCAGCTGGCCCTGGGACATCTGTGCGCGCAGGGCGTCGAGCTCGGCCGCCTGGCGATCGAGCTCGGCCTCGCGTGCCCGCACGTCCGACGAGCGGCGCTTCAGGTCGGCACGCTCGGCCTTGAGCTCGGCCTCGCGTCTCTCGATGTCGCTTTCTCGCCGCCCGAGCCGGGCCTCGCCCCGGGCGAGCTGTGACTCCTTGTGCCGCTGCTTGCCCTTGAGCAGCTCGCGCTCGGCGAAGCGTCCCCGCAGCGCGTCGAGCCGGTGCTGGCGCTGTCGCCGTGCCTCCAGCTTCCGGGCGATCCGGCGGACCCGCGCATCCAGGTCCTCCTCCCGCTTTGCGAGCTCCCGCTCCCGCTCAGCGATCCGCACGGCGGTCTGGCGAAGCTCGGCCTTGGCCTTGGCCAAGTCGTCGAGAGCTGTCTCGCGTGCTCGCCGGCGCTGCTCGAGGACGTCGGGATCCATCGCCTCCGGGGGCGGCTGCGGGTCGGTGTCGCCGGTGCGTCTCCTCACAACCACGTTCTAGCACCGCCGCGGGCGGGGCATAGTCGCGCCTGACGGGACGTTGGGAATGAAGGTGCGGGTCTGGGGTGCGCTCGCGACGATCTACGTCGTCTGGGGGTCGACGTTCCTCGCGATCGCCGTCGTCGTCCGCGACCTGCCGCCGTTCCTCTCGATGGCGCTGCGGCACCTCATCGCCGGCTCGCTGCTCTTCGCCTGGGCCTGGTCGAGGCGGCGCGGCGACACCCGGCTCGGCGCGCGGCAGTGGGGCGCCGCGTTCCTGTTCGGCGGCCTCCTCTTCCTGGCCGGACACGGCGGACTAGCCTGGGCGCAGCAGGAGGTCCCGTCCGGGATCGCAGCGCTGATCGTGGGGACGATCCCGTTCTGGTTTGCCCTGGTCGCCTGGGTCCTGTTCGGCGAGCGGCTCGGAGGACGCGCGCTGCTCGGGCTCGTCCTCGGGTTCGCGGGGCTGGTGCTGCTCGTCGATCCAACGGGGGAGGAAGGCGCGAAGCCGTTCGCTGCAGCCGTGATCGCGTTCGGGGCGTTTGCCTGGGCGGCGGGGTCGGTCTGGTCCAGGCGTTTGCCTCTCCCCGCCGACACGCTGCTCGCCGCGGCGATGGGGACGCTCGCGGGCGGCGCGCTGCTGGCCGTCGTCAGTGCCTCCGCCGGAGAGTTCGGCGAGGCCCGGTTCACGCCTGAGGCGCTGGGGGCGACGGCCTACATGATCGTCGTCGGCTCGCTGATCGGGTTCAGCGCCTACGTCTGGCTGCTCAAGGTCGCGCCGGCGTCGACCGTCTCCACCTACGCCTATGTGAATCCCGTGATCGCCGTCCTGCTCGGCTGGGCCTTCAACGACGAGGTGATCACGGTCCGAACGCTCCTCGCGGGCGCGGCGATCGTCGTCGGCGTCGCCCTGATGGTCGGCCGAAGTCTCGAGAGGGAGCCCGAGCCATCATTAAGCTCGGCACGTGGCTGACCGACCGGACATCGCCGAGCGTCTCGCCGGGCTCGCGCTCTTCGCCGACCTGACGCCGACCCAGGTCGAGGCGGTCGCGCACCGCTTCGACGAGGAGGTCTTCGCCGAGGGCCAGCGCATCCTGCGAACCGGGCTCAGCGGCGCCGGGCTGTTCGTGATCGTCGAGGGACAGGCGGTCATCCGCATCGACGGCATCGAGCGAGCCCGCTTCGGGCCCGGCGAGGTCTTCGGGGAGATCGGCGTCCTGACCGGCGAGCTTCCCAACGCCGACGTGGAGGCGGCGACGATGTTGCGCTGCCTCGAGATCCCGAGCCCGGAGGTCGAGCCTTTCCTGATCGAGTTCCCGCGCGTCATGTACCGGATGCTTCAGGCGGAGGCGCGCAGGCTGCGGATCACGACCGAATGGAAGACGTAGCGGCGAAGCCCTACCCGCCCGGGAACTACGACGTGGTTGTGGTCGGCAGCGGCCCCGGGGGCCTCCAGACCAGCCACTCCCTCACCCGCCTCGGCGTCCCGCACGCGGTCCTCTCGCGAGACGAGGCCCCCGGGGGCATGTTCCGCCGGTTTCCGATCTTCGAGCGGCTGATCAGCTGGACCAAGCCCGACGCGCCGGTGGGCCGGAAGACACGGGAGTACGAGTGGTACGACCACAACAGCCTGGTCGGCGACGAAGCCGCATGCGGCCTCGCCCCGGAGTTCATGGACCGCAGCTTCGACGTCCCCTCACGCGCGGAGATGGAGGCGAGCCTCGTCGCCTTCGCCGAGCGAGCCTCGGTCGAGGTGCGTTACGGCTGCCACTGGGAGGGCACCCGGCGCGAGCAGGACGGCTTCACGCTCCAGACGAGCGACGGCGACTACCGCTGCCGATTCCTGATCTTCGCGATCGGCGTCACGCAGCCGTGGGTGCCGGCGATCCGCGGCGCCGAGCACGCCTCGCATTACGTCGATACCCATCCGCCCGGCGCCTATCGCGACAAGCGCGTCGTCATCATCGGCAAGCGCAACTCGGGCTTCGAGATCGGCAGCGGTCTCCTGCCCTGGGCCTCCGAGCTGGTGCTCGTCTCGCCGCGACCCGTGCAGATCGACGTGCTGCCGCACTCGCCGCTCCGGCTCCGCTATCTCCAGCCCTACGAGGAGTACGTGCGCGGCGGCGCGGGGACGTTCGTCGTCGATGCCGCGATCTCGGCGATCGAGCGCGTGAACGGCGCTCGGCGGGTGATCGCGGAGGGCACGACCAGACCGGGGCGGCTGGAGTTCGACGCCGACGCTGTTATCCTCGCCACCGGCTTCCAGGCACCGCTTCAGGACCTGCGCGAGCTCGGCGTCGAGACGGTCCTGAACGACCGGATCCCCGCACAGTCCCCGTTCTTCGAAAGTCTCTCGGTCCCGGGCGTCTTCTTCGCCGGGAACACGACGCAGGGAGCGAGGGGCATGCGGAAGCACGGCGTGTCGCCGAACTCGACCTCGGTCAACGGGTTCCGCTACAACGCGCGGGTCGTCGCCGAGCACGTGGCCGACCGGCTGGGCATCGAGCGCGAGCGGCCCAGGCTCGAACAGAACCAGGTCGTGCCTCTGATCCTCCACGAGCTCTCGTGCGCCCCGGAGCTGTGGATCCAGAAGAACTTCCTCGCGCGGGTGGTGACGGTGGGGGGCGAGGGGATCCGCGACGAGGGCATCGTTCCGCTCGAGCATTTCCTCGACACCGGCGGAGAGGACGCGGTGGCGGCGGCGATCGAGATGAACGAGCGCGCCGTCATCCACCCGACCGTGTACGTCAGGCGCGCGAACCGCATCGCCGAGCACGAGCTCGAGCCGCATCCCGTCCATGCCTACGGCGGGCACGTCTACACGCATGAGGTCGAGTCGCTCCTGAAGCCGCTCCTGTGACGCTCGTCGCCGCTCTCGGCGACTCGATCACGGCCGGCTCCCCGCTCTGGGATCCGGGCGCCCAGAGCGGCGACCCCACGAGCCAGTACGAGTACTGGGCGTCGCTGAAGGAGCCCACGCTCGAGTTCCGGAACTGCGGCGTCTACGGCGAGCGCACCGACGAGATCGCAGCGCGGCTGGAAGGATGCGCCGTGGGCGCGGACGTTCTGATCGTCCAGGGCGGCATCAACGACATCGCCCAGGGACGATCCGTCGACCAGGCGGTGGAGAACTTGCTCGGCATGGTCCAGGCGGGCAAGGCGCTCGGCCTGCGGGTCGCCGTCGCCGAGCTCCTACCGTGGAACAACGGCTATCCGCGCGTCGATCCCGAGATCCGGCGGCTGAACGAGCTCATCGCGGGACTCGGCGGGTCAGAGCGCGTGCCCGTGCTGCCGTTCTACGCCACGCTCGAGGACGAGGAGCGACCCGGCCGGATGCGGGAGCGATGGACGGATGACGGCGATCATCCATCCATCGAGGGCTACCGCCGGCTCGGGGAGCTGGCGTTCCGTCTGCCCTAACTAGCTAGCTCTTCCGCGCGGAGGCCTTGCCGCCCTTGCGGCCGGCGGCCTTCTTCTGCGCTGTCGTGCCGCCCTGTTTGGAGCTCGATCGGCTGCCGGACGAACCGGACTTCTTGCCGCCGCGGCTCGAGGAGCCGGGCGAGGTGGCGATTCTCGCCGCGCGCTCCTTCGACATCCCCTTCTCCTTCAGCTTCTCGTACTGCTTCTCGTTCTTGACGCTCGGTCGCTTGTTGGGCACGGCTGCTCCTTTTGTGTGCTGCGTTTGTCCGCCCGTTGTTCCCGCAGCCTGGGCGGCGAAACGCGCTTAGAGAGCGAGTGTGACCTTGCTGAGACCGCGCGGCCGGTCCGGGTCAAGGCCGCGCGCGCGGGCAAGCGCCCACGCGAACAGCTGGCCGGGCACGACCGAGAGCAGCGGGCCGAGCAGCCGCGACCCGAGGTTCGGCAGCGGCAGCCGGTAGGCGGCATCCGGGATCGCGTCGGCGGCTGCGCCGCTCGCGATCAGCGTCGCGCCCGCCTCCCGCGAGCGCTCCGCTCCCTCGACGACCGCCGAGAGGGTCTCGTCGTCCGACGCGATCGCCCAGACCGGAAAGAGCGGATCGAGCGCGGCAACGGGCCCGTGGGCGAGGTCGGTGGCGGTCATCGGCTCGGCCGCGACGCGCGTCGTCTCGAGCAGCTTCAGTGCGATCTCCCGCGCGGTCGCGAACTCCGGCCCGCGCCCGATCACGAACATCCGCCCGGTGAAGGCGAACGCGGAGGCGATCGGAAAGACGCGACGCTCGAGCACGGGAAAGAGCTCGGCGAGCTCCTCGGCGACGAGTCGGATCCCCGTCGCGAACCGCTGTCCCTTCCCGGCGGCGTGCGAGGCCAGCAGGCCCAGAGCCGCAACCTGATTCAGGTAGGTCTTCGTCGCCGCGACTGCGTGCTCAGGGCCCGCGTCGAGCGGCAGGACCGCCTCGGCGACGGCGGCCAGCTCGGAGTCCGTGTCGTTCGTCAGCGCGACGGTGAAGGCGCCGTTGTGCCCTGCCCGCTCGAGGTACTTGACGACGTCCGGCGTTCGGCCCGATTGCGACAGCCCGATCGCTGCCGTCCCGGACATGTCCAGCTTGGTGCCGTAGTGGACCGACAGGGAGATCGAGTCGCGAAAGGCAGTCCACTGCGGGACGAGCCCGAACGCGTAGACCCCGTAGGAGGCGGCGTTGTCGGATGAGCCGTGGCCGACCATCCGCACGATGCGCGCGCCTCGCTCGCGGGCCAGCTCCGCGACCCGCGCGTACTCCCCGTCATGCTCGAGCAGCCGCAGCAGCGCCTGAGGCTGCTCGTGGATCTCCGTGAGGAACTGCGCGCCGGCGTCCCCCGGCTCGGGCTCGGGCTCAGGCAGCGACACGTTCCTGGCCTCCGACCAGCACCCGTTCGATCTGGAGGTTGTCGTCGACGACGACGATGTCGGCCGGTGAGCCGGGTTGCAGTCGGCCGAGCTCCGGAAGGCCGAGCACGCCGGCCGGAACGGTCGACGCCGCGCCGAGCGCCTGGCCGAGCTCGACGCCGAGCGCGTGCAGGTTCCGCACCGCCTCGATCATCGTCAGGACGCTTCCGGCGAGCTGGCCGTCCGGCCCGCGCGCGACCCCGTCCCGGATCTTGACCTCGAAGCCGCCCAGGCTGTAGGAGCCGTCCTGCACGCCTGCCCCCGACACTGCGTCCGTGACCAACGCGACGCGGCCGGCGGCCGCGCGCCAGACCAGCTGCGCCGTCTCCGGCGCAAGGTGGACGCCGTCGAGGATGATCTGGACGACGACGTCTTCTCGGGCCAGCGCGGCGCCGGCGATCCCCGGGTCCCGGTGGCGGAGCGGCCGCATGGCGTTGAAGAGGTGCGTGACGGTGCGGACGCCGCGGTCGAACGCGGCAGTGGCCTCCTCGGCCGTCGCGTCGGTGTGACCGCACGAGACCGTGACGCCGCGCCGGAGCAGGAGGCCGATCAGCTCGTCGGCCCCTTCGAGCTCCGGCGCCAGCGTCATCAGCCGGATCCGCTCTGATGCGAGCAGTCGCTCGAGCAGCAGCGGATCGGGATCTCGACGCGCCAGGGGAGGATGCGTGCCGAGACGTCCAGGGGCGAGGAACGGCCCCTCGAGGTGGATGCCGAGGATCCGCGGCGCGGCGCCGTCGAGCGGCACTTCGTTCACGGCGGCCAGCAGCTGGTCCTCGGGCGAGGTGATGAAGGTGGGCAGGTAGGCGGTGACCCCGGTCTCGAGCAGCGCCTCCCCCGCGCGCCGGTACCCGGCTGCGTCGGAGTCGAGGAAGTCGACGCCTCCGAAGCCGTTCACCTGGAGGTCGATGAAGCCGGGCGACGCGATCCCCCGTCCGTTCGGTCCGGCGATGCCGATCGCGGCGATCAGGCCGTCGGCGATCTCGACGTCGCCGGGGACGAGCGCTCCGTCGACGAGAACAGCTTCGACGCCGAGCTTCATCGGATCGCCCGCCTGACGCTGCCGCCCGAGTCGCGGAGCCGGGAGCGTGCCGTCTCCGCGTCGACGTCGCCGAGGAGGGAGATGATCGCGACCTTGGCGTCGCCGCCGGCCGCCTCGAGTGCGGCGTCGACCTCGTCCGGCGGGGCGCCGGTCGCCGTCCGGACGATCCTGCGGACGCGGGCGCGGAGCTTGTCATTCGCGGGAACGACGTCGACCATCAGGTTCCCGAAGGTCTTGCCGAGCCGGATCATCGAGATCGTCGAGATCGCGTTGAGCACGAGCTTCTGCGCCGTTCCCGACTTCAGGCGGGTCGAGCCGGCGATGAACTCGGGCCCGACGACGACGGCGATCGTGTGATCGGCGAGGAGCGAGAGCTCGGATCCGGTCGCGCAGACAAGCGCGACCGTCCGGGCGCCGGCGGCCCTGGCCGCCTCGAGGGCGCCGGCGACGTAGGGGGTGCGTCCGCTCGCGCTGATGCCGACGACGACATCGGCGGCGGAGACGCCTGCTTCGCCGATCGCGACGGCGCCGCCCGGGCGATCGTCCTCCGCCGCTTCGCCGGATGCGGTGATCGCTGTCACCTGACCCGGCGCCGTGCCGAAGGTCGCCTGGCACTCCTCCGCGTCGAGCGCGGCCAAACGCCCGGAGGTTCCGGCGCCCACGTACACGAGGCGGCCGCCCGCGGCGAGCCGCTCGGCGATCGCATCGATCGCGGCGGCGATCTCGACGGCTGCGCGCCGTACGGCCGCCGGGGCGGCCTCCTCGGCGCGGCTCATCAGCTCGACGAGATCGGCCGTGGAACGGAGCTCGTAATCGAGCTCAGACGTGCCTCCCGCCTCAGTGACGAGCCGGTCGAGGCTCTCGGGCGATTGGGTTCCGGCGCGGCTCAAGTCTCGTGAGTGTAAGCGTCGGTGCGGCGGTGGTCAATACCAATCTTCCCACACGGCCGAGAGAGTGGTATTGTCGGCGCCCAGTGGCCGGCATCACGATCGAGCGAGTCACCAAGGCCTTTCCGAACGGCTTTCGCGCCGTCCGTGACCTCAGCCTGACGATCGAGGACGGCGAGTTCATGGTGCTCGTGGGCGCGTCGGGCTGCGGAAAAACCACGCTGCTCCGCTTGATCGCGGGGCTCGAGGAGGCGACCGAAGGGCGGATCCTGATCGGCGACAACGACGTCACCGACCGCCCGCCGCGCCAGCGCGACGTCGCCATGGTCTTCCAGAGTTACGCCCTCTACCCGCACATGAACGTGCGCCAGAACCTCGGCTACGGGCTCAAGGTCCGCCGGATCCCGAGAAAGGAGGCCCGGCGCCGCGTGGAGGAGGTTGCCGAGTTGCTCGGCCTGTCCGAGCTCCTCGACCGCCGGCCCGCGCAGCTGTCCGGCGGCCAGCGGCAGCGGGTCGCGATGGGCCGCGCGATCGTGCGCGAGCCGAAGGCGTTCCTGATGGACGAGCCGCTGTCGAACCTCGACGCCAAGCTTCGCGTCGGGATGCGCACATCGCTCTCCGAGCTCCACGCCAGGCTCGGGGTGACGACGGTCTACGTAACGCACGATCAGGTCGAGGCGATGACGCTCGGCCAGCGCGTCGCGGTCATGCGCGACGGGCAGATCCTGCAGATCGACCGACCGCAGCGCCTCTACGAGGACCCGCAGGATCTCTTCGTCGCCGCCTTCATCGGCTCGCCGCCGATGAATCTCGTCGACGCGCACATTGACGGCAACCATGTCGCATTCGGGCAATTCCACGTCCCGCTCGACCCGCAGCGCCGTCCTCCGCGTGGCGGCAAGGTCGTGCTCGGGATCAGGCCGGAGAGCTTCGAGGACGCCGCGTGCGCGCCGGCGATGCTGCCGACGCTCGAGGTCTCCGTCGCCGTGCTCGAGGAGCTCGGCGCTGACTCGCACGTGGTCTTCCGGGTCGACGCGCCGCCGATCACGGCGGAGATGCTCGAGTCCCAGGACGAGGCGACCCTGCTGGCCGAGCCGACGGCGCTCTTCAGCGCCCGCGTAGACCCGAAGACACGAGCGCGCGTCGGCGAGACGCTCCAGCTCGCGGTGGATCCGGCCGGCTTCTACTTCTTCGACCCGGTGACCGGCCGGAGCCTGGTAGGGAAGGAACCCGTCGCCCCTGCCGAGGAGCGAATGGACTTGACCACCTCCGCGGCTGGGCGCTCGTGACGAAGCAGAGCGAGACTCGAGAGCGCGTGCTCGATCTGATCGAGCAGCTGGCCGTCGGGGAGGCGATTCCCTCCGAGCGCCAGCTGAGCGTCGAGCTCGGCGTTTCGCGGCTGACGGTTCGGGCGGCACTGGACGATCTCGTCCGCGAGGGCTACCTCGAGCGGCGGCAGGGCGCAGGGACGTTCGTGAGCGAGCCGAAGATCGCCCAGGAGCTGACGATGACCTCTTTCACCGAGGACATGCGCCGCCGCGGGATGGAGCCCTCGAGCCGGACGCTGGAGCTGAAGTCGGTCCCGGCCGGGGCGCGTCTCGGCCGACTGCTTCACCTCTCGCCGTCGGAACAGGTCACGGTGGTCAGGCGGCTTCGCTACGCCGATCGAGAGACGATGGCGATCGAGGAGCTGCACGTCTCCGAGTCCCTGATCCCGGGCCTGAGCGCGAAGGAGCTCGAGGAACGCTCGTTCTACGAGCTGCTGGAGGAGCGGTTCGGGATCGTCGTCGTCGGCGGCAATCAGGCGATCGAGCCGACGGTGACGAACGAAGAAGAGTCCGCGGCTTTGGGCGTCCCGCTCCACTCGCCGGCGTTTCTCTTCGAGCGCACGACCAACGCTGCCGACGGGACGATCGTCGAGTACGTCCGCTCGATCTACCGGGGAGACCGGTACCGCCTCGTGAGCGAGCTGACTCGGCCGCAAGAGGCGCGCCGGGCGGCAGGCGTTGCCGCCGTCGGACGGTAAAGAAGATGTATCCAATTGGTCTTGACACGGTTGGTGGTTTGTGCCAGTCTCCGCCCCGTGGCCAACTGGTATGAACCAATTGGCGGCAACATCGGGCCCCGTCTGGCCACCCAGGGGAGCGGGACCACAGCCGCCGCATCGCACTGGGGGTAAGGGAATGAAACGAAGGTCAATTGGCGCCCTCGCGCTCGCTGCGGCTCTTCTGGTCACCGCTGTCGCAGCGTCGACGGGCACCTCGAGCCCAGACCGCGCAGCCGCGACGAAGATCACGGTCTGGCTCCAGAACGATGCCGAGTCCGGTTGGAAGGAAGTCGTCACCTCGACGAACGCGGCCTTCCAGGCGCGGCATCGTGACGTCGACGTCGACGTGCAGTACCAGTCGTGGGGCGACCACCTCACGAAGTTCGATGCAGCCCTCGCCGGCGGCACGGCGCCGGACGTGATCGAGCTGGGCAACACGGAGACGACTCGCTACATGGCGGGCCGCCTGCTCCAGGATCTGACCACCCAGAAAGGCAGCTTCCCGAACTCGAAGACCTGGCTGAAAGCGCTGACCGAGTCCTGCACCTACAACGGGCGTCTCTACTGCGTGCCGTACTACGCAGGGGCGCGCGCCGTCATCTACCGCAAGGACCAGTACCGCGCGGCCGGGATCAAGGGAACTCCCAAGACCCTGGCCCAGTTCGAGGCCGCCGGCCGGAAGCTGATGAAGAAGTACGGGAAGCAGCGGAACTACTCGGCGCTGTACTTCCCGGGCCGGTACATCTGGGCCGGCATGTCGTTCGTCTACGACTACGGCGGGTCGATCGCCGTGAAGAAGAACGGCCGCTGGCAGGGCAACCTCAACTCTCCGCAGTCGATCCAGGGCCTGACCAAGCTGAAGCAGATAGTCAGGGCGCTGTCGCGGGCGAACAAGACCGGCGACGAGGCGAACCCGCAGCAGTCGCTCGTCTTCTCGAAGGGCCGCGTCGGCTCCTTCATCGGCAACGGCTGGGAGTGGCCGTATGCGCTCGACAAGAAGGTCGGCAACCCGAGCCTCGCCAACAAGATGGGCGCGTATCCGATGCCCAGCCACACGCCGGGCAAGTTCATGCCGGCGTTCCTGGGCGGCTCGGATCTGGCCGTGCCGGTCACGAGCCGGAACAAGTCGCTCGCCTATGACTGGATCAGGACCTTCACGAGCACGCAGTCGATGCGCGGACTGGCGACGATCGGCAAGCAGATCCCGAACACGACCTCGCTGGCCAACGTCAACGCGAAGAACCCGCAGCTGGCACCCTTCGCGAACGCGTCGAAGTACAGCTTCTTCGTGCCCACGGCGCCGAACTGGGTCAAGGTCGAGAACGCCCGCGTTCTCCAGAACCTGCTCCAGTCGATCATCACCGGCAGGTCCAGCGTCAAGGCCGCCGCCGATCGCGCCAGCGGTCAGATCACCCGGATCCTGAACGCACCGACGACGTGAGTCAGGGACCGGGAGGCGAAGCAGGCTTCCCGGCCCTCACGGGAGCCGCCGCCGCCGAGCCAGTCACTCGGCGGCGGCGGGGCTCCCTCGGCACGCGGGTCTTCCGAGCGCTCTCTCCCTACCTACTCCTCGCCCCGGCGGCGCTCGTCATCGGTGCCGTGCTCGCCTACCCCGTCTACTTCCTGATCCGACTGTCGCTCCAGCGGTTCGGGCTCGCCGAGCTCGTGACGAAGAAGGGAACGTGGATCGGGATCGACAACTTCACGCGGCTCTTCCACGACGAGCAGTTCTGGGCCGTAGTTCTGCGGACGTTCGTCTTCACGGCCGTGACCGTCGGACTGACGATGATCTTCGGAACGCTGATCGCGCTCCTGCTCGCGCGGCTCGGGACGTTCATGCGTGTCCTGCTGAGCGCCGGTCTCATCCTCGTCTGGGCGACGCCGGTGGTGGTCGCCGTGAACATCTTCCGCTGGATGGTCGACTTCGAGTTCGGCGTCCTCAACTGGACGCTGACCCGGCTTCATCTCGGCGATTTCCTCAACAAGGATTGGTTCGCCGACCCGACGACGGGCTTCGCCGTCATCACAGCGGTCGTGGTCTGGGGCTCGATCCCGTTCGTCGCGATCACGATCTTTGCCGGCCTCTCGCAGGTTCCCGCCGAGCTCGTGGAGGCGGCCGAGATCGACGGCGCCCGCCGCTGGCAGATCTTCCGTGACCTGACGTTCCCCCTCCTACTGCCGATCTTCGTGATCCTCACCAGCCTCTCGATCATCTGGGACTTCCAGGTCTTCAACCAGGTCTGGCTCATGCGTGACGGCGAGCCCGAAGAGGACTACTGGCTGATGAGCGTCTACTCGTTCGTCGAAGCGTTCCGGCTTGGGGAATATGGGTTCGGTGCGGCGATCGCCGTCGTCATGGTGTCCTTCATGTTGCTGGCCACCTTCGTCTATCTGCGCCAGATGATTCGGATCGGGGAGGCGAGGTGAGCAGGCGCCGGCTCAACCGCATCGGGATCAACCTCCTCGGGCTCCTCGTATTTGCCGTCATGGTCTTTCCCGTCTACTGGATGGTCGCGACGGCGTTCAAGGAGGGGCGGAACATTCTCGCCGACACCCCGCAGTTCTTCCCCTCGCCGGCGACCCTTTCGAACTTCGAGGACGCGATCAGCCGGCCCTACTTCTGGGACGTCATCAAGAACAGCCTCCTCGTCGTCACCGCCGTGGTCGCCTTCTCGCTGCTCGTCGGCTTCCTGGCCGCGCTCGCCCTGGCGAAGTTCCGGTTCCACGGGCGCGCCGCGTTCATCGTCCTCATTCTCGGCGTCCAGATGCTGCCGCTGAACGCGCTGATCATCCCGCTCTACATCCAGCTCAGCCGCGCCGGGCTGACGAATCAGCTCAGCGGGGTGATCATCACCTACCTCACCTTCGTCCTGCCGTTCACCGTTTGGACCCTGCGGGGATTCATGCTGGGGATCCCGCGGGAGCTGGAGGAGGCCGCGATGGTCGACGGCAGCACGAGGTTCGGGGCCTTCGTCCGCATCCTCCTTCCTCTGGTTGCGCCGGGCATGGTCGCGACCTCGATCTTTGCCTTCGTCGTCGCCTGGAACGAGTTCCTGATCGCCTACGTCTTTCTCAACGACGCCGAGAAGCAGACGGCCATGGTCTGGCTCGCGGGGTTCACGACGACCCGCGGAACCGAGTGGGGGCCGTTGATGGCGTCGGCGACGCTCATCTCGCTTCCTGTCCTCGCCTTCTTCCTGCTCATCCACCGCAAGATCGCTTTCGGGCTCACGGCCGGCGCAGTTCGAGGGTGAGCGTCGAGCGACTCGCGGCGGGCGTGCTGCTCGCCGGCTTCGAGGGACCGACGGTTCCCGGCTGGTTGAAGCGGCGGCTCGAGGAGGGGCTCGGCGGCGTCGTCCTCTTCGCGTGGAACGTCGAGAGCCCGGAGCAGGTCGCGGAGTTGACCGCGGCGCTGCGGGCCGAACGCGACGGGCTCGTCGTCGCGATCGACGAGGAGGGTGGGGACGTTACGCGGCTCGAAGCCCGGCGGGGCAGCTCCTACCCGGGGAACTGGGCGCTGGGCGCGGTCGACGACCCCGGGCTGACCGAAGAGGTCGCGGCGGCCATCGGCGCCGACGTCGCCCGTGTGGGGGTGAACCTCGACCTCGCGCCGGTCGCCGACGTCAACGTGAGTCCCGAGAACCCGATCGTCGGCGTACGCTCGTTCGGCGCGGACGCAGACCTGGTGAGCCGCCACGTCGCCGCGTTCGTCAGCGGTCTCCAGCGGGGTGGGGTCGCAGCCTGCGCGAAGCACTTCCCCGGACACGGCGATACCACGGAGGACTCGCATCTCGAGCTGCCGGTCGTCGAGCGGGACGAGGCGGCGATGGGAGCGATGCTCGCCCCGTTTCGCGCGGCGATCGAGGCCGGGACGAAGGCGGTGATGACCGCGCACATCCAGGTCGCCGGGCTCGACGATGCTCCCGGCACGCTGAGCCATGCGGTCATCAGCGGGCTCCTTCGCGGCGAGCTCGGCTTCGGCGGCACGGTGGTGACCGATGCGCTCGAGATGCGGGCGGTGAGCGCGTCGGTCGGCGCAGAGGAGGGCGCCATCCGAGCGCTGGCGGCCGGCGCGGACGCGCTCTGCCTCGGCCACGACCTTCGGCCCGAGTCGGTGCACGCCGCCGTCGTCGAGGCTGTGCGGAAAGGACGGCTCGACGAGGCCCGCCTCGGCGAGGCGGCGGCCCGCGTCGCCGAGCTCGGTCGCGTCGGCGGGAGGAGAGAGGCGCCCGGCCCGACCGGCGTCGGTCTCGCGGCGGCCCGCCGTGCGCTCGAGAGCGAAGGGGACGTCCGGCTCCGCCGGCGCCCGCTCGTCGTCGAGCTACGGCCGAAGGCGTCGATCGCGGCGGGCGCCGCCAACCACGGACTAGCCGACGCGCTCGATTCGGCGGAGGTTGTCGTGCTGCACGACGCTCCCCTGGATCCTCGGAGCATCGTTGCGGAGCACTTCGGCCGGCAGCTGGTCGTCGTCCTCTGCGATGCCCACCGGCATCCGTGGCAGCGAGTCGCGGCGCACGCGCTGCTCGAGGCTGCGCCCGACGCCGTCCTCGTCGAGGTCGGCGTTCCCGTCTGGCGCCCCGACGGGTCGAACTACGTTGCGACGCAGGGGCTCGGGCGCGTGAATCTGGAGGCGGCCGCCGAGCTTCTCCAGCCGCGGTAGCCGCTCAGTCGTCGTCGTCGTCATCGCGTCTTGGGTGCGTGACCATCGCCGACCCGCCGCCGCGACGAGTCGGCTCGGCCGCTGCGACCACGCGCCCGCCGCGGAGGAACTCGATCGCGGTCGCTGCGCCGATCTCCGGCGTCGTCGTGAAGGCATGCCCCCGAGCGCTGAGGGCCGCGACCTCGGGTGAGCCCGTGTAGGCGGGCTCGGCGGCCGTCGCGGTCGTGTTCCGCTGGCTCATGCGCGGGTTGGCGAGCGCGGTTGGGAGCGGCGAGCCGCGGTCGATCCTGTCGACCAGCAGCTGCAGCACGGTGGTGATGATCATCGACCCGCCCGGTGAGCCAAGCGCGAGGACCGGCTTCCCCCGCCGCGTGACGATCGTCGGCGCCATCGAGCTGCGCGGGCGCTTGCCGCCCTCGACGCGGTTCGGGTGGGTCGTCGAGTCGAAGTTGAAGTCGGTCAGCTCGTTGTTGAGCAGGAACCCGTAGCCCGGCACGACGAGGCCGGCGCCTCCGGTCGACTCGATCGTGTACGTGTACGAGACCACCGTGCCCCTACGGTCGGAGACGGTCAGGTGCGTCGTCGTGCCGGCACGGGTCGACGTTGCCGAGGCCTCGCCGCTGGAATGCGGGACGGGATTCCCCGGCGGCACTGGGCTGATCGCGGCCCTGGGCGTGATCAGGCTGCGCCGCTCGGCGGCGTAGCTCTTCGAGAGCAGGCCGCCGAGTGGGACCTGGAAGTAGTCGGGGTCGGCGAGGTACGCGTTTCGGTCGGCAAAGGAGTAGCGCGAAGCTTCGAGGTAGTAGTGCAGCGCCTCCTCCTGGGTCATCGTCGAGAGCGGGTAGCCCTCGAGGATGTTCAGCGCCTCGCCGACAGTGCTGCCGCCGCTCGAGGGCGGGCCCATGCTGTAGATGTCGAGGCCGCGATACGTGACGTGCGTCGGCGGCCGCTCGGGGGCCCGGTACGCAGCCAGGTCACCGGTCTGCATCACGCCGGACCGCCAAACGTGGTTCGCCGTCGGCGTGACCGGAGGCTGCCGGACCGTGCTCACGATCGCGTCCGCGAGCGCCCCGGAGTAGAAGCTGCTCGCGCCTCCCCTGGCCAGGAGCTGGTAGGTGCGGGCGAGATCGGGATTTCGGAAGACCGTGCCGACGTCGTGCGGCGTGCCGTCGGGGTCGAGGTACAGGGCGGCGCTCGCCGGGACGTCGTCGAACCAGTCCACGTTCGCCTGCGTCTGGTCGAAGAAGGTCTGGTCGACGGCAAAGCCTTCGCGGGCGACCTCGATCGCGGGCTCGAGCGCTTCGTCCAGCGAGATCGTCCCGAAGCGGCGCAGGGCGTCGGCCCACCCGCGGACGGTCCCCGGAACGCCGACGGACAGGCCGCTGTACCGCGCGTCGTTGAAGGGCAGCGGCCGGCCGCCTTCCCAGAAGGAATCGGGGCGCATGGCCGCGGGCGCCGTCTCCCGGTGATCGATCGTCGTCACCCGTCCATCGCGATGGCCCTTGGGCCGGTAGACGACCATGAACCCGCCGCCGCCGATCCCGCACGAGAACGGCTCGGTGACGCCGAGAACCGCGGCAGCAGCGACGGCGGCGTCGACCGCGTTGCCGCCGTCCTCGAGCACGTCGATCGCAGCTTTGGTGGCGCGCACGTCCACCGTGGCGGCGGCGCCGCCTCGTCCAAGCGCAGTCGGCGAGGAGGCGGAGGCCGCACTGCCAGCTGTCGTGGCGATCAGCGCGGCGAGGATGCCCAGTACCAGAAACCGGCGCATCACGAATCGCCCTACCCGCGAACGCCGGACTTCAATCGTCAGCCGGTGACTTGCCGATGACCGATGATGGCTTCATCACAACGCTCCTCAAACCCGGCGACGAGGCCTACGACGAGACCCGCGCGCTCTGGAACGGGATGATCGACAAGCGTCCGGCCGCGATTGCGCAGTGCTCGACGTCGGCCGACGTGATCGACGCTGTCAACTACGCGCGCGAGAACGGGCTTCGGGTCACGGCACGCGGCGGCGGGCACGGCGTCGCCGGCAATGCGCTGAACGACGGCGGCCTCGTCGTCGACCTGTCGGCAATGAAGGCGATCGACGTCGACGCGGCAGCGAAGACCGCGCGCGCCGAGCCCGGCGTGACACTGGGCGAGCTCGACGCAGCGACTCAGGCTCACGGCCTGGCGACACCGCTCGGCGTCGTCTCTCAGACGGGGATCGCCGGGCTCACGCTCGGCGGCGGCATCGGTTGGCTGCGCCGCAAGCACGGCCTCTCGGCGGACAACGTGATCTCTTTCGAACTCGTGACCGCGGACGGCCGACACGTGACCGCCAGCGACTCCGAGAATGCCGACCTCTACTGGGGACTGCGCGGCGGCGGCGCCGGTCTGGGCGCCGTCACCTCGTTCGAGTATCGGCTCCACGACCTCGGCCCCGAGGTGATGTTCGCGTTCGTTCTCTACCCGGGTGAGCGGGCGCACGAGATCCTCCGCTTCCAGGAGGAGTTCATGTCGGAGGCGCCGGACGAGGTCAGCCCACTGTCATTCCTCGGGCGGGTGCCGCATGCGGACGACTTCCCGGCTGAGTCGCACGGAACGCCCTACATCGCCCTGCTGGCGCTCTACGCCGGGGACGTCGCCGAAGGCCACCGCGTGCTCGCTCCGCTGCGGGAGCTCGGTGAGCCGATCGCCGACTTCAGCGGTTCGATGCCGTACACCGCGGCGCAGACCGTTCTCGACGCCGACTACCCGGACGGCTGGTTCTACTACTGGAAGTCCGCCAACCTGGAACGCCTCGACGACGAGGCGATCGCTCGGCTCGTCGCACACAACGAGGCCGCGCCGTCACACCACTCGACGGTCGACGTTTGGTACCACGGCGGCGCGATGGGTCGCGTCGACCGCGAGGCGACCGCCTTCGGCGAGCGGCCTGCGTACCTGATCGGCGTCGAGGCGAACTGGGAGGAGCGGGCCGACGCGGACGCCAACATCGCGTGGGCGCGCGCGACCGTCGACGACCTCGCCCCGTTCTCGACCGGCGGTGCCTACCTCAACTTCCCCGGCCTGTTCGAGGAGGGGGAACAACTGAAGCGCGCCTCACACGGCGACCGCAACTACGAGCGGCTGAAAGCTCTCCGGAGGGAGTGCGACCCCCGCGGCCTGTTCGCGGCGAGCTAGGCCGGGCCCGGCCGGATCATTCGCATGACCATCAGCTGGATCCGACGGTCGAAGATCTCGTAGAGCATCTGCGCGATCCAGACGATGACCGTGGCGAGAATCCACGCGGACGCGCCGTCGATGTTGATCCCATCGGACAGGACGTCCGTGATGAGCAGGATCAGGAAGGTCGTCACGAGCCCGATGATCCCGAGGAGCGGCCGTAGGTGGCGGGCGATGACGAAGGCAAGCAGCGGCCTTAGAAGGAGCGACACGATCGTGAAGATGATCACTGCGATGACAAAGGACGTCGCATCGATGCTCACCCCGTCCACGACGGACGCTGCGATCAGCAGGGCGATCGCGTTGACGACGAGGGCGAGGACGATTCTGATGATCAGGCGCATGGTCTGAGAATAGGTCGGATGGCGGCTGGATCATCCCACGGGTCGGCGCGCGAGCCGGGTTAGGGTTACCCGCGATGGCGACGGTCCTCCTCGTGCTCTACGACGATCCCGTCGACGGGTACCCGCCCGAGTACGCGCGCGACGACATTCCGACGATCGAGCGGTACTACGACGGCCAGACGACGCCGACGCCCGAGGCGATCGACTTCACGCCCGGCCAGTTGCTCGGAAGCGTGTCCGGCGAGCTCGGGCTCGGGAAGTTCCTCGAAGAGCGCGGCCACCGCCTGGTCGTGACGTCCGACAAGGACGGGCCCGACTCGGAGTTCGAGCGGGAGCTTCCCGAGGCCGAGATCGTCATCTCACAGCCGTTCTGGCCCGCCTACCTGACCGCGGAGCGGATCGCGAAGGCGCCGAACCTCAAGCTGGCCGTGACGGCGGGCATCGGTTCGGACCACGTCGATCTCCAGGCGGCGATCGACCGCGGGATCACGGTCGCGGAGGTGACCTACTGCAACAGCATCAGCGTCGCCGAGCACGTCGTCATGCTCATCCTCGTCCTCGTCCGGGACTACCTTCCCGGCCACCGGTGGGCGGTGGAGGGTGGCTGGAACATCGCCGACGCAGTGTCCCGGTCCTATGACCTCGAGGGGATGCAGGTCGGGGTCGTCGGTGCCGGCCGAATCGGCTCGGCGGTGCTCCGGCGGTTGAAGCCGTTCGAGGTCGGGCTCCACTACACCGACCGCCACCGCCTTCCGACGGAGGTCGAGGAAGAGCTCGGCGTCACGTTCCATCCCGACGTCGAGTCGCTGGTCAGAGTCTGCGACGTCGTCTCGATCAACGCGCCGCTCCACCCCGAGACCGAGCATCTCTTCGACGACGAGCTGATCGGCAAGATGAAGCGCGGCGCGTACCTCGTCAACACCGCGCGCGGGAAGATCTGCGACCGCGACGCCGTCGCGCGGGCCTGCGAGAGCGGACAGCTCGCCGGGTACGCCGGCGACGTCTGGTTCCCGCAGCCGGCGCCGCGGGACCACCCCTGGCGGACGATGCCGCACCACGGCATGACGCCGCACACCTCCGGCACGAGCCTGTCGGCGCAGACGCGCTACGCGGCCGGCGTCCGCGAGATCCTCGAGTGCTGGTTCGACGGCCGTCCGATCCGGGAGGAGTACCTGATCGTCGACGCCGGCAAGCTCGCCGGCGCCGGCGCGCACTCCTACAGCGCCGGCGACGCCACGGGCGGCTCGGACGAGGCCGAGCGCTTCAGGGCCGGCTGAGCCGTCCTCGGAGCACGGTCGGGCGGCGCCAGCCACGCCAGAGGCGGCTTCCGAGCACGAACGCGAGCAGCGGGAAGACGATGTAGCCGAGCCGGTACATCTCGACCTCGAAAAGCAGGCCGTGCTCGACGTCTCCAAACAGGCGGAAGAGCTCGAGCTTCCCGTTCGGGACACCGGCGGTCCAGCTCCACGGATCGAAGTCGCCTCGTTGCGCGAGGTTGAGGCCGCGATCGTCGGTCAACCGGCGGCCGTCAGCGAAGACCACGAAGACCCAAACGACGATCGCTGCGAACAGGCCGGCGCCGTAGCGCGGCTCAGGCGGCTTGCCGCGCTCGGCCTCGGCGTACTCCTCGGCCAGCGCGTCGAGATCGCCGAGCCGCGCGACTGCCTCCTCGCTCCCGGCCTCGCTGGCCGTGACGAGCAGGTGGGCCCGAAGCTCTCGCCGGATCTCGCGCCGCCGGTGAGGTGCGGTGCTCGACCGGAGCTTCCAGGTCAGGCGCAGAAGCGTCGCCTCGATGAGGGCGCGCGCCCTCACGGCGTTCACGGATCCGGTCATGATTTGCCTCCTGTCGGCTTGTTGCCGTTCGGGCCGAGGATGGGCGCGACGGCGTTGACGATGTGAGCCCAGGCCGCGCTTCGCTCCGCGAGGAAGTCACGGCCAGGGCCGGAGAGCCGGTAGTACTTGCGCGCGGGCCCGTTGGGCGAGCGAACGAGCTCGGACGTGACATGCCCGTCACGCTCGAGGCGGCCGAGCGCTGGGTAGACCGACCCGTCGGGAACGTCCTCGAGTCCTAGAGCGTGCACGCGCTCGACGAGCTCGTAGCCGTACGACTCCCGCTCGTCGATCAGCTGGAGCAGCACGAGACCGAGGACTCCTTTGAGGATCTGGCTGTCGTGCGTGGGGGACACGTCCGTAGCATGCTAGCCAAGCTACCTTGCAATAACAAGTAGATGTGAGCGGGTGCGGGAGAGCCGCCGGGCGTTTTCGGCGCTTCGCTGGGGGTCAGGTCTTGCAGTGCAACACGCGTCTAGGCCGCGAGTCGCCGGCATTCAGGGGTGGAAACGCAGAGCTTCGGTCGTTCGGATGCCGTTGCGCCCGCTGATGCGCCCCATTTCGCCCGTGTCCTCTTGTTGCGTTGCAAGACCTGACCCCCACGAAGTGGCGCAACCGCTCGCCCGCGGGATCGTGGCCGCCTGCCGTGCGCTACCGGGTGACGACGCGCCGGTAACGCCAGACCGAGAGCGGGGCGAACACGGCGATGATGGCCAGCGTCCAGAGCAGGGCCAGCCAGACGTCGTTCCCAGCCGGAATCCCGAGGAACAGGGCCCGCGCGGCGTCGACCATGGTCGTGAATGGGTTGTGCTCGGCGATCGGCTGGAGCCAGCTCGGCATCGAGGCGACGGGGACGAACGCAGAGGAGACGAAGGTGAGCGGGAAGAGGATCGTGAAGCCGTAGGCGTTCGCCGCTTCCGGCGACGACACGGAGAGGCCGATGAATGCGAAGACCCAGGAGAACGCGTAGCCGATCAACAGCAGCAGGAGGATCCCCCCGACCACCTTCCAGAAGGTGCTGGAGAAGTTGAAGCCCACCAGCAGCCCGACCGTGAACATCACGACGAGCTGGAAGATGTTGGTGACGACGTCCCCGAGCGTCCGCCCGGTGAGCAGCGCCGACCTGGTCATCGGGAGCGAGCGAAACCGGTCCATGAGCCCCTTCTTCAGGTCGTCCGAGAGCCCGAGCGCGGTCACGAACCCGCCGAAGACGATCGACTGGACGATGATCCCGGGGATCAGGAAGTCGACGTAGTCGAAGCCGGGCGTCTGGATCGCCCCGCCGAACACGTAGACGAAGAGGATGATGAAGAGGATCGGCTGGATCGTGAAGCCGACGAGCAGGTCGGGCTGGCGCGGGATGCGGAGCAGGCTGCGTTTCGCCAGCACGAGCGTGTCGGAGACGCCGTAGGCGAGCGCCGTCACCGCACCTCCGCCTCCTCCTCCGCTTCCGGCTCGGCCGCGTGGCCGGTCAGGTTCAGGAAGACGTCGTCGAGTGTCGGGGTGCGAACGGCGATGTCGTCGATCGCGATACCGGCGTCGTCCAGCCGCCGGACCGCGTCGGCGATCGTCCCGCGGCGCTCTGAGACCGGCACGAGGATCGAGCCGTCCTCGACGAACGGTCGGTCGCTCGCAATCGAGGCCAGGGCTGCGATCGCCTCCTCGCCGCGTCCGCCGTCGCAGAGGTGGATGTCGAGGCGGTCGCCCCCGACCTTGGTCTTGAGGTCGGTCGGCGTGCCCTCCGCGATCACGAGCCCCTGGTCGATCACGGCGATGCGGTCCGCGAGCCGGTCGGCCTCGTCCAGGTACTGCGTCGTCAGCAGCACGGTCGTCCCGCCGGCGACGAGCGCTTCCATCGCGTCCCAGAGACCGATCCGGCTGCGGATGTCGAGCCCGGTCGTCGGCTCGTCGAGGAAGAGCACCGGCGGGCGGGCGACGAGGGCCGCGGCGAGGTCGAGTCGACGCCGCATCCCGCCCGAGTAGGTGCGGACGAGCCGGGCACCGGCTTCGGAGAGGTCGAAGTCGGCGAGCAGCTCGCGCGCTCGTGCGCGTGCCTCCTTGCGGCCGAGGTGGTAGAGGCGGCCGACCATCTCGAGGTTCTCGAAGCCGGTGAGGTTCTCGTCGACCGCCGCGTACTGCCCGGCGAGCCCGATGCGCGCGCGGACCTTGGCAGCGTCGCGGACGACGTCGAAGCCGACGACGTGTGCGGAGCCCTCGTCCGGCAGCAGCAGCGTCGTCAGGATGCGAACGGCGGTTGTCTTGCCGGCGCCGTTCGGACCGAGCAGCCCGAAGACGCTGCCCGTGGCGACTCGCAGGTCGATGCCGCGCAGCGCATGGACGTCGCCGTAGCGTTTGTGCAGGCCGGCGGTCTCGACGGCAGAGTCGGCAGGCACCCCTGCACGCTAGCGATCGTTCGCCCGGCCCGGTCGGGTCAACCCGTTCTCGTAGGCAAAGACGACCGCCTGGACGCGGTCCCGGAGCCGCAGCTTCATGAGGATCCGCTTGACGTGCGTCTTGACCGTGGACTCCTCGATCACAAACTGCTCGGCGATCTCCCGGTTCGAGAGGCCGCGCGCGACCAGTTCCAGCACCTCGCGCTCGCGCGGCGTAAGCTCGTCCAGGCGTCTGGTGGCCCGGACGGGCGCGGGCTGCGAGGCCATGCGGTCGACGACGCGGCGCGTCACGGACGGGGAGAGGAGGGAGTCGCCTTCGGCGACGGTGTGGATCGCCGCGATCAGCTCCTCGGGGCGGGTGCGCTTGAGCAGGAACCCCGAAGCCCCCGCACTGAGCGCATCGAAGATGTAGTCGTCCTCCTCGAACGTCGTCAGGACGACCACCTTGACCTCCGCCGAGGTCGCGAGCACCTCGCGGGTGGCGGAGATGCCGTCGAGGCCCGGCATCCGGATGTCCATCAGCACGAGATCCGGTCGCAGTTGGCGGATTCGATCGATGGCCTCGCGGCCGTCGCCGGCCTCGCCGACGACGTCGATCGTCTCGTCGCTGGAGAGGACCGACCGAAGCCCGGCGCGCATGAGGTCGTCGTCGTCAACCAGCACCACTGTGACTTGCTCGCTCACGAAGCTTCCTCGCTGCCGTAGGGAAGCCGCGCACGAATGTCGAAGCGGCGGTTGGCTCGCTCCGCGACCACGCTGCCGCCGAGCAGCGACGCGCGTTCGCGCATGCCGACGATGCCGTGACCGATCGTGGTCTGCCCGTCGCCGTGCCGGGGGTTCGTCACGCCGATCTCGAGGGCGTCGCCGCCGTAGGTCAGTGCGATCTCGGCACCGCCGGAGCCGTGGCGGAGCGCGTTCGTCAGCGACTCCTGGAGGATCCGGTACGCCGCCTGGTCGACCGCTGGCCCGAGCGGCCGGCGGGTGCCGTTGATCCTCACCTGGACGTCGAGCCCGGCGTCGCGGTGCCTCTTCACGAGCCCGTCGAGCGCAGCGAGGCCGATCGGGGCTTCGACACTGTCCTCCTCCTCGCGCAGCGCGCGGACGAGGCCGTCGATCTCGGTGAGCGTCTCGCGGGCGAGGCTCTCGATCGTGTCGAGCGCGGCGCGGGACGCCTCCGGATCCTTCTCGGCCAGGAGACGCGCTGCGCCCGCCTGGACGAGGATCACGTTGATCGCATGGCCGGCGGAGTCGTGGAGATCGCGGGCAATGCGTGTCCGCTCCTCGGCGGCGGCGAGGCGCCGTTCGCGCTGGGTCTCGCGCTCGGCCTGGAGTGCGCGTTCCTCGAGAGCCGCGACGCGCTCGCGACGCAGTCGCACGCGATCGCCGAATACCCACGCGCCGCCCCAGACGAGGGCTCCGAACAGGAACGGGATGACCGGTAGGACGGAATCGCGTCCGTAGCCGGCAGCCGTCACATGGACGACGAAGAACAGAGCCACGACGGCTGCGGTGAGCCGTCCGCTCGTTCGAGCCCGGTCGCCCGAGAAGCCGACGAGAAACAGCGCAACCGTCGGGCCGAGCGGAGGCCCGGGCGGGTAGTGGAGCGCGTTGAGCACGATGCTCGCGCTCGCGGATGCCGCGAAGGCCGCGAGCGGGGCCCGACGCCAGGCGAGCAGGGGAAGCGCAGCGGCGGCCGCGAGCGCGACGCCGAGGAGATCGAGGCTCCTGGCATCTTCATCACTCGAGACGCCGCCCCCGGCGAGCGTCGACACGGTCAGGACGAACACGCCGAGCGCGATCCCGATGTCGATCGCGCGCTCCCTGCGCATGCCCCGAGCCTAGCCGCGCCTACGTACCCCCAGAGGATGGTTTGCGTCCTCTCAGGGAGGACGCCCAGGTTCCTCCCTGGGGGCGTTGTGGCTGAGCGGTGGGCCTCCCTAACGTCGTTGACATGACTCCAACACCGCACACATCTCGTCTTGAACGCCTCGCAGATCTCACCTACCGCCGCCGCTGGCGCGTGGTCATCGCCTGGATCGCCACGCTCGCCGCCGTCGTGGCGATCGTGCCGCAGTTCGCCGGCGAGTACGGCGTCGAGTTCGGCACGCCCGGCAGCGAGAGCAAGGCTGCCCTCGACCTGATCGAGGAGCACTTCGGCGGCAGCACCGGAGAGTCGGTCAACGTCGTCTGGGAGGCTCCGGCCGGCGCCAGGTCGGCTGAGCCTCGCATCGAGCGGCTGCTCGCCGATGCCGAGCGCGTCGACGGCGTCGGCGGCGCCTCGGAGCCGCGCTACTCGCGCGACGGCACGATCGGGCTCGTCGAGCTTCGCCTCGACCGTCCCACGATGGACATCGAGACCGCGTCCGGGAAGCGGCTGATCGACCTCGCCGAGGACGCGTCGGCCGACGGCGTGGAGGTCGCGATGGGAGGTTTCCTGATCCGAAACGCGCAGGAGGGCGCGCCGCCCGAGCTGATGGGACTGCTGGCGGCCGCCTTCGTGCTGCTGATCGCCTTCGGCTCGGTGGTGGCTGCCGGCTTGCCGCTGCTCGTGGCGATCTTCGGCCTCGGGATCTCCGCGACGCTGATCGGGATCGTCGCGCTCGTCGTCGACACGCCGGACTTTGCGCCGGCCGTGGCCGGACTGATCGGCATCGGCGTCGGGATCGACTACGCCCTTCTGATCCTCACTCGGTTCCGTACCGCGTTGGTACACGGTGCCGATGAGCGCCACGCGCTGATGGAAGCGGTCTCGACTGCCGGCCGGAGCGTGATCGTCGCCGGCGGGACAGTCGTCATCTCCATGCTCGGGCTCGCCTTCATGGGCGTCTCGTTCCTCTATGGCGTCGCGATCTCCGCGAGCCTTGCCGTGCTAGTCGTCGTCCTCGCCTCGATCACCCTGCTTCCGGCGCTGCTCGCGATCGCGGGACGGCGCGTCGACCGGCTCCGCATCCCGGGGTTGGGCCGCTCGCTGAGAACAGGCGGCGACACGCTGGCCACCCGCTGGAGCCGCGTCGTCCAGCGCCGGGCCGGAATTGCCGCCGCGGCCGGCGCGACCGTGCTCATCCTGCTCACGCTGCCAGTGCTCGGGCTGCGCTACGGCTTCCCCGACGAGGGGAACGATCCGGATGGGTCGCAGACTCGCACGGCATATGGGCTGGTGAGCCGCGGCTTCGGCCCCGGCTCGACCGGGCCGCTGCTCGTCGCATCCGAACGAACGGCCGGTCTCGAGGCGCTTGCCGGGCGCATGCGCAGCGAGGAGGGCGTGTCGTTCGTAAGCCCGATTCGCCGGAGCCCGGACGGCGCGGCCGCCGTGTTCTCGGTCATGCCGACGACCTCCCCGCAGGACAACGCCACCACGGATCTCGTCCACCGTCTGCGCGACCTCGCCGGCCCGGGTATCCACGTCGGCGGTACGACCGCTGCCTTCGTCGACCAGAGCGACTACGTCTCCGGGCGGATCCCGCTCTTCATCGCCGGAGTGCTCCTGCTGTCGTTCGTGCTCCTGGTGCTCGCGTTCCGCGCACCGCTGATTGCGCTCAAGGCCGGCGTCATGAACCTGCTTTCGATCGGCGCCGCCTACGGCGTGGTTGCGCTCGCGGCCGAGGGAGGTTGGTTCGGCAGCCTGGTCGGGGTCGACACGGACACCCCAGTGCCCCCGTTCATCCCCGTGATGATGTTCGCGATCCTCTTCGGGCTTTCGATGGACTACGAGGTCTTCCTGCTGTCGCGCGTCCGCGAGGAATACGGCCGCACCGGTAAGACCAGCACAGCTGTCGCCGACGGGCTCGCGAAGACCGCGCGGGTCATCACCGCCGCCGCGGCGATCATGGTCGTGGTCTTCCTCGCCTTCGTCTTCAGCACCGAGGTCTTCCTCAAGCTGATGGGCGTCGGCATGGCGACGGCGATCTTGGTCGACGCGACGATCGTCCGGATGGTGCTCGTTCCGGCGGTGATGCAGCTGATGGGTCGCGCCAACTGGTGGATCCCGGGCTGGCTCGACCGGCTGCTTCCGCGCCTCGACGGAGACGTCGGACACGTTCGACCGGCAACCGCCGGGGAGAGGGGGTGAGGCCAATGCTGCTCGCCGAATACGGCCACCACGGTTGGTGGTTCCTCTGGCCGATCTTCTGGCTCGCGGTCATCGTCGGCGTCGTGTGGTTCCTCAGCCGCCGCTGGCGGCCACGGCCACCGGCTCAGCCAGGCGCTTAGGCTCGCGTCAGGTGGCCGTTGATCCGAGACGCGTCGCAGACGAGCTCGAGGCTCGTCTGCGCGCGCTCGGGACGCCCCACCGAGCCGAGCACGAGCGGCGGTATCTGAAGAGCGAGCTCGAGCACGTTGGTGCGACTGTGTGGCAGATCCGGCGGGAGGTCAGCTCCTTCGCGAAGGAGCATCCGAACCTCGCACACGCCGAGCTTGTCGCCGCCGTGGAGGCTCTTTGGGCGAAGCCCGTGCACGAGCGTCGCATGGCCGCGGTCGTTCTACTCGAGACCTATCCGGATCTGATCGAGCCACGCGACCTCGCCCTGCTCGAACGACTCGTCCGCGAAGCGAAGACCTGGGCGCTGGTCGACGGGCTGTCGGAGGACGTGCTCGGTGAACTTCTCGTCCGCCACCCGGTCGCCGCCGACAGGCTCGACCGTTGGGCGAAGGATTCCGATTTCTGGGTTCGGCGGTCGGTGCTGCTGGCGCAGATCAAGCCGCTGAAGGCGGGCGCGCCGTTCGACCGCTTTGCGCGGTACGCGGACGGAATGCTGGAGGAGCGGGAGTTTTTCATCCGCAAAGCGATCGGTTGGGTGCTGCGAGAAACCGGCAAGAGCCGCCCGGACGAGGTGTTCGAGTGGCTCGCTCCGCTCGTCGACCGAGCTTCCGGCGTAACGATGCGCGAGGCGGTGAAGTACCTGTCACCCGAGCAACGCAGCGCGCTGACGATCAAGCGCGCCTCAGCCGGGCCGGCGGTCGAAGACAAGTAACACAGTGTTACAAGGTGCGGGCGGCCCGGCGATTCCGCTTGACCATGCGGCGCTGGTGCCGGGTCGACGACAAGTAACACAGTGTTACTAGCCTCGCGCGCCGGTGGAATCGGACCGCGGCCCGCTACGAGGCAGCCAGTCGGAGCACAGCCCGGGCATACCCGCCGGCCTCGCGGATGCCGAGCTCGCCGGGCGCGAGCTCGACCACGAACGCCCGCGAGGCCGGCTGCGCTCGGTGCTGCCACGCGGTCGCCGCCCCCGGCGGCCAGGGCAGGCGCCGGAAGCGCATGCGCGCGAGGCGGGCGTAGCGCCGGGCGATTGGAACGCTCGGGCCCCAGGCGCGCACGAGCCCTTGGGGCTGGTGGAACCAGATCGTCACGTCGGGCCTGAGGCGGCGGATCAGCCGCATGGCGATCTTCGTTTCCTGTTCGGACGCCGGAGCACGACCCGCGGTCGAGATCCGTTGCCAAGTCCCCGGGAAGTTCCGGTTCAGGTCGACGCCGCGGGCGTTCTCGCGCTTCTTCGCGGCGTGGCCGTCGGGGTTCAGGTCCTGGACGACCGTGATCGATCCACGCGCCGGCGGACGAGCATGCAGCAGCCGCGTCGCGACGACGCTGCCCGCGGGCTCACTCCCGTGGACCGTGCCGACGACCAGGATTCGCGGCCGGCCGCTGCCGAGCGTGAAGGCGCGGATCGGCAGCCCGCGCGTGCTCTCGCCGACGAGCTCCGAGCGGACGCCGTCCGCGGGGAGCCGGACGTGCATGTGGTTGTCGTGGTAGGCGGGCAGCAGCTCGACGACCGCCGGCGGCCCCTTCAGTCTCGTGTTCGGGCCGATGAACACCTTCGCCGCGCCCGCGTCCACAACCCGGTCGAGGAGGTCCTGGGCGAGGCGGCGATCGATCTGGCGTGGTGCGGCGGGCGGTCGCTCTCGCCCGTCGCGGCGTGGGTAGTAGAAGTCGACGTCGAGCCCGTTCTGATGCGATGCGTGCCCGACTCCCCCGAAGCGGGCGCCGAAGTCTCCGCCGCGAGGCCGTGAGAGGTCGCCGATCCCGACCCGCGGCGCCGTCGGGTTGGCGGCGCCGTATCCGTCGAGCACGCCGAGCGTCGTTGCGACGAGGCGCGCGTTGCCATAGCGCCGCCAATCCCGGTTCGGCGACCGCTTGCGCACCGGGTCCCACGTGAAGAAGTGCTCGCCCTCAGCCGGGAGCTGGACTCCGCCGACGAGCGAACCGGCCCAGGGGAGGCCGACCGAGCGCGAGCCAGACTGGGCCCCGGCGACGCCGGCGCTGATCGCGGCCGCCGTCGCCAGCAGCAGGAGGAGCCTCGCCACAACCCTCAGCGTACGGTCCAGCCGCCGTCGACCGTGAGCACGGCGCCGGTCACGAACGGGGCCGTCGCCAGGTAGACGGCTGCCTCCGCGACGTCCTCCGGACGACCGAAGCCGCCGGTGAGCGGCTGGAGCTCGGACAGCCGCGCGGCGATGCCGCGGTCTTCCTGCGCGCGGCGGCTCATCGGAGTCTCGATCAGCCCCGGGCAGATCACGTTGCAGCGGATGCCGTCCTTGGCGTAGGCGGCGGCCATCGCGCGAGTCAGCGCGATCACCCCACCTTTGCTCGCCGCGTAGGCGTGGGTGGCGAAGTCGGCGTCTCCCACGAGCCCGAGGACGGAGGAAAGCGTCACGATCGCGCCTCCTCCGGCGGCGCGCAGCTTCGGCACCGCGTACTTGCAGACGAGGAAGACGCTGCGGAGGTTCGCGGCGAGCACGGCGTCCCAGCCCTCCTCGGTGCAGCTGTCGACCGGACCGTCACCGAGCTCTCGGCCGCTGATCCCGTGGGCCGTGAAGACGGCATCGAGCCGCTCGAGCGGCTCGAGCGCTGCCTCGACCTCGGCGGCTTGCGTCAGGTCGGCCTGCTCGCGGTCGACGCCGACGACCTCGAATCCGTCCCGCCCGAAGGCCTGGAGCGCGGCCGCGCCGATCGCGCCGGCGGAACCGGTGACGAGCGCCGCCTTCACGGGCCGGTCAGGCCTCGACGGGCGTCTCGGCCTCCGTGACCGCCTCGACGAACTCGCCGGTCTGCTCGTCCTTGAGGATCAGCTTCAGCCGGCCGTCCGGCATCGTCTCCTGCTTGATCACCGTCTTGCCGTCGTGCTCGCGCCGCTCGCGCGCGATCCGCTCGACGCCGGCGCCGCGCCAGTCCTCGAGCTCCACGGGCTCCCAGCGCTTCGACTCGGCCGACCGGTAGCACGCGTCGATGATCGCGTTGACGACGTAGCCGTCGTAGAACGTCTCCATCGGCTGTCGTCCCGCCTCCATCGAGTCGAACATGTCGGCGAACATTTCGACGTAGCCGAGCTCGGCGACCTCGTCGCCGACCGGGAACAGCCAGCCGCTCTCCGTCTCGGCCTTCTCGGCCACGTACCCGCCGCCCGCGCCCGACGTGAACGCTTCGAAGCCGGTGCGCAGGAAGTGGTTCAGCCAGATCGTCCCCTCGGTGCCGGCGACCTCGTCGCGGAGGTCCATGCCGCCGCGGAACGTCCAGCTGACCTCAAACTGGCCGATCGCGCCGCTCTCGAACCGGATCAGCGCGATGGCGTTGTCGTCGGCGGTGATCGGGTGCACGAGCGTGTCCGTCCAGCAGACGACCTCGAGCGGGCGGTTGTCCTTGCCGACGAAGTTGCGGACGATCTCGATGCAGTGGCACCCGAGGTCGACGATCGCGCCGCCGCCGGCCTGCTGCTCGTCCCAGAACCAGGCGCTGTGCGGGCCGGGATGAGTCTCGCGCGATCTCGCCCAAGTGACGTCGCCGACCTGGCCGCCCTGGACCATCTTCACGGCCTTGAGCGTCTTCGGCGTGTAGCAGAGGTCCTCGAGGTACCCCGCGAACACGCCGGCCCGCTCGACGGTGTCCAGGATTCGCTTCGCCTCGGCGCCGGTGCGCGCGAGCGGCTTGGTGCAGAGGATCGCCTTGCCGTGCCCAGCTGCGAGCTCGATCGCCTCCTCGTGCAGGTGGTTCGGGAGCCCGACGATCACCGTGTCGACCTCCGGGTGGGAAACTGCCTCCTCGAGGTCGGTCGACCAGTTCGGAACCGCGTGCTCGGCTGCGAACTCGCGGGCGCGCTCCTCGGTGCGCGAGTACACGACGTGGACGCGGTCGCGGTTGCGGCCTCCGTGCAGGGTCGTCGTATAGAAGAGGCCGATGAGGCCCGTCCCCAGCATCGCCACCTTGTGGCCCGTCACAGGGTCAACGCTAACCGCGCGGCGGTCGCGGCGCCTTGACTGCCTTCCGGGGTCGGACTACGGTCCCCTCTAGACATCTAGACAGGTTGGCCGATTCGACATGACAGGGCGGTTCCTCGCCGCTGCACACGAGCTCCTCGAGCGCCTCGACGGCCAGTCCGACGCGATCGACGACGCGGCCGTGATCTGCGCGCGGGCAATCGGCGGCGGGGGCGTCGTCCATCTGTTCGGGACCGGCCACTCGCGGATCCCCGTCGAGGAGATGTTTCCCCGCTACGGCTCGTTCCCGGGCTTCCACCTGATCGTCGAGCTTTCGCTCACCAACCACACCCAGGTGGTTGGCGCGAACGGCCAGCGGCAGGCGATGTTCATCGAGCGCGTCGAAGGGCTTGCCGACGCGATCCTCGCCAACTTCACGCTCCGCAAGAGCGACGCGATGATCGTCTTCAGCGCGGGCGGCCACAGCGCCGCCTCGATCGAGATCGCGCGGCAGGCGAGGCAGCGCGGGCTGCCGGTCGTCGCCGTGACCTCGGTCGCGCAGTCGCTGGCCATGGAGCCCGTGCACTCGTCCGGCACGCGGCTACTCGACCACGCCGACGTCGTGCTCGACCTCTGCACGCCGCCGGGGGACGCCATGATCGAGCTCGACGGACTGGCGACTCCGGTCGGCCCCGGCTCGACGATCGCCGCCGTCGCGCTCGCCAACGAGCTCAAGGTGCGGACGGCCGCCCTGCTCGTCGAGCGCGGGAAGATGCCGCCGGTGCTCACGAGCGCCGCGCTGGTCGGCCGCGACGAGTCCGCGCGCCTCTTCGAGGAGGCCTACGCCGACTACGCAAACCGGCTCGCCCGCGTGCTCGCCCGCTAGACGGAATGGTGGAGGGCGGCAGCGGCGGCCGCCCTCCACCTCGGCGAATCGCTCCTAGTCGTCGCGCTCCCGCAGGTCGACAAGGTATTCGTAGCTCCGCTGCGCGGTCAGGAGCTGTGCGGCGTTGCGCGGCTCCCCCGCGGGCACACCGGGGGGCGGGAAGTTGTGGTTGTCCCGCTCGACGATGTACCAGTGGTCGTCCGTGTCGAGCCCGTTGAAGAGCTCCCAGAGCGGAACGTTCCCGTCGCCGGCGTCCACGAACTGCCAGCCGAACGTCGTTGGCTGGCCGACTTCGGTCCTGATCCCGTCCTTCGAGTGGAAGAGCGGGAAGCGGTCCTCGTTCTCCCACACGAGCTCGCTCGGGTCGAAGTTCGGGAACCAGCTCTTCATGCCGCTTGGCGTCGCCACCGCCGGAGCGCCGGTCGCGCCGACGTACGCCCAGAAGACGTCGAGCTGCAGGTACACGAGCCGCGGATCCGTCTCCTCGATCAGCACGTCGTAGAGGCGGGTGCCGTCCACGACCGCGAACTCGGACGAGTGGTTGTGGTGGTAGAACCGCATCCCCCGAGCGCTCGCTGCGGCGCCGAAGCCGTTGTAGGCCTCGGCGGCCCGACGGTAGGCGTCGATCGTCTGCCGCTCCGCCGGCGGGAAGAGCTGGTCGGGCTCGCTCGCCGTGCCGATGTAGCGGAGGCCCAGCGTCTCGGCGTCGTCCAGCACCTGCTCCAGGTTGTCGCGAAACTGGGTGACGCCGATGTGGCTCCCGACGCCCTTCAGCCGGTAGCGGCGCAGGAGCGCCGCGACGTTCTCGACGTTCGGAGCTCCGCCGACGTTGGTGTCCGGCGCGGAGTAGCCCGCGAACTCGACTCCCGCGTAGCCGATCTCCGACAGCTCCCGGAAGACCTGCTCGAAGCCGACGCTCGCGATTCGGTTCCGCAGCGTGAAGAGCTGAATGGCGAGTCGACTCTTGGGTAGCAGCCGCTCGCCGTCGTTGCGGCCGCCGGCCGCGAGCGCACTCGGCGCCCACGGCGTGAGCGCGGCGCCGGCCGCGGCCCCCGCACCGGCACCGATGAGCCGTCTCCGGCTCAGCTTGCGTCTGTCATCCACGTCGTCTCCCCCCTCGAGGCTTTCGCGGAGTTCGTGCGGCGACCCTAGATGACCTTTTGTCGGAAGGCAAGCGAAGTTGGTATGAGATCGACCTAATTAGCTGTATGTTCCAGCAGAAGTGGCGGTGCGTACTCCCGGTTACACTGGCCGCGTGGCGCGGAGGGCGTCGCTTGCGGCTGAAGATCGCCTCACCGGGCTCGTGACCGTGCTCGACTTCGTCCGCACCCACGGCTCGACGACGCGGCCGAGGCTCGTCCAGGCGACCGGCCTCAGCCGAGCGGTCGTGACCCAGCGGGTCGCCGAGCTCCTGGACTACGGGCTGCTCGTCGAGGGCGAGCTCGGGCCGTCGACCGGTGGACGTGCCCCCCGGCTCCTGCGTTTCCGCGCGGACGCCGGTCACCTGCTCGTCGCCGACCTCGGCGCGACCAGCGTCGACGTCGCACTCGCGGATCTCTCAGGCCAGATCCTGGCCCACGTCCAGGAGCCCTGCGACATCTCCGCCGGCCCGGAGGCCGTCCTCGACCGCGTCGAGGAGCTGTTCGTCCGGAGTCTCGTCAGCGGTGAGACGCCGCCGGGCTCCCTCTGGGGCATCGGGATCGGGGTCCCGGGGCCGGTCGAGTTCGAGTCCGGCCTGCCCGTCGCTCCCCCGATCATGCCGGGGTGGGACCGCTACGCGGTTCGGGAGCGCTTCGCCCGCTACCACGTCCCGGTGTGGGTCGACAACGACGTGAACGTGATGGCGCTCGGCGAGCGCCGTGCGGGGATCGCCCGGGGCCACGACAACGTCGTCTTCATCAAGATCGGGACGGGAATCGGGGCTGGGATCATCGTGAACGGCACGCTGCACCGGGGGGCTCAGGGGTGTGCCGGCGACGTCGGCCACATGCAGGTGACGGATGACCCGGCGGTCGTCTGCCGCTGCGGGAACGTCGGCTGCCTCGAAGCCCTGGCCGGGGGAGCGGCGCTCGGCCGAGACGCGGAGACGGCAGCCCGCAACGGACGCAGCCGGTTCCTGGCCGAGCTCCTCGAGGTGAAGGGATCGCTCACGGCGGCGGACGTCGCCCGCGGGGCGACGCACGGCGACCCGACCTGCGTCGAACTGCTGACGAACGCGGGGAGGCTGGTCGGGCACATGCTCGCAAGCGTCGTCAACTTCTTCAACCCTTCGCTCGTCGTAATCGGGGGCGGCGTGGCAGGGGCAGGCGATCAACTACTCGCAACGATCCGCGAGACGGTTTACCGTCGCTCGCTCCCGCTGGCGACGCGTGAGCTCGTCGTCAAACGCTCCGTGCTCGGCGATCGAGCAGGCGTCGTCGGGGCGGCGGCGATCGTGACGGACGAGCTCTTCAGGCCGAGCCATCTGACGCAGTGGCTCGGGGTCGGGACGCCCAACGGCGGCCACGTCGTGGCGGCTCCACACTAATGCTGCGTCGCAGTAGAAGCTTGCATCCGGGCCGCAAAGGGGTGTTAGCTAAGCCTGTGGTCTGCGCACTTTGCGCATGTCGAGAAGGAGGAGAAGTATGAGAGCTCGCGTTTTCGGCGGGCCAAGGGGTCGAATCGCAGGTGCCTTCACGGCGCTTGCGGTCTTGGGCCTGATCGTCACGGCCTTCGCCGCGACGGGTCAGGCCAAGACGAACGCACCGGCCAGATACACGATCGGCGTCTCTAACACGCTGGTCGGGAACGGCTGGCGCGAAGGGATGATCTGCTCGATCAAGGCGCAGGCCTTGAAGAGCGGTCAGGTGTCGTCGCTGCGGATTGCCCACCGGCAGACGGACACCGCCGGCCAGATCGCGGACATCCGGACGATGATCTCGGCCGGGGTCAACGCCATCATCATCAACCCGTCCAACGCGAACGCACTGAAGCCGATCGCGGCTCAGGCGCGTGCTCGCGGCATCACGGTCGTCTTCATCGACCAGTACGTCAACGCACCGGGCGTCTACAACGCGACGAACGACCAGGTCGCGTACGGACGCGCCGGGGCGGAGTGGCTGTTCAAGCGACTCGGAGGCCGCGGCAACGTGGTCGAGATGCGCGGGATCGCCGGCGTGCCGGCCGACACCGATCGGCACAAGGGCTTCATGCAGGCGAAGCGCAAGTACCCGCGGATCAGGGTCGTCAGGTCGGTCTTCACCGGGTGGCAGTTCGCGCCCGGCGGGAAGCAGATGCTCGACATCCTGAACTCGGGCACGCGCGTCGACGGCGTGTGGACCTCGGGCATCGACTACACCGTGGTCAACGCCTTCCGGACGGCGCGGAAGCGGTACGTCCCGATCGTCGGGGCGGACAACTTCGGCTTCATCCGCCAGGTCAAGAGCCGCTATCCGAGCCTGCGGGGCGCAGCGGTCACGAACCCGTCGTCGATCGGCGGCGTCGGCGTGACCGTCGCTCTGCGCGCGCTCAACAAGCAGTCCGTGCCGAGGTGGGTCAAGCTGAGGCCGGACATTTGGACGTGGCCTGCGGACCGGAGCAAGATCAACAAGTTCGCCCAGCCGGGTGCCCCGGCGGATGCGAGCGCACAGCTCCAGATCTCGCCGTGGACCACCTACAGCCTGGCTCAGTACCGGGCGTGCAAGGGGCCCTAAGGCCCACGCAATTCACGGAGGGGGCGGCGTGCCGCCCCCTCCGTCTGGTTCGGACGCCATGAACGACGAGGCGCCGCCGCTCCTCGAGGCCCGCGGAGTCGCGAAGCACTACGGGCCGGTTGTCGCTCTTCGCTCGGCGGACCTCTCGGTGGCCGCGGGCGAGGTACACGCGCTGCTCGGCGCCAACGGAGCCGGGAAGAGCACGCTCGTCAAGTGCCTCACCGGTGTGATCCGGCAGGACGCCGGCACGGTCTCCGTCTCCGGTCGCGCATCGCGCCCACGCTCGCCGATGCATGCGGCACGGATCGGGCTCGCGCCGGTCTTCCAGGATCCGGCGCTCGTGCCCGACCTAAGCGTCGCGCAGAACCTGCGGCTGACAGGCTCGTCGGTCGACGCGGTGGCCTCGCAGCTCGACGCGATGAGCTTGAAGGTCAGCTTCCGCGAGCTCGTCGGAGACCTGCCGCTGCCGATCCTGCGCATGCTCGACCTGGCGCGGGCGCTGACCCACGATCCGCAGCTGCTGATCCTGGACGAGATCACCGCAGCGCTGCCCTCAGATCTCGCCGAGCGGGTCTTCGACGTCATGAACGAACGGCGCGAGCGTGGGCGATCGGTGCTCTTCATCACGCATCGGCTGGCCGAGGTGATCGCGACCTGCGACCGCGCGACGATCCTGCGCGACGGGCAGGACGTGGGCACGATGGTGCCGCGCGAAGGGGGAGAGGCCCGGATCGTCGAGATCATGCTGGGGCCGGAGGCGGCCCGCGCCGAGGCGGAGGCCGCCGGGCGGAAGGAGGCCGAGGTGCCGGCGCCCGTCGCCGGAGCAGAGGAGGAGGAAGCGGCTGCGGTGCTGGAGGTCGACGACCTTCGAGTCGGCGTCGTGCAGGGCATCTCCTTCACGCTCAGGCGGGGCGAGATCCTGGGCCTGGCGGCGCTCGAGGGCCAGGGGCAGGACGAGCTCTTCGAAGCGCTCGCCGGCCAGCGGCGCGTCGAGGGCGGCGAGCTGCGAATGGAGGGCAAGGGCTTCCGCCCGCGCCATCCGTACGACGCGATCCGGCGGAGGATCGTGCTCGTCCCGCCGGACCGGCTGCTCGCGCTCCTGCCGCAGCGATCGGTGCGCGAGAACGTGTCCGCGCCGCTCTACAACACGCCGCTGCGCTGGGGCCCGATCAACATGCGAGCGGAAGGCCGGCGGGTGCGAAGAGCCGTCGACGCGCTCCAGATCGACATGCGCGCGGCGCGGCAGGTCCGGCGGCTGTCGGGCGGCAACCAGCAGAAGGTGACGATCGCCCGCTGGCTCGCTTCCGGGTTCGCGGCCCTGCTCTGCAACGACCCCACGCGAGGCATCGACGTGGGGACGAAGCGGCAGGTCTACGCGCTGCTGCGCGAGCTCGCCGCCGACGGCGCAGCGATCCTCTTCTTCAGCTCCGAGCTGGCCGAGTTCCCGCTCGTTTGTGACCGCGTGCTGACCATCTACGGGGGTCGGGTGACGGCGGAGCTTCCGGGCGCCGCGGCGGACGAGGCGACGCTTCTCCACGCCATGCACGGTCTGGAAGCCGACGAGGCCGCGGCGTGACGACGGCGCCCGCACCGACAGCCGCGGCGGCCGTCGAGTTTCGGGGCGCCGAGCCGTGGCGGCGCGCGCTGCGCCTGCACGGCTGGACGATCGCGGTCTGGCTCGTCCTCCTCGCCATGGTCCCGTACTGGCGGTCGCTGTCTCAGCAGGACTTCAAGTTCGACGTTCAGGCGTTGGCGATCGATGCGCTGCCGCTCTGCTTCGCGGCGATGGCGCAGGCCGTCGTCGTCATCTCCGGGGGCATCGATCTCTCGATCGGCTCGCTCATGGGGGTCGTCAACGTGCTCTCGGCGCGCGAGATGGTGGACATGAGCTTCCGCCAGGCGCTCGCGTTCTCCCTGTTGCTGATCGTCCTGACGGCGCTCGCCAGCGGTTTCACGGGCGCGATCATCACGCTGACCCGGATCCCGGACATCGTCGTGACGCTCGGGATGCTGTTCGTCTGGCAGGGCGTCGCGCTCTGGATCATGGAGATTCCCGGCGGCGGCGTGCCGATCGACTACTCGGATCTCGCGGTCGGCGACCTCGGCTCGACCGGGATCCCGAACGCGGCGGTGGCGGTCTTCGCCGCGTTCCTCATCATCTGGGTCCCTCTGCGCTGGCTACGCCCCGGCCTCGCGATCTACGCGGTCGGCTCGAACCGCAACTCCGCGTATCTCAGCGGCATCGGCGTCGCCCGCACGCGGGTCGGCGCCTACCTGCTCGCCGGCGTCTTCACGGGTCTCGCGGGCCTCGCGCTCTCCGCGTCCTCGGGGATCGGGGATCCGAACTCCGGCGCGACCTACACGCTGAACAGCGTGGCCGCGGTCGTCCTCGGCGGAGTCTCGCTCCTCGGGGGTGTCGGCGGCCTCATCGGCGTGATCGCCGCCGCCTACGTGCTCACGCTCTCGAAGATCATCCTGCTGCTCCGCGGCACCGACCCGAACTACGCAAACGTCTACCAGGGCGCGCTGATCATCCTCGTGGTCGTGATCGGCGGCCTCCTGACGAGGAAGACGCGGTCGTGACGACCGTCCCGGAGGCAATCGAGCGCGAGAGCCGCCTGCGCGCCGCCCAGCGGTTCCTTGTCGACAACCCGGTGATCGTCCTCGTCGGCGTCCTCGTGCTGCTGTTCGTGCTCACCGACCTCGTCAATCGCAACGAGACCGGGGAGCCGTTCATCACCTGGAACCAGCTCTCGACGACGCTGCTCGTCGCCGCGCCGCTCGGGATGATCGCCGCCGGGCAGACGCTCGTGATGCTGACGGGCGGCGTCGACCTCTCGGTGTCGTTCACGGCCACCGCCGCTGCGTTTGCCATGTCCTGGCAGGCGAACAACAGCACCGCCGAAGGGATCCTCGCCGGGCTCGCCGTCGGCCTCGGGATCGGGCTCGCCAACGGAATCGGCGTCGGGATCTTCAAGGTCAACCCGCTGATCATGACCCTGGGCACCTCGTCGGTGACGTTCGGGCTGCTGTCGATCTACGCCGGGCGGGCGTTCGAGAAGGTCGTGCCCGATCTGGTCTCGACCCTCGGCTCGGACCGGTTCTTCGACTACCTGCCGGCCAACCTGATCCTCTGGGCCGCAGTCGCCGCGGCCATCATCCTCGGGCTGCGCTACACGGGCTATGGGCGGATGCTGTACGCGGTCGGCGACAACGAGGTCGCGGCCAGGCTCGCCGGCGTCCGCACCTGGCAGGTGCTCGTCCTCGTGTACGCGCTCTGCGGTCTCTTCAGCGCCCTGGGCGGTCTGCTCCTCGTCGGCTTCACCAACAACCCCGATCTCGGGCTCGCCAGCCCGTACCTGCTCCAGTCGGTTGCCGCCGTGGTCATCGGCGGCACGTCGATCTTCGGCGGCTGGGGGAGCTACAGCGGCACGATCGTCGGCGTCCTGATCCTGACGGTGCTCGGGTCGCTGCTGACGCTGCTCAACGCCGAGGAATGGCAGCGGCAGGTGATCTACGGCTCGATCATCATCGTCCTCACGGCGATCTACGCGCGCGTTTCCGGCTCGGAGTGACCCCGGAGGTGCTGACGGTCGGCCGCGTGTCGGTCGACCTCTACCCCGAGCAGATCGGCGTGCCGCTCGGGGCAGTGCGGACGTTTCGGAAGCTGCTCGGCGGAAGCCCGACGAACGTCGCCGTCGCCGCGGCGCGGCTCGGGCGACGCGCGGCCGTGGTGACGAAGGTCGGCGACGACGGGTTTGGGTCGTACGTGCGGGAGGCGCTGGCGGGGTTCGGCGTCGACGGCTCGCGCGTCGGTACTGACCTCAACCTTCGGACGCCGCTCGCGTTCTGCGAGATCCATCCGCCCGATTCGTTCCCGCTGCTCTTCTACCGCGAGCCGACGGCGCCGGACCTGCAGCTTCGCGAGGGGGATCTCGACCTCGACGAGGTCGCGCACGTGTCGGTGTTCTGGACGACCGGGACCGGGTTGTCGGAGGAGCCGTCTCGCTCGACGACGCTCGGGGCGTTGCGCGCTCGACGCCGGCGGCGGGTCACGGTGCACGACCTCGACTACCGGGCCGTGTTCTGGGCTTCTCCGGACGAGGCCGGACGGTGGGGGCGCGAGGCGCTGTCACTGGCGACCGTCGCGGTCGGGAACCGGGAGGAGGCGGCGGTTGCACTCGGTCGGGAGCTCCTGGCGGAGGAGTGCGCGCAGGCGCTGCTCGCCCACGGCCCCGAGCTCGCCGTCGTCAAGCTCGGCGCCGAAGGTGTCGTTGGGGCGACGGCGGACGAGCTGGTCGTCGTGCCGGGGTTGCAGGTGGAGGTCCTCAACGGGCTGGGCGCGGGCGACGCCTTCGGCGGCGCGCTCTGCCACGGCCTCCTCGCCGGCTGGGAGCTCGAGCGCGTCCTCCGCTTCGCGAGCGCGGCGGGGGCACTCGTCGCGACGCGGCTCGGCTGCGCGGACGAGATGCCGAGCGAAGCCGAGGTCGAGGAGCTCCTGTGCTCGGTCTGACGAAGCTCGAAGCCGGACCTGGGAACGTCGAGCTCGCCGAGCGGCCGGATCCGCAGCCGGGGCCCGGCGAGGTCGTCGTCGAGGTCGCGGCCGCCGGCATCTGCGGCACCGACCTCCACATCTACGACGGCGAGTATGCGACCGAGATTCCGGTGACGATGGGCCATGAGGTCAGCGGCACGGTCGTCGAGCTGGGGGACGGAGTGGACGCGGAGTGGAGCGGAGCCAGAGTCGTCACGGAGACCTACTACTCGACCTGCGGTGCGTGCCCGTTCTGCCGCGTCGGTCGCATCAACCTCTGTCCCGAGCGGCGCTCGATCGGGACACACGTCGACGGTGGGTTCGCTCCCCGCGCGCTGCTGCCCGCCCGGGGGCTCCACCGGATTCCCGACTGGCTCGATGCCTCGGTCGCGGTGCTCGCCGAGCCGCTCGCCTGCGTCTGCAACTCGCTGCTCGAGCGGTCGCAGGTGGGCGCCGACGACGAGGTGCTCGTCGTCGGCCCCGGCCCGGTCGGGCTGCTCGCCGCGCAGGTCGTGCACGCATGCGGCGCACGCGTGCACGTGCGTGGAACGTCGCGCGACGAGCGGCGGCTGGAAGTTGCGCGCTCGTTGGGGTTCGCGACGAGCGTCGCGGGCGAGCCCTTGGCGGCGCCCGCGGACGTCGTCGTCGAGTGCTCGGGCCACGAGGCGGGCATGGCGTTCGGGCTGGAGTCGGCGAGGCGAGGGGGCCGCTACGTCCAGATCGGCCTCGCGGGGAAGGCGGTGGAGCTGCCGTTCGACGAGGTGTGCTTCCGGGAGCTGACGGTGACGTCGGGCTTCGCCAGCACGCCCTCGTCCTGGCGGCGCGCCCTCGCGCTGATCGAGGAGCGGAAGGTCGACCTCGAGCCGCTTGTCTCGGAGGTCGTCCCGCTCGCCGACTGGGAGCGCGCCTTCGCCGCCACGCGTAGCGGCGAAGGGATCAAATTCGTCCTCGACCCGCGGTAGGGGCCGGTCAGTGGACGAAGGCGAGCGGCAAGCCGACGTTTTTCTGCCCGATCCGCCCGCGGACGATCTCGATGTAGAAGCGGCGGCCGGTCGGCGCGGTGAGCGAGGCTCGGAACCGAGCTCCCGAGGACGTCACGTCGATGTCGGCCCGCGACGGGTCGGCCAGCTGCGCTGCCGGTGGCGCAGCCGCACCCGCTCTCATGCGGATCCGCGCCTGCCGCCGAGCACCGTTCCGGACGAAGTGCGCGAGCTCCCTCGCTGCCGCGCGTTCGTCGAAGTACCGCCTCCCGCGCTCGGTGAGCGTGATCTCGAGGGGGCCGTGCCAGTCGAACCGTGGCAGCCAGTTGCGCCCGTAACCGGTCCCGAGCTCGCAGCCGTCGTAGGGCGGGCGCAGTGGCTGGAGCCTTCGCTGGCGGTTTCTGAACGACGGCGATGCAAGAACGACGGCCGTCTTCACTCCGCTCCGCGGGATCGGGGCGATGCCGCCGGTTTGCAGCACGTCATCGGGAAGGACGCGGAAGCAATGCCAGACGAGCGTTTCCGGGAGGCGCTGCTTCAACGAGGGCTCCATTCGCCGCGTGTCGACGACGGCAACCCCCGGCACGTGGATCCTGATCGTCACGCCCCTCGTGCCGCCCCGCTGGAGCACCCGCTTCCCCCGCTTGACGATCGCCCGCGGCGCGACGGGAGCGCCGCCTTCCGTGCGGACGACGTGGGGGCGTCGTGCCTCCAGGTCCTTGGCAATGCGGTCGAGGTCGAGACTAGTTCGCGGTGGCGCCGGCGCGCCGACGGTTCGGAGGGCCACGGCCGCGTCGAGCACGCGGCGCATGCTGCGTGAGCTGATCGAGACGTAGACACCCTCATGCCGGAGGAACCCGGTTCCGGTCGCATCGACGAGCAGCGATCCCTCCGGTATGCCGGCCGCGGAGACGCCGCGCCAGGTCGGCCACCGAGCCGAGGCTTCCGTCGCCTGAAGCAACTGCACGAATGGCCGCGAATCGTCGCGGAGCCTGATCCCGCCGCGCCTCGGATGGAGCGATCCGTAGAAGAGCGACACCCCGTTGGTGGTCTGCCAGGGATCCGAGGGTCGCCGCCGCTGCTTGAAGGTGATCCGTCGCGTCTCCGCGAGCGGCAAGCCGGCGAAGGACTCGCCGAGCCAGACGGCCCGACCCCCGAGAACCTGTGCGAGGCGGCGCGGCGAAAGGTTCTCGCTGAGCTCGGATCCGCTGTACACGCCGCTCGAGTCCTGCCTCGGATCGCCCGAGAAGTCGCCCTCGCCGGCCGTGAGCCGCTCGAGCTCGAGGAGCAGGGATCCTCCGCCCGGCGGTGCGCGGCCGTCTCTCGTGCTCCGCGTGTAGACCGGCTCGTACGTGTCGCGGTCGACGGCCACCTCCTCGGCGAACAGGTGGTTCTTGCCGTCGCCGGAGTCCGGAAGCCACTGAGACCGGATGCGGATCCAGAGCACGGCGCGGCCCTCGACCCGCCCCTCCGCGACGACGCGCGCCCGGCCCGCCCGGAGCGCGTCGCGGTAGCGGTTCGCGAGGGCGACGTACTGCTCGGCGCTTCGGTCGGCAGCGGGGCCCGCGGGCTGCAGGTGGTCGGTCACGACGCGATCGCCCAACCGCCCGACGTAATGGAGTCCTCGCGACGGGTCGTACCAGACCTCCGTCTCGGCGTACTGCGGCGTCAGGTCGCCGCTTCCGAAATCGATCTGCGTCCCACCCCACTCTCCCCGGGTGACGACGTGGATCACCGGGCCCTCGCCCATCGCCGCCAGTGCGCGGTCGAGGACCGTCGGCGTCTCGCCACCGAACGGCCAGGCCAGGACGGCGATCGCTGTGACGGCAGCTGCCGCCGGGACGGCCAAAGCGCGGACGCGCGGCCGACGAGGGCTCCGACCGGCATCGGCGAGCACGCGCTCCCAGTCGCCCCGCTCCTCTCCCGGTGGAACGAGCCGGTCGAGCAAGCGTTCGACGCTCATCGCTCTGCCTCCAGCGACCGCTTCAGCGACGCGTGCGCCTGGTGCAGGGTCGCGGCGACGGTGCCCGGTCGCACGCCCAGCGCCTCGGCGATCGACCGGTAGTCGAGGTCCGCGTAGTAGCGGAGGAAGAGCGCGAGCCGCTGTCGCTCGGGAAGCGCGGCGACGAGCGCCCGTAGGTCACCGTTCGGCGAGCTCGCCGCGGCGGTGCCTTCCACGAGCGGGACGTGCCGCCGCCAGAACCGGTCCGCCCGCCGCCGACGGGCGGCGTTGACGACGATCCGCCAGAGCCAGCCTTCGAGCGATCCGCCGCGGAACTGCCGACGGTGGCGGACCGCGCGGACGAAGGCGTCGTGCACGGCGTCGCGCGCGAGGTCGGCGTCGCCGACGACGGCCGTGGCCACGCGAAGAAAAACGGCATAGCGCTCTCGGTACATCGCCTCGATCTCGTCCAGGACCGCGTCGCGTTCCGCGCGGCTCATGAACACATGATCCCCCGACGGGCGGGTTTCTTTAGGCGCTGGCTAGACGATGTAGGGCCGGACAGCGTTCCGCGCGAGGAGGAACCCGCGCTTCACGAGCTCCTCCGAGCCCTCGAAGCGCCGGTCCTCGTGCTCGATCGAGACGACGTAGTCGTAGCCGACCGCGTAGAGGGCGGCGATGAAGCGGCTCCAGTCGACCTCGCCGAGC
>Ga0081538_10000318_pt1 | contig 55086 bp, 53 predicted proteins | sample TabmetS5T2R1_FD_71022 | JGI IMG/M metagenome (GOLD analysis project Ga0081538, IMG submission 71022) | Tabebuia heterophylla rhizosphere microbial communities from the University of Puerto Rico - S5T2R1 | ecosystem: Host-associated > Plants > Roots > Rhizosphere ...
TATCGCGATCGGCAGGTCGCGCTGGGGACGTTTGGTCTCCTCGCTGCCGGTCGACACCGCGTCGAACCCGATGTACGCGAAGAAGATCAGCGCCGCCGCCGACTCGATGCCGCTGAAGCCGTTGGGGGCGAAGTCCGAGAAGTTGTCCCCGTCGAAGGCGCTGAACGCGACCAGGATAAGAACACCAGCACGAGCAGCTTCGTGATCACCATGACGGTGTTGGAGCGGGCCGACTGGCGGACCCCCGCGATCAGGACGCTCGCGACCGCGAGCACAAGCACGAACGCCGGCACGTTCACGTCGCCGCCCTCGCCGGGTGGCAGGGTGATCGAGTCGCTCAGCGTGACGCCGAACAGCGAGTCGAGCAGCTCAACGAAATATGCCGGTGCCGATGATCGCCCCGATCCCGAGGGCGGTCAGGTCGAGGTTGCCATGGCGCCCGCTTATCCGGCCTGCGCCCGTTTAGCCCGGGGGACCCCCGGTATCCAATACGTGGGGACTCGCCCCCGATAAGGAGACACAGATGCCCAACCGACTCGAAGGGAAGAAAGTCGCATTCCTCGCAACCGACGGCGTCGAGCAGGTCGAGCTGACCGAGCCGTGGCAGGCGGTCGAGAAGGAGGGCGGGAAGCCCGAGCTCGTCTCGCTGGAGGCCGGCGAGATCCAGGGCTTCGACCACCTCGACAAGGACCAGACTTTCCCGGTCGACACGACCGTGTCCGAGGCGAAGGCCGACGACTACGACGGGCTCGTGCTGCCGGGCGGCGTCGCCAACCCGGACTTCCTGCGCACCAGTGAGGACGCGGTGGACTTCGCGCGCTCGTTCTTCGAGGCGGGCAAGCCGGTCGCGGCGATCTGCCACGCCCCCTGGACGCTCGTCGAGGCCGGCGTCGTCCGCGGCCGCACCCTCACCTCGTGGCCGAGCCTCAGGACCGACATCGAGAACGCCGGCGGCGAGTGGGTCGACGAGGAGGTCCACGTGGACGCCGGGTTCGTGACGAGCCGCAAGCCGGACGATCTGCCCGCCTTTTGCGCCAAGCTCGTCGAAGAGATCTGCGAGGGCCGCCACGACGAGCAGGCCCTGCAGACCGCGGGGTCCCGCAGCGGATAGCCGCCGGGCCCCCGCGTCCCCCCGACCCGCGGCGAGGCGCTCCGGCGCCTCGCCGTCGTTGAGGCGATGTTATGGCTCGTTTGGGCCCCTTTTCTGGCGGGTACGGCGCAGCCAGAGGATCTGTTTCGACGGAGGGGACCGAGATGAGGAAGTGGCTCTGGGCAGTCTTGCTCGTGACGCTGGCGCTCGCCGTCGCCGCTTGCGGCGATGACGACGACGACGGCGGGGACGGGCAGCAGGCTCCGGCCGGCGACACCAGCCAGGCCAAGGGCAATGTCGCGTGGTGCATCGGCAAGGACACGAGCGGGGCCTACGGCACGGCGATCGACCTCTTCAAGAAGGAGAACCCGAACGTCACCGTCAACCTCGTCGAGCTCCCCGAGTCCGCCGACGAGCAGCGCACGCAGCTGGTCCAACGGCTGGACGCCGAGTCGGACGAGTGCGACGTGCTCGGCATGGACACCATCTGGACGGCTGAGTTCGCCGCCCAGGACTGGCTGCAGGACACGAGCCAGATCGTCGAGCCGCGCCAAGACGACTTCATCCCCTCGACGCTCGAGACCGCCACATACGAGGACAAGTACTGGGCGGTGCCCTACCACACGAACGCGGGCTTCCTCTACTACCGGACCGACCAGGTCAACCAGCCGCCGGACACTTGGGAGGACGTGTACGCCCAGGCCGGCGAGAACAACGGCATCGTGTACCAGGGCGCCGCGTACGAGGGCCTGACGGTGAACTTCCTCGAGCTGCTCTACAGCGGCGGCGGCACGGTTCTGTCCGAGGACGGGCAGGAGGTCACGGTCAACTCGCCCGAGGGCCAGGCGGCGCTCGAGTTCATGGCGCAGGGCATCCAGGACGGCGCCGCGCCCAAGGCGGTGACGACCTACATGGAGGAGGAGTCCCGCCGCGCGTTCGAGGCGGGCAACGCCACCTTCATGCGCAACTGGCCGTATGCCTACGCGCTCGGCAAGGAGTCGAAGATCGCCGACGACTTCGAAATCGCCACCTTCCCGGGCTTCGAGGGCGGCGAGCCGGCCGGCGTGGTCGGCGGCATCAACCTGGCGATCTCCGCCTACTCCAAGAATCCGGAGGCTGCGGCCGCGTTCATCGAGTTCGCAACCGGCCCCGAGGTCCAGAAGACGAACTTCCTCGAGTCGGCGTCGCCGCCCGCCACGGCCGCCCCCTACGACGACCCGGAGGTGCAGAAGAAGTACGCCTTCGCGTCCGACCTGAAGTCGGCCGTCGAGCAGAGCCAGGCACGGCCGGTCTCGCCGGTCTACCCGCAGATCACCGAGGCGATCTACACCAACGTGCACGACGCGCTACAGGGCAACAAGCAGCCGCAAGCGGCCCTGGACCAGATGCAGTCTGACATCGAGCAGGCACTCGAGACGTTCTAGGGCTCCGGCATGGAAGCCGCGTCCGTAGCGGTACGCCAGAAGCAGAAGAGGCGGCCCTCCGGGTTCTCGGAGAGCCGCCTCGGCGCCGCCATGATGGCGCCGTCGCTGATCGTGATGGGCTTGGTCGCCGCGTTCCCGATCGGCTACGCGGTGTGGCTGTCGCTCAACGAGTACAGCGTCCGGGTGGAGGGCCTGTCCCGCTTCGTCGGCTTCGACAACTACGCCGACGAATTGTGGGGGGACAACTCGGCCGAGTTCTGGGACGCCTTCAGGAACACGTTCGTCTTCACGGGGATCTCCGTGACGATCGAGCTCGTCCTGGGCATCGCGTTCGCGCTCTGCATGCACCAGGCGTTCAAGGGCCGTGCGATCCTCCGGGCCACCGTGCTGGTGCCCTGGGCCGTGCTGACCTTCGGCGTGGGGCTGCTGTGGCGCTCGATCTTCGAGCCGAACCTCGGGTTCTGGTCGTCGATGCTGTCCGCGCTCGGGCTGCCCGGGGCCGACGTGCTCTGGTACGGCGAGGACGGGTACGCCATGGCGACGATCATCTTCGCCGACGTCTGGAAGACGGCGCCGTTCATGGCGCTGCTGCTGCTGGCCGGCCTCCAGGTGATCCCCGAGGACGTGTACGACGCCGCGAAGGTTGACGGCGCCACCGCGTGGCAGCGCTTCACGCGCATCACGCTGCCGCTCCTGCGGCCCGCGATCCTCGTGGCGTTGCTGTTCCGGACGCTCGACGCGCTGCGGGTGTTCGACCTGCCCTTCGCGCTCACCCGGGGCTCGAACGGCACCACCACCCTGTCGCTGTACTCCTACAACGAGTTGCAGGCGAACAGGCTGATCGGGGAGGGCTCAACCATCGCCGTACTCACGTTCGCGATCGTGATGGTGGTGTCGTTCCTCTACATCCGCTTCGTGGGCGGAAACATCCGGGCGATGACGGAGGCCGAGTGATGTCCAAGAAGCGCCAGGAGCGCCGCAACCGGATCCTGCTCTGGGTCGCGGTCGTGCTGATCATGATCTTCTGCCTGTTCCCCTTCTACTGGCTGATCAACACGTCGCTCAAGACGGGTCCGGATCTGTCGAGCGCGGACTTCTTCCCGCCGAACCCGACGCTCGACAACTACTCGTCGATCTTCGAGGACTCGAACTTCACGACCGCGCTCCGCAACAGCGTGGTCGTGGCCGGGGCCACGACCATCCTCGCGCTCCTCATCGGCTCGTTCGCCGGCTACGCCCTGGCACGGCTGCGCTTCCGGTTCAAGTTCGTGCTGCTCGCGATCATCCTGTCGGTCACCACGTTCCCGCCGATCGCGATCGCGGCGCCGTTGTTCAAGTTCTGGACCGACCTCGACATCTACGACACCCTCCCCGGGCTGATCCCGCCGTTCCTCGCGTTCACGCTGCCGCTGACGATCTACGTGCTGGCATCGTTCTTCAGGGAGATCCCGCGGGACCTGTCGGAGGCCGCGCTGGTGGACGGCGCGACGCACTTCCAGGCGTTCCGCAAGGTCGTGATGCCGCTCGCCGCTCCAGGGCTGGTCACGGCCGGCCTGCTGTCGTTCATCTGGGCCTGGAACGAGTTCCTGCTGGCCATCACGCTGACCAGCTCGCCCGAGGCGAGACCGGTGCCGCCGGCGCTGGCGTTCTTCACCGGCAGCGAGGAGTTCGAGGTCCCGCTCGGGACCATCACCGCGGCGCTCGTCGTGGTGACGGTGCCGCTCGTGGTGCTGGTGCTGATCTTCCAGAAGCGGATCGTGGCCGGGCTGACCGCGGGCGCCGTCAAGGGTTAGTGGTCACCGCCGCCGGTGGTCGTCTACCAGGTCTACCCGCGGTCCTTCCAGGACTCGGACGGCGACGGCATCGGCGACCTCGCGGGCATCCGCTCGCGGCTCGACCACATCACCTGGCTGGGCGCTGACGCGCTCTGGCTGTCGCCGATCTACCCGTCGCCGATGGCGGACTTCGGCTACGACGTGGCCGACTACACCGACGTCGACCCGGTCTTCGGGGACCTGGACGAGTTCGAGCGACTCGCGACCGCGGCGCACGAACGGGGCCTGAGGCTGCTGATGGACCTGGTGCCGTGCCACACCTCGATCGAGCATCCCTGGTTTCGCGAGCACCCCGACTGGTACATCTGGGCCGACCGGCCGAACAACTGGGTGGCGGCCTTCGGGGGCTCCGCCTGGGAGCCCCGCGACGGCCGCTACTACCTCCACTCGTTCTACCCCGAGCAGCCGGACCTCGACTGGCACAACCCCGAGGTGGTCGCGGCGATGCAGGACGTGCTGCGCTTCTGGATCGAGCGGGGCGCCGACGGCTACCGGATCGACGCGATCGACCGGCTGATGAAGGACCCAGAGCTCCGTGACGACCCCCCGGCGTCGGAGCCGTACGGCCTGCCCCTGTCCGACGAGGAGGCGAAGCTCGCGCTCAGCAACTCACGCAACGCGCCCGGCACCGGTGAGGCGCTCGCCAAGATGCGAGAGGCGGTCGGCGACGCGTTCCTGGTCGGCGAGGTCTACCTGCCGAGCGCGCGATGGCAGCCCTACTCGGACCACTTCGACGCCGTGTTCGCGTTCGAGCTCCTGCTCACATCGTGGGACTCCCGCGTGCTCAACAGGGCGATCAAAGCCTGCACCGGCGTCTCGGGTCAGCCCGCGTGGGTGATGTCGAACCACGACTTCGGCCGGCTCCCCACGCGCTTCGGGGACGAGAACGCCCGCGCGGCGGCCCTGATGCTGCTCACCCTGCCCGGCCCCGCCTTCGTCTACCAGGGCGACGAGATCGCCCAGGGAGACGGCCCTCCGGGTGAGGTCCGGTTCGACCGTGCCGGCCGGGACCGCTTCCGGCACCCGATGCAGTGGGACGGCTCGCCGCGCGGCGGCTTCTCCGGGGGCGAGCCGTGGCTCCCGGCGGTCGACCCGGCGCAGCGCAACGTCGAGGATCAGCGCGACGACCCCTCGTCGATGCTCTCGCTGGTGCGCGAGCTGATCGCGCTGCGGCGCGAGCTCGGCGACGGGTTCGAGCTGCTCGACGCGGCCGACGGCTTGGTCGCATACCGGCGCGGCGAACACACGGTCGCCGTCAACACCACGGCCGAGTCGCGACCCGTGCCCCTCCGGGGCGACGCGCGGCTCGAGACGGCGCCCGGCGCGCTCCGGGACGGCGCGCTGGCCCCGCACGCCGGCGCCATCGCATTGGATTGAACCTTCACAAGCAGGGGTACTTGCGCGGTAGAAGGAGGGGGAGCTTGCAAGGACGACACCTTCTCGCCGCACTCGCACTCGCTACGAGCCTCGCACTGGGGGCCTGTGGCGTCGGCGGTGACGAGGGTGGCACGGGCGCCCGGGCGATCAACTGGTACGCCTTCAACGAGCCCGGCGGCTCGTACCAGATGGCCGTGGACAACTGCAACAAGCAGGCAAACGGCCGCTACACGATCAACTACGTAAAGCTGCCGAACATCGCCGACCAGCAGCGCGAGCTGCTCGTCCGGCGCCTGGCGGCCGAGGACGACGACATCGACCTGATGTCGCTCGACGTGATCTGGACCGCCGAGTTCGCCCAGGCCGAGTGGATCGTGCCCTGGACGGGCGAGCGCCGCAGCGCCGCCGAGGAGGACAAGCTCGAGGGACCACTCGAGACCGTTCGCTACCAGGACCAGATCTGGGCCATCCCGCACACCAGCAACACCCAGCTGCTCTGGTATCGCAAGGACCGCGTGGACCCTCCGCCGGACGACTTCACCTGGGACGAGATGATCGACCAGGCGGTGGAGAACGGGACCTCGGTCGAGGTGCAGGCCGCCCAGTACGAGGGCCTGGTCGTGTGGATCAACGCGCTGATCGCGGGCGCCGGGGGCCAGATCGTGAACGACCAGGGGGAGCCGGCGGTGAACGAGACCGCCAAGCGGGCGGCGGAGATCGAGCTCAAGCTGGCAACCTCCCCCGCCGCGCCGCCCGGCATGTCGACCAACCGGGAGGACCAGGCGCGCCAGGGATTCGAGGCCGAGCGCTCCGACTACCAGGTCAACTACACGTTCATCTATCCCAGCGCCGAGGCGATCGAGGGGTTCCAGGAGAAGATCGGCTGGGCCCTCTACCCGCGGACGGACAAGGACAAGCCGAGCGCGCCGCCGCTGGGAGGCTTCAACATCGCCGTGTCGGCGTACTCGGCCAACCAGGAGCTCGCCTTCGAGGCAGCCGAATGCCTGGCCAGTCCGGAGAACCAGGCCCTGAGCGCCGAGCTGGGCGGCCTGCCGCCCACCACCGAGTCGGTCTATGAGGACCCGAAGGTCCAGAAGGCGTTCCCGTTCTCCGACGTCCTGCGCGAGTCGATCGACACCGCCGGGCCGCGCCCGGTGACGCCGGCCTACAGCGACATCTCGCTGGCCATCCAGAAGACCTACCACCCGCCCGACGGCGTGGATCCGGACACGGTCGTGGAGACGCTGCGCGACCGGATCGACAAGGCCGTCGAGGGGAAGATCTTCTGATGGAAGCCGCCACCACTTCGGCCCGCACCGCGCCGCCGCCCACCAAGAAGCGCATGACCGACCGGGCGAAGGCCGAGCGCAAGCTCGCCTGGACGCTGTGCGCCCCGGCCGTGATCGCGATGCTCCTCGTGACGGGCTATCCCATCGTCTACGCGTTCTACCTCTCGCTGCAGAAGTTCGACCTCCGCTTCCCCGACGACAAGGAGTTCGTGGGGCTGTCGAACTACGCCGACGTGCTCAGCTCGAGCACCTGGTGGTCAGACGTGCTCACCACGCTGATCATCACGGTCGTCTCTGTGGCCATCGAGCTGGTGCTCGGGATGCTGATCGCGCTCGTCATGCACCGGGCCATCTTCGGCCGCGGTCCGGTGCGCGCCGCGATCCTCATCCCCTACGGGATCGTCACGGTCGTCGCCGCGTTCGCCTGGCGGTATGCCTTCGACCCCACCAGCGGCTTCGTGTTCGGCCTGCCGCTGGTCCCGGACACGTGGCAGCCGCTCAACACGAAGGAAGGGTCGCTGTTCGTAATCATCGCGGCCGAGGTCTGGAAGACCACGCCGTTCATGGCTTTGCTCCTCCTGGCCGGGCTGGCGCTGGTGCCCGACGAGCTCCACGAGGCCGCCAAGGTGGACGGCGCCAGCACGCTGCAGCGCTTCTTCCGGATCACGCTGCCGCTGATGCGCCCCGCGATCCTGGTCGCACTCCTGTTCCGGACTCTGGACGCGTTCCGAATATTCGACAACATCTTCATCATCCAGCCGGGCGGCGCGCTCGGCACGGAGAGCGTCTCGATCCTGGGCTACAACGTGCTGATCAATCGCGTGAACCTCGGCCTGGGGTCCGCGATCTCGATCCTGATCTTCATCTGCGTGATCCTGATCGCCGTCCTCTTCGTGAAGGGGCTCGGCACGAGCACGGCGCAGCAGCGAGGGGAGACCTGACATGCAGCACACGGCGCGCGAGCGGGTTCTCTGGTCGATCGGGATCCTGGTCGTGCTGCTCTACGCGCTGATACCGGTGGCGTGGATCACCTCCCTGTCGTTCAAGACGCCGGACGAGGTCGCCGACAGGAAGTTCTTCTCGGGCTTCTCGTTCGACAATTACGACGTCGTCTTCTCAGACGACACGTTCATCGCCGCGCTGATCAACTCGATCGGGATCGCGGGGATCGCCACCCTGATCTCGATCGTGCTGGCGGCCATGGCCGCATACGCGACCTCGCGGCTCGACTTCACCGGCAAGGCGCTGATCCTTTCGGGGGCGCTGGCGGTGGCGATGTTCCCGCCGATCTCGATCGTCGGGTCGCTGTTCGACATGTGGCGGGCGATCGGCATCTACGACACCTGGATCGGGCTGATCATCCCGTACATGACCTTCACGCTGCCGCTGGCGATCTACACGCTGTCGGCGTTCTTCCGGGAGATCCCGTGGGAGCTCGAGCAGGCCGCGCAGGTCGACGGCGCCACGCCGTTCCAGGCGTTCCGCAAGGTGATCGTGCCGCTGGCGGCGCCGGGCGTGTTCACCGCGGCGATCCTCGTCTTCATCTTCGCCTGGAACGACTTCATCTTCGCCAACACTCTGACCTCGACCGACAACGCCCGAACGGTTCCTGCCGCCCTGGCCTTCTTCACCGGTGCCTCGCAGTTCGAGCAGCCGATCGGCGCGATCTCCGCTGCGTCGGTCGTGGTCACGATCCCAATCATCATCATGGTCTTGATCTTCCAGCGCCGGATCGTGGCAGGCCTGACCGCCGGCGCCGTCAAGGGATAGGAGAGGAGCACCGATGGCCCAGATCACGATGGACGGCATCACCAAGCGCTACCCGGACGGCTATGAGGCCGTGCGCGACTTCAACCTCGCGGTCGACGATGGCGAGTTTGTCATCCTGGTCGGCCCGTCGGGGTGCGGCAAGTCGACGGCGTTGCGGATGATCGCCGGGCTGGAGGACATCACCGAGGGCGAGCTGCGGATCGGCGACGAGGTGGTGAACGACCGGGCGCCGAAGGACCGCGACATCGCGATGGTGTTCCAGAACTACGCGCTGTACCCGCACATGAGCGTGCGCCAGAACATGGGCTTCGCGCTGCAGCTGCGCGGCGCCGACAAGGAGGAGATCGACCGTAAGGTGACCGAGGCGGCGCGCATCCTCGACCTGGACGCGCACCTCGACCGCAAGCCCTCGCAGCTGTCGGGTGGCCAGCGCCAGCGCGTGGCGATGGGGCGCGCGATAGTTCGCGACCCGGCGGCCTTCTTGATGGACGAGCCGCTTTCGAACCTCGACGCGAAGCTGCGCGTGCAGATGCGTACCGAGGTGTCTCGGATTCAGCAGCGGCTCGGCACCACGACGGTGTACGTGACGCACGACCAGACCGAGGCGATGACGCTGGGCGACCGGGTGGCGGTGATGCGCTCCGGGATGCTGCAGCAGGTCGGGAGCCCGATGGAGCTCTACAACGAGCCGGTCAACCTGTTCGTGGCGGGCTTCATCGGCTCGCCGGCGATGAACTTCATGCCGGCGACGGTCGACGGCGACAGGGTCAAGCTGCCGATGGGCGAGGTGCAGCTGCCGCAGGAGCTGCGCGAGCGCGTCGGCCGCGCGGAGGGCAAGCAGCTGATCGCCGGCATCCGTCCGGAGAACTTCGAGGACGCCGCCCTCACCGGTGAGGCGCGCGACCGCGGCTCGACCTTCCGGGCCAAGGTGGAGGTGCTCGAGTCGCTCGGCTCCGAGCTCTACGCGCACTTCACGGTGGCGTCCGACCAGCAGATCGAGTCGCAGGAGCTGCGCGAGCTGGCCGAGGACGTGGGCGGCGGCGAGGTGCCGATGGCGGGCGAGGAGGGCCGCATCGTGGCGCGGCTGGACCCGCAGAGCCAGGTCCGCGTGGGCCAGGAGTCGGAGCTGTGGGTGGACGCCGGCCGGATCCACCTGTTCGACCCCGAGGACGGGCGCAACCTCACCGCAGACGCGACCGGTCCGGCCGCCACCGACGGGGGCCAGGGCGCGGAGGGACGCGATCCCGCGGTGTCGCCGGCCGGCGACGAACGTCCGGCGGAGGGTGCCGAAGGCTCGGAAGGCGCCGCCGGGCCGCCGGCTCAGCCGCGCTAGCTCGGCGGGCCTACTTCAGCTCCTTGCGGAGGCGCCGCACCATGGTGTCCTCCTCCCACGTGGGATGGTCGAGCTCCTCGCGCAGGCGCTCGATGACCTCGTCGGTCCACTCGTGGGTCCGGAGGATGAGGAAGCGCAGCTCCGAGACGCGCATGTAGGACTCCGTCTCGGTGCCGCGCCGGATCAGCTCCGCTTCGCGAAGCATCTCGACCACCGGCTTGTACTCCTCGTTCCACCACGCCTCGGCGACCTCCGCCCGGCTCAGCAGCTCGCGGCGGTCCTGCATCACGCGGAAGCCCCATGCCTCGATCGCCTCCGCAAGCGCCGCGTAGCGCCATTCGTCTGACAGCTTGATCTCGGCGCGCGCCTCCGCGGGCAACGGCACACGCTCGAAGAAGAGGCGCTGGTGGCTCTTCAGCGGCAGGTCGGCGAGCCGGATCGTCTGGTCGGCGCCGAGCTCGGTGATGATCTCCGTGATCCAAGCCTCGATCACGTCGTGCCCGAGCGCGCGGGCGACCGAGACGCGGTGGTGGCCGTCCTTGACGAAGTGAAGCTCCCCGATCCGGTAGACGTCGATCGGCGGCATGGCCTGGCCCTTTCGCTGAGCGGTGGCGATGCGCTCCCAGCGCGGCCGCACCCTGCCCGAGGTGGGGCGGAAGCGGCGGTCGAACTCGCGCCCGCGGTCGACCGTGCCGACGATCGAGTCGAGCGGGATCGTCTCGAGCCCCAGCCGGCGCTCGCCGCGGCGCCCGAGGGCGGCCACGACCTCCTCGAACGGGAGGATCACGTTCACGTCGCTCGGCTCCATCCGGAGACGCGCCGCGATCCGCGCGAGCGCGCGGCGGCGCCGCGCCCGGCCGAAGTCGAACTGGGCGTCGGTCTGGGGGAGTCCGGTGTCCCGAGCAGCCATGCGTCCGAGAGTAGGCCATCCGCGCGCCCTCGGCGGAGCCGAGCGCTTCGGCCCGGCCCTGCCAACATCCCGAGCGCCATGGCCTCCTCGGCCCGAACCCCCCGAGTGAGCGCGGTGATGCGCTCCGAGGAGAGCGTCAAGCCGCTCGAGCTGTTCTTCGACCTCGTCTTCGTGCTCGCGCTCACCCAGTGCACGGCGCTCATGGCGGACGACCCGACCTGGGACGGGCTCGTCCGGGGCCTGCTGATCCTCGGGGTGCTGTGGTGGTCCTGGGTCGGCTACTCCTGGCTCACGAGCGTCGTGGACCCCGAGGAGGGGATCGTGCGGTTCGCCATCTTCGCGGCGATGGCCGGCCTCCTCGTGGCCGCCCTGTGCGTGCCGGAGGCCTTCGACGACTCCGCCCTCCTGTTCGCCTGCGCGTACGGGCTGGTGCGCGCCGCCCACATCGCCCTGTTCGTGGTGGCGAGCCGGGACGACCCGGGCTTTCGCTGGTCGGTGACCGGGCTCGGGGTCGGCACGGCGATCGGGGTGGGGCTGCTGGTGGCCGCCTCGTTCGCGGACGGCGCGCTCCAAGGCGGGCTGTGGGCGCTCGCCCTGCTGCTTGACATGGGCGAGCCCTACGTGTTCGGCTCGGAGGGCTGGAAGCTCTCCCCCGCTCACTTCGCCGAGCGCCACGGCCTCATCGTGATCATCGCGCTCGGGGAGTCGATCGTGGCCATCGGCGTGGGGGCCGCCGGGCTCGAGGTGGACGCGGGCGTGGTGGCCGCGTCGGTGCTCGGCGTCGCGGTCGCGGCGGCGCTGTGGTGGCTCTACTTCGACATCGTCGCGCTGGTGGCCGAGCGGCGCCTGGCTCACGCCGAGGTGGGCCGCGAGCAGAACGAGATCGCGCGCGACTCGTTCTCCTACCTGCACTTCCCGATGGTCGCGGGGATAGTGCTGGTGGCGCTCGGGACGAAGAAGACGCTCGAGCACGTCGGGGATCCACTCGAGGTGGTGCCGGCGGTGGCGATGCTGGGCGGGACCGGGGTGTACCTGTTGGCGCACGTGGCCTTCCGGTGGCGCAACGTGCATCGCTTCAGCGTCCAGCGCGTGGTGACTGCCGCGGCGCTCGCGGCATTCGTGCCGGTGGCGCTGGAGATACCGGCCCTGGCGACGCAGGCCGTGCTGGCGGCCGCGCTGTCCGTGCTGATCGGATACGAGACCGTGCACTTCGCCGAGCTGCGCGACCGGCTGCGCCACCAGCTGGCGGGGGAGACGGCCGCGGACTGAGGCTGAGGTCCGGGCCGGCGCCGCCGCGGTGGGCGAGTGTGAGCGGCGTCACACGCGAGGACATTCGGCCGACGGTAGTGTCGCTGGGTCAACCAGAAGGGAGAGGAGCCCCCTTGCCGTCAACCCCTGCCGACGCCGAGCTCAAGTCGCGCCACCGCGCCATGTGGGCCTCCGGCGACTACCCGTCCATGGTCGAGACGTTCCTGCTGCCCCTCGGGCCGCGGCTCGTCGAGGCGTGTGAGATCGGTCCTGGGATGCGCGTGCTGGACGTGGCCGCAGGCACCGGCAACGCCTCGATTCCGGCGGCCGAGCGCGGTGCCACCGTCACCGCCAGCGACCTGACGCCCGAGCTGCTCGAGGCCGGCCGCCGCCGCGCGGAGGGCAAGGGCCTCGAGCTCGAGTGGGTCGAGGCCGATGCGGAGAACCTGCCGTTCGACGACGGCTCGTTCGACGTGGTCATGTCGTGCATCGGCGCGATGTTCGCCCCGCACCACCAGGACGTGGCCGACGAGCTCGTCCGTGTCTGCCGCCCGGGCGGCACGATCGGCCTGCTGAGCTGGACGCCCGAAGGCATGATCGGCGCGTTGTTCCGGACCATGGGACCGTTCGCGCCGCCCCCGCCGCCGGGGGCCCAGCCGCCGCCGCTGTGGGGCAACGAGGACCACGTGCGCGAGCTGCTCGGCGACCGCGTCGAGTTCCGCACCGCGCGCCGCGAGCTGCTGGACATCACGGCCTTCGAGCGCCCGCACGACTACGCCACGCACTTCAAGGAGCGGTACGGACCGACCATCGCGGCACAGAAGAACGCCCGCAACAACGGCCGCGAGGAGGAGCTCGTGGAAGCGCTCGACCGGTTCTGCGACGAGTGGAACCGCGGCACGCCCGAGCGCCCGTACTTCGAGCAGGAGTACCTGCTCACGGTGGGCACGAGAACCTGAGGGCTACCCGCAGGACCGGCCTACGCAGGGGGGGGTCAGACCCTCACCCGGGGGGAGGGGTCTGACCCCTCACCCGGGGGTGAGGTGCAGCCGGTGGAGCCGGACGATGCCGCGGGCGCTCGTCTCCACCGCCCACCGGCGGCTCGCTTGCTCGATGAACGCCTCGGCAGCCGGGCGGCCGGGATCGGCCACCCACGCTTCCGCCGCGAGGCGCGGTAGCAGCGCCAGCAGCGTTGCGACGGCGGCGCGCTCGTACAGCACGTCCGCGGCGAGCACGAGGTCGAACGGCCCGCGCCCCACCAGCTCGCCGGGCTCCGCCCAGTCCACGGCCGCCGTCTCGATCCGGACGCCGTTCGCCCGCGCGTTGCGCTCGGCGAGCGCCAGCGCCTCGTCGCACGCGTCCGTGGCAAGCACGGCGGCGCCCCGACGGGCGGCGGTGATGCTCGGGACGGCCAGCCCGCACCCCAGCTCCACCACGCGCCGCCCGCGGAGCGCGTCGCCGTCGAGCTCGCCCGCCAAGGCCACGCCGCTGCGCCAGAGGACCGCCCAGTAGGGGGCGAGCGGCGCCCACTCGACGGGACCGGAGTCCGGCAGTTCTGCCGCCTCCTCGGGCTGCAGCAGGTGGAGCGCGCCGCTCGGAAGGTCGATCGACCGCCTGACGAGCCCTTCGGACACCGCCGGCTACGGCCTACGGCGCCAGCTCGTACCGGTAGTCCGTCAGCCGCTCGTACCCGTCCTCGGTCACGAGCACCAGGTCCTCGAGGCGGACTCCGCCGTAGCCGTTCCGGTAGCAGCCCGGCTCGATCGCCAGCACGTCGCCGGTGACCAGGGGGTCGGCGCCGGTTCGGCCCAGCGCGGGCTCCTCGTGCACCTCGAGGCCGACGCCGTGGCCGAGCGAGTGGAAGAACCCGTCGCGCAGCGTCTCGCCCTCCGGCTTGGTGCGCTGGGTGAGCTCGCCGGCCTCCTCGAACACGTCGCAGGCAGCGGCGAAGAGCTCGCGCCCGGTGATGCCCGGGCCCAGGCGCTCGTACACGCGCTCGAGCGCGGTCTCAGCGAGCGCGTGCCACCTGGCCACGTCACCCGCGGGCTCACCGCCGCTCACGAACGTGCGCGTCATGTCCGAGTAGCAGCCAGACCGCTCGTCTTGCGGCCAGATGTCCACTATCACCGGCACCCCGGCCGGCAAGGGGCCCGTGCCGTTTTCGTGCCCCGACGCGCCGGCCGCGCCGGCGGCCACGATGATGTCGTCGTCGGCAGCGGCGCCCCGCTCGGCGCACACGTCGCGGATCCGCCCACGGACAGCCTCTGAGGTCAGCACCTCGCCGTCGCGTATGAGCACGCCCTCTCGTGGCGTGGCGGTCCGCAGGAGCTCGGCCGCGGCGGCCATGCCGGCGTCGGCGGCGGCCTGCGCGCGGCGAACGCCCTCGACCTCGCTCGCGTTCTTCGAGCGCCGCCGCCGGATGAACTCGGGCTCGTCCGGCACCACCTCCACGCCGTCGGCGCGCAGCCGGTCCGCCACGGCCACCGGCAGCCCGGCGGGCACGGTGAGCCGGCGCGCTCCAAGCCGCGCGGCGGCACGGGCGCACAGCTCGGCATCGATGTCGTGCCAGCGCATGCCGCGCGCGATCAGCTCGTCGAGCCCTAGCTCGTACGGGTCCACGACCTCCACCCCCGGGGCCGCCTCGTGCAGCCGGTCCGCCTCCATGGCCGCGATTACGACCACACGGCGGCCGTTCACCTCGAAATAGGAGAAGGGGTCGAGGATCCCCAGCGGCAGCTCGTGTCTCAGCGCGGCAGAGCGGTGGGTGTCACCGTGGATGAGGACGTCGGGTGGCATCGGCGCCACCCTACCGGGGCACGACGAGCCGGAAGGCGTCCGCCTCCCCGCGGAAGCGGGAGGCTCCGGCCGGGATGACCTCTCCGTCCACGTTCCACTCCGTGCCGTCCGGCACCCGCACCACGGCGCTCGGACAGCGCCGCCGGCGCGCCCTTCGGTGCGCCGCCAGCCCGCCCGTCCGGAGGCGGTAGGCAAGCGCCACGAGGCCGGGCCGTGGCCCCGCCGCCACCGCCACCACCTCGAGGGCGCCGTCGTGTGGGTCGGCCTCGGCGATGCGCGCGCCCGCGCCGAACGCACCGGACGCGGCCACGGTCACCTGCCAGGCGTCGCCCTGGAAGAGCGTGCCCCCGTCGCAGGCCACCTCCACCGCCACCGCGCCCGACGTGACGCCCGCCGCCAGCGCGCCCACCGCGTAGCCGAGCGGCCCGAGCGGCTTCTTCCACGCCTTAGCCCTCCGGGCGGCCGAAGCCGGCAACCCCGCGCTCGCCACGTTGACGAACGGGCGCTCGTCCATCCACCCGAGCTCCATGTCGCGCAGGCCGGCCCCGCACACGGCGAGGCGGCACGCTTCGCCCAGGTCCAGCGGCAGGCCCATGCGACGGGCGAAGTCATTCGCCGTGCCCGCCGGGATCACAGCCAGCGGGATGCCCGCCGCTCCGGCCGCCGCGGCGGCCGAAGCGATGCTGCCGTCGCCGCCGGCCACCGCCACGCGGTCGCACCCCGCGGCCGCCGCGCGCTCCGGCTCGTCCACGTCGAACGGCTCCACGCGCGAGCCGAAGGCGCGCAGACGCCGGCCGATCGCCTCCGGGTCACAAGATCCGGATCTCGGGTTGGCGACGAGCGCGATCGTCCCCACCCTGGCATGCTCACCGGTCGCATGGGTGTCCGAGCCGTGGATGCCGCAATCCTATGAAGGCGTTCGTGACCCGCCGGCTGCCCGGCGGCGCGCTCGAACGCCTGGCCGCCGAGCACGACGTGGAGGTATGGCCGGAGCAGCTGCCGCCCGGACGTGACGAGCTGCTGTCGCGCGCCCCGCAGCTCGAGGGGCTGCTGTCACTGCTCACCGACTCCGTCGACGCCGAGCTGATAGCGGCGGCGCCGCGGCTCCGAGCGATCTCCAACTACGCCGTGGGCGTGGACAACGTCGATCTGGACGCCGCCACGGCGCGCGGGCTCCCCGTGGGGAACACGCCGGACGTGCTCACCGAGACCACCGCCGACCTCGCCGTGGCGCTCATGCTCGGTATCTCGCGGCGGCTGGCGGACGGCGACGCGTACGTGCGTCGGGGCGAGTGGCGGACCTGGGACCCCGGGCTCCTGCTCGGCCACGACCTCCACGGAGCGACGGCGGGGATCGTCGGCCTCGGCCGCATCGGGCGGGCGGTCGCGCGTCGGCTCGAGGGGTTCGGCTGCGAGATCCTTCACACGAGCCGCAGCGGCGGCATCCCGCTCGAGGAGCTGCTCGAGCGCTCCGACTTCGTGACGCTGCACTCGCCGCTCACCCCCGAGACGCGCGGTCTGATCGGCGACGAGGCGCTCGCCCGCATGAAGCCGACCTCTTACCTCGTGAACACGGCTCGTGGCCCGATCGTGGACAGCGACGCCCTGGGGCGAGCCCTGCGCGCCGGTCGCATCGCCGGGGCGGCGCTCGACGTGACCGACCCAGAGCCGCTCCCCGGCGGCCACCCGCTTCTCGAGGCACCAAACCTGCTCGTGCTGCCGCACCTCGGCTCGGGTACCCACGCGACGCGTGAGCGAATGGCCGACATGGCGGTGGACAACCTGCTCGCCGCCCTGGCCGGTGAGCGCATGACGCACTGCGCGAATCCCGAGGTGTACGCCTCATAGCGCACGGGCTCCGCCGCGTTCGCGCGCGAGGGGTGCCCGGTTGGGTGGTCGGGGTGCCCCATGTGGTTGACGGGGGGTTTGGTATGCGGTTAGTGTCGGCGCCTGGTCCGCCGTCGGCGGGCCGGAAGAGCGTCGGTGGCCACAGCTTGGGAGCGTTCGATGACTCGTACCGAATCAAGGTCGCCTGGTGGGCTTGGCGGGGCGGAGGCCAAGTGCGCAGCCGCGGCCGCCAGGCCGGGACCGCCTACTCTGCGACGGCGGGGCGTGGCGGCGCTGTGCCTGGGGCTGGCGCTGGCGGCGCCGGCCACGCCGGCCTGGGCGGCCAAGGATGACACTGATCTGGTGAGCCGAGCCGGCGGCGCCGCCGGGACAAAGGGGGACAACGATTCCGCGCTGCCCGCGGTCTCGGCCGACGGGCGCTTCGTGGCGTTCACCTCCGGCGCCTCGAGTCTGCACCCCGACGACGGCGACTTCACCTTCGATGTGTTTGTGCGCGACCTGCAGGCGAACACGACCACGCTGGTGAGCCGCGCCGGCGGCGCCGCGGGGACCAAGGGAAACGGAGGTTCCATCGAGCCGGCGATCTCGGCCGACGGGCGCTTCGTGGCGTTCAGCTCCAACGCCTCGAACCTGCACCCCGACGACGGGGACGGCACCTTCGATGTGTTTGTGCGCGACCTGCGGGAGAACACCCTCACGCTGGTCAGCCGCGCCGGCGGCGCCGCGGGGACCAAGGGAAACGGAGGTTCCTTCGAGCCGGCGATCTCGGCCGACGGGCGCTTCGTGGCGTTCAGCTCGGGCGCCTCGAACCTGCACCCTGACGACGGCGACGGCATCGTGGACGTGTTCGTGCGCGACCTGGAGGCGAATACCACGACGCTGGTGAGCCGCGCCACCGGCGCCGCCGGGGACAAGGGAAACAACCACTTTTCCCAGTTGGCGATCTCGGCCGACGGGCGCTTCGTGGCGTTCAGGTCGGGCGCTACGAACCTGCACCCCGACGATGGGGACGGCTTCGACGACGTGTTCGTGCGCGACCTGCAGGCGAACACGACCACGCTGGTCAGCCGCGCCACCGGCGCCGCCGGAGACAAGGGAAACGGCGATTCCGGCGAGTCGGCGATCTCGGCCGACGGGCGCTTCGTCGCCTTCGGCTCGGGCGCCTCGAACCTCCACCCTGACGACAGCGACAACACCGCAGACGTGTTCGTGCGCGACCTGCAGGCGGACACCACCACGCTGGTGAGCCGCGCCGCCGGAGCCGCCGGGGAGAAGGGAAACGACTTTTCCTTCGAGCCGGCGATCTCGGCCGACGGGCGCTCCGTTGCGTTCAGCTCCTTCGCCTCGAACCTGCACCCCGACGACGGCGACTCGGTCCAGGACGTGTTTCGCCGCGACGTGCTCGGCCCGCCGCCGGAGCCGGCCGTCGGGCAGCCGCCTGCCGCGCAGCCGCCGGCGGCGCCGGTCGGCCCGGCGCAGCCGGGTTGTCCGTTGGCCGGCAACGTGGTCAGGGGCACGAACGGCGACGACGAACGCAGCGGAGGAGCGCTGACCGACAACATCTTCGGACGCCGCGGAGACGACCTGCTGCGCGGGCTGGCCGGCGCCGACTGCCTCTACGGCCAGCGCGGCGCCGACCGTCTGGTCGGCGGCCGCGGGCGCGACGGGCTGTTCGGCGGCCGCGGCCGCGACCGGCTGTCGGGCGGCCGCGGCCGCGACCGCATCAACCCGGGCGGGGCCCGCGATCGGGTCGCCGCCGGGCGGGGCAACGATCTCGTGCTGGCGCGCGGCGCCGCCCGCGACACGATCGACTGCGGCCGCGGCGGGCGGGACGTGGCGATCGTCGACCGACTCGACAGCACCCGCCGCTGCGAGGACGTCAGGCTCCCCTAGCCGGCGCCGCGGCTGCCGCAGACGATCGCCTCGGTCACTCGCCCAGCACCTTGATGACCATGCGTTTCGACCGCCGCCCGTCGAACTCGCAGTAGAAGATCTGCTGCCAGGGGCCCAGGTCGAGCCGGCCGTCGGTGACAGGCACGATCACCTGGTGGTGCACGAGGAGGTTCTTGAGATGGGCGTCGCCGTTGTCCTCGCCGCCTCTGTGATGGCGATAGTCCCCCGGGTCCGGCAGCAGCTCGCGCGCCACGTCGTTGGCCGGCTCCTTCCAGCTCGGCGGCGCGACCTTGTCCAGCCACTCGAGCGTGTCCTCGTGGAGCCCCGGTTCGTCGTCGTTGATCCACACCGCCGCGGTGATGTGCATGGCCGCGACGATCACCATGCCCTCGGCGATCCCCGCCTCGTCGACCGCGGCCTGCACGTCCTCGGTGATCCGGATCAGCTCGCGGCGCTCGTTCGTATGGAACGTCTTGTAGCTCGTGTGAGACTTCATCGCTCGTGAACCTCGGTCTCGACGGCAAGGTCTGCGTGGTGACCGGTGCCACCCGCGGCATCGGCGCCTCGACGGCCCAAATGCTCTCGCAGGAGGGTGCCCGCGTGCTTTCCGTGGCGCGCGGCGGCGCAGACCTGGAGCTGGACGTGACGGAGCCCGACGCCGGCGAGCGTGTCCTCTCCGCCTGCCCCGATGCCCCCTGGGCGCTCGTGAACGCGGCCGGTACCAGCAGGGCGCGCCCGCTCGAGGAGCTGAGCGACGGCGACTGGCAGGAGCAGTGGGAGCTGCACGTGATGGGCCCGATGCGATTGATGCGCGCGCTCGCGCCGGCCATGGCCGAGGCCGGGGGAGGGCGGATCGTGAACGTCGCCTCGTCTTCCGGCAAGCGCCCCTCGTCCAGACTCGACGCGTCCTACTCGGTCACGAAGGCCGCTCAGCTCTCACTAAGCCGGGTGTTCGCGGACGCCTGGGCCGGCCGCGCGGTGCTCGTGAACGCCGTCGCGCCCGGGCCCGTCGAGGGGGAGTCGTGGACGAGCGAGGGGGGACTCGCCGATCAGCTCGCCGCGCGCTCGGGCAAGAGCCGGGGCGAGGTGCTGGCCGCGACCGGCTCGAGCCTGCCGCGCGGGCGCATGGGCACCGACGACGAGGTGGCCGCGGCGATCGTCTTCCTGTGCTCCGAGCGGGCGTCGAACGTGGTCGGTGCGGCGTGGTCGGTCGACGGCGGCTCCGTGCCGACGATCCTCTGACCTCCCGGGCGGTGATGGGCCTGATGTTCTTCCCGCGCGGGGGGTCCGCGCAGGTCGCCCGCTACCTCGCGCGCTTCCTGCCCCGGGCCGGCTGGGAGGTCACGATCGCGTGCGGGTCGCTCGGCGGGCCGGGCGACCAGTCGCACGCCGAGACCTTCTACCGCGGGCTGGAGGTCCGCCCGCTCGATTACACGGCCGCCGCCGCCGCTCCCGACCCGCTCGCGGCCGATCCCCCGTTTCAGCCCTCCTATGAGGACCGGCCGGGCGCGCCCGATCGCGTCCTCGCGAGCGTGGACGACCACGCATACGAGCGTCTCGTCTCGACCTGGGAGCGCCAGCTCGCCGCGGCGGATGCGGGCACGGCGGACGTGCTGCACCTCCACCACCTGACCCCGATCCACGAGGCCGCCGAGCGCGCCTTCCCAGGCGTGCCGCGCGTGGGCCACCTGCACGGGACCGAGCTGCTGATGCTGCGGGAGATCGATGAGGGTCCTCCGGCTTCGTGGAAGCACGCGGTGGGCTGGGCCGACCGGATGCGGCGCTGGGCTCGCGGCTGCGAGCGCCTCCTCGTGCTCTCCCCCGACGCCGTCCGGCGGGTTCCGGCGCTGCTCGACGTGGACCCCGCGCGCGTCGTGTGGGCCCCGAACGGCTTCGACCCGGACGGGTTCGACCGCTCCCCGCCGGCGCCCGCGGCCCGGCTCGCCCACTGGCGCCGCTGGCTGGTGGAGGAGCCGCGCGGTTGGGACGAGTCGGGCGAACCGGGCAGCGTCGCCTACGCCGAGGCCGACCTCGCGCCGTTTCGCGCGGGCGGCCCAGTGCTGCTGTACGTGGGACGCTTCACCGAGGTCAAGCGCGTGCCGCTCATGATCCGCGCCCACGCGCTGGCGAGGCGCCGCTTCGAGCGGCCGGCGCCGCTCGTGCTGCTCGGCGGATTTCCGGGGGAGTGGGAGGGAGAGCATCCGCTCGCGATCATTCGCGAGACCGGCGACCGGGATGTCTTCCTCGCGGGGTGGCGCGGCCACGAGGACCTCCCGCGGGGCCTGAACGCGGCCGACCTGCTGGTGCTGGCCTCGGTGCGCGAGCAGTTCGGGGCGGTGATCGTGGAGGCGATGGCATGCGGCCTGCCGGCCCTGGCGGTGAACGCCCACGGGCCGGCCGAGATCGTCGACGCCGGGGAGACCGGCTGGCTCGTGCCGCCCGACGACGAGGAGGCGCTCGCCGACGCGCTGGTCGAGGCCGTGAACGGCCAGGCCGAGCGCCGCCGCCGCGGTGCCCGCGCGTACGAGGCCGCACGGTCGAGCTACTCGTGGCCCGCGCTGGCGCAGGGCCTCGCGCACGTGTACGCGGAGATCGCGGAGCGGCGGCCGCCGTCCGCGGGCCGCCATACCCTCACCTCCGCATGACGTCGATCCCCTATCGAATCCGGCGCTCCGAGCGGGCGCGCCGCGCCCGGATCCTGGTCGACGGCGACGGCGTCGAGGTGGTGGTGCCGCGCCGCTTCCCGCTGCGCGAGGTGGAGCCGTTCGTGGAGGAGAAGCGCGCCTGGATCGAGCGCACCCTGCGCCGCCTGCGCGAGACCGGCGCGGAGCTGCCCGCGGCGCGGCTCGAGGACGGCGGGATCGTGCCGTATCTCGGGGAGAGCCTGAGCCTGGCCGTCCGGGTGGAGGCCGGACGGCGGCGCGAGCACGCGGCCCGGCGTGGCGACGTGCTGCAGGTGGCGCTCCCCGCGGACCCCGAGCGGCTGCCGCCGCCGCACGCCCAGCTCCCGCTGCTGGAAGCGGAGGAGCCGCTCGCCGCCGCCGAGGACGCCCTGCTCGGCGCGCTCGAGCGCTGGTACCGACGGCGAGCGAGGGCCGAGGTCGCGCCGCGCCTCGACGCGGCCTGCGCGCGGGCGGGCACCAGCTATGCGCGCCTCCAGATCCGCGGCCAGCGCACTCGCTGGGCGTCGTGCTCCTCGACCGGGGCAATGAGCTTCAACTGGCGCCTCCTCCTGGCGCCGGCGCAGATCCTCGACTACGTCGTGGAGCACGAGGTGGCTCACCTCGAGGTGCATGACCACTCGGCGCGCTTCTGGCGCCTGCTCGCCTCACGCCGCCCGGACTGGCGCGAGCACGAGGCGTGGCTGCGCCGGCACGGCCACGCGCTGAAGCTCTAGCGTGTACCCCCCTGTCGCGCTCGTTGGGGTCGAGCGGCGGGTGTCTGGGGGGAGTGGTTTGGGCTGGGCAGGGGAGCGGTGTGGTTCGAGCCAGCACGGCGATCATGGTCCACTGTCCGACCCTGGTGTTCGTATGGAACACCAAAGTCGGACGCTGGCCGGGTCGCGGCCTCGAGCCGACCAACCGCGGCCATCGGACCCAGACGCTCCCCCGGGGAGGCGCCGCTGCCTCAGAGCCCACCGAGGTGCGACAGGGTGGCGTGCTCTAGCTCCACCTGAAGAAGCGCACCGCCAGCACCACGCCCGCCACCGTCCATGCGGCCAGCACCAGGGCCGCCGTGCCCGCGTCCCCGCCGCCGACGATCGCCTCGGACAGTCCGTCGATCAGGTACTTGAGCGGCAGCGCCTCCGCGATCACCTTCAGCGCCTCCGGCAGCTCGTCGGCCGAGTAGAAGACACCGGAGATGAAGATCAGCGGCAGGAAGACCGCGTTGGTGTAGGCGGGGGCGGCCTCCTCGTTCGGGATCACGTGCGAGAAGGCGATGCCGAGGGCCGAGAAGCAGACGAGGCCCAGCACGGTGAACACCGCGAGCAGCGCCGGGTCGCGCGGCCAGTCCACGCCGTAGACGAGGTTCCCGATCGTTACCACGATCGCCACCTGGAGGACGGCGTTGAGCGCCGCGGAGCCGATCAAGCCGGCCACGTAGGCGGCCGCCGGCATCGGCGTGCCGCGGATGCGCTTCAGGACCCCCTCCTCGCGCAGCCAGGTCAGGTTGAACGCGAGCGCGGTGAAGGTGGTGGCCAGGACCCCCATCCCCGCGACGCCCGGGATCAGCACGTCGAGCCCTTCGTCGGCGACGTCGAACGCCGTGGCGGTGAGCACGAGCAGCAGGAGGGGGAGCAGGAAGTTGAAGAACGCGGCGCTCGGGTTGCGCCAGAACATCTTCCGCTCGAGGCGGAACTGCTGCCAGGCCAGGTAGAGCGATCCGCGCGGCCCCGGCCGAGCCGGATGCTTGCGGCCCAGCGCGGTGCTCATACCGAGTCCGCCTCGTGGGTCAGCTCGAGGTAGACCTCCTCGAGCGTGGGCCGCGCCACCTCGAGCCCCTCCAGCCGCTCGCCGCGGGCGAGGGCGTCGCGGGTGAGGCGGTGAAGCAGCTCGGTCGGGTCATCGGTCTGGAGCTCCACGCGGCGCCCGTCCGAGAACCAGGACACGCGGTAGGCGGCGCTCGACGGCCCGAGCTGGGCGGGCGGGCCCTCGGCCACGATGCGCCCCGCCTTCACGATCGCCACGCGGTCGGCCAGCTCCTGGGCCTCGTCGAGGTAGTGGGTGGTGAGCAGCACGGTCTTGTCCAGCTCCTTGAGCCGGCGCACCACGCCCCACGCGGTGCGGCGTGCGGCCGGGTCGAAGCCGGTGGTGGGCTCGTCGAGGAACACAACCTCAGGGTCGCCGACCAGCGCGAGCGCGAGGTCGAGCCTGCGCCGCTGGCCGCCCGAGAGGTCCTTGGTGCGGGCGTCGGCCTTCTCGTCCAGGCCGACGAGCGAGATGGTCTCGCCCGCATCGCGCGGGCGGGCGTACGCCTTCGCGAAGTGCTCCACGGCCTCCCGGACCGTCGCGCGCGGGTAGAAGCCGCTGCTCTGAAGCACGATCCCGACGCGCTCCTGAAGGCTCCGGTCGCGGCTCTCCGGGTCCCGCCCGAGCACGCTTACCTCGCCCGCCGACCGGCGCCGGTAGCCCTCGAGGATCTCGACCGTGGTCGTCTTTCCCGCCCCGTTGGGGCCGAGCAGGCCGAACACCTCGCCGCGCTCGACCGCGAACGAGACGCCGCGCACGGCCTCCACATGGCCGTACGACTTGCGCAGGTCTGTCACCTCGATGGCCGCGGACACCGAGGGCCGAGGTTAGCCACCCCCGGTAGGCTGCCGTCGGCACGGATGCGCGGCGAAGGCAACAGGACGCTGATCCTGGTGGCGATGATCTTCGCCGTGTCGATGACGTTCATCGACCAGACGATCGTCGCGCTCGCCGTGCCGGAGCTCCAGAAGGATCTGGGGCTCTCGGCCACCGGCACGCAGTGGGTCATCAACGCGTATCTGCTCTCGCTGGCTGCGCTCTTTGCCTTCGGCGGCCGGCTGGCCGACATAGCCGGGCACCGGCGCATGCTCATCGTCGGCGTGGTGTGGTTTGCCGGGGCCTCCACGCTCTGCGGGCTCGTGCCGACCGGCGACGTGGCCGAGGCATGGCTGATCTTCTTCCGAGTGGTTCAGGGGGCCGGCGCCGCACTCATGTTCCCGGCCGCGCTCGCGATCATCGTTGCGGCCTTCCCGATCGCGGACCGCGGCAAGGCGATGGCGACCTTCTTCGGGATCACCGGCGCCCTGACGGCCGTCGGGCCGATCGTCGGCGGCTACCTCACCGAATGGACCTGGCGCTCCATCTTCTGGATCAACCTGCCCGTCGCCGTGATCGCGCTCGTGCTCACCGCGCGGGCGAAGCCCGCGGACGAGCGTCACCCGGCGCCGATCGACTGGCCCGGCGCGGCGCTCGTTGCAAGCGGGATGGGTCTCTCGGTGCTCGGCCTGCAGCAGTCGAGCGCGTGGGGGTGGGACAGCCCCCTCACGTGGATCTGCATCGTCGCCGGGCTTCTCCTGCTCGGTGCGTTCGTGCGCGCGGAGCTGCGCACCGAGCACCCGTTGATCCAGATGCGGATCTTCCGGAACCGCGCGTTTTCCGCCGACAACGCGGTGCTGTTCCTGCTGATGATCGTCTTCCTGCCGCTGTTCTTCTTCGTGAGCCTGTACGCGCAGATCGCGCTGGGCGAGGACTCTTCCGGCGCGGGGCTGTATCTGCTCGTGTTCTTCGGGGGTTTCGCGGCGGGCTCGCAGTGGGGCGGCCGCATCCTCGACGCGAGGGGGCCGCGCGCAGCGGTCATCCCCGGCGCCGCGCTGGCCGCCGTCGGGCTGTTTCTCTGGGGCCGCCACCTCACGGACTTCGACCTCGGCGATCAGTGGATCTACATCGTTCTGGCCGGCCTGGGCGTGGGCCTCATCCTCGGCCCGGCGAGCACCGACGCCGTCAACCGGGCGCCGCAGACGAGCTACGGCGAGGTCACGGGCATAAACCAGACGGTGCGCAACTTTGGCGCGAGTCTCGGCCTGGCCGTGCTCGGGACCATTCTCATCCTCCGCAACAAGGCCAACATCGAGGCGTCTCTCGGCTCACTCGGTGTCCCGAAGGAGCGTGCCGACCAGATCGCCGACGCGCTGTCGCAGTCGGGTGGCGGCTCCGCCTCGGACTCGTTCAGCGACGCGACCGGCCGGGCCGCGCGGCGCGCCTTCGAGGCGGTTCAGCACGACTTCGCCCTCTCGACTCGCACGGTCTTCTACGTGATGGCCGGCGTGATGGTCGTCACCTACGTGGTCGCCCACCTGGGAATGCCGCACGGGAAGGCGCCGCAGACCGAGGCGCACGCGCGGCAGGCGGCCGGCGTGTAGCCCCAATCCCCTCGCTCCTCGTTGGGTCGACCAGGGTCAACGTCGGCAATCAGCGGGTGGTATTGGTGGTGCCGGGCAGGGGGAAGGCCTGGCCCGACCGCCGGCGCCGCCGCGGAAGTCCCCCCGCCGCGAGCGGTGGGTAGTTCCACCGCTCGTATGCGGTACTGGCATCACCAAACCCCCTGCTTCGAGCTGGATCGATCGGCGGCAGTGTGGTAGCGGTAGCCTCGCACCGTGTGGGCCCTGCCAGCCACCGCATCGCTGCATCAAAGGGCCCACACTCCGGGGCCGGGACGCCGCTCTGCGGAGCGCGGGCTGTCAAAGGCGCCATATGCGTGACTTAGACAGCCCACACTCGTGAGCTGGGGGCCGTTCGCGCTCCGCTCGGCGGCACGCCCCGCAACGGATCGGCCCAACAAGAAGTGAGGGGGCCCCACCCCGGGGACCCTAGACCCCGGCCCCGGCGCCCCCGCGTCCCTCACCGGACGCGAAGCGCGCGGCGCCGGCCACGGCGGCCTCCAGCGTGGGCAGGCCGGCGCGGGCCTCGAGGCGGAGGCCCTCCTCGAGGGTCAGGCCGATGCCTTCGAGCGCCGCCGATCGGTCGGCCAGCATGGTGTCCTGCGGGAAGCGCGCCAGCGCCTCGGCGATCTCGAGCGCGCGCTCGAGGTGCCGACCCGGCGCCACGATCTCGGTCACCAGCCCGATCCGCTCGGCCTCCTCGGCCTCGACGATGCGCCCGCTGAGGATCATGTCGAGAGCGCGGCCGAGGCCCACGATCCGCGGCAGGCGCTGTGTGCCGCCGTCGATCAGCGGCACGCCGAAGCGGCGCTCGGTGAAGCCGAGTCGCGCGCTCTCAGTGGCCACGCGCAGGTCGCACCACAGCGCGAGCTCGAGCCCCCCGGCCAGGCACCACCCCGAGATCGCCGCGATCGTGGGCTTCGGTGAGATCCGGCGAGTGAAGCCGAGTGGGCCGTCATCGAGCTCGAGGCGCGGGCCGAGAGTCTCGATCGCCTTGAGGTCGGCGCCCGAGCAGAACGCCAGGTCGCCCGCCCCGGTGAGGACGAGCACCCGCGCGTCGGGGTCCTCCACGAAGCGGCGGTAGCCCTCGCCCAGCAGCTCGGCGGTGGGGCCGTCGACAGCGTTGCGGCGCTCTTCGCGCTGGATCGTGAGCACCGCGGCGGCCCCGCGCCGTTCGTAGCTGACCGGGTCGGGCATGGCTACCCGTCGTTCAGGGCCTCGCGTCGATCTCGAGCCTCGATGCCGCGCCCCACGGCGGAAAGCTTCTCAGACAATTCACACGGTCGCCAACGATGGCGGGGAGCATGGGTGTTGCAGATCCCCTCCTCGCAACAAGCGGCCCCGCCCCGGCGGGGCCGCGCCCGTCTCGGAGGGGCTACCAGCCGACGCGCTTGCGCAGCTCGGCCGCCTTGCGCTCGTCCTTGCGGCGGTCGAGCCTCGCCTGCAGGGCCGAGAGCAGCACCACCAGGATCGCGAAGAACGCCACCACGCCCAGCGAGAAGAAGGTGACTATCCGATCGTCGGTCTCGCCGACGAGGCCTTCGCCGTTGTCGCTGGCCAGCAGCGCAAGTTCGCTGAGCAGCCGCATGCGCGGTCAACGATACAAGCAGCTCGAGAAGAAGGTGGAGGGCCGGTTCTCACGCGAGGACGCCATCGAGGAGATCGAGGCCTCGCGCGAGCGGTTCCGGCAGACCGACGGCAACGAGCACTAGCCTCCCCCGGCCGTGTCGATCCTCGAGGCAATCGTCCTCGGGATCGTGCAGGGGCTGACCGAGTTCCTGCCGATCTCGAGCACCGGGCACCTGCGCATCGTTCCGGCCTTTCTCGGCTGGGAGGACCCGGGCGCGGCTTTCACGGCCGTCACGCAGCTGGGAACCATGGCCGCGGTGCTGCTGTATTTCCGCGAGGACCTGGTGCGGATCGCCCGTGCCTGGCTGCGTTCGCTGTTCGACCGGCCCCTGCGGCGCGAGCTCGACGCGCGGCTGGGGTGGTACATCGTGCTGGGCACGATCCCCATCGGGATCTTCGGGGTGCTGTTCAAGGACCAGATCGAGACGGGGGCGCGCGACCTCTACCTGATCGGCGTGGCGCTGATCGTCCTGGGACTGGTGCTGCTGGTCGCGGAGAAGGTGGGCACGCGCGAGCGGTCGATCGAGCAGATCCGGACCAAGGACGGGTTCGCGATCGGGTTGGCCCAGGCGCTGGCGCTGATCCCGGGCGTGTCCCGCTCGGGAGCCACGATCACGGCGGGGCTGTTCATGGGCCTGGACCGGCGCGCTGCGGCGCGGTTCTCATTCCTGCTGTCGGTGCCGGCGGTGGTGCTGAGCGGGCTGCTGGAGCTCGGGACCATCCTGAGCGACGACGACGGCGAGGGGACGAGCCTCGTTGCCCTGGTGGTGGCCACCTTGACGGCCTTCGTCAGCGGCTACGCGGCGATCGCGTGGCTGCTGCGATACCTGGCGACGCACTCGACGGTGATCTTCGTGGTGTACCGAGTGGCGCTTGGTGCGCTGGTGCTCGCGTTGACAGCGGCGGGTGCGATCGAGTAGCGCGTGTGCGGGGAGGCCCGGCCCGGCCCCGCCCTCGGCGGCCCCGGCTAGTCTTCGCGTCGATGCAGTTCGCGTGGAAGTTCGGCGTGATCATGCTGGTGGCGCTCGTGGTGCTCGTCCTGCCGGGCGGCGGCAATGCGCTGGACGTGATCCTGACGTTGCTGACGATCGCCTTCCTGGCGGCGATCGCGTACCTCGGGTACCGGCTCTATCACCAGTACCGGCTCGACATCGACTCGCTGGCGCCGAACCTCCGGCTGACGCTGTTCGGGTCGATCGGGCTCGCGATCCTGACCTTTGTGGCCACCGACCGCCTCTTCGACGAGGGCGGTATCGGCGCCCTGATCTGGTTCGCGCTGCTGGCGCTCTGCTCCTACGGGCTGTACTGGACGTGGACGCGGTACCGAAGCTACGAGTAGTCGTCCGCGTCACCCTTCCGTAGCCCACTTGTAGCCAGCCGGTGTTGTCCCGTCACGCCCTTCGCGGGAACGTCGCCACCCATGACTCCACCCGCAGAGAGCACGCGGGCGAGCGAGCTCGCGGCCGGGCGCCGGCAGTCCGGGCAGGCGTCAGTCGAGCTGGTGGCGATGCTGCCGGTGGTCCTGCTGGTCGGTGCGGTCGCGTGGCAGCTGGCGCTCGCCGGCCACACGGCGTGGCTCGCCGCGCACGCGGCCCGGGCCGCCGCGCGAGCGGACGCGGTGGGGCGCGGCCCGGGTGAGGCCGCGCGCAGCGCGCTGCCTCGCTCCCTGGAGGACGAGCTCGAGGTGGAGCGCCGAGATCGCGGCGGTGTGCGGGTGTCCGTCCGGGTCCCCTTGTTGCTTCGTCGCTGGGATGCGCCGGTGCGGGTGGCCGCGGTCTCCTCCCTCGGGAGCAGGCCGTGAGGTACGGCGCACGCGGACAGGCGACGATCGAGGCGATCGCCCTCGTCCCGGTGATCGTGGCGGTCGGCCTGGGGATCTTGCAGCTGCTCGCGGTGGGCCACGCGAGCGTCCTCGCGGCGAACGCGGCCGAGGCGGGCGCCCTGGCGCTGGCTGCCGGCGCCGACGCCCGCGCGGGAGCCAGGCAGGCGTTGCCTGGCTGGTCGCGGGCCCGCGCGCGTGTTGAGGTCCACGGCGGGCGGGTGGCAGTCCGCCTGCGGCCGCCATCGCCGCTGAGAGCCCTGGCCGAGGGCCTCGAGGTGTCGGCCGCGGCGAGTGTGGAGCCGCCGTGAGGGCCCGGCCCCGCTTCGTGACGGGCGCGCTTGCCGCCGCCGGCTCGTTCCTGCTCGAGCCGGCCGCCCCGCGGGCCGATGCGCGGACGCAGGCGCCATCGGGCCTGCGTCCGATTGTGGCGGTCTTCGGCTTGGCACGGGGCTGCGGAGTGACGGTCGTCTCGCGTGCCCTCGCGGCGGAACTGGCCCGCCGAGATGCGGGAGGCGTCGCCGCGGTCCACTGCGAGGAGGGCGCCGCCGGGATCCCGCTTGCCACACAGGGGGCAACGCGGCTGGCGCGGACGCTCGCCGACGTCCCGGGCGCGGACACGCGGGCCGTCGGCCGCCTTTGCCTCGTCGGCGGCGCGGAGCAGGCCGCGCTCGCGGACACAGCGCGGCACTTCGCCCCGCTGGTGCTGGACGCGGGTGCCGGCTCGCTGGGCGGAGCACCGGCGGCGCTGGCGGATCGCGTCGTCGTCGTCGCGACCCCCGCGACGGAGCCCGCGCTCGCCTCGGTTGCGGCCGAGTGCCTTCGACGCGTGGGGCACGAGCCGCTCGTCGCCCTGAACCGGACCGGCGCGGACGAGGGCAATGGACGTCGTACGGATTGGTCGACGCGGCCCGCTCATCGGCTGCCCGAGTCGAAGATGGGAGCCCGGCTCGCTCTCGGGGGCCGCGAGGCGCGGGGCGAGCTGGGCCGTGCGGTTGCCGAGCTGGCCGACCTGTGCGAGGTGCCGGGATAGCCATCCGCGCGGGGTCTCAGGCTGGTCTCAGGTCCGGTTGCGACAGTGAGCGTGCCAAGAAAGGGGTGGGATCGAGAGGATGAGTGCAGGCCGGAAGCTGCTGATCGCGGGAGCCGCAGCGCTCCTTTTGGCGGCCGGCGGGGTGGGCATTGCCCAAGCCGTGGGCGGCGACTCCGAGGAGCAGGTCACAGGCCCGGAGGCGGATCGCGCAAAGAGCGCCGCCGTGGATGCCGTCGGTGGTGGCCGCGCCGCGGAGGTCGAACGAGGCGACGACGACGGGGCGGCCTGGGAGGTCGAGGTGCAGAAGGGCGGCCGCGAGCTCGAGGTCAACCTGGACAGTGACCTGAAGCCGGTAGGACCGGCGACCGGGGACGACGGTGGCGGCTCGGAGAACGACGAGGGCGAGACCGAGGACGAGGACTGATCGGGGCTCAACTGGACAGGCATGCACGGCGCAACGAGCCGCTGGTTATGGGACGTCCGGTCAAAGCCCTTTCGGCGTGTGGTCGGGGGGCGGCGCGGGGCAACGCCCCCTTGGTCACAACCGTCGCCTCCCTGGGCACGTCGAGTGTGTGTTTCGGTTCGCCCTCCCGGGGCACGTGAGCGAGATGGAGCCCGCCTATCCGCCGCTGCCCCCGGTCCGGGCCGCCTACGACGGGGCACGACTATTCGGCCTGACCGACGAGGAGGCCTGGGGCGCCTTCGACGCGGCCATCGCCGAGGTCGGCACCGACGCGACCGTGGCCGAATATCTCGACGAGCTCACAGCAGAGCTCGCACGGCGGATTCTGGACAAGCATCGCGGCACGCCCTCCGAGGAACCGCGCGTCCCCTCCCGGGACGGCCGGTACTAGGACGCGCCCCCCCCGCGGGCTCGAGCGGCGGGTGGTCTGCGGGGAGTGGTTTGGGCTGGGGAAGGGGAGCCGTGTGATTTGGTCCCAGCACGGTCAAGTGTCCGGCCTGGTGTTCGTATGGAACGGTGGTCTTCATCGGTGGTCGCATCGGGATCGGATGTCTCTCTCCGGGGGGCTAACGCGGCCGCGGGCGCGGGCGTCGTGGCGACGACCGGAGAGCACGGTCGCCACGGTCCTGGCCGGGGCTGGGGGAGGCCGAGCGGAGGGGTGCCTGAAGTTGCGGCCAACATGTGGCCGCAACTTGTTGGACCCCTGTCTGGCGGCGGTGTTTCGGGCCCAGATCAACTGCGCGGCGGCAACGAGAACACCATCGGCCTGCTGCGCCCAGTACTTCCCAAGCGCACCGACCGGCGGGCCCACGACCAGACCGAGCTCGACCCCGTGGCCGCCCCACTCAACGGCCGACCAGGGCAGACCCCTTGGGCTGGCGCACCCCGGCCGAGAAGATGCCGGAGCTGTTGCGATGACCGCCTGAAGCCGCCAACACCAAGGCCGGACGCTTGCCGGCAGCGCCGCTCGAACCGACCCACCGCGGGCCATCGGACCCAGACCTCCTTCCCAGCCGCTCTCCCGCCGGCCCACACCGCCGCCTCAGAGCCCAGGCGCTCCTTGACGAGCTGCCGGGCGCGATAGACGTCGGTGCCGGGCTCGACGCACGCCGTACAGGTGATGCAACCCTCCGTCATCGACTTGGCGCAGGAAGGAGGGTTGCTTCCCCGGGCACAGAAAGGAGGCTTCGTGTTACCCCCGAAGCGAAGCCGATACCCCCTCGTTATAGGCGCGCTTCTGCTCCTCGCCATCCCCGCTTGCGGCGACGACGATGATGACGAGGGGGCTGAACCCGCCGCCGAGCCCACGCCGGCCCTCGAGCCGGCGGAGTTCTCGGCAAAAGTGGACAATCCATTTTTCCCGCTCTCGAAACTTCGTGTAATGGCCTACAGAGGAAGCGAGGGCGAGCCGGACTCGGACGAGACGGTGGCCATCCGCTCGGAGTCCCGTGTGCTCGAGCGCACCAAGCGCGTGTCGGGAGCCCCGGTGACCGTCGTGGACGTCCGGGAGTACGAGGACGGCGAGCTCGTCGAGCACACGCGTGACTACTACTCGCAGCGGGCGGACGGGACCGCGATGTACATGGGAGAGGCCGTCGACGACATCGAGGACGGCAAGGTCGTTGGCCACGAGGGCCAGTGGCTCGCCGGAAGGAACGGAGCCAAGCCCGGCGTCTTCATGCCCGCCGACCCGAAGGTCGGCGACGCCTTCGAGCAGGAGCGCGCTCCGGGAATCGCCGAGGATCGCTCGAAGGTCGTGGCCGTGGGCGTCGGCGTGACCACGCCGGCCGGGCGCTTCGACGACTGCATCAAGACCGAGGACTTCGCCCCCCTGGACAAGCTGACGGAGTTCAAGTACTACTGCCCCGGGGTCGGGCTTGTCCGCGAGGAGTTCCCGGAGGGTCGCCTGGACCTGGTCCGCTACCGCTGAGTGCGGCCGCGCGGCCTACGCGAGGAAGCCCCCGTCCACGGTCAGCGTCGTGCCCGTGGTGAACGACGACGCGTCCGACAGGAGCCACACCGCCGCCTCCGCCACCTCGTCGGCACGGCCGAAGCGGCCGGCCGGATGCCGGCGGGTCAGCAGCTGCCGCTCCTCCTCGCTCGGCAGGTCGTCCGTCATCCCGGCGTCGATCACGCCCGGGGCGAGGCAATTGGCGCGTACCCCGTGCGCCGCGTACTCCACGGCGATCGTCTTGGTCAGCATCTCCACGCCGGCCTTCGAGGCGTTGTAGGCCACGTCGTCGGGCCAGGCGCGTGTGGCCGCGACCGAGGTGACGTTCACGATGGCGCTGTGCTCGGCCGAGGCGAGCATCGGCAGGGCGAAGCGGCAGCAGTAGAACGCGCCGGACAGGTTCACCGCCACCGTGCGGTCCCACTCGGCGAGGTCCATCTCGCCCGTCGGCGCCCAGGCGCAGTCGATTGCCGCCGCGGTCACTAGGCCGTCCAGCCCGCCGAGCCGCTCCGACGCCTCGCCGAGCGCGGCCGCGACCGCCTCCGCATCCGCCACGTCCGCCGGCGCCACCGCCGCATCGACCCCGTACGCCCGCGCGGCGCGCGCAACGTCCTCGAGCGGGTCGCGCGTGCGCCCCACCAGCCCCACGGCCGCGCCCTCGCGAGCCACGGCCACGCTGATCGCTCGTCCGAGACCTCCGCCGGCGCCCGTCACCACCACCCGCCGCGCGCTCAGCCGGCCGCTCACACCGATCTCTCGATCCCCGGCCGAGTGACCGGGCCGAGTGCCTTTTCGATCGCCGAGCGAATGCGCTCCGCCACCGCCTCGAGCCGCGCGACGTCGGTCCGCATCGCCACCGCCGACACGCTCACGGCTCCGGACGGCCGCCGCCCCGAGCCGAGAAACAGCGGGAAGGCGATGCAGTTCACGCCCAGCTCGCTCTCCTCACGGTCGAGCGCGTAGCCGCGCTCGCGGCCCAGGCGCAGGTCGTTCGCCAGCGCCCGGGCCGACACCAGGGTGTTGCGCGTGCGCTTCTCGAGCGGCCCGTAGCGCGCCACGAACTCGCGGACCGCCTCGTCGTCGGGCAGCACGTGCGCGAGCAGCGCCTTGCCCACTCCCGTCGCGTGGGCCGGGTTGCGGCCGCCGATGCTGGAGCTCATCGTGATCGCCTGGTCCGTCGGCTGGATCTTCGCCAGGTAGACCACCTCGGCGCCCTCCAGCTGCGCGTAGTGGGCCGTCTCGGAGAGCCAGTCGGAGAGCGTCTGAAGGACCGGACGGACCAGGTCCACCTCGTCACGGTGCTCGTGGTAGTCGAAGGCGATGCGCACGAGCTCGCTTCCGAGGCGGTAGCGCCCGCGCTCGTCCTGCTCGGCGAAGCCCGCCCGCCGCAGCGCGGCCAGCGCGCGATGCGTGCTCGACTTCGGGGCGCCCAGCTCGCGCGACAGCGCCTCCAGCGACACCCCCGACGAGTGACCGGCGAGCTTCTTCAGCGCGTCGAGCACGCGGTCGGCGCCGGTGAGCGCCGCGCTCCCGTCGCCCGAGCCCATCGCCTACCGTCCGATCCCCGCGGCGACGGCGCGGACGAGATGGCGCTGGAAGATCAGGTAGACCCCGATCACCGGCAGCGTCGAGATGAACAGGCCGGCCATGAGCGCGGTGGGGTCGAGGTTGAAGCGGCCTTGGAGCTGCAACACACCGACGGTGAGCGTCTTGGTGCTCTCGCTCGGCAGGAGCAGCAGGGCGAAGATGAACTCGTTCCAGGCCCACAGGAAGTTGAAGATCACGAGTGTGGCCAGCGCCGGGCGGGCAAGCGGCAGCATCACGCCGAAGAACACCCGGTGCGCATTCGCCCCGTCCAGCCGCGCCGCGTCGACCAGCTCGTCCGGCACGCCGCGGAAGTACGCCGTCATCAAGTAGGTGTTGAAGGGCAGGTTGACCGCGCTGTAGATGAGGATCACCGCCCACGGCGTGTCGAACAGCCCCAGATCCACCATCTCGACGTACAGCGGGACGAGGAGGATCAGCGGCGGGACCGCGATCCAGGCGAGCACGAACAGGTACACGGCCGAGCGAGGCCGCCAGCGCAGCTTCGAGAACGAGTAGCCCGCCATCGAGGCGACGACGATCGACAGCAGCACGGTCCCCGCCACCACCACCAGGGAGTTGCGCATGTATGTCGGGATGCTCGCTCCCTCCCAGGCGCGCTCGAGGGTGTCGAACGAGAAGACCGTGGGCAGGCCAACCTTCGAATCGTCGTAATCCGCGTTGGTGCGGAAGGCATTCGAAGCCATGAAGTACAGCGGGAAGAGCGCCGAGGCCGAGATCAGCGCCATGCCGAAGACGACCGGGCCCCGCCGCCAGCCCTCGCGCTTGCTCACGCGCCGCCCCGCGTGAGGATGCGGATCTGGAGCGCGCCGATGGAAGCGGCGATCAGCGTGAGCACCACTCCGATCGCGCAGGCGTAGCCGCTGTTGCCGAGCGCGAACGCCTCCTTGTAGATCATGAACTCGGTGACGTAGGTGTCGAACCCCGGCGCGCCGTTCGTGATCACGTAGATGTAGGCGAACATGAAGGCGAAGGCCGTGACGGTGCTCGTGACCAGGACCAGCTCCATCACCCGCTTCAGATTCGGCGCGACGATCGAGAACAGGATCCGGGTGGGCCGCGCGCCGTCCATGCGCGCGGCCTCGGTGAGCGCCGGGTCGAGCGCGCTCATCCCGGCCAGGTAGATCAGGGTGTTGTAACCGAAGTTGGCCCACACGAGCACGAGCAGCACGGCGGGGATCGAGGTCTCCGCCTTGCCGAGCCAGTCCTGCTCGAGCGACGAGAGGCCGATGCTCCCGAGCAGCGAGTTGAGCGGCCCGTCGAGACGGAACACGACCTGGGCGACGAGGCCGACGACGACGGTCGAGATGACCGCCGGCAGGAAGAAGGTCGAGCGGAAGAAGCGCCAGCCGGGGATGCGCTCGTGGATCAGCCAGGCCAACACCATCGGCACCACGACCTGGATCGGGACCGACAGCGCGAAGAGGGCGTTGTTGCGCAGCGAAGTCCGGAAGACCGGATCGTCGATCAGCTCGGAGAAGTTGTCGAAGCCGATCCACTCCGGCGCCGCGATGCCGTCCCACTCGGTGAAGGCGTGGTAGACCACGCTCGCGAGCGGATAGGCGATGAAGGCGAGGACCAGCGCCAACGCCGGGAGGACGTAGACGACCCCCCACAGCCGGTCACGATTCGCCACGCTGGGCTACTCGAGCGTCGGCAGCTGCTCGTCCATCGATTCCATCGCCTCCTGGGGCGTCTTCTCGCCGGAGAGCGCCTGCTGGAGCTCCTTGTAGTAGGTGAGCGCGACCGGAACCGGGATGACGCTGTCGAGCACCGGCATCGCGGGATCCTGGGAGGCGTCCACGAAGAACTGCACGAACTCGTCCTCCACGAGGCTCTCGTCGACACCCTTGAGGGCGGGCGGCGTGCCGAGGATGGTGAGCAGCTCGCCGGCGGCGGTCTCGTCGCTCGCGACCTTGATGAACTCCCAGGCGAGCCCCGGGTTGTCCGACTGCTTCGTGATCACGTAGTTGTAGAACGCGTTGCCCACCGAGCGGCCGGCCAGCGGCCCGTCCGAGGCCTGGGGGATGGGCATGATGCCCAGGTCCTTGCCCAGCTTCTTCTTGAAGTCGGGGATGACCGCCGGGTACATCAGGACCATGGCGCTCTTCCCGGACGTGAAGTCCGAGTTGGCGTCGAAGTTCTCGCGCGTCGACGCGTCCTTGTTCAGGCAGCCCTGCTCCCGCAGCTCGACGAGCTGGGTCAGCGGCTCCACGAGCTTGGGGTCGGCGTAGGGGAGCTCGCCGTTGTTCACCCGCGCCACGTCGCCCTCCTCGAAGTAGGAGCCGTACATGAGCGTGACCCAGTTGTCCGTCGAGTAACCGTCGCGGTCGCCGAAGGTGATCGGCGTGACACCGGTCTCCTTGAGCGCCGTGCAGGCGTTCAGCAGGTCGTCCCAGGTCTCGAGCGGCGCCTTCACGCCCGCCTCCTTGAACATCGCCTTGTTGTAGAAGAGGCCGTACGTGCCGAAGTCCTGCGGCACGGCGATGATCGTGTTGTTCCCGCCGTCGCAGTCCAGGTCCTTGCAGGACAGGTCCATGCCGGACAGCGAGTCGAAGAACCCGGGCGTGGCGTCGAAGTACGGGTTCAGCTCGAGCAGCTGGTTCTCGTACGGGGTGGTGTAGCCGCCGGAGTAGAAGAGCATCATGTCCGGCGCCCGCTGCGCCTGGAAGGCCGCCTGGAGCTTCGCCGCGACCTGCTCGTTGTCGGTCGAGAGCAGCGTGATCTTCACGTCCGAGCCCTTGTTCTCGGCCTTGAAGCGCTCGATCTGCGAGTCGAGCCACTCGCGGTAGGGCGTGCCCGGCGTGGCGCCGGCGAAGTTGCCGCCCACCCAGAGCTCGAGCGTCCCCGGCTTGGCCTTCGCCGTCTCCCCGGAGGAGCCGGAGCCCGACCCGCCGGAATCGTCGTCGTCATCGTCTCCGCAGGCGCCGGCGAACAGGACGAGGACGACTGCGAGCAGGGCCGCAAGGATCCGCAGCTGGGGCATCTTCACTCCTCCGTGACTCGGGCCAGCGTTCCGATTATCAGAATGACGATTCGACAATCGGACCGCTGCTATGCTCGCACACCCGTCAGGGCCACGTCAATCCCGAGGTGACCATGCAAGCGCTCGTCTGGCACGGAGGCCGCAACCTGGCGGTTGAGGACCTGCCCGAGCCCGAGCCCCGCGACGGCGAGGTGGTCCTCGACGTCGGCCTCGCCGGCATCTGCGGGTCCGACCTCCATCCGTTCAAGGGACACCACGGGCCGCGGCGCCCGCCGCTCGTCCTCGGGCACGAGGTCGTGGGCACGGTGCCCGACCTGCCCGGCCGCTTCTCCGTATTCCCGCTCGCCGTATGCGGCGTGTGCGAGCACTGCCGCAGCGGGCGCGAGAACCTGTGCGAGAGCAGGCAGCTACTGGGGCTGCACCGTGCGGGGGTGTTCGCCGATCGCGTTGCGGTGCCGCGCGATGCGCTCCTCGAGGTGCCGGAGGAGATGAGCGACTCGCTCGCCGCACTTGCCGAGCCGCTGGCGGTCTGCGTTTCCGCCCTCGCGCCCGCGGACGTGGGCCCGGGGCGCCGCGTGCTGGTGGTGGGCTGCGGGCCGATCGGCCTGCTGAGCGTCCATCTCGCCGCCGAGCGCGGCGCGGAGGTGCTGGCCGTGGAGCCGGTCGAGGCCCGGCGCGAGCGAGCGGCGGCGCTCGGCGCGGCGCGCGTTCTGACCGACGCCGCGGAGGCGAGGGGCTTCGACGCCGACGTGGCGATCGACGCCGTGGGCGCGGAGGCGACCTGGCGCGCCGCGGTGGCGGGCACCCGCACCGGCGGCGAGATCGTGATCGTCGGCCTGGCCGAGAGCGACGGCGGCATGCCGGTGGCCGAGCTCGTCCGGCGCAGCCTGCGGGTGCGGGGGCACTTCGCGTACACGCGCGCCGAGTTCGCCGAGGCGCTGGAGCTGCTCGCCGAGGGGCGGCTCGCCACCGACTGGCTCGAGATCATGCCCCTGGACGAGGGGGCGGCGGCCTTCTCCCGTCTGGCCGACGCGCCCGACGAGATCGCCAAGATTCTCCTGCGTCCGGGGAGCTGATGGCAGGCGTCCAGCTACAGGCGGTGAGCAAGGTGTTCGACGGCGAGGTGCGCGCCGTCGACTCGATCGACCTCGACATCCACGACGGCGAGTTCCTGGTGCTCGTCGGTCCCTCGGGCTGCGGCAAGTCGACGCTGCTGCGGCTGATCGCCGGCCTCGAGGAGGTGAGCTCGGGGACCATCCGGCTCGGGGGACAGGACGTGACGAGGGTGCTCGAGCGCGACCGCGACATCGCCATGGTGTTCCAGAACTACGCGCTCTACCCGCACATGACGGTGCGCCGAAACCTCGGCTTCGCTCTGCGCATGCGCCGCCTCCCGGCCGCCGAGCGCGACCGGCGGGTGGAGGAGGTTGCGCGCATCCTCGGCCTCGAGGCGCTCATGGACAGGAAGCCCGCGGCGCTCTCCGGGGGGCAGCGCCAGCGGGTCGCGATGGGCCGGGCGATGGTCCGGGAGCCGGCCGCCTTCCTCATGGACGAGCCGCTGTCGAACCTCGACGCCAAGCTTCGCGTGGCGATGCGGGCGGAGCTGGCCCGCCTCCACGAGCGCCTCGGCGTGACCACCATCTACGTCACGCACGACCAGATCGAGGCGATGACGCTCGGGCAGCGCGTCGCCGTGCTGCGCGACGGGGTTCTCCAGCAGTGCGACACGCCCGAGGAGCTGTACGACCGGCCGGTCAACCTCTTCGTCGCCGCCTTCATCGGGTCGCCGGCGATGAACCTCGTGGAAGCGGAGCTGGCCGCCGGCGCCGTCAGGTTCGCCGGACACTCGCTGCCGCTGCCGGATGGTTCGCGGCTGCGGGACGCCGAGCGCCGTGTGATCGCGGGTTTGCGTCCGAGCGACCTCGAGCTGCCGGGCGCCGACCCGTCGCTGCCGCGCATGGAGGTGGAGGCTTTGGTCGTGGAGCGGCTCGGCTCCGAGAGCAACGTGATCTTCCCGCTCGAGGCCCCGCGCGTTGACTCCGAGGCCACGCGCGCGGCAGCCGAGGCGCGTGCAGCCGACGACGAGCAGCTGCTCGCCGAGGACGATCGCGCCCAGTTCACCGCGCGGCTCGCGGGGCGGCCTCCGATCGCGCCGGGCCAGCGGCTCGAGCTGGCGGTTCGCACTGACAGGCTGTACTTCTTCGACCCGGAGAGCGGCGACACCCTCGCCGCCGTTCCCGACGCCGCCCGCGCGTCGGTCTGACCGGTGCTCGTCCTGGGCTCGGACGACGTTCTCGCTCGGGTCGATCCGCAGCACGGCGCGGAGGTGCTCGACCTCGTAGACCTGAGGAGCGGCCGGCAGCTGCTCGGCCGGCCGCCCTTCGGGGCGGAGCTGCCGCGGCCCGGGGACCTCGACGAGGGGCCTTGGACCGCGGCCTGGCGAGGCGGGTGGCAGGGCTGCTTGCCCAACGCCGGGACGGCCTGCGACGTGAACGGGACTCGCCATGGCTTTCACGGGCGGGCCTCGAACGACCCCTGGGAGGTCGAGGAGGCGGAGGCCACCCGCTGCCTGGTGAGGTGGGAGGGTCACGGGCTGCGCGCCGAGCGGCGGATCGAGGCGGCAGGCGGCGGCCTCGGAATCGCGACCCGCGTGACCGCCCTGGGCGACGACACGCCGATCGTGGCGCTCGAGCACCTCGCGCTGGGGCTCGAGCTGATCGAGCCGGGTGTGGAGCTCACCCTTCCTGCCGGCCGCGCGTCGGAGCTCGATGGGCAGCTCGGGCCGCCGCTCCCGCCCGAGGACGCACCGGAGTGGCCCGAGATAGCGCTGGCCGGCGGCGGCAGCGAGCGCGGCGATCGCTTCGACCTCCGCGAGACTCGCGCGCGTGTGTACCTGGTGCGCGACGTGCCGGAGGGCCGCGCGCGGGTGCGAAATCAGGGGCGCGATCAGGCGGTCGAGATCACGTGGTCGGCCGGGGTGCTCCCCCATCTGCTCGTCTGGCACGAGGCGCGTGGCAGCGGCGGGGTGTGGCGCAACGCCACGGAGCTCCTCTGCATCGAGCCGTGTTCGGTCCCTCACCTTCTGGGCCTCGAGACGGCGCTCGAGTCGGGCCAGGCTCGGCGGCTCGCCGAGGGGGAAGAGCTGTCCTGGACCATGACCGTCCGGCCCGTCTGAGATGAGCACGGCGCAGTCCGGACATGTCGAAGCGGTGGAGACCGTCCGCCATCCCGGCTTCCCGAATCTGACGCACGTGATCCTGCACGCGGAGGACGGGCTCGCCGGGCTGGGCGAGACGTTCCACCACTCGGCGGCCGTCGAGGCCTACGTGCACACCGAGCTCGCGCCCCGTGTGGTCGGCGCCCCCGCCGGCAACGTGGCCGAGCTCTGGCAGCGCATCGGTGCGTTCGCCGACGGACGGCGCCCCCATAGCGGCAGCATCTCGGTGGACTCGAGCGCCTGCTCCGCGATCGACCTCGCCGCGTGGGACCTGCGCGCCCGCATGCTCGGCCTGCCGCTGTGCGAGGCGATGGGTGGACGGGTGCGGGAGGCGATACGCGTCTACGTCACCGCGGTGGATCCCGACCACCTACCGCCTCGCGGCGCTGAGCCCCACGAACTGGGGCAGTCCGACGACTGGGGGCTCGGCGGATCGCGCCAGAGCGCCCACCGCGACTGGACGGCCTCGCTCGAACGGCCTGCCGAGCTCGCCCGGGAGCTGGTGGACGACGGCTTCACCGCCCTCAAGCTCTTTCCCTTCGTCCGCCTGGGCCACACCAGGGGCCTTTCCATCAGTCCGGCTCAGCTGGCCGAGAACCTCGCGCCCTTCGAGGCCGTACGGGATGCGGTCGGCGAGCGCCTGGACCTTGCGGTCGACCTGGCGAGCATGTGGACCCTCGCGCCGGCGCTGCAGATCGCGCGGGCGCTGTCGCGCTTCGACCTCATGTGGCTCGAGGATCCGCTGCGTATCTCGTCACTCGACGCCTTAGGCGAGCTGGCCGGCGCGCTGACGATGCCGCTTGCGGGCTACGACTACCGCTGCGGCCTGCCGAGCTACGTCGACATGATCGAGCGCGGGCGCGTGTCGCTCGTGCGCATGGACGTCGGCTGGGTGGGCGGCGTGACCGAGGCGGTCCGCATCGCCGGCTACGCCGAGGCCCGCGGGCTGGGGGTGATCCTCCACGATTGCGCGGGGCCGGTCTGCTGGGCGGCGGCAGTGCACCTGGCGCTCCACCTGCCCGGTGCCGTGATCCAGGAATGCGTGCGGTCCTATGCGCGGGACCTCTATCCCGAGATCGTCACGGGGGTGCCCGAGCTGGCGGCCGGCGCCGCCCGCCCCGCTGCCGGCCCGGGCCACGGGATGGCTCTCACCGAGGGCTTTCGGTCCGAGGCCGTCAGGCGCCGGTCGTGGGTCGGCCGGGACGGCCGCTGGCTCAGCGAGGAGATCCCGAGGGGGTGAGCGAGCCCCGTGCGCGGGTTCCGCGCGAGCGCCTGCGAGCGGCGGCAGAGCTGCTCATCGCGTATCCCTTCCGCGTCTGGCACTACGGCGAGTCGACCGGCGTCGAGGGGCTGGTGCGGGCGGCCCGGCTGCTCGGAGAGCCGCGCTACGAGGCCTGGGTGCTGGGCCTGCTGCGCGGTTGGGCAGCCCGCCGTCGCCCGTTTGCCGAGATCGACAACACGCTTCCGGGCAAGGTCCTGTGCGAGCTGGCCGCCCGGCACGATGACGAGCTCTTGACGGAGGCGGCGCTCGACGCGGCCGAGCACCTCACGGCCCGGCGCACCCTGCGCTCCGTGGCGCTGCCGTTCGAGCGGGCGCCGCTGCGAGAGCCCTTCGGCGGCGGTGCGCTCGGCGCCGCGGACCTCGACCTGCTCGAAGAGCCGGGGCCCGGCGTGTTCGTCGACCCGCTCCACTTCGACCCGCCCTTCCTGGTGCGGCTCGGAAGGATGACGGGCGCCCGCGAGCTGGTCGACGCCGGCGCCGAACAGGCGCTCGCGCTCACGGAGCTGCTCCAGGACGAGTCCGGTCTCTTCTGGCATTTCTTTCTCGAGAGGAGCGGCGAGCGCTACGGGCTGGGGTGGGGACGCGGCCAGGGCTGGGCGCTGCTCGGCCTTGTCGACGTGCTGGAGGCGCTGCCACCGGATCACCTCGCCCGCCTGCCGCTCCTGCGGAAGCTCGAGCGTCTCGTCGCGGCGCTGTGCGACGCCCAGCGCGACGATGGCGGCTGGGACGCGGTCGTCGGCGATCCGGAGTCCGGGGACGAGAGCTCGACGGCCGCCTTCGTGGTGGCCGGCGTGGGTGGTGCGGTGGCCGCGGGGGTGCTTCCGCGCGATCGGCTGGAGGCTGCCGGGCGGGCCTGGTCGTACACCGCCGCCCGGGTTCGCCAAGACGGCGTGCTCGAGGGCGTGTCGGCCAACGTGTTCGCCTGCACGGTGGCGTCGCACTACCACCACGTTCCGCGCGGCGCGGTCGTGCCGTGGGGGCAGGGACCGCTCCTGCTTGCGGCCGCCGCGATGGAAGAGCGAGGATCCACCGATGCGTGACGGACATGGCGCGCTCGTGACCGGCGCGGCCAACGGCATCGGCCGGGCCACGGCCGCGCGGCTCGCGGCCGCGGGCGCCCGTGTGTGCGCCGTGGACCGGGAGGAGGCGCCGGCGCCCCGGGGCGGGGCCGCCATCGTGGCCGATCTCGCCGAGCTGGAGGCCCTGCCGGCGCTTGTGGTGCGCGCGGAGGAGGAGGTCGGCCCGCTCGACGCCCTCGTCAACGTGGCGGGGATCTACGAGCCGACGCCGCTCGCCGGGCTGACCGCCGAGGCGCTCGGGCGGACCTTGGCGGTGAACATGCAGGCGCCGATCCTGCTGGCAGCCGCGGCCGCGGCCGGGATGTCCGAACGCGGCTACGGCCGCATTGTCAACGTGACGTCGGTGCACGCCCGTTTCTCGGCGCTCGACGCGATCGCCTACGACGCCTCCAAGGCCGGCCTGGAGGGGGCCACCCGCACGCTCGGCATCGAGCTGGCGTCGCGCGGCGTGCTGGTGAACGCGGTGGCGCCCGGCTTCGTGGCCACTCGGATGGCGCTGTCCGAGGAGGGGCGCGACGTGCTCGAGAGCGGGCCGCTGCACCGGGCCTACATCGACGAGGGGCGGCTGCCGCAGCGGCGCAGCGCCACGGCCGACGAGGTGGCGGGCTGCATCCTCTGGCTGGCGGGTCCAGCCAACACCTACGTCACCGCGCAGACCGTGACCATCGACGGCGGGCTCACCGCGACGTTCTGAGCGGCTGCTCCGCTCGCCCCAAGCGCCCGCGCAAGACGAGCGCCCAGGTCAGGGCCCCGAACGCCGCGGTCGTCGCCAGCGTGCGGACGATGTCCCAGGCGACCCAGGGGGTCACGAAGTCGTCGCGCACTTCGGCCAGGTTCTCGATGCGGTCGGGGTCACCCGCCTGCTTCAGGTCGTCGTTGAGCGGGATGTGGACCGCGAAGGTGATGACGACCATCACCGTGTAGAGGGCGAGGCCGGCGACGATCCAGCCTGCGATCTTGGCCTGGCCGGAGCCAAGCGCCTGAACGAGGGCGGCCGCGGCCAGCGCCGGGGCACCGAGGAGAACGAGGAAGAAGGCCGGATTCTCGATCTTGTCGATCATCTGTTGCATCGCATCGACGAGTGTGCGGTCGTCGGCCGCGGTGAGGGCCGGCATGACGGCGATCGCCGAGAAGTAGTAGAGCCCCGCCAGCAGGCCCATGGCGATCACGGCCGCTCCCAGCACGATGCCGGCGCTGCGGTCGGCGCTCGCCGGGTCGTCCACGCCGGCGCGGTCCTCAGGTGCTTGTTGTGCGGTCGTCATTGGATGCTCCATTGGTTGTGGTGGACTTGCCGTCACGCGGCCCGGTTGGCCCTCGGGTGCCAGATCCCGGTGGCGGCCGCGTCGCGTACGTAGTCGCCGAAGTCGCGCGGCTCGCGGCCGAGGGCGCGCTGAACGCCGTCGGCCAGGCGGGCGTTGCGACCGTCGAGGACCTCCCCGAAGATGAGGGTCAGCATCTCGACGACCTCGCCGGGAACGCCCTGCTCGGCACCGGCGGCGGCGAAGTCCTCGAGCGAGATCGGCACGTAGCGGATCTCGCGGCCCAGCGCCCGGGAGATCTCCAGGACCGCTTCCGCGAACGTGAGCAGCCGGGGGCCGGTGAGCTCGTAGACCTCGCCCACGTGCCGGTCGTCGGTCAGCGCCGCGACCGCGACGTCGGCGATGTCGTCGGCGTGGACGAACGGCTCGGGAGTGTCTCCGGCCGGAAGCGCGACCTCGCCTGACAGGACGTACTCCCGCCAGTAGTCCTCGCTGAAGTTCTGAGCGAACCAGGTCGAGCGCAAGACCGTCAGCTCGGCGCCGGAGTCGCGCACGGCCCGCTCCGCACGCTCGGCCTCTTCCTCGCCGCGCCCGGACAACAGGACGAGCCGCGGAACGCCGCTCTTCACGGCCAGGTCGGCGAACGAGCCCAGCGTCTCCGCGGCACCCGGAAGCGCGTCCCAGTGATGGGAGACGTAGGCCGATGCGACCCCTTCCACGACAGGGTGCCAGGTCGAGCGGTCCTCCCAGTCGAAACGAGGCTCGCCCGAGCGGGAGCCGACGCGAACGGGCAGGCCGCGTGCGGTGAGCCGCTCGACCACCCGCCGCCCGATCTTGCCGGTGCCGCCGAGAACGAGTGTCGGTTTGGTCGCCATTGAATGCTCCTCGAGTTGAATTGTACTGGCCATCTAGACTTAAAGTCAAGACTAGCAGTACAGATCGTCATGGCCAGGCGTTATGCTGTCCAGCGCAATGGCCACGCGCCCCTACACGCGACGGCGGACCCACCCGAAGAGCGTGGACAGCGTTCTCGACGCCGCCGAGCGCCTCATCAGCGAGGGCGAGTTCCACTCCACAACCGTGGAGGCGCTCGCGGAGAAGGCGGGGGTCTCCCGGGCGACGGTCTTCAACCGCTTCGGCTCGAAGCTCGGCGTGCTGGAGGCGCTCGTCGAACACTGCTTCACCGGTCCCGAGATGCGCGCGATCAGGGAGGCTCTCGAGCTGGAGGACCCCGTCGCGGCCCTCGAGGCGATGATCGAGCCCTCCTGCGCGCTCTGGGACGCCCGGGGCTTCATCGTCGAGCAGCTCTACGCGATCGTCGTCCTGGAGCCAGGCGCGGCGGCTCTGATCGACGAGATCGAGGCGGACCAGCGGGCCGGCCTCCAAATCCTCACCCGGCGCCTGGCCCGTGCGGACCGGCTTCGGCCGGGGCTCGGCGAAGCGCGAGTGGCCGCGACCCTGCACATGCTCACCAGCCTCGAGTCCTTCCTGCGCCTGCGGCGAGCCTACGGCCTGTCCCTGCGCCAGACCCGCGAGACGATCGCCGAGCTGGCGCGCACGCTGCTCCGAGACTGAGCGCGGGCTGCACGGCGATCAGGGTCGAGCGTCCGGCCCTGGTGTTCGCGGCTTCAGGCGGTCGTCGCAACAGCTCCAGCATCGTCTCGGCTGGGGTGCGCCAGCCCAAGGGTCTGCCTAGGTCGGCCGTTGAGTGGGGCTGCCACTGCGGTCGAGCTCGGTCTGGTCGTGGGCGGCCGGTCGCTGCCTTGGGAAGTACTGCCGCAGCAGGCGGTTGGTGTTCTCGTTGCTGCCGCGCAGTTGATCTGGGCCCGAAACACCGCCGCCGGACAGGGGGTCCAACAAGTTGCGGCCGCATGTTGGCCGCAACTTCAGGCACCCCTCCGATCGGCCTCCCCCAGCCCCGGCCAGGACCGTGCCGACCGTGCTGTCCGGTCGTCCCCACGACGCCCGCGACCCGCGGCCGCGTCAGCCCCCCAGAGAGACACCCGATCCCGTTGCCACCATCGATGGAGACCACCCCTTCCCCAGCCGCTCCCGACCGGCGGACGCCGCCGGCTTAGGCGGCCGCCAGCCACTCTTCGAAGCTGGGGCCGGCCAGTTTCGCGCCCGGGTTGGGCAGCGCGGCGCCCTCCGCATAGGCCGCGGCGTCCGGGTCGCCGGGCGGCGCCAGTGGACCGCCACGGCTCTCGCGGATCTCGAACGAGTCACCTCGGCTGGCGAAGAGCGCGGCGGCTACTTCGGCGAGGCGCTCCTCTCGCGGGCCGGCCACCTCGGTGATCCTGCCGTTCTCGATCTCCGGCTCCTCGGCCGCGTCGGCGAGCGTCTCGGCGACCACGCGGGCGGCCACGAGCTGGGTTCGCATCTCGGGCAGGTAGGCGACGCCATCCTGAATCGTCCATCCCACCAGCGGCTCGACGAACTCGTGGAACTGGGCCGCGCGAACGATCCGGACCGGGAGCGGGCCTTCGAGCAGTGCATGCTCCTGCGCGACCTTCGCGGCGTTGTAGCCGCCCCGGAACCTGTCGATGCCGATGATCGAGACGACGACGATCCGCTTCGCCCCGGCTGCGGCGCCGGCTCGCTGGAGGTTCCGCGCCGAGGCGATGAAGAACTCCGTCGCCGCTTTCTGGTCGGGCGAGGGTCCCGTGGCCGTGTCGATGATGGTCTCCACCCCGGCGAGCGCCTCGTCGAGCCCCTCGCCGCTGACCACGTCGACACCCTCGGAGCGCGCGATCGGGACCACGTCGTGTCCGCGCTGCTCGAGGATCTCGACGAGGTGCGAACCGGCCCGGCCGGTGGCTCCCGTGACCGCAATCTTCTGGCTCCTGCCTTCGTTTCGCATCGGTTTCCTTTCCGGGCGCCGGCAGCTCCGCGCCGACGAGTTTTGTCTGTGACTCGTTGACACCCCACGGCGCGAAGATGTGACGACTGGCCGGCCCGCCCGGGGCCCCCGCTCACGGCGAGCGCGCCGATAACATGCATGCGCAGATCGAGGAGGCGCTCGCGAGGTTGTGATCCAACCGTGCAGACCACGACGCTCGGTCCGCTGACCGTCAGCCGCCTGGCGCTCGGTGCCATGCTGATGGGCGGCAAGACCCCGCCGGACGAGGCCGAACGGATCCTCGACCGCTACCTGGCGAGCGGCGGCAACTTCATCGACACGGCCGACACGTACGAGGACGGCGGGTCCGAGCGCGTATTGGCGCCGTGGATCGCGCGTCACCGATCCGAGGTCGTCGTGGCCACGAAGGTGCGCTTCGAGGTCTCCGATCCTGGCGGCGCGGGCCTCGCCCCGGACCGCATCCGCGCGGCGTGTGACGCCAGCCTGCGCCGGCTCGGCACCGATGTGATCGACCTCTATCAGCTGCACGCGCCCGACGCCGCGGTCCCCGTCGAGGAATCCCTGGAGGCGCTCGACACGCTGGTACGAGCGGGCAAGGTGCGCGCGCTCGGAATCTCGAACTTCCCGGCCTGGATGACCGCATGGTCGGTCGCCGTGCAGGACCGCGAGGGCTGGACGCCGTTCGTCGCCGTGCAGTCGCAGTACTCGCTCGTCGAGCGGTCCATCGAGCTCGAGTTGCTGCCGTTCTGCCGGGCGGCCGGCCTCTGCGTGCTGCCCTGGGGCCCGCTCGGCACCGGCTTCCTGTCGGGCCGCTACCGGCGGGGCGAGACCCCACCCGCGGGGAGCCGCATCGCGGACGCGCCGGGGGACTACGAGGAGGCCTACGACCGGCGCGCCGTGGAACGCAACTTCCGTGTCGTCGACGCCGCCGCCGAGATCGCCGCGGCGCACGGAGCGACGATCCCACAGGTCGCGCTCGCCTGGCTGCTCGGCACCGAGGGCGTGACGGCACCGGTGCTGGGCGCGCGGACGCTGGAGCAGCTCGAGGACCTGCTGCCCGCGGCCGAGCTCCACCTGAGCGAGGACGAGCGCGCGCGGCTGGGAGCGCCGGCGCCGCCGCCGCCGATCTATCCGCAACGCATGCTGCGCGAGCAGGTCGGGATCGACTCCATGCCGCCGCTGCGGCGACGGTAGCGCCGCCGTGGCGCGGGATCGCCGCGGCATGCAGCGCCCACCGCCGGCGCCCCGCTCGCCGCATACGACATCACCGATGAATTGCTCGAGCGTCGGCGGTCACTCCAACTGAACCCCTCGAACGGAAAGGACCGAAAGATGCGAGACCTGATCGTGCTCAGCTTCGTAACCCTCGACGGCGTCGTGCAGGCGCCGGGTGGCCCCGAGGAGGATCCCAGCGACGGCTTCGACCACGGGGGCTGGATGGTCGGGTACTGGGACGACGAGATAGGTGCGGCAATGGGAGAATCGATGGCGCCGCCGTTTGATCTCGTCCTCGGGCGCAAGACCTACGAGATCTTCGCCGCGCACTGGCCGCACACGGACGAGCCCGGAGCGGCCGAGCTCAACAGCGCGACCAAGCACGTCGCCTCGCGCACGCTGACCGAGCTCGAGTGGGACAACTCGAGGCTGATCGAGGGCGACGTCGCCGAGGGCATCCGCGCGCTCAAGCAGGAGGACGGCCCCGAGCTTCAGGTCCACGGGAGCGGGAACCTGATCCAAACCCTTCTCGAGCACCGGCTCGTCGACGAATTTCGCCTCATGATCGCCCCGCTCGTGCTTGGAACGGGAAAGAGGCTGTTCGGCGACGGCGCCACGCCCGCGGGATTCGAGGTGACGAGCTCGCGGGTCTTCTCGAGCGGCGTTATCGCGGCCACCTACCGAAGCGGCGCCGAGATCAACTACGGCACGTTCGCCGCGTAGACCTCGAGCGAGGCGGAACCCGCGGGCTGAGCCGCCCGAGGGGAGCAGAGCCAAGCGGGGTCCGAGGGGCGGCGGGCGCTGACCGTGCCGGAAGACCTCCATGCGGTGCGAGTCGGTAGACGGCGGTTGTTCGAATCGCCGGACGGCCTGTTCGCGCGACGCCCCCGGTGGTACGGTCGCATCGGCGCGACATGTATTTCCAGCCCCTTGGCCTGCTGGAGGTTGCCCACCAGGACCGTTTGGGCGCGCTCGACAGTGAGCTCGCCGAGGCTATGCCTTCACCGATTGTGTTCCCGAGGACCCGGCCCAGCCCGGGCGCGGTCGCCCCGGACGAGGCACGAGCCAACTTCGGCTTGTCGTTGGGAGCCGCGTCGTGACCGTTGCGCTCGCCCCGGGCGCGATGTTCGCCGGGTACCGGGTTGAGTCCCTGATCGATCGCGGTGGGATGGGCGTGGTGTACCGGGCGACGGACTTGTCGCTGGGGCGCCCTGTGGCGCTGAAGCTCATCGCGCCGGGGCTCGCCGAGGATGCGCGTTTTCGAGACCGCTTTCTGCGGGAGGCGCGCCTCGCCGCTTCACTGGACCACCCGAATGTGGTCCCGATCCACGAGGCCGGAGAGCGTGACGGGCAGCTCTACCTGGCGATGCGCTACGTCGAGGGCAGCGACCTGCGGACGGTGCTCGCGCGCGAGCGCAAGCTGCCGGCTGACCGAGCATTGGCGGTTCTTGCCCAGGTCGCCGATGCCCTGGACACGGCTCACCGGCGCGCGCTCGTTCACCGCGATGTCAAGCCGGCCAACGTGCTCTTGGACGAGGCCGAGCACGCCTACCTGACCGACTTTGGCGTCACCAAGCAGCTCGGCGGGGCCTCGACCGACACCGGGCGCGTGGTCGGGACGCTCGACTACCTCGCGCCCGAGCAGATCCGCGGCGAGGCCGTGGATGGCCGCACCGACTGCTACGCGCTCGCCTGCGTGCTGTACGAGTGCCTCTCCGGCGCGCCGCCCTTCCGGCGCGAGACCGAAGGTGAGGTGCTGTGGGCGCACATGCAGGAGCAGCCTGCCCCGCTGGATGGCCATCGAGCCCTCGATCCAGTGCTCGAGAAGGGGCTGGCGAAAGACAAGGACGCGCGGTATGGCAGCTGCGCCGAGCTGATCGAGGATGCGCGCCGGGGCGTCGGCTTGACCACGGCGCCGCCCGCTCGTCGAAGGGTTGCACCGCCACCGCTGCTGCGCCGCCGCCGCGCCGTGCTCGCTGCCGGGCTACTTGTGCTGGGCGGCACGATCGCCGCGGCAATCGCCGCCCTGACGACGGACGATGGCCCTCATCCGCCACCGGTCACCAGCGGGGTTGTGGCCATCGATCCTGCGGAGGATGGCATCGGCTCGTTCACCGAGGCCGCGACCGCGCCCAGCAACATTGCCGTGGGCGAGGGCGCGGTCTGGGCCCTGAACACCGAGGACGACACCGTGTCCCGCATCGACCCGGCGAGCAAGCGGGTCGTCAAGACTTTCGAGGCGGCCGGTCGGCCGAGCGATCTCGCGGCCGGGGCGGGAGCGGTCTGGGTGGGTAACGGGGGCGGGCGCTATCGCAACTTCACGGCCAGCATTTCCCGAATCGATCCGAGCTCCGCGGCGATCACGCGGACCGTGACGCTGCCCAACGCGGAGGGAGGTGCTGCGGGGAGTCACAACCCCGGGCTGCCCAGGATCGCGGTCGGAACCGGCGCGGTATGGGCGATCAACCCGGACGACACGCTTTCCCGGATCCACCCTGAGACGGGCAGGGTCGTCGCGAAGATCGATGTCGGCACCCCAGCCTCGACCATCGCGGCCGGCGAGGAGGGGGTCTGGTTTCTGTCCTGGGAGAACAGCTCGGTCACGCGGCTGGACCCGCGCACGAACCGAGTCGCCGAAACGATCCCCCTTGGCAGCCACACCCTGAGCGGGATCGCCGTCGGCGGCGGCTCGGTCTGGGTTACGGCGCCAGACGAGGGTCTCCTCTGGCGAATCGAGCCCGAGCCCCGTCCGAGCACGCGCACGATTGATGTCGGCGTCGGCGCGACGTACGTGGCATTTGGCGACCGGGCGGCCTGGACCGGCAACTACGTCGACGGTGTGGTCTCGCGCATCGCTCCGCGCACCAACAGCGTTACGGGGCGCGTGCGCGTAGGCGCGGCGCAGGCGCTCGCGGCCGGCGCCGGATCGGCCTGGGTCAGTATCGCGGGCGCGCCAGGGGACGGCACCCTGCCGGCGTCGAGCTGCACCGAGGTGGCCTCGGGAGGGAGCGATCCGGACGTCCTGATTGCCTCCGACCTACCGCTTCAAGGTCCCGAGGGTGCGACCTATCGAGCACTGGCCGACTCGATCCGGTTCGTGCTCAGGGACAACGGCTTCAGGGCGGGTGAGTACACCGTCGGCTACCAGTCCTGCGACGACTCGACCGCCCAGAGCGGACGGTACGAGGACCGCAAGTGCGCGGCCAACGCGAACGCCTATGCGAACGCGGAGAAGCTCGTGGCCGTGATCGGTCCGGGCAACTCCAAGTGCGCCGGGGTGGAGATACCGATCCTCAACCGAGCTCCCGCGGGGCCTCTGGCGCTCATCAGCCCTTCTGCCAACTACCCGAACCTGACCCGCGGCGGCCGCCTCACGCTGCCACCGCGACTGGGGAGGAAAGGCGAGCCGGGGGTGTACTACCCCACCGGAACGCGCAACTTCCTTCGACTCCCCGCCCGCGAGGACCTTCACGGCGTGGCTCTCGCGGTGCTCGCGGCGCGTCTGGGAGTTGCGAGCGTCTACCTGCTTCACGACCCCTTCGATGGCGGAAACGTGGCGGAGCAATTCGGCAGGGTGGCCTCCCGGGTAGGGGTCAGCGTGGCGGGCGCGGAGGCCTTCGACGCGAGTGCCAAGAGCTACGAAGCGCTCGCGGACGAGGTTGCGCGCTCCGGGGCCGAGGGCGTCCTCATCGACGCCACGATCTTCTTCGGCAGCGACAGACTCCTGAAGACCCTGCGCGCTCGCCTCGGTCCGAGGGCAACCATGATGGCGAGCGAGGGGTTCCTCGCGATCCCCGACCTGCTACAGCTCGCCGGCCGGGCCGCTCACGGGCTGTATCTGGCCACGTCGATCCTGCCCCCCGACGCCCTCGCGCTTACCGAGGCGGGAAAGGGCGTCACACGCGATCTCGGCGCGACGGCGCACGGGGAGTTCGTCCTGCAAGCCGCACAGGCGACCGAGGTCGTCCTGCAAGCGATCGCCGGCTCCGACGGCACCCGCGCCTCCGTCCTGCGCGAGCTTCACGCGATCGAGGTCAAGAACGGCATCCTCGGTGACTTTCGCTTCGATCGCTACGGCGACATCACGCCGGCCAAGGTCGCGATCCTCCGGGTCACGGGCACCACGCCCCCCGACCTCAGCCTCCCCGGGAGTCTTCAGGGAGCGGTCGTGGACCGTGTGGTAACCGTGCCGAAGAGCCTGGCGGAATGAGGGGCGCGGCTGGCTTAGCTCGTGGGAGGCTCCGCCATGAGCTCGCGCGCCCGCTGCTTGTCGGTCGGCTCGCCGCGCGCGAGCAGCATGCTCGCGTAGTCGTGCTGCGCGTGGCTGACCCAGGGCCGTCCGCCCATCCGCGCGTTCATTTCGATGGCGGCTTCGAAGTGCCGTTCCGCGTCAGCCCAGCGTGAAAGGTGTGCGGCGAGGAGCCCCAGGTACCGCGAGGCCGACCCGAGACTGATCTCCGGATAGGCGAGCACATTGCAGCCGGCGTATGGCAGCAGCAGCTCGTAGAGCTCGGCGGCCTTCGTGGTGTCGCCGAGAAGGACGCAGACCTGCGAAAGAAGGCTGAGCTGAAAGAGCCATTCTCCGTCGAACGGGACCCCGGTGAACCCGTCGCGCGCGAGCGCGTCGAGTCTTTCCCGCGCCTCCGCCTCTGATCCAAGCTCGCTGTAGAGGCTGGCGAGCACCGCTTGCAGGCAGCCGACGGTCGGGTGGTCGTCGACCACCGCTTCGATGTCCGGCCGGACCTCGTGGAGGCGGCCCTGCTCTCGCGCGAGCGCCCAGGCCTGGACTTGGACGACCCAGAACCAGGCCGGGTCGAGGCCATGGCCGCCGGGGCCTACGTCGAGTGCCTCCCGGATGAGCGGCTCGGCTTCCTCCAGGCGTCCGGCGAAGAGCGCTCGCATGGTGTGGGTGACTGCCAAGGCTCGTTGAAGCGTCGGCTGGCGAAGCTCGTCAGCGAGCTCGGTCATGGCCTCCAATCGGCTGTCGGCCGCGCGGACGTCACCGAGCACCATCAGCGCTCCCAGGCCGTGCTGCTGGCCGAAGAACTCGCGTTCCCTGTCCCCTGCCTGGCGCGCCACGTGAACGAGTTCGTCCCCTATCGCGAGCCACTCCTCGGTGTCGTCCGGCGAGATTCCCACAAAGGCACCCTCCAGCGCGTAGGCGAGCGTCCCGGCATTGCCGAGCCTGCGGGCCATCTCCAGCGCGTCTCGAGTCAGCGCTGCCCTGCGCTGCATCGAGGGCTCGCCACGAAGGGCGCCCGCCAGCCGCGCCATCAGCGTCGCCCGGAGCTCGCCGTCAGCGTCCGGCAATGCCGCCAGTGCCTCCTCCAGCAAGGGCACGAGGCGACGGTCGGCGCCCGCTCGGGCATACGCGAATCTGCCTCCGTACCCAAGCGCTGCCCGCGCCAGCTCCTCGGTCAGGTCGAGGCTCCTGGCGATCTCCGCCGCCTCCAGGAAGGTGTCACGGGCGCGGTGCATGAGCCCGCCTCTTGCCTGCGCCTCGCCCAATGCCAACAGCAGCCGGCAGCGGGCGGCCTCGTCCAACGGCGTCGCCGGCAGGGCCTCCAGAGCCATCTCGTAGAGACGGGCGGCCTCTTCATATGCGAGCAGCGCAACAGCACGATCACCCGCGCTCCAGGCATAGCGCAGCCCCTTCTCGAAGTCATGTCCGGCCATGCAGTGGTGTGCGAGCTCGGACAGATAGGGCCCGGCCTCTTCTCCGTGGAGCGCCTCGAGCGCCTCGACCGCCTGGCGGTGCAGGCGACCGCGCCGGGCCGTCGTGAGCCCCTCGTAGAGCGTGTCGTGGATCAGTACATGCGCAAAGAGCAGACGGCGAGATGTGCCCGGGATGTCGGAGACCACATGAGCGGCCGTCGCCTCATCCAGCACGTCGAGCAGCTCGTCCTCCCCGACCCGCGCCAGGCGACCTAACGTGTCGACGGCGAACTCGCGGCCGAGCACCGATGCCAGCACCAGCACACGGTTGCACTCGTCTGAGAGGTGTGTGAGACGACGGGCGATCACGTCCCGCACGCTCTGAGGAATGACGAGACCCCCGGACGGGACCCCCTCCGCGGAGAGCAGGCGCACGATCTCGCCGAGGAAGAGCGGATTCCCCTCGGTCTCCTCGTACAGAGCCAAGGTCAGCTCCGAAGAGGCGGCCCCCGACACGGTCCGCTCGACGTACTCCGCGACCTCGCGCTCGTCCAGACCGCTGAGGGCAAGACGGCGCGTGACGGGCTCGCGGGCCAGCTCGGCGAGCATCTCGGTCAGCGGCTGCGCTGGGAGCGGGTCGACGTCCCTGTAGGCGCCGAGCACCAGCATGCGGGCCGAGCCGAGCTCGCGGGCGAGGTACCGCAGGAGCAGCAGCGACGGTGTATCCGCCGCGTGGAGATCGTCGAGGACAAGCACGATCGGACGGCGCGCGGACGCGTTTCGAAGAAAGGCAGCCGTGGCGTCGAAGAGGCGGAAGCGCGCCGCTTCCGAGTCGAGCTCAGGGGGCTCCGACAGGTCCGGGAAACGCTCGCGCAGCTCTGGGACCAGCCGGGCCAGATCTCCGGCACGAGGTCCAAGCTGGCCATCCAGCGCGGCGGGATCGCACTCGCGGACGTAAGAGCTCAGCGACTGGATCCAGGGCCAGTAGGCGGGGGCGCCGCCCGCCTCCCAGCAGCGCCCCATGAGAATTCGCCCGCCGCGCGATCTCGCATGTGCCATCACTTCCTCGGCGATGCGGCTCTTCCCGATGCCCGGCTCGCCAGACACCAGGAACAGGCGCCCATGGCCGGCGAAGGCCTCATCGAGACCAGCCAACAGCCCCGCCAGCTCGTGCTCGCGGCCCACGAACGGGCTGGCCGTGTCCTCCACGGCCGGCTCGGCCGCCGCCGGGTCCTCCTCCTGCGCAACGAAGCTGAGGCTCGGATCCTGCTGGAGTATCGCTCGCTCGAGTTCGCGGAGTCGCTCTCCTGGCT
>Ga0081538_10000319_pt1 | contig 54989 bp, 54 predicted proteins | sample TabmetS5T2R1_FD_71022 | JGI IMG/M metagenome (GOLD analysis project Ga0081538, IMG submission 71022) | Tabebuia heterophylla rhizosphere microbial communities from the University of Puerto Rico - S5T2R1 | ecosystem: Host-associated > Plants > Roots > Rhizosphere ...
CTTTCTCTTTGGGGGGTTTTTTTTTCTTGGCGCGCGCCGGGGGGGGCGGGCGGGGGCGACGGCGGGGGGCTCCGGCTGGAGCCTCTGCCCCCCCGCACCCCCCGCCATGTGACGTGCGACGGCCAAAGATTCGTTCCGCAGCCTCTGGTTGCGGAACGAAACCTCACATGTGGCTCGAGAGGCGGGCTGCGGCCCAGCGGCGGACGCCGCGTGCCATCGGCCCGGCGGCGGCCGCTGCGACCTTGTTGAGCCTGCCCGTCACGACCCAGGGCCTGCCGGCGTGGGCCGCCGCCAGCGCCTCGGCGGCGCAGTCCTCGGCCGACTGCCACGGCATCCCCAGGGGTCGGCGGGGCTCGACGTCAGCGCGCTCGTGGAACTCGGTGCGCGTGAAGCCCGGGAGCACCGTGGTGACGGTCACGCCGGTGCCGGCGAGCTCGCTCGACAGGGCCTCACCGAACATCGCCACGAACCCCTTGGTGGCCCCGTAGGTGGCATTGCCGGGGGTGGCCTGGAGCGCCGCCATGGACGAGATGTTGATGATCGACCCGCGGCCCCGGGGCACCATGGCCCGCAGCGCTGCGTGGGTGAGCCGCACCAGCGCCGTCACGTTGAGGGCGATCTCCTGCGTCTCGGTGTCGACGTCGGCCTCGACGAAGGGGCCGTAGGTGCCGAACCCGGCGTTGTTGACCAGCAGGTCGATGGGCCGCCCATGGTCCGCCACCCGGGCCTCGACCGCCGCCAGCAACGCGGCGTCGGCCAGGTCCGCCGGCAGCACCTCGACCGCGACACCGTCCCCGGCGCACTCCTCGCCGCCCAGTTCGGCAGCGAGGGCGTCGAGACGGGCCTTGTCCCGGGCCACGACCACGAGGTCGGTGCCTTCGGCGGCGAGGCGGCGGGCCAGCGCGGCGCCGATCCCCGATGACGCCCCCGTGACCATTGCGGTGCGCCAGCTTGCGGATCGCGGCGAGGTAGCGGACATCGGCGGGCAGCGTAGACCTCACCCCGGTAGCCAGCGGCCGCTGAACCTCGCATCCGCGATCGGCCGCCACACCCGGCCGCGTCCCTCCTCGAGCAGATGCACCGCCTCGAAGCGCACGTCGACGACGTAGTCGGCCAGCGCGGCCACGGCGGCCGGGATGCGGTCCGGATCCAACTCGTCGGCCAGCGTGACGTGAGGGACGAAGGCCTGCGTCACGGGCCGCTCCAGCGGCGGGTGGAAGACTCGACCGCGGAGGCCGTGCAGCGCGGCGACGTCGCCGTGGACGCCCAGGTAGACCACGGGCGTGACCGGATGGAACGTCGTGGCGGGGCCGAGCCGCACGTCCAACGGGCGGGTCTGCGTCGCGGCCCGCCGGAGGACATCGAGGGCCGCCGGCATGTCGTCCCCCCGGACGTTGACCGGGGGGACGAGGGTGAGGTGAGCCGGGATGCGGCCGAGCGAGCCGTCGCCGAGGGCCCGCCGCAGGCCGTCCACCTCGGTCGCCGCCGGCTCCGGCAGCAGCAGCACGACCCCCAACCGGCGTCGGGGCACCGGCAGGCCCTTTACCCGGCAGCGCAGGTCGACACGGGCTCGTCACCGGCGGCCCGCTGCTGCAGCCACTCGAAGGCGTCGCCGACGGCATCCGGCACCGCCTCGACGTGATCCTGACCCTTGTCGTAGACGCGGCGCTCGACGACCTGGCCCTCGTCGCACATGCGCTGGGCCAACACCTGGCTCAGCGTGGCCGGCACCACGTCGTCGGCGGCGCTGTGCACGATCAGGATCGGGCTGTCGGTCGCCACGCGACCGGGGTCGTTGGCGACCTCCAGGTCGGCCCACGGCTGCACGTCCGCGAGCCCGGGCTTCAGGAGCTCGGCGTTGGGGGTGCCGGCGAAGTGCCGGATCACGTCTCCGACGCAACCACGGTCCACCTGGGGCAGCTCCTCCTCCCCCGCCGGGGTGAGGACCAGCGACGGATCGGCCTCGGGATAGGCCTCGGCGAACCCGGCGATGATCATGTAGAGGAACCCGGCGATCGGCAACGACCCGGCGGCGCCGAAGATGACGGGCAGCTCGGTGGCCGGCGCCCCGGCCACGGTGCCGACGAGCTCGTAGTCCGGCGCCCACTCCGCCGCCAGCTGGCCGGCGAACAGTGCGCCGTGACCGCCCTGCGAGTAGCCGAAGATCGCGAGCTGGTCGCCGGCATCGGCATCGGGAAGCTGGCGGGCGGCGAGCGCGCCGTCGAGCACTCCCCGGCCCTCGCTCTCGCCCACCAGGTACGGATGCCGGCCGGGCGTGCCCAGGCCCTCGTAGTCGCTGAGCACGACCAGGTAGCCGGCATCCACGAACGGTCCCATGAGGGACAGCTCCGTGGCCTCCGGGTGCCTCGACGGGGCGCACTCGTCGGCGATGCCGCTGGTCCCGTGCGCGATCGTCAGCACCGGCCGGCCACCCGTCGGCGCCTCGCCGGGCGGCACCAACGCCGTTCCGGTCACCACGATCGGCTCGCCCTCGAGCGACTCGGACACGTACATGATCCGCCAGGCGGTCGCCCTGTTCACGTCGAGGTCATCGACCGGCTGGTAGCGCACCAGCGTGCCGTGGTGGTCGTCGGGCACCGGATCCGGCGCGGCGTAGAAGTCGCCGCCGTCGAACTCCTCGGGCTCCTCGGCCGCCGCTGCCGACTCGTCCGCTGCGCCCTGCTCGTCCGACCCGCCGGACCCGTCCGAGCCCCCGGAGCACGCCGCGATCAGGCCCGCGAGCACGAGCAGGCCGACCGATCGGCGCCTCCTGCGAGCCACCCCCACGGCCGCCAGTCTTCCCGAGGCACTGGGTTCCGTCACATCGAGGGCCAGGCAATGAGTTCCGCCGCCGGAACCCATTGCCTCGGCCTGCGCCATGCGGAACCCATGCCTCGGGGACAGCCCGGGGGAAACCGCCCTTTGGGGAACCGCCCTCGGAGTCGACCGCCCTCGGAGCCGACCGTTGAGCGACCGCCCTCGGAGCCTCGCCCTCGGGACCGCCCTCGGCGGTCGGCGCCCGGTCAGCGACCCGGAGTCAGCGTCAGGAGGATCAGAGGCCGCGCATGCCGCCGGCGGCGGACAACCGGACGTGGGCACGGCGGGCGGTCGCCTCCGCCTCGGCGTCGTCGTTCAGCCGGACCCGCTGCTCGGCCTCCTCGGCGGAGCGCCGGGCCCGTTCGACGTCGATCTGGCTCCCCAGCTCGGCGACGTCGGACAGGATCGTCACCCGGTCGTTGGACACCTCCACGAACCCGCCGTGCACGGCCGCCACCTCGTCACCGGAGGACGACCTGATCGTGACCGTGGCGATGTCGAGCGCGCCGACGAAGAGCGTGTGACCGGTCAGGAACGCCAGCTCGCCGCCGCCTATGGTGCGCGCGATCACCATGTCGGCCTCGCCCGAGTAGAGGATGCGCTCGGGCGATACCAGCTCGACGTGGAGCGTCACGTGCTCGACCCGCCGGTGGTCACTCGCCGCCGGCCCGCTGGCGCAGCTGGTCCGCCTTGCGGCGCGCGTCGTCGGCGCCGCCGACGTTGAGGAACGCCTGCTCCGGCAGCTCGTCGAGGTCGCCGTTCACCAACGCCTCGAACGACGTCACGGTCTCGTCCACCGGGGTGAAGATGCCCTCCAGGCCGGTGAAGTTCTGGGCCACGAACATCGGCTGCGACAGGAACCGTTGGATCTTGCGCGCCCGGGCCACGGTGACCTTGTCCTCCTCGGCCAGCTCGTCGAGGCCGAGGATGGCGATGATGTCCTGCAGCTCCTTGTAGCGCTGCAGGATCTCCTGCACCCGCCGGGCCACGGCGTAGTGGCGCTCCCCCACGACGTCGGGCTGGAGGATGGTCGAGGTCGAGGCCAGCGGGTCCACGGCCGGGTAGATGCCGAGGGCGGCGATGTCGCGGGACAGCTCGGTGGTGGCGTCGAGGTGGGTGAACGTCGTGAACGGCGCCGGGTCGGTGTAGTCGTCGGCGGGCACGTAGACAGCCTGGAGCGACGTGATCGAGCGGCCCCGGGTGGACGTGATGCGCTCCTGCAGCTCGCCCATCTCGTCGGCCAGCGTGGGCTGGTAGCCGACGGCCGAGGGCATCCGGCCGAGCAGCGTCGACACCTCGGACCCCGCCTGCACGAAGCGGAAGATGTTGTCGATGAACAGCAGGACGTCCTGGCCCTTCACGTCGCGGAAGTACTCGGCGATCGTCAGCGCCGACAGGCCGACGCGCAGTCGCACCCCCGGCGGCTCGTCCATCTGGCCGAACACCAGTGCCGCCTTCTCGAGGACGCCGGTCTCCTTCATCTCCAGGTAGAGGTCGGTGCCCTCGCGCGTGCGCTCCCCCACGCCGCCGAACACCGACACGCCGCCGAACTGCTCGGCGACGCGCCGGATCATCTCCTGGATGAGCACGGTCTTGCCCACGCCGGCGCCGCCGAACAGGCCGATCTTGCCGCCCCGCAGGTAGGGCGTGAGCAGGTCGATGACCTTGATGCCGGTCTCGAAGACCTCCTTGCGGGGCTCCAGGGCATCGAACTCGGGCGCCTCGCGGTGGATGTCCCAGTAGGCCTCGATCTGGGAGGCGTCGAGCTCGGGGACGTCGAGCGGCTCCCCGATCACGTTGGTCACGTGGCCGAGCACGCCGTCGCCCACCGGCATGGCCAGGCCGGAGCCCAGGTTGCGCACCGGCGTGCCGCGCGTGAGCCCGTCGGTGGGCCGGAGGCAGATGGCCCGGACCCGCGACTCGCCGATCTGCTGTGCCACCTCGGCCCGAACCGCGATGTCCTGGCCGTCGACGGTGACCGTCATCTCCAGGGCGGTGTTGATGGCGGGCACGGCGTCGGGCGGGAACTCGACGTCGACCACCGGGCCGGCGATGGCGACGACACGGCCGTCCTTGAGCGTCGCCTCGGTGTCGGTGCTGGTGTCGGTGACGGTCATGTCCTGTGCTCCTACATGCGGGAGGATTCGAGACGGTCGGTCAGGATGTCGGCGGACATGAGCGCGTGGTCGACCAACAGGTCGCTCCCGTCCGCCTTGGCGGCGCGCATGGCCTCCGCGCCGCCGACGATCTCCATGATCTCGGTGGTGATGGCGTCCTGACGGGCCCGGTTCATGGCCCGGCTGTAGCGCACGATGAGATCCTCGGCGTTGTCGGTCGCCGACTTCATGGCCCGCTGCTGCGCGGCGAGGAACGACGCCGCCCCGTCGAGCAGCGCTGCGTACAGCCGGGCCTCGGCGTAGCGGGGCAGCAGCCGGTCGAGGATCTCCTGGGGATCGGGTTCGAACTCGTAGTCGGCGTGCGGCCCCTCGGCCGCCTGCTCGATCATCGACCGGTCGAGCGGCACGAAGCGCCGGATCACCACGCGCTGCGACGCCAGCGACAGGAACTGCGTGTAGGCGAGCTCCACCAGGTCGTAGTCGCCCGATTCGAACCGTTCGACGACGTACTCGGCGATCGAACGGGCGTCCTCGTAGGCGGGTTGGTCGGCGAAGCCCTCGAAGCGGGCGTCGATGTCCCAGCCCCGGAAGCGGAAGTAGGACGCCGCCTTCTTGCCGACCGTCACGAGCCGGGTCTGGCGACCCTCGGCCCGCTGGCGCTGCATCGACCTCTCGGCAGCCCGGATCACCGAGCTGTTGTAGGCACCGCACAGCCCCCGGTCGGCCGCGATCACCACGTACGCCACCGTGCGCAGGTCGTCGCGCTCGGCGAGCAGCGGCGAGTCGCCGCCCGCACCGGCGGCCGCCAGGTTGCGGATCACGTCCGTGATCCGCTCGCTGTAGGGGCGGGCGGCCGCGACCCGCTGCTGGGCCTTGACGATGCGGCTGGTGGCGATGAGCTCCATCGCCTTGGTGATCTTCTTGGTCGCCTGCACCGAGCGGATCCGCCGGCGCAACGCCCGTTCCTGGCCGCCGGGCATGGTTAGTGGGCGCCCTCCTCCTCGGCCGACTCGGTCGCTTCCCCGGCACCGTCGCCCGGGGCGGCGGTCGGCGCGGCCTCCTCGTCGGCTTCCCCGGCCGCCACTTGCGAGGCGCCGGGGCGGGTGCCCGCCTCGTCGGCGGCCTGTTCCCACGAGAACTGCTCCGCGAAGTCCTTGATCGCGGCGTCGAGCGCCTCGACGTCGGGAATGTCGCCGTCGGCGCGAACGGCGTCCAGCGCGTCGCCGTGGCGGCTGCGGAACCACTCGATGAGCTCCTGCTCGAACCGGCGGACCTCGGTGACCGGCACCGGGTCGAGGTAGCCGTGCGTGGCGGCGTAGAGCGAGATCACCTGCTCCTCGACCGGCATCGGGCTGTTGAGCGGCTGCTTCAACAGCTCCACCAGCCGGTAGCCGCGGTCGAGCTGGGCCTGCGACACCTTGTCGAGCTCGGACCCGAAGGCGGCGAACGACTCGAGCTCGCGGAACTGGGAGAGGTCGCCCTTGAGCGTGCCCACGGCAGTCTTCATTGCCTTGATCTGAGCCGCGCCGCCGACGCGCGACACGGACTGGCCGGTGTCGAAGGCGGGGCGGACACCCGACTTGAACAGGTCGTCCTGCAGGTAGATCTGGCCGTCGGTGATCGAGATGACGTTGGTGGGGATGTAGGCCGAGATGTCACCGGCCTTGGTCTCGATGACGGGCAGGGCGGTCAGCGAGCCGGCGCCGTTGTCCTCGGAGAGCTTGGCGGCGCGCTCGAGCAGCCGGCTGTGCAGGTAGAAGACGTCGCCGGGATAGGCCTCGCGGCCGGGCGGGCGGCGCAGCAGCAACGAGATCTGGCGGTACGCCTCGGCCTGCTTGGACAGGTCGTCGTAGACCACCAGGGCGTGCTCGCCGCTCTCCATCCAGTGCTGGCCCATGGCGCAGCCCGCGTAGGGAGCCAGGTACTTGAACGGCGACGGGTCCGAGGCACCCGCCACGACCACCACCGTGTAGTCGAGCGCGCCATGGTCCTCGAGGGTCGACACCGTGTTCGCCACCGTCGATTCCTTCTGGCCGATCGCCACGTAGATGCACTTCACGCCGAGGCCGCGCTGGTTGATGATCGTGTCGACGGCGACGGTGGTCTTGCCGGTCTTGCGGTCGCCGATGATCAGCTCACGTTGGCCCCGCCCGATCGGCGTCATGGCGTCGATGGCCTTGATGCCGGTCTGCAGCGGCTCGTGCACGGGCTGGCGGCCCATGATCCCGGGCGCCTGGATCTCCATGCGGCGGTCCTCGACGCCCACCAGCGCACCCGTGCCGTCGATCGGGTTCCCGAGCGCGTCGACCACGCGCCCGATGAGGCCGTCGCCGACCGGCACCGACAGGATGCGGCCGGTGGCCTTGACCGATTGGCCCTCCTTGACCTCGGCGGCCTCGCCGAGCACGACGCAGCCGATCGAGTCCTCGTCGAGGTTGAGGGCCAGACCCACCGTCCCGCTCTCGAACTCGAGCAGCTCGTTCACGGCAGCACCGGGCAGCCCCGCCACCGTCGCAATGCCGTCGCCGACCTCGGCGACGCGCCCGACCTGGGCCGTCTCGAGGCCGGGCTTGAAGTCCTCGAGGTTCTTGCGGAGCGCCTCGGCGATGTCTGCGGTGTTGATGGTCAGCTCTGCCATCGGTGTCGTCCTCGTGTCCTGGAAGTTGTCAGAGTGCGTTCTTGAGCTGGTCGAGCCGGCGCCGCACCGACCCGTCGATGACGGTGTCACCCACCTGCGCCACGATGCCGCCCAGCACCGACGGGTCCACCACCACCTTGATCTCGACCTGCTTGCCCGTGGCGTCCTCGAGGGCCTTGGCCAGCCGGTCGCGCTGATCGTCGGTGAGCGGAACCGCGGTGCGGACCTCCGCAACCTCCCTGTTGGCCTCGGCCGCGCTCATCTCCACCAGGTGCTGGATGATCGACGGCAGGTCCCGGGCCCGGCCGGTGCCGACCACCATCGACACGAGCGCCACGGTGGTGGGCGATGCCTTCCCGCCCAGCAGGTCCTCCACGATCTGCTGACGCCGGGCGGCCGGGATGCCGGCGTCGGTGAGGGCGTCCCGCAACTCGTCGTTGCCCTGCAGCGTCTGCGAGAAGCGGAACAGCTCGTCCTCCACGTCGCCGAGGGTGCCCTCGGCGCGGGCCACCGCGAAGAGGGCCTCGGCGTAGGCGAGCGTACGGTCGTCTGCCATCAGGGGGCTTTGCTCCTAGGAGGAGGTGGTGGCGCCCGTCCTCACGAACGCTGCGCCGCCACCTGGTTGATGTAGTCCTCGATCAGCTGGGTCTGGGTGGCCTCGTCCAGGTTGCGCTGGACCACGGTCTCGGCGGCGCCGATGGCGAGCCGTGCGACCTCGCCCCGCAGGTCGGACACGGCCTGGGTCTTGGCGGATTCGATGTCGGACACGGCGCGGGCCCGGTGGTCCGCCAGCTCGGCCTGGAGCCGGGACTCCTGGTCGCGCTTGATCCGGTCGGCGGCCTGGCGGGCCTCCTCGATGATCCGTCCGGCCTCGGCCCGGGCGTCGTTGAGCTGGGCCCTGTACTCCGCGAGCACGGCTTCGGCCTCGGACTTCGCGCTGTCGGCCGCCTGCAGGTCGGAGCGGATGCGCTCGGTCCTGTCCTCCAACATCTTCCTCACCTGCGGGTAGGCGAACTTGTACAGCAGGAAGAGCAGGACCGCGAAGCTGATGGAGCCCCACACGAGCTCGTCGGTGGCCGGCAGGATCGGGTTGGGCGCCTCCTGGCAGGCCTCGGGATCGTCCGCCTCCTCCGCCAGGTGGATGCACTCCTCGGTGTCCTCGGACAGCTGCGGCTCCTCACCCCCCTCCTGCGCGCCCGCCGGGGTCGCCCAGACCAGCAGCCCGCCGAGTGCGAGTAGCAGGGTTGCCAAGAGTGTGCGGGTGCGCACGACGGCCTCCTCAGCCGGAGATGATGAACGAGAGGACGAAGCCGAACAGGGCCAGGGCTTCGGTGAAGGCGATGCCGAGGAACATGGTGGTCCGCACCATGCCGGCGGCCTCGGGCTGGCGGGCCATGGCGGTGATCGCGTTGCCCACCACCAGGCCGATGCCGATGCCGGGGCCGATCGCGGCGCCGCCGTACACGATGCCTCGGCCGACGGCGGTCAGGCCCGCCTCGAGTTCGCCTGGATCCTGTTGGGCGAGCGTGTGAAGCACGGATTCGTCTCCTTGGGTGTTGGGCTCAGTGCGCGGGGTGTAGGGAGCTGTCGATGTACACGGCAGCCAGGATGGTGAAGATGTACGCCTGCAGGAACGCCACCAGCAGCTCGAACGCCATCAGGAAGACCAGCAGCGCCAGGGGCAGCGCCCCGCCGAGGATGGTGGACACGAACAGGGCCTGGGTGATGACTGCGAAGCTCACGAGCAGCAGGTGCCCGGCGAGCATGTTGGCGAAGAGCCGGACGGCCAGCGACAGGGGGCGGGTGATGAGGATCGTCGCCAGCTCGATCACTGCCACCAGCGGAAGGATCGCCTTGGGGACGCCCGGGATGATCATCGTGTTCTTGAAGTAGCCGATCGGGCCCTGGTTCTTGATCCCGACGATGATGTAGACGAACCACACCACGATCGCCATGAACATCGGCAGGGCGATCCGGGCGTTCACCGGCATCTGCACTAGCGGGATCAGCTCCCAGACGTTGCAGATGAAGATGAACGTGAACAGAGTGAGCAAGAAGGGCATGTACCCACGGCCCTCGGGCCCGATCGTCTGCAGAACGATCTGCTCGTCCACGAACTCGACCGTGCTCTCGGCCACGTTCTGGACCCCCGTCGGCACCAGCTTGGGGCGACGCGTGCCGGCGTAGAACAGCCCGATCACGATCGCCACCGAGAGCCACATCAGCAGGACGACCTTGTTGACGCCGAAGACGTCGCCGCCGAAGAGCGTGGGCCACTCGACGACGTGGCTGACCGGCGGGAACTCGAGCCCGAGGATCACCGTTGCACTGCCTCCTGGTTGGCCCCGGCGGCCGGCTTCAACGCCGGGAAGGCGAGGGACGCGGACACGTAGCGCAGCTCCCAGAACAGGAGCCCGAGGTGGGTGACCAACACGCTGACGCCGAGGGCGACGAGGTCGATCCAGGGCTGGTCCTTCACCAGGAGCAGCACGGCGATGACCAGCCCCATCCGCACGGCGAAGCCGCCGAGGGCGACGACCATGAGCATGTTCAGCGACCGCCGTGCCGCCCAGGAAAGGGCCACGGCGGCCAGCACCAGATTGACCAGCACCAGCGCGATCGCCACGCCGGCAGACGCCGCCCCGGCGGCGCCCCAGATGAAGGCGGCCGCGATCACGACGAGGGGGGCGAACCAGACGCCCCGCTTGAGCATGTCGAACGCCAGCTCCCGCTCGACGGCGGGGGCGTCGGGCACGGGCGCCTGCAGGTCGGCGGCGGTGGGCCTCACTCCCCCGCCTCCTCAGGCTCGGGGCCAGGGCGCAGCCCCGCGACCTTGGCCTGCTGCTCGCGCATCCGCGCGTCGTAGAGAGTGAGGTGCTTCCACACCTCGTAGCAGACGGTTAGGAGGAAGAACACGAGCAGGAACAGCGGTGAGGTCCCGATCCAGACGTCAAGCCGCCAGCCGATCAGGGCCATCACCACCGGCGTCACGGCCAGCTCGAACGCCGTCGACAACGCGTCCCCGGCGCCTCGGTTGATCTCACGCCTGGCGGACAGATCGGCCACCCTCGCTCCCTCGCTTCGCTGGCCCCGCCGCACGTTGCCCCCGGGGACCTTGTGAATTGATTCCCAATCTACCGGACACGGTCTATCCCCAGGCAAATCGCGAATCCGCAGGGGACGGCGCGGCAGGTTAGCAACCCCGCGAGTCAGGCTTGCTACCCGGCAAACTTGGGCGCCGTGGGCCGACTCCGCTCCTACCGGACCGCCGACCACGACGCCGTCTACGAGATCTGCGTCCGCACCGGCGCGGCCGGCGGGGACGCCACCCATCTGCTCCGCGATCCCGCGCTCCTGGGGCACGTCTACGCCGGTCCCTACCTGGAGCTCGCCCCCGAGCTGGCCTTCGTGGTCGAGGACGACGACGGTGTGGCCGGCTACATCCTCGGTGCCGCCGACACCGCCGAGTTCCAGGACCGCCTCGAGCGTGAGTGGTGGCCCGGCCTGCGGCGGCGCTACCCCGAGTTTCGAACCGATGGCGACGCCGCCCTCGACGACCTGCTGATCGCCCTGATGCACTCACCGGCACGGGCGCCGGCCGGCCTGGTGGCGGCCTACCCCTCCCACCTCCACATCGACCTGCTGCCGCGGTTGCAGGGACAGGGTTGGGGCGGGCGGCTGATCGACACGCTGGTCGAGCGGCTGCGCGCCACGGGGTCACACGGCGTCCACCTCGGGGTCGCCACCGCCAACACCAACGCCCAGGGGTTCTATCGCGCCGTCGGCTTCACCGAGCTGGACGACGACGGTGTCACGGTGACCTTCGCGATGGCCCTCTAGGTGCGGGGATACGTCACTAGTCTGCGGCCGTGCCCACCGACCTGCTGACCGGCCACGCCCACAACACGCCCGATCGCGTCGCCATCATCGACGGCGGCACCTCCATCACCTACGCCGACCTCAACCGCACCGTCAACCGCCTCGCCAACGGGCTGCTGGCACTCGGCCTACGGCCCGGCGACCGGGCCGTGTGGTGCGGCCCCAACAGCGTCCCCGTCCTCACGTTCCTCCACGCGGCCCGCAAGATCGGACTGGTGGCGGTGCCCCTCGCCTACCGGTTCACCGCCGACGAGATGCAGTACGTCATCGACAACAGCGACGCCGTGCTCGTGGTCGTGGACGCCGAGCAGGCCGACCGGGTGGCGGCGGTGGGCGAGCGGCTCCCCAAGGTCCGCCACGTGGTGGTGTTCGGAGGCCCGGCCTTCGACGGTGCGGTGTCATGGGAAGACGTGTTGGACGGCGCCGGCGCCGACGGGCAGGCCGGCGACGCCGAGCCCCCCATCGGGGGCGACCCCACGGCCGGGGCGACGATGATCTACACCTCGGGCACGACCGGCAAGCCCAAGGGGGCGCTGCGGACGTCGACCGACCCCGCCCTGGTCATGGCGCTGCTGCAGGAGCTGAGGCTCCGGCCCGGCGAGGAGGTCCACATCACCTCGGGGCCCCTCTACCACTCGGGGCCGCTGGCCTGGGCAGTCCTCACCCACACCCTCGGCGGCACCATCGTGGTGCTGCGGCACTTCGACGCCGAGCGCTGGATCGACCTCGTGCGCGAGCATCGCGTGACCAACACGTTCTCGGCGCCCACGCAGCTCAAGCGCATCGTGTCGCTGCCGGACGAGGTCCTGGCGCGTGCCGACCTCACCTCCATGCGGTCGCTGGTCGCCAACGCCGCGCCGGTCCCGTACGCACTGAAGCAGGAGGTCATCGCCAAGCTCGGCGAGGGCTTCCTGTTCGAGGTCTACGGCTCGACCGAGCTGGGCGTCGACACGATCCTGCCGCCCGAGGACCAGCTGCGGAAGCCGGGCTCGTGCGGCCGGACCTACGGCACCGTCGAGGTCAAGATCGTCGGCCCCGACGGTGAGGATCTGCCCGCCGGGGAGCCGGGCGAGCTGTTCATCCGCAGCACCCTGGCGCTCGACGGCTACCACCGCACGGCCGAGCCCATCAGCGACCGCGACGGCTGGAAGTCGGTGGGCGACATCGCCTACGTCGACGACGAGGGCTACGTCTACATCTGCGACCGCAAGAACGACATGATCATCAGCGGCGGGATGAACATCTACCCGGCGGAGATCGAGGCGGTGCTGCACGCCCATGTCGACGTCATGGACGCCGCCGTCTTCGGGGTGCCGTCCGACGAGTGGGGCGAGTCGGTCCATGCCGTGCTGCAGCCCAAGGCCGGGCACAGCATCGACATCGACGCCCTCGAGGCCCACGCGGTCGAACACCTCGCCGGCTACAAGCGGCCCCGGTCCTGGGAGGTCCGGGACGAGTTGCCCCGCACCGAGTCGGGCAAGCTCCTCAAGCGAGTGCTGCGCGACGAGCACTGGCAGGGACGCACCACCCAGGTCTGAGCCGGCTACGCCCGTCCGCACCCCTCCGCTCACGGGTCCTGTCGCCTCCGGTGCGGGGCTCCGACGCTGTGATCCCCGCTCTTGGCGGCTTCGCCGCCGGGCCGCTCGGGCCCTGGCCGCCTTCGGCGCAACGGCGCCTCAAGCGGCCCCGCATCCTCAGCGCCACCCGCTCGTTACCCGCCCTTCGCCGGAAGATGTCGAAGTCGCCTCGGCCTGCGGCCGAGTCGCGCTGTCCTCGGGCTCGCCGTTGCGCTTGGCCACGATGCCGGGGCCGAAGATGGTGTACAGGAACAGCGCCAGGGCCACCACGCCGAGCGGCACGAACGACTCTCCCTTGCCCGTGTAGACGGGGATGAGCACGAGCGCCGACAACAGCCCGGTCCAGGCCCACAGCACGAGCACCGTCCGCCGGTGTCCGTGACCCAGGCGCAGCAGCCGGTGGTGGAGGTGGCCCTTGTCGGCGATGGTGAGCCCGGCTCGGCCCTTGGCCCGACGCAGCAAGGCCCAGGCCGTGTCGAGTATCGGCACGCCGAGGATGACCAGCGGCAGGAACAGCGGTGCGAAGAAGAAGAACGTCTGCCCCCGCACCTCGGCGTCGGTGTTGCCGCCGATGGCGATGGTGGCGGCGGCCATGAGCACCCCCAGGCTGAGCGCCCCGGCGTCGCCCATGAACAGCTTGGCCGGGTAAACGTTCCAGGGGAGATAGCCCAGGCAGGCGCCCAGCACGCAGGCCGCGATCAGGGCGCCCAGGTTGTCGTCGCGGATGATGGCGTCGTTGTTGTCGAGGAACTCGGCGAACATCAGGATCGCCCCGGCCCCGATCGCCACCACGCCCGCCGCCAGCCCGTCGAGCCCGTCGATGAGGTTGACGGCCATGGCCAGGCCCACCACCCACAGCACCGTGATGAGCGTGGCCAGGTCGGGCGGCAGCGCCACGAGCCCGACGAAGGGGATCCGGAAGAACACGATCGTGAGGCCGGCGATGGCGAGGACGCTGCCCGCCAGGACCGTCCCTGCCGTCTTGGCCGGTGCCGACACCTCGCGCAGGTCGTCGAGCTGACCGACGATGTAGATCGTCACGACCGCCAGCACGACGCCCAGCGGTTGCGCGATGGTGCGGAACGTGGCCGCGAACTGGCCGCTCATCCACGCGACGGCGAAACCCACCAGCGCCCCCGCCACGATCCCGGCACCCCCCAAGACCGCGGTGGGGCGGGTGTGCATGCGGCGGGCGTCGGGATAGGCGACGGCGCCGATGCGGAACGACAGGTTCCGCAGCAGCGGCATCGACGCGCAGCTCACGATGAACGCCGCCCCGATCACGAGGACGTAGCCGATCACCGCAACACCCGCCGCAAGGTCAGGTGGCTGGTGTCGAGCATCGGTGTGCGGATCGCCGAGTCAGGAGCGTCGCTGGCAAGGACGACGACGAAGGCAGGGTGGGGTCCCTGGCGAGGAGGAGGACGCCGCCAGCGGCGGTCACGGCCGGCGAGACGTGCGCCAGTGTTCGGCACCAGCCACCTACTGGTAGGGGGCGAACTTGGAGCAGAGCGCGAGGACCTCGTCGCGGATGGCGGCGATGGCGCCCTCGTCGTCGCGGTGCGTCAGAACCTGGTGGATGAACGAGGCGACCTGGGCCATCTCGGGTGCCCGCATGCCCTGCGTGGTGACCGCGGGGGTGCCGATGCGCAGGCCGCTCGCGATGTAGGGCGGCCGGGGATCGTCGGGGACGGTGTTCTCGTTGAGGCTGATCCCGGCGCGGTCGAGGGCCAGGCGTGCCTTCTTGCCGGACAGGTCGGGGTCGAAGCTCCGCAGGTCCACGAGCATGAGGTGGTTGTCCGTGCCCCCCGACACCAGGCGCAGGCCGGCGCCCGCCAGCCCCTCGGCGAGGGCCGAGGCGTTGCCGACGATGTCGTGGGCGTAGTCGGCGAAGGACGGCTGGGCGGCCTCGTGGAACGCCACCGCCTTGGCGGCGATCACGTGGTCGAGCGGCCCGCCCTGCAGCCCTGGGAACACCGCCTTGTCGATCTTCTCGGCCAGCTCGGCGCGGGTCAAGATGGCGCCCGCCCGTGGGCCGCGCAGCGTCTTGTGCGTCGTGAGGGTGACCACGTCGGCGTGCGGCGTCGGATTGGGGTGGACGCCACCGGCGATGAGCCCGGCGACGTGGGCGGCGTCGAACATGAACAGTGCGCCGGCCTCGTGGGCGATGTCGCGGAACGGCTCGGGCTCGATGATCCGCGGGTAGGCGGTCGCGCCCGTGACGATCAGCTTGGGGTGGTGCTCTAGCGCCAGGTCGCGCACCTGGTCGAGATCGATGCGTTCGTCGCTGGGCGTCACGCCGTACGACACGAAGCGGTACAGCCGGCCGCTGGCGTTCACAGGTGAGCCGTGGGTGAGGTGGCCGCCCTGGTCGAGCCGGAGTCCAAGGACCGTGTCGCCGGGCTCGAGCAGCCCCATGTACACGGCCATGTTGGCGTTGGCCCCCGAGTGGGGCTGGACGTTGGCGTGCTCGGCCCCGAACAGTGCCTTGGCGCGCTCGCGCGCGAGGTCCTCCACCTGATCGATGACCTCGTTGCCGCCGTAGTAGCGCTTGGCGGGATAGCCCTCGCTGTACTTGTTGGTGAGCACCGAGCCGGTGGCGCGCAACACCGCGGGTGACGTGAAGTTCTCGCTCGCGATGAGCTGCAGCGTGGTGTTCTGGCGTTCGACCTCACGCTCGATGAGGCCGAAGAGCTCGTCGTCGGGGACTGTGGGCCAACCCATGCTCATGCCTCTTCGATCTCGGCGATCTGGGCGATACGTCGTTCGTGACGGCCGCCCTCGAACGGCGTCGTCAGCCATAGCGTCAGGATCTCGTCGGCGAGCTGATGGGCGACGATCCGCGCCCCGATCGACAGGACGTTGGCGTCGTTGTGCTCGCGTGACATCCGTGCCGTGTAGAGATCGTTGCACAGCGCGGCGCGGACCCCGCGGATCTTGTTGGCCGTCATCTGCTCCCCCTGGCCCGATCCCCCCAACACGATCCCCCGATCGGCCTCGCCCTTGACCACGGCGCGACCGACCGCGGCGCATATGGGCGGGTAGTCGACCGGCTCCTCGCTGTCGGTGCCGAGGTCGTCGACCTCGTGGCCGAGGGAGATCAGCGTCTCGCTCAGGTGCGCCTTGAGGGCGAACCCGGCGTGGTCGGAACCGATGGCGACTCGCATCTCAGGCCCCTCCCGTCGCGTATCCGGTCTCGCCGGCCACGGGGCGTGTGGGCGAGGTGCTGGCATAGGACGCCGACCGGGCCGGATCCCCGATCATCAGCTCCACCAACCGCCGGAGCAGGACGTGGAGCTCGCGGGCCGTCGCCTCGTAGTGGGCCCGGGACCGACCCACCGGATCGGTGATGTCGTCGTCGTGGTCCTCGCCCATGGGATCGGCGCTGCGCCGGCCGGCGGCGACGCGGTCCAGCCAGTCGAACACGGTCTCGTCCCGCCGGCGGGGACCCGTCCGCTCGCCCCGCCGCACCAACTCCTTGAGCGTGAAGCTGTGCTCGATGTCGGCCCCGTAGCCGACGGCCTCCCGCACGTGGTCCCGGGCCATGCCGATGATGAGCGGTGTTGCCCGGACGACCTCGGGGTCGATCGTCCGGCTTACGTGGCGGCTGATGTCGACGCCACGGTCGGCCATGACCGCGATGGCGTGGCGCGTCGGCGGCGCGCCGCCCCGCAGCAGCCCGGCGGAGCCGACGTCGGCGTGGGCACCGTTGTCGGTGAGCAGCCTGCGCAACATGCCCTCGGCCATGGCCGAGCGGCACTGGTTGGCAGTGCAGATGAGGAGAACGTCGATGGTGGGAGTGTAGACAGGGGCCGATGGCACCCGACCCGCGCACGCCGGTCCTCGTGGGGGTCGGACAGTGGAGCAACCGCGTGGACCGCGGCGAGCCGGCGGTCGAGCCCGTCGACATGATGGCCGAGGCGTTGCGCCGCGCCGCCGCGGACAGCGGAGCCGGTGCGCGGGTTCTGCAGGGCGCCGATGCCGTCAGGGTGTCCCGGTCGTTGTCGCGTCACTACCGCAACCCGGCCCGCCTCGTCGCCGAGCGCGTCGGCGCAGCGCCGCGCGATGAGGCCGTCACGCCGATCGGTGGCAACGAGCCGCAGGGGCTGGTGGCACAGGCGAGTCGTGACGTCGCCGCCGGCGACGCCGACATCGTGTTGATCTGCGGCGCCGAGGCGTGGCGTACCCGGTCGGCCATCCCGCGCGACCGGCGGGAGGGCCTCGGCTGGACGACGCAGGACGACACCGTGCCGCCGGCGCGCCAGACGGCACCGGACTTCCAGCTCAACCACCCGGCGGAGATCGCCCGCCAGGTGTTCGCGCCCGCCCAGGTGTACGCCCTGTTCGAGCAGGCCTTCCGGGCCGCCGCGGGGCGGCCGATCGACGATCACCTGGTGCGCATCAGCGAGTTGTGGGCCCGGTTCAACGCCGTGGCCGTCGCCAATCCCCACGCCTGGGTCCGTGAGCCGCTGACCGCCGAGCAGATCCGCACCCCGACACCCGACAACCGCTGGATCTGGTGGCCGTACACGAAGGTCATGAACGCCAACAGTGCGGTCGAGCAGGCGGCCGCGCTGATCGTGTGCTCGGCGGCGAGCGCCACGGGGCTGGGCGTGCCTCGCGATCGCTGGGTCTTCCCGCGGGCCGCCACGCAGGCGCACGACACGTACGTCGTGTCGCACCGCCGCGACCTGCACTCCGCGCCGGCTCTGGGGGCGGCGGCGCGCGAACTGCTGGCGCTGGCCGGAGGGGTGTCCGCGGACGACGAGCTCGCACACGTCGACCTCTACTCGTGCTTCCCGTCCGCCGTGGAGGTGGCCGCCGCCGAGATGGGGCTCGGGCTCGACCGCCAGCTGACCGTCACCGGCGGGCTGTCGTTCGCCGGCGGTCCCTGGAACAACTACGGCACCCATGCGATCGCCACCATGGCAGGAGTGCTCCGGGCGGACCCCGGGAGCCTCGGGCTCGTGACCGGCGTCGGCGGCTACCTGACCAAGCACACCCTCGGGCTCTACTCGACGGAACGGCCCCCGGACGGCTTCCGCTGGGCCGATGTGGAGGAACGGGACGAGGCGACGCCGCACCGCGAGCTGGCCGAGGCCGTGGACGGCACGGCCACCGTCGAGTCATGGGTGGTCCAGCACGGGCGCGACGGCGATGCCGAGCGGGCGCTGGCGGCCTGCCTGCTCGACGACGGCCGGCGTACGTGGGCGTCGTCGGACGACGCCGACACCGTGGCGGAGATGCGTGCGGGCGCCGAGCAGATCGGCCGCGTCGTCAAGATCGGCCCCGAAGGCGCCCTGTTCCTTTGAACAGAGTTCGACTCGGCCGCAGCCGAGGCCGCTTGTTTGCCCTCCGGGCGGAGGGCGGGTAGGGAACGGGTGGCGCTGAGGATGCGGGGCCGCTGTCGGCGCCTATCGGGCGCCGGCGGCGGTAGGCCCCGCACCGGAGGCGACAGGACCCGTGAGCGGAGGGGAATGGTCGGGCGACGGCGGGCTTATGCGGACCTCGGTGATGGCCCGCCCGTCGACGGCGACGACGTCGACGGTGCGCCCGCCCACCGTCACCCGGTCTCCCGGCGCCTCGGGGACGCGACCGAGCACGTCGAGCACCAGGCCGGCGACCGTCGCGTACGGTCCCTCGGGCATGCCGTGGACGCCCACGTCCTCCAGGTCGTGCACCGGGAATCGTCCCGGCAGCACCAGCGATCCGTCGGGCTCGCTGCGCACCCGGACCACGTCGCGATCGGTCTCGTCGTAGATCTCGCCCACCAGCTCCTCGAGCATGTCCTCGATGGTGACGATGCCGGCGGCCGCGCCGTGCTCGTCCACCACCAGCGCCAGCTGGAGGCGGCGCACCTGCATTTCGTGGAGCACGTCGAGCACCCCGGCGGTCTCGGGGAACGCGTCCAGCTCGCCCGCCACCTCGCGGACCGGGCGGTCGCCAGGGCCGAGCAGGTCGCGCAGGTGCACCATGCCGACGACCTCGTCGAGGTTCCCGTCGTGGGCCACCGGCGCCCGCGAGTGACCGCTGGCGGCCAGCGCCGGGAGCGCCTCGGCGACGCGCTGGCCGGCGTCGAGCACGAACACGTCCGGCCGCGGGCGGAGCACCTCGGCGAGCGTGCGCTCCGAGATCTCGATCGCCCCGTCGATGATCAGCCGCTGCTTGGCGGTGAACGACGCCTGCGTGCCCACGATCTCGCGGATCTCGGCCTCGGTGTACTCCTCGCGCGTGACCGAGGGGTCACCACCAATGATGCGCACGACGACGTCGGTCGACCGCGACAGCAACCACACGACCGGCCGGGTCAGCATCGCCATCGCAGACAGCAGGCGCGCGGACACCAGGGCCCAGCGCTCGGCCCGCTGCATGGCCACCCGCTTGGGCGCCAGCTCGCCGATCACCAGCGTGACGTACGACAGCAGCAGGGTGACCACCACGATGGACACCGCTCCGGCGGCGCCACCGAGGAAGTCCAGCCGGCGCTCGAGTGGCTCGGCCAGCGACACGGCGGCGGCCGCCGATGCCAGGAAGCCGGCCAGCGTGATGCCGACCTGAATGGTGGCCAGGAAGCGGTTGGGGTCGCGTGCCAGGCGCGCCACCAGCGCCCCGGTCGACGAGCGCTGCTCGAGCTGCTGGAGCTGGCCCTCGCGTAGCGATACGAGCGCCATCTCGGTGCCGGAGAACGCGGCGTTGACCAGCACCAACACGACCACCAGCCCGAGCTGGAGCCAGAGCCCGCTCACGACGAACCCGCAGTGGGGCCAGGCGCCGCGCCCGATGGAGGGTCTGATGGGTGCATCACAGTGCCTCGATCAGGCTAATCAGTGCGGGTCGATTCCGCGGATGGCGTGCACCATCTCGACCACCCTTGGACGACGACAACGGGTCTCCGGCGGAATCGACGCTCAGAGCACCGGCCGGAAGCTCGCTCCCTGCCGCAGGGCGCGGCGCACCTGTCCCGGATCGTCGAGGTCGATGGTGTTGGGGTCGACGCCCAGCTCGGTCAGGTGGTCGCGGAGCAACTCATGGCTCGACCGCACGATCGCCTCCGGTGGCGGCGCGAACTCGTCCTGCGGTATGGGGTCGTCGATGACCACGTCGGTCAGCTCGGTCCGCGAGCACGGCTGGCCCTCGAGCAACCCCTCGTGGCGGAGCACGATGCCGGTCCGGGCCTCGAACCAGAAGCGGTGCTCGACGCCGAGAAACTCCTCGGGCAACCGCGCCGCGGCGGCGACCGGTCCTGCCGGCTCGGCCGCGCCGGCGACGCCACCGAGGGGACGTGGATACGCGTCGACCGTCCAGCAGAAGCGCCCGGCGCGCTCGTCGGGCTCGGGATCGCCGAAGTCGAGCCACGCCAGCAGCGGCCCGGGATAGAGGCTGGCGCCGATCGGACCGGCATCATGCAGGGCCGCCCGGGTCGAATCTCGCTCGGTCACCAGGGACCCGGTGCCGACCCAGCTCTGGTGGCCGTCGCTCACGGCGATGTGGCCGCGCCCCACCACCCGCCAACGGTCGGGCAGGGCGACGAGGACGTAAGCCAGGGACTCGTCGATGGCGGCGGAGCCGTCCGGGGCGGCGTCACCGCCCTCCTCGCCCTTCTCGGCGGCGGCCGCATGGCTGGCGGCGCCGTCGCCGCCGAGGCCGGACACCCTGGCCAGGTGCTCGTGCACGGCGGCCACCAGCCGGAGGTCGACCCAGCGGGTCAGCGCCGCCTCGATCGTGCGCAGCGGTCCCGGTGCCGCCTGCACGAGCGCCAGCAGGGCTCCCCGACTCATCATCGGCCGAAAGATACGGTCGGCCGCAGACCGACGCCATCAGCAGTGGCGAGTCGCACAACAGAACCGACGCTGTGGCGGGTGCCGGTGGATCGGGCCGGAACGTCAGCCGCGGGCCGCAGCCCGGATCTCGGCGAGGGGGATCGGGCCCTCGCGGAGCACCCTCCACTCGGCGCCGGTCGCCGCCACGACGGTCGACGGAGGCGCCTCGCAGCGTCCACCGTCCACCACGAGCGCCACCCCGGCGCCGAAGGCAGCCGCCACCCCGTCGGCGGTGGGCGACGTCGACTCCCGATGACGGTTGGCGCTGGTGGTGGCTATCGGACCGACGACGGCGGCGACGTCCCGCACGAGCGCATGATCCGGGCAACGGACGCCCACCGTGTCGGAGGGTTCGCCCAGCTCGTACCCGAGGCCCGGCCGGCGAGGCAGCACCAACGTCAGCGGGCCGGGCCACAGGCGATCGGCAATGCGCCGGATCTCGTCGGTCCGTGCGTCGGGCGCGGCCAGTTCCAGCCCCTGGGGGGCGTCGGCGCACAGCACGGCGATCGGCGTGTCGAGCCCCCGGCCCTTGAGCGCGAACAGCCGGTCGGTGGCGGCGGTCACCGTCGGCAGCGCCGCCAGGCCGTAGACGGTGTCGGTGGGCAGGGCCACCACCTCGCCGCCACGCAGCGCGTCGACCGCCAGTGTGACCGCGTCCGGTCCGGACGGGACGATCATCCCGGCCGTCGCGGCCACCCCCGCGGAACCTGCCGCGGAATTGGTTGCCATGGCCACCAGAACCGCGGCAGGAACCAGCGGAGGTCAGGCACGCGCCAGCAGGATGCGATCCCGGCCGGTGAGGTCGGGCCAGACGGCGGCGGAGCCGAACCCGGCGGCGCGGGCCAGCATCTCGGCCTCCGCTGCCTGGTGCGGTGCGATCTCCACCAGCAGCGACCCCGGCTGTGCCAGCCACAGGGGCGCCTCGGCCACGATCAGCTCGATGGCCTCGAGCCCGGTGGGCCCGGACACCAGCGCCTCTAGCGGCTCCCAGGCCCGCACCTCGTCGGGCAGGTCCTCGACCTCGAAGTCGGCAACGTACGGCGGGTTGCTCACGATCACGTCCACCGCACCGCCCAGCTCGGCGGGCAGCGCCTCGTACCACGAGCCCTCGGCAAGGCGCACGGCGGCGCCGATCCGCCCGATGCCGGCGACGTTGGCCCGAGCCACGGCGAGGGCGTCGGGCGAGACGTCGGTCGCCCACACCTCGATGCCGGTCCACTCGACCGCCAGCGCCAGCGCGATCGCGCCGCAGCCGGTGCCCAGGTCGACGGCCAGCCGCGCATCGAGCCGCCGGCACTCCTCCAACGCCATCTGCGTCAGCGCCTCGGTCTCGGGCCGCGGGATGAGGACCCGACCGTCGACGAACAGGTCGAGCACCCTGAAGCCCCAGCGCCCGAGCACGTACTGCAGCGGCTCGCCCCGCAGGCGCCGCTCGAGCATGTCGTAGAAGAACGTGGCGTTGCGCAGGTTCGCGGGCTCCTCGAGGCCGACGATCAGCTCCGCGCCCTCCAGGCCGCTGGCCCGCTGCACGAGCCAGCGGGCCTCCTGCTCGGCGTTCTCGATGCCCGCGCCCGCCAGTCGGCTGGCGGCCTCGTCGAGCAGCGTCTGCCAGGCAACGCCCCCGGTGGCGGTGTCGGTCATCGTCGATCCCAGCCAGGCACGGCGAGCTCAGGTCGCCTCGGCGAGGCGTCGGGCCTGCTCGTCGGCAACCAGTGCGTCGCTGATCTCGTCCAGGTCGCCCGCCAGCACCTTGTCGAGCTTGTACAGCGTGAGGCCGATGCGGTGGTCGGTCACCCGGTTCTCCTTGAAGTTGTAGGTGCGCACCTTCTCGGAGCGGCCGCCGCCGCCCACCTGGCCCCGACGCGCCGCCGACGCCTCCGCGGCCTGGCGGTCTTGCTCGGCCTTGAGCAGACGCGACCGCAGGACCTGCAGGGCCCTGGCCCGGTTCTGGATCTGGCTCTTCTCGTCCTGCATCGACACGACGATGCCGGTCGGCAGGTGGGTCAGCCGCACCGCCGAGTCGGTGGTGTTGACGCTCTGGCCGCCGGGGCCCGACGACCGGTACACGTCGGTCCGCAGGTCGTTGGGGTCGATGTCGACGTCGACCTCCTCCGCCTCGGGCAGCACGGTCACGGTGGCCGACGAGGTGTGGATCCGCCCCTGGCTCTCGGTCACCGGCACCCGTTGCACGCGATGGGGCCCCGCCTCGAGATGCATGCGCCCCCAGACGCCGTCGCCCTTGAGGGCGAAGGTCACCTCATTGAAGCCCCCGAGGTCGGACGGGTCGCTGCCCAGCACGTCCACGGACCATCCGTGGCGGTCGGCGAAGGCTCGGTACATCTCGTAGAGGTCGCGGGCGAAGAGGTTGGCCTCCTCGCCGCCCTCGGCGCCGCGGATCTCGACGATGACGTTGCGCTCGTCGTTGGGATCGCGGGGCAGCAGCAGCACGCGCAGCTCGTCGGTGAGCCGGGCGATCGCCGCCTCGGCGGCGTCGATCTCCGCCCGGAGTATGTCGCGCTCGTCGCCGGCGGCGTCCGGCAACATCTGCTTGGCCACATCGAGGTCGGTACGGCGGGCGCTCAGCTCGCGTGACCGCTCGACGATCGGGGCCAGCTCCCGGTAGCGCCTGGCGACGTGCTGGAAGCGGGGCTGGTCGGCGAGGAGGTCGGGGTCGCCCAGGCGCGCCTCGGTCTCACGGAACTCCTGGTCCAGCTCGGCGAGGCGTTCGAGCACGCCCAGCGAGGCTACCCGGCGCTCCGGTTGTAGCCGTGCAGTCACGTGACGGACCGCTGCAGCCGCTTGGATCCGCACGGGGTCAGCCCGCCGCCCGCCAGTCACCCGGAACCGGAACGACCTCCCCCGGCTTGCGGAGGCGGGACGCGAGCCGTCGGGTGCCGGGATGGTCGTCACGCTCCGGCACCGCCAACAGCAGGCGCGCCGACGGGTCGATCGCCTGGCGGCCATCGGCGGCGGTGGGCACGAGGTCGAGGGCGATGCCGACCGAGCAGGCCACGACGACCGGTGCGCCGTCGGCTCCGGTCCCGGCGGCGATCGCGATGTCGCGCTCGGTGAGGTTGGCGCGGGGCTGGACGCCGGGCGCCGGGCGGAGCGCGGCCACGCCGATGATGCCGGGGTTGCGGCACAGCACCGCCCGCAGCCAACGCTCCGGGACCAGCTGGTTGAGCGGATGGCGGGGAGCACCCGGCCGCCGGTGCTCGCGGACGATGCCGACCACCCGCGCGAGCTGGTCGACGGGAGCCAGCTCGCCGTGGACCATGGCCGTGAGCTCCCGATCCGCCTTGCCCACGCCCACCTCGAGCTGTGGCTCTGCTATGGGGACGCCCGCCGTGGTGGCGTCCTGGACGATGCGGGCGACCTCGAGCCCGTTGACCTCCCCGCGCACCAGGCCGCCCTCGGCGACGACCTCGAGGCCGGCGTCGATCAAGAGGTCCACCAGGTCGGGCGGTGCGGCGGCGTCCGGCTCGCGGGCCGCCCGGGCCGGCGCCGCGGGCGTCAATGCGCTCCCGGCGACGGCCCACACCTGCGGCGCCGGCGGCGCGAACAGCCCGGACTGGCGGGCCACGGTGGCGGCGGCGTCGCCCGGTCCGTCCACCAGGACGTGGAGCTCGTCGACACGCTCGCGGTCGGCCCACACGAGGGCGGGTCCCAGTGTCCGCTCGGGAGCGTCGTCCGCCAGCACCCAGGCGGTCGGCCCGGGGCCGGAGAGCGCTACCGCCGTTCCCACCGCGTGGCTCTCCCGGTCGGCCGGTCCCCAGCGGCCGGCCACGAGGGCGGCGAGCTTGGCGCCGCGCAACGCCGCGCGGCGCTCGGCACCGAGGGCCGCCGTCACCGGTCGCCGCTCGACCGGGCTGACTGATGTGGTCCGCCGCCCCGGGGCTACTTGGAGCGCTTGCCGTAGCGGCGCTCGAACCGGTCGATGCGGCCGCCGGTGTCCACCAGCTTCTGCTTGCCCGTGTAGAAGGGGTGGCACTCGCTGCACAGCTCGACGTGCAGATCGGCCTTCGTGGCGCGGGTGGTGAACTCGTTGCCGCAGGAGCAGCGCACCTTGGCGACGACGTAGTCGGGGTGGATGCCAGCCTTCATTGCGATCTCCAGGATCAGAACAGGGCGAAAGGTAGGACAGTCTACCCGGCGGCCAACCGGTTCTTGGCCACCTCGGCCAGGAACTCCTCGTTGGTGCGGAAGGTCTTCATGCGGTCGATGAGCAGCTCGAGCGCCGCGGCGTTGCCGCCGTCGGTGGACGACAGGCCCGACAGGACCCGGCGCAGCGCCCACACGAGGTTGAGCTGGCCGCGCGGGAACAGCAGCTCCTCGTGGCGGGTGGAGCTGGCATCGACGTCGATGGCGGGGTAGATCCGGCGTTCGGAAAGTCGCCGGTCGAGCCGCAGCTCCATGTTGCCGGTGCCCTTGAACTCCTCGAAGATCACCTCGTCCATCTTCGAACCGGTCTCGATGAGCGCCGTGGCGAGGATGGTCAGCGAGCCGCCCTCCTCGATGTTGCGGGCGGCGCCGAAGAACTTCTTGGGCGGGTAGAGCGCGCCGGAGTCGACGCCACCGGACATGATGCGGCCCGTGGCGGGGGCGGCCAGGTTGTACGCACGCGCGAGCCGGGTGATGCCGTCGAGGATGATGCAGACGTCCTTGCCCTCCTCGACGAGGCGCTTGGCCCGCTCGATCGTGAGCTCAGCCACCTGGGCGTGCTCCTCGGCCGGGCGGTCGAACGTGGACGCCACCACCTCGCTGTTGGGGCTCCTCAGCCAGCGGCGCATGTCGGTCACCTCCTCGGGCCGCTCGTCGACGAGCAGCACGATGAGCTTGACCTCGGGGTTGTTGGCCTCGATCGACCGGGCGATCTGCTTCATGATCGTGGTCTTGCCCGCCTTGGGGGGCGAGACGATGAGGCCCCGCTGGCCCTTGCCGATGGGCGAGAGCAGGTCGACGATGCGCGCCGTCATGTTCGACCCGTCCTCGCTCGTCTCCAGGGCGAGCTTCTCGTCGGGAAACAGCGGCGTCAGGTCCTCGAAGCGCCGCCGGCGGCGAGCCTCCTCCGGGTCCTTGCCGTTGACCAGGTCGATGCGCAGCAGCGCCGGGTTCTTCTCGTTGCGCAGCGCCGGGCGGCTGGCGCCCTTGATGTGATCGCCCTTGCGCAGCCCGAACTGGCGGGCCTGCTTGACCGACACGTATACGTCGTCCTTGGAGGGGAGCGAGCCCCGGACGCGGAGGAAGCCGTAGCCCTCGTCGCGCAGGTCGAGCAGCCCGTCGACCTCCAGGGGCTCGCCGGTGTACTCCTCGACGTGGGTCTCGGTGCCACCTCGCCGCCCACGCCGCCGGCGCCGACGGTTGCCCGGCTCGTTGACGTCGACCTGCTGGCCCTCGGACTGCGATTGGTCCGACCGCTCGCCCTCGCGCTGGCGGCCGTCGGCCGCCCGCCCCTCGCGCCCGCCGCGCCGCGGCTCTGCCTGGGTGGCGGCGGCGGCCGACCCGTCACGCTCGGTGCCCTCGGGGCCGGTGGCGTCGTCTTGCCCGTTCGAGCCATCGGATCGGTCGTCGGTGGCGGCAGCACGGGAGCCGGAGCCCGCCTCACGCTCGTCGGCGAGCGCGGCCTCCCATTCCGCCGGCGGTTCGTCGGTGCCCGGCTCCGGGGCCGCGACGGGCGCGTCGGCGGTGGTGGTGGCTTCGGTGGTGGTGGCTTCGGTGGCGCTGTCCGATTCATCCACGGTGGCCTCCTGTTGCGATCCGCCGTTACCGGCACGGGTGCGCCTGGGCTTGGATCCTCCCTCCCCGGCACCCGACGACTCGGACGCCACGCCCGTCAGCTCGAGGATGAGCTGCACGATCTCGGCCTTGCGGGCGCGCGCAGGCGGCTTGGCTCCGAGTGCCTGGGCGATGGTCGTGAGCTCCTCGCGATCCTTGCGCTCCAGGGCGGACCGTTCGAGGGTGGTCGAGTCCACGCTCATCGGGGCTGGCACCTCACTTCTGGGGAGGATCGGGGTGGCGACCGTGGGGCCGGCGGGTCGGCCGGGCGTGCAGAAGTCGATCTGGCCCGGAGGAGGGAACCGCTCCGCTGAATCGGGGCCGCTAGGTCATCCGCTCTGGATTCGGCGGTGCCCCCCCGGCAGAACGAAAGCACTCTAGCGCAGCGTCCCGGCCGATCGAAACCTGCGCACGTGGTGGCGGGCGCGCCGCGAGGGTCCACTAGGTTGGCGACGAGCAACGACCCGGGAGGGGACGCACATGCGCCGGTTCGTCGTCACGTTGGGGGCCCTCGTCACCGCGACCGCCCTGCTGGTGGGCCCGTCCGCGCCCTCGGCGGCGGTTGCCACCCCCCCGCCCGGCCTGCGGGGCCTTGATGCCGCACCGCCGGACGCACTCGGCCGCTACGCCGTCGGCCTCGACACCGTCCGGATGGTCGACCCCGCCCGCGCCGACCGCACGCTGACCGTCGACATCTGGTACCCGGCGGACAAGCGCTCCGATGCCCCCATCGCCGCACTGGACCTCGTCTTCACCCAGCTCCCGCTCCCCGGCGTGCTCGGCGGTCCGGAGGCGGCCCGGGGTTCGTTCCCCCTCGTGGTCTTCTCCCACGGCAGCGGCGGCGTCCGGTTCCAGTCCTGGTTCCTGATGCAGGCCCTCGCCAGCCATGGCTTCGTAGTCGCGGCGCCCGATCACGCCGGGAACACCGCCGTCGACGCCATCGCCGGCACGTCCGACCCGCTCGCCGTCGCCGCGGCCAACCGCCCCCGCGACGTCTCGTTCGTGATCGACCAGATGCTTGCCCAGGACCGGGACCCGGCGGATCCACTCCACGGGCGCATCGACGAGCGGGTCATCGCCGTCGCCGGCCATTCGTTCGGCGGGTTCACGGCGCTGGCGACGGCAGGTGGGTTCCTCGACTATCCGCCCGACCCCCGCGTCGACGCGATCGTGCCCATCGCGCCGGCGACGTTCGGCTTCACCGACGAGCAGCTGGCGTCCATCGACGTTCCCACACTGCTGATGGGCGGGACGTCGGACACGGCGGTCCCCATCGAGCCCGGCATCGTCCGCGCCTGGGACCTGATATCCGGCCGGCCCGAGTACCGCGTCGACCTGCAGGCGGCCGGGCACAACTCCTTCACCAACGTCTGCGACATCCGGGACGCGTACGTGGCCGCGGGCGTGGGCCAGCCGATCCTGGGCTTCGTCGAGGCACAGGCCGAGGACGGCTGTGCGCCCGAGTTGCTCCCCATCGACGAGGCGCACCGGATCACCACCCTCTACGTGGTGTCGTTCCTCACCGAGGAGCTGAGGGGCAGCTCCCGCTACGGCCGGTACCTCACGACGCGCTACGCCGAACGCCATGACCTCCCGGTGGAGCTGCTGGTGAAGCCGGCGGACCAGCGGGGGCGGGACGCGGCGTAGCTCTAGCGGCCCCCGCGCGCCAGCAGCCGGCCCAGCATCTCGTGGCCGGGGACCGGGGGGCTGCCCGCCGTCGCGCGCTCGGTGTACACACCGCCGGGGCCCTCGATCTCGCTGTCGACCAGCAGGTAGGGCACGGGATCGGTGGTGTGCGTCCGGAGCTCGATCGGGGTGGCGTGGTCCGGGAGGAGCAGCAGGCGCCAGGGACCGAGGGAGTCGAGGCCCTCGACGAGGCCGTCGAGGATGCGGGCGTCCCACGCCTCCAGCGCCTTGATCTTCTCGTCGAGGTCCCCGGCGTGGCCGGCTTCGTCGGTGGCCTCGACGTGCACCAGGAACACGTCGGCACCGTCGGCCAGGGTGCGCAGGGCGGCGTCGCGCTTGCCTTCGTAGTCGGTGTCGAACCAGCCCGTGGCGCCGGGGATCTCGACGACGTCCATACCGGTGAGGACGCCGAGCCCCCGCACGAGGTCGACGGCGGTGACCAGCGCCCCCTGCCTGCCGGTGGCCTCGGCGAACGTCGGGAGCAGCGGCTGGAAGCCCTGGCCCCAGAGCCAGACCTGGGTGGCGGCGAGGGGGGACGCACCGACGATGGCGCGGCTGGCGTCCATCAGCTCGATCAGCTGCGGCGCAGCCGGCCCGTAGGGCAGGAGCGCTGGATGACCGCTCAGGTCATGAGGGGGGACGCAATGGGCCTCGGCCCACGAGGCCGGCGCGACCACGATGTGCCGGTACTGGACCCCGGCGTGGAACTCCAGTCCCGTTCCGGCCCCCGATCCCAGCGCGGCGTCGAGGTCGCGGACGACCCGGGCGGCGTCCTCCGACGTCGGGTGCCCCCCGGCGAAGTCGACCATGGTCCCGTCGTGCCCGATGGTCACCAGGTTGCAGCGGTAGGCGACCCGGTCGGACCCCAGGCGCAGGCCGAGGGCCGCTGCCTCGATGGGCGCGCGGCCGGTGTGGTAGCGGGCAGGGTCGTAGCCGAGGATCGACATGTTGCCGACGTCGCTCCCCGGCGCCATCCTCGGCGGGATCACCGCCGCCCGGCCGACCTCGCCCCGCGCCGCCAGGCGCGCCAGCGTCGGCATCGACGCCGCCTCCAGCGGCGTGCGCCCCCCGAGCTGCGCCAACGGCTCGTCGGCGCAGCCATCGGGGACGCAGATCACGTACTTCACCCGCTCAGTTTTGCAGGTGGTCGTCGACGCACCGAACGACATGGGTGGCGCCCACGCCACTGGTGGCGCCCGTCCAGGCGGCCGGAGCCGGTGGCCTTACCCCGCCGGGTCGCAACCCTCGACCTCGAGTCGAGGTCCAGGGACTCACGCCCAACACCCGGTCAAAGACGCAACGCCTCAGCCCTCCGTCACAGCTCCCGGGCAATCGCTGAGCACGCCGATCAGATCGCCCATCAGATCCTCGTCCTCTTCGAGCGCGTCCTCACCCTCCATCAGGCTCGTCACCAGTATCCGCTTGAGCAGGTCGTCGTCGATGGCGTCCTCGAGGCAGTCGACCGTCTCCTGGGACATGTCCTCGCCCTCGGTGAGCCCCTCGACGAAGGCCGCCCGCACGTCCATGCACTCGTTGACGTCTTCCCAGAACGCGTCGGCCTGGGCATCGTCGAGGCTGATGCCGAAGTCCTCGGGGGAGCTCTCGGGATCCTCGCGGATCTCGTCGGGCGTCACGGCCCCCTGGAGCTCCTCGACGCCGACGGCATCGACGAACGCGCGGGCAAAGCACTCGCTCTCGTCGTCGGTCAGGTCCGAGTCGTCGTTGCTGGCGACGATCGCGTCGACGTATTCCTGACCCTCCTCGGAGGTCGACTCGCCGCCACCGCCCCCGCCGTCGTCGTCACCACAGGCCGCCCCGACGGCGACCATCACCACCACGCCCACCGCCAGCATCGTCCGGCGCATCGCACATCCTCCCCAGGCCGAGGTGGTCTCCCCAGCAACGGGGCGGGACCTTAGTTCGCCGCCACCGCCCGCCCGCATCAACATCGCGGGGCTGCTCGGGCCATAGCCCTGGCCCTGGTCGGGATACCCAAACTTGAGAGGGCATATCACTACCTATGGCACGCGCTCCTCGACGTAGCGCCGCACCGCGGCCACGTCGGCGGGGAGGACGTCGTAGCGCTCGGGCCGCTCGAACAGGCCGGCGAGGCCGTCGGGCAGTGCCGGGCGGGTGCCGGTGGCCCGTTCGACGGCGTCGGGGAACTTGGCAGGGTGCGCCGTCGCCAGGCACACCATCGGCAGGTCGGGCCGGCGCCGGCGGGCCTCGGCGGCCCCGATCCCCACGGCGGTGTGGGGATCGGCGAGGTAGCCGGTGCGGCGATGGAGCCCGGCGATGACGGCCAGCGTGGCGTCGTCGTCGAGGCTGGCGGCGGCGAACACCGGGTCCCGGGGTCCTTCGACCGAGCCCAGGGCCCGGAACCGGCCCATCAGCTCGGCGGTGGCGGCCCCGTCCCGGCCGAGCAGCTCGAACAGCAGCCGCTCGTGGTTGGAGGAGACCTGGATGTCCATGCTGGGGCTCAGCGTGGACACCACCTCCTCGGAGACGAGCGACCCGGTCTGGGCCCAGCGGGTGAGGATGTCGTTGCGGTTGGACCCGATGACGAGCCCCTCGATGGGGGCCCCCGAGCGCCGGGCGATCCACCCGGCCAGGATGTTGCCGAAGTTGCCGGTGGGCACCGCCACCTCGCACGGTCCGCAGGCTGCGGCGGCGGCGACGTAGTAGACGATCTGTGCGGCCACCCGCGCCCAGTTGATCGAGTTCATGGCCGAGAGCCCGACCCGGTCGCGCAGCCCGGCGTTGGCGAACAAGGCCTTCACGACGTCCTGGCAGTCGTCGAACGTCCCCTCGACGGCCACGTTGTGCACGTTGGGCGCGTCGATGGTCGTCATCTGGCGTCGCTGCACGTCGGACACCCGGCCCGCCGGGTGCAGCACGACGATGTCGAGCATGGGGCGGCCGACGCAGGCGGCGATCGCGGCCGAGCCCGTGTCGCCGGACGTCGCCACCAGGATCGTGCGTCGCTCGCCGCGCCGCTGGAGCTCGCGGTCGAACAGGCGACCGACCAGTTGGAGGGCGACGTCCTTGAACGCCAGCGTCGGCCCGTGGAACAGCTCGACGACCCACAGGCCCGGCTCGAGCTCGACGAGCGGGCACACGTCGGGATGGTCGAAGGTCCCGTAGGCCTCGGCCACCAACCCGTCGAGCGACGCTCGGGGCAGGGTCGATCCCTCGACGTAGGGCCACAGCACGTCGCCCGCCACCTCGACGTAGGGCCGGCGGTCACGCCAGCCGCTGGGGAGCGCCGGCCATGTCTCCGGGACGTACAACCCACCGTCCGCGGCCAGCCCGGCCAGCAGCACGTCGGCGAAGTCGAGGACCGGAGCCTGCCCCCGGGTCGAGACGTACTTCACAGACGGCCCCTACTCGCCGACGACGCGGAGAACCGACGTGATGCGGTCGACCGCGTCCAGGTGGTGGAGGTCCCGCACCGTGGCCTGCATGGCGGCCTCCCGGGCGACGTGGGTGATGAACACGAGGCGGGCCTCGTCGCCCAGGCCCTCCTGCTCCATCGACCGGATCGACACCTCGTGCGCCCCGAACACCCCGGCGACCGCAGCCAGGACGCCGGGGCGGTCGAAGACGTCGATGTTGAGGTAGTAGGCGGTCTCGACCTCGTCGATGGGGCGGATCCGGGCCTTGCCGAGCACGCCGATGCTGGCGTGGTTGCCCCGGGTGCGGTTGACCGCGGCGTCGATCAGGTCGCCCAGGACGGCGCTGGCCGTCGGGAACCCACCCGCGCCGCGGCCGTAGAACATGAGGTCACCCACGGCGGCGCCCTCGACGAACACGGCGTTGAAGCTGTCCCGCACCGAGGCCAACGGGTGCTCTGCCGGCACCATCGCCGGGTGCACCCGCACGCCCACCTCGTCGCCATCGGGCCCGTGACGCTGCTCCGCGATGGCCAGGAGCTTGATGACGTAGCCCATCTTGGCGGCGTAGTCGATGTCGGCTCGCGTGATGTGGGAGATGCCCTCGTTGGTCACGTCGCCGGCCACCACCCGCACGCCGAAGGCGATCGAGGCGATGATCGCGGCCTTGGCGGCGGCGTCGTAGCCCTCGACATCGGCGGTGGGGTCGCGCTCCGCGTAGCCCAGGCTCTGCGCCTCGCTCAGCGCGTCGGCGTACGAGGCGCCGGCCTCGGTCATGCGGCTGAGGATGTAATTGGTCGTCCCGTTGACGATGCCCATCACCCGGTCGATGCGCTCGCCCGCTAGCGATTCCCGCAGCGGCCGGATCACGGGAATGCCGCCGCCGACTGCGGCCTCGAACAACAGGTCGACGCCCGCGTGATCGGCCGCCGCGAACAGCTCGGCGCCCACGTTGGCGAGCAGCTCCTTGTTGGCGGTGACGACCGGCTTTCCGGCCTTGATCGCGTCGAGCGTCAGCTCCCGAGCGGGCTCGATCCCGCCGATGACCTCGACGACCACGTCGATGCCGGGATCGGTCACCACGCCGGGGGCGTCGTGGGTGAGCACGCCTTCCGGCAGGGCGACCGAACGCTCCTTGGTGACACTGCGGACGGCGACGCGCGCCACCTCGAGCGCGAGCCCCGTGCGGGCGACGATGTCGTCGGACCGGGTGCGGATCAGCTCGACGAGCGCCGCCCCGACGTTGCCGCAGCCGAGCAGGCCCACGCGCACCGGTTCCGGGTTCATGAGGGGGTCATGGTAGGAGCGACGGCGGCAACCGCTCGACTTCCACGTCGCACGTGAGCAGGTCGTCGTCGGTCTCCCGACGCACGACCAGCCGGGCGTCGCCGGCCGACGCGAACACGACGGCGGGCCGCGGGACCTTGTTGTAGTTCGACCCCATGGAGTGGCCGTAGGCGCCGGTGACCGGTGTGGCCAGCAGGTCCCCGACCCGCAGGCCCTGGGGTAGCTGGGCGTCGCGCACCAACATGTCCCCCGACTCGCAGTGCTTGCCCACGATGGTGGCGGCCCAGGGGCGGGGGGCGTCGACGGTGCGGGGCAGGAACGCCTCGTAGCCGCTGCCGTAGAGGACCGGGCGCGGGTTGTCGCTCATGCCGCCGTCGACCGCGATGTAGGTGCGCACGCCAGGGACCTCCTTGATCGTGCCGACCGTGTACAGGGTGATCGCCGCCCGGGCGGCGATGGCGCGGCCCGGCTCGGCCGTCACCCGGCTGCGGATCCCCGCGTTGCGGCAGGCGTCGAGCACCGTGCGCCCCCACTCGGCGATCGAGGGGGCGGTCTCGCCCGCGACGTAGGGGACCCCGAGGCCGCCGCCGATCGACAGCTCCGGCAGGTCGAGGTCGCGCACCCACGGCGCGATGACGTCGATCGCCTGGTGGAAGAAGTCGGCGACGAACACCTGGCTGCCGATGTGGGCGTGGACGCCGACCAGTTCGACGGCGGGCGATCCGGAGGCGCGCTCCACCGCCTTGGCCAGGTCACCCGATGCCACCCCGAAGCCGAACTTGGAGTCGACCTGGCCGGTGCGCACGAACTCGTGGGTGTGGGCCTCGACTCCCGGGGTCGCCCGGACGAGCACCCTCGGGACACGTCCATCCGCCACGTGGAGGCGGTCGAGCCGATCGAGCTCGTCGAAGCTGTCGACGACGGTGCGGCCCACGCCGACCTCGCGTGCCCGCCGCAGCTCTGCCTCGCTCTTGTTGTTGCCGTGCAGGACCAGCCGATCGGGCGCGACGCCGGCCGCCAGCGCAACGTGCAGCTCGCCGCCGGTGGCCACGTCGAGGTGCATCCCCTCCTCGTGGACCAGCCTGGCCATGGCCAGGCACAGGAACGCCTTGGTGGCGTAGGACACCCCGTCGCCGAAGGCGGCCACGGCCTCGCGGCACCGGGCGCGGAGGTGGTCCTCGTCGTAGACGAACAGCGGCGTACCGAACTCGGCGGCGAGCTCGGCGACCGCACATCCGCCGACGGCCAGCGACCCGTCGGGGCGGACCTCGGCCGAGTCGGGCAGCAGGCGGCGCGGTACCGGATCCGTGGCCCGCTCGAAACCTGCCGCGGTTTCGGTGGCCATGGGCACCAGATCCGCGGCGGGAATCCCGGGCCGGCGGCTCACATCGACTCCGGGGCGCTGACGCCCAGGAGGTCGAGACCGATGGCGAGGCCGATACGGGTGGCTTCGACCAGCCACAATCGCGCCTGCGTGGTTCCGGCGGGCACGCCCTCCCCCAGGACGCGGCAGTCGTGATAGAAGCCGTGGAAGCGGTCGGCGAGCTCGCGCACCCAGGCCGTCACCTTGTGGGGCGCTCGCTCGACGCACGCCAGCTCGACCACCTCGGGCAGCGTCGACAACGTCCGCAACAGGTCGAGCTCGCGCTCGTGCGTGAGCGGCGCGAGGTCGACGTCGCCGAGCGGCGCCCGGGCCACACCGAGCTCTTCGGCCTTCTTGCCGATCGAGTGGATCCGGGCATTGGCGTACTGGACGTAGTAGACGGGCGACTCCTGCGACTCGGCCCGCACCTTGTCGAGGTCGATGGTCGGGGACTGGTCGATGGAGCTGACCAGCGACAGCAGCCGCATCACGTCGGCGCCGATCTCGTCGACCAGGTCGTCGAGGTCGACGGCGTTGCCGAGCCGCTTGCCGATGCGCCCGCCGGCGAGCCGGATCATCTGCCCGATGCGCACCTCGAGCCGGCCCTTCTCGACTCCGAGGGCCTCCACCCCCGCCGTCAGGCTGGACACCTGGCCTTGGTGGTCGGCGCCCCACACGTCGATGACCCGGTCGAAGCCCCGCACCATGAACTTGTCGCGGTGATAGGCGAGGTCGCCGGCCAGGTAGGTGTAGTCGCCACCCTGGTCGGGCGACTTGCGGAGCACGCGCCTGTGCCTGGGGTCGCCGAAGTCGGCGGTGTTCAGCCAGAGGGCGCCGTCCTCCTCCCACACCAGGCCGCGCTCCTGCAGCTCGGCGATCGTCTCGACGACGGCATCGCTCTCCTCGATCGAGGCCTGGCTGAACCACTCGTCGAAGGCGATGTTGACGGTCGCCATCTGGGCCTGGATGAACTTGAGGATGTGGTCGGCCGCCCAGCGTCCGGCCTGCTCGACGTCGTCGGGACCGTCGTAGGCGCTGGCCAGCCCCTTCACGAACCCGCTGGGGTAGCCGCCCTCGGGCACCGGCACCCCGGCGCGGCGGGCGAGCACGCTCTCGCCGAGGCGTCGGATCTGGCCGCCGGTGTCGTTGACGTAGTACTCGCGGCTGACGTCGTAACCGCAGCGGGCGAGCAGTCGGGCCACCGAGTCGCCGTAGGACGCGAACCAGCCGTTGCCGACATGGATGGGACCCGTGGGATTGGCGGACACGAACTCCACCTGCACCCGCTCCCCGGCGCCGAAGCCGGGCCGCGCATATCCGTCCTCGCCGGCGTCCACCACCTCACCGAGCACCTCGTGCAGCCAGGTGGGGGTGAGATGGAAGTTGACGAAGCCGGGCCCGGCGATCTCGACGCGCTCGACATGGGCCGGCGGCTCGGCGTCGAGCACCTCGGCGATCTGCGCCGCCAGCTCGCGGGGGTTGCGGCCCGCCGCCTTGGCGGTGGCGAGCGCCACGTTGGACGACCAGTCTCCGTGCTCCCGCCGCGCCGGGCGCTCGAGCGTGATGCTGCCGGGCGGCTCGAGGCCCACCTTGTCGACGGCGCTGCGCAGGGACGCTTCGAGGACGTCGCGGATCATGGTCCACCGGATCGTCTTGGAGGGACGGGGTGGATCGATCGTAGCGACACGACTCGCCGGGGCCGCACGCGTTGCCCGGCGAGTCGCGTTCGCGATTTCCTGTGCCGGGGGGTGGGTCAGTCGATGCCGTTGAACGAGATCCCGGCGAGGATCACCGAGGGCATCCACACGAGCGCGATGGTCGCCGCCGCAGCGACGACGCCGGCGATGATCTGGATGGGACGGTTCATGGCGTGCCGCCAATGTCGGTGGTGGTCACCGCGCATTCGAGGCGTGCGTGCACGCCGGATCACGATGCGCCGCGGGTTCGGCGGCTCCACTGGCGGGCGCTACCCTGTCCCCTCCTGCCCTCGTAGCTCAGGGGATAGAGCATCGGCCTCCGGAGCCGTGTGCGTGGGTTCGAATCCCGCCGAGGGCACTCACCGCCGAGGGCACTCACCGCCGAGGGCACTGCTGGATATCGGCCCTGATCAGCGTAAACGGGCTGGTCGGGGCCTTCCCGGCTTCACCGCCGGTGACCGTGAGAAACCACGATTCTAACGCCCGGTCAGGAGGGTGTTGGGAGGCGGTGGGGTCGATCACCCGGCCGAGGAAGAGGACTTCGCCGGACGGCTCGTGCTCGATGGCGAGCAGGAACGGCCGGTCGACGATCAGCTCCGCGCGGCTGCCCGTCGAGCAGGTGGAACGGCTCGAGCCGGGTTGATGCCGCGTCGAACTGGTGCACCCAGGTCCCGTAGAAGTAGATGGCGTTCACCAGCGCCAGCCGGGTCATGGCGTCGACGCCGCCGGGTGGAACGAGGTCGCGGATCCTGCCCTCGGTGTGCTCCTCGACCCAGGTGTTGATCGCCAGCCGGGCCGCTTCGGCCGCCTTGATGTAGTCGACGACCTCCACCGCCGCTGCGTGCCAGCGGCCGACGAGCTCGAGGAACTCGTCCCGGAACGGGTAACCCGCCTGGGGCCACAGCGAGTTCGCCATCCGGATCACGAGCGACTCGTCGGCCGCCGCCAGGTCAGCGCCGAGCTGCCACCGGATCTCGTGCACTCGGCCCTCGGTGAGCGGGAGGTGCAGCACCGAGGCCATCTGCTCCGCGGTCAGCCCGCAAGCGCCTGCATGCGTCATGGTCAGGGCGGCGGCGATCGAGTATGGCGAGAAGAACGCATTGGCTGGCAGGGCCGGCAACTGGTGGTACAGGTCGAAGGCGAAGGCGGTGTCGGCATTGGCCATCCGAGCCAGCGTGACTGTGTCCACGCGCAGCAGTATCTCGACTCTGCCGAGGTCGCGAGCAGGCGTTGGCTGCGGTCAGCCGTGCGCCGTCTGCGGCACGGCGGCGTCGGCGAAGGCGGCGAGCGACGTGAACCGCCAGTCGGGTTGGACCGCGCTCGACGGCGGTGGTGTCGCACCGAAACCGGGCCGCTCGTGCCGACGGTCGATCCACACCGTCGGCAGGCCGACCGCCTTCGCCGGATCATGGTCGTGGTACAGGCTCTGGGCGACGTGGAGCAGCTCATCATCGCCCACCCCCAGACCGGGCATCGCTGCCAGCAACACCTCGAAGTTGCGGCGATCCGGCTTGTAGCTCCCGATGTCCTGGGCCGTGAGGACCAGGTCGAACGTCACCGAGAGATGACGGTTGCTGGCGGCGAACGACTGGCGGTCAACGTTGGACAGGATGATCAGGCGATAGCGCTGCGCCAACCGGCCGAGCGCCTGGGCCGAGTCCGGGAACGCCGGCCAACGACCGACCGACGCGCCGAAGTCTTGGGCCTCGCCGTCGGTCACGCCGATGTCGAAGCGGCGGCCGATGCGCCGCAGCGACTCGGCCAGCACCACCGGGTAGAGCGCGTCGGGCCGCTCGGCCTGCACGACGGTCTCGCACTGTGCGAACTGGTCCAACAGCACGTCGGGACCGGCATCGATCCCGTGACGCAGCGCAAACGCGGCGAGCTCCGCGGCGATGCCCGCCTCCCAATCGATCAACGTGCCGTAGCAGTCAAAGCTCAACGCCCGGTACTGGTCGAAGACCGTGTGCACAGCCGCCCCCTTGTCCTCGGGCAGCGTACGGCCCGGAGGACACGGGACCGCCGAGGGCACCGCTGGTATCGGACTGCCGCACGTCTGACGGGGACGTGGTCGATGATCGAGCGCACGTCGGCGCCGGCCAGACCGACCCGGCCGGAGCAGCAGCTTTGGTGACCGGTTCGATCCGAACCGGTCACCAAAGCCGGGAACGTCGATCAGGCGAGGTCGAAGCGGTCGAGGCTCATGACCTTGTCCCACGCAGCCACGAAGTCACGCACGAACTTCTCCTTGGAGTCTTCCTGTGCGTAGACCTCCGAGATGGCCCGAAGCTGGGAGTGCGACCCGAAGACGAGGTCGACGGCCGTGCCGGTCCACTTGACCTCGCCGGTCTCGCGATCGTGGCCCTCGAACACGTTCTCCGACGAGGCGGACGCCTTCCACTCCGTGCCCATGTCGAGCAGGTTCACGAAGAAGTCGTTGGTCAGCGTCTCGGGCCGGTCGGTGAAGACGCCGTGCGCGGACTGCCCGGAGTTGGCGTTCAGGGCCCGCATGCCGGCGACCAGGACCGCCATCTCGGGAGCGGAGAGCGACAGCATGTAGGCCCGCTCCACCAGCAGGGTCTCGGGCGACAACTTCTCGCCGGGCCGGAGGTAGTTGCGGAACCCATCGAAGGTCGGCTCGAGGACGGCGAACGATTCCACGTCGGTCTGCTCCTGCGCGGCGTCCGTGCGCCCCGGCGCGAAGGGGACCGTGACGTCGAACCCTGCCTTGCGCGCCGCCTCCTCGACGGCCGCACATCCGCCCAGCACGATCAGGTCGGCGAGCGAGACCTTCTTCCCGCCGGACTGCGAGCCGTTGAAGTCCTGCTGGATCCCCTCGAGGGCCTGCAACGCCTTGGCCAGTGCGGCCGGGTCGTTGGCCTCCCAGTCCTTCTGGGGAGCGAGACGGATCCGTGCCCCGTTCGCGCCGCCCCGCTTGTCCGTGTGGCGGAAGCTCGCGGCCGACGCCCACGCGGTGGCGACGAGCTGCGGGATGGACAGTCCCGAGGCCAGGAGCTTGCCCTTGAGGGCCGCGATGTCCTCGTCGCCGATCAGCTCGTGATCGACCTCGGGGACCGGGTCCTGCCACAGCTGCGGCTCGGGAACCCACGGGCCCAGGTAGCGCGAGACGGGTCCCATGTCGCGGTGAAGCAGCTTGTACCACGCCTTGGCGAACGCGTCCGCGAGCTCGTCGGGGTTCTCGCGGAAGCGCTTCGTGATCGGCGCGTAGATCGGGTCCAGCCTCAGGGCGAGATCCGTCGTCAGCATCATGGGCGCGTGCCGCTTCGACGGATCGTGCGCGTCCGGCACGGTGCCCTGCGCCTCGGGATTCTTCGGCGTCCACTGGTGCGCACCGGCGGGACTCTTCGTCAGCTCGTAGTCGTACTGGTAGAGGTTGTCGAGGTACCCGTTGTCCCACTTCGTCGGCTCGTTCGTCCACGCGCCCTCGAGACCGCTGGTGACCGCGTCGGAGCCCTTGCCGGTGCCGAAGGTGTTCCTCCAGCCGATGCCTTGCTCCTCCAGGGGGGCAGCCTCGGGTTCCGGACCGATGTACTCGGCAGGAGCTGCGCCATGGGTCTTGCCGACCGTGTGACCGCCGACGATGAGCGCAACCGTCTCCTCGTCGTTCATCGCCATCCGGCGGAAGGTCTCCCGGATGTCCCGGGCGGCAGCCAGCGGATCGGGGTTGCCGTTCGGCCCCTCGGGGTTCACGTAGATGAGGCCCATCTGCACCGCGCCGAACGGAGCAGCGAGCTCCCGGTCACCGCTGTAGCGCTCGTCTCCGAGCCAGGTGTCCTCGGGGCCCCAGAAGATCTCTTCGGCCTCCCAGATGTCCTCTCGCCCGAAGCCGAAGCCGAACGTCTTGAACCCCATCGATTCGTAGGCGACGTTGCCGGCGAAGATCAGCAGATCGGCCCAGGAGATCTTGCGGCCGTACTTCTGCTTGACCGGCCAGAGCAACCGGCGCGCCTTGTCGAGGCTCGCGTTGTCGGGCCAGCTGTTGAGGGGGGCGAAGCGCTGGTCGCCGCTGCCGCCACCGCCCCGGCCGTCGGCGATGCGGTAGGTGCCGGCGGCGTGCCAGGTCATGCGGATGAAGAGCGGCCCGTAGTGGCCGTAGTCGGCCGGCCACCAGTCCTGCGACGTCGTCATCACGTCGAGGACGTCCTTCCTCAGCGCATCGAGGTCGAGGGTCTTGAACTCTTCTGCGTAGTTGAAGTCCCCGCCCATCGGATTGCACCGGGGTGAGTGCCGGTGGAGGACCTGCAGGTTGACCTGGTTGGGCCACCAGTCCTGGTTGGTCATGGGCCGGGTGGCCTTGGGAGTCGGCGAGGGGATTACAGGGTTCTCGCTCTCGCTGACGCTCGCCGTTTCGTCCTTGTTGTCAGTCACGTCGATCCGCTCCTCGCTTTGCTTCTGATTGCTGGTTCCTGTCGGTCTCGTACTGTGCCTGTCTTAGATCAGCCGTCGGACGAGACAGAAGTCGCCGCGACACACTCGGGACACCGGCCCCAGTAGATGATCTCGGCTTCGTCGACCTCGTAGCCCGAGTCGTCGGCGGCCGTCAGGCACGGCACGTCGCCGACCGCACAGTCGACGTCGACCATCCGGCGGCAGGTCCGGCAGATGAGGTGGTGGTGGTTGTCACCGACACGGTCCTCGTAGCGGGCCGGCGACCCGGCGGGCTGGATGCGTCGGAGGAGGCGCTTGTCCGTGAGGGCCGCGAGGGCGTCGTACACGGCTTGACGCGAGATCGCACCGATCTCGGACCTTACGACTGTGTAGAGGTCGTCCGCGGTACTGTGCGGTCGGTCGGACACCGCCCGCAGAACTGCCAGCCGCTGGGCCGTGACCTGTAGACCGTGCCGGCGGAGCAGCGCCTCGTCGTCCACCGATGTCTCCCTGGACATGGGCGGAGCCTAGCCCGATGATGGGGTCAGTCTAGAATCGGCTGAATACCAGATCCGGACTGGTTCGTCATCCGTGGGATGAGCGCCGGTGGGGGACGACGCGGTCGGCGCAGTCGAGGATCACGTCGGCGGCGAACGTGGCGTCGGCGCCACGGGTCTTCCAGGACGACACGCTGATCCGCATCGCCGTGGCTCCCTCCCATTGGGTGGGACCGCACCAGATGCGGCCGTCCGATTGGATCTCGGCGATGAGGGCCTCGGTCGTCGGCCCGTCGACCAGCCGACCGAGCACCTGGTTCAGGACCACGTCGTTGAGGATCGTCAGGCCCCCGTCGCGCAGCCGCGCCGCGATCGTCGTCGCGGCGTCGCACGCGCCGGTGACGAGGTCTGCGACGCCCTGTCGGCCCAGCGTGCGCAGCACGGACCAGACCTCGGTCTGGCGGGCGCGCTGCGACGACTGGGGCGTGTTGTGCATGGCCTCGAAGCCGGCGTCGGGCGGCAGGTAGCCGGCCACACTGGCGAACGTGCGGCGCAGGTCCGCGGGCCGGCGGACGAAGGCGATGCCGTTGTCGTAGGTGACGTTCAGCCACTTGTGCGCATCGGTCGCCCACGAATCGGCGCGGTCGAGCCCGGCGACTAGGGCGGCCCGGGTGGGGTCCGCCAACGCCCACAGGCCGAACGCGCCGTCGACGTGCAACCAGCCCGAGCGCTCCGACAGCCAATCGGCGATCTCGTCGAAGGGGTCGAACGCGCCCGTGTTCACGTCGCCGGCCTGCGCACACACCAGGACCGGCCCGTCGAGGTCGGGCAGCAGGTCGGCTCGCATCCGGCCCTGGTCGTCGGCGGGCACGACCGTGACCCGTTGACGCCCGAGCCCCACGAGGCCGAGCGACTTCGACACGGTCGAATGGGCACGCTCACCGATCACGACGTCGAACGCCGGGGCCCCGAAGAGGCCCTGCCCCTGCGCGTCCCAGCCGAGCCCGGCGAGCAGGGCATCCCGGCCTGCGGCGAGGCAGGAGGCGTTGGCCACCGTCGCGCCGGTGACGAAGGCGACGGCCGTACCCGGCGGGAGGCGGAGGAGGTCGACGAGCCAGTCCCGGGTCACGTCGTGCAGCTTCGCCGCCACCGGCGACATGACCGGAAGCGCGCCGTTCTGGTCCCAGGCACTCGACAGCCAGGCGGCCCCGAGCGCCACCGGGTAGACGGCGCCGATGACGAAGCCGAAGTAGCGCGAGCCCGTCGTGGCCACGGTCGCCGGGCCGCCGACCTCTTGGAGGAGGCGCAGCGTTGACAACGGGCCGGCGCCGACCTCCGGGAGGGCCTCGTCGAACGACGCCAGCGCCGCCAACGCCTCGGGGCCGGGGGCGACGCGACGGTCGTCGACGGACGTCGCGTACTCCATGGCGGCCGCCGCGGCCGCCTGCAACACATCGGCATCGACACCGACGGCCGGGCCTGCTGGGGATGCGGAGTCCATCTCCCGATCCTGTGCCGCCGACTCCGCCGGCGCCAGCGCCCTGCGACGCGTCAGCGCGACACGCCGCAGCGATCGGTCACGACCGCCGCGCGCGGGCGTGGTGGGCGGCGACCTTGGCGCGGTTGCCGCAGACCGCCATGTCGCACCAGCGCCGGCGCCCGCTCTTGCTGACGTCGAGGAACAGGAGCACGCACTTGGGACCGGCGCACCGCCGTATCCGACCGGGATCCCGACGGAAGATGTCCATCGTCGCCGCGGCGATGTCGAGTCGCAGCTGGGCGGCGGGCGTCGCCGCCGCCAGCGACACGACGACACGTCCGGACGACGGTTCGGCGTGCACGGCGCCGGGCGCCTCGCGCAGGACCGCGTTCAGGTCGCCGATGGTGGCGGGCCCGGCGGTGGTCGGGTCCAGCGCGCCGCGTAGACCGGCTCGCAGGCGGCGCACGAACCGCAACGTCCGCGCCGCCTCGCGCTCGGTGGCGTCGAACGACGCGCCCGGGCTCGCGACGCCGGCGGCGTGCGCCCACGACACGACGCTGTCGTAGTCCGGCAAGAGCTCGACGCGCTCGCCGTCGATCACGGGCTCGGTGTTGCACAGATCGGTCGCCGGATGGTTCCCGGTCCACAGAAACGGTGGCGACCCTGGCATGTGACTAACCGTACAACCGATGAATACCGGTTGCACGGGAGGCACCCCAGGATTAACCTGCCAAAATACGATCAGCGGTTAGCGATCCAGGAGAACGTGGCGATGATGGCAGCCGAGGTCGGTGGGTCGGACGCGAGCGGCGGCGGGGGTCGTGGGCGCGTGGTGTCCGTGAACGTCGGCACCCCGCGCGTCGTCGACTGGTTCGGACGCCGCGTCACGACGGCGATCTGGAAGGAGCCAGTGGCCGGCCGGGTGCCGGTCGCCGGCGTCAACGTCGAGGGCGACGACCAGGCGGACCGCCGGGTGCACGGGGGCCCATACATGGCCGTGTACGCGTACGCGGCCGAGGACTACGCGTGGTGGAGCGAGAAGCTGGGCGTGGCGCTGGGGCCCGGAACGTTCGGCGAGAACCTGACGCTCGAGGGTGTCGACCTCCAGGCCTGCGCGATGGGCGAGGTCTGGGCGGTGGGCACCACGCGCCTACGCGTCACCCAGCCGCGCTTCCCGTGCTTCAAGCTCGGCATCCGCATGGGCGATGCCGGCTTCGTCGAGCGGTTCGCCGCCGCCCGCCGGTTCGGGACGTACTTCGCGATCGACGGCTCGGGGAGCATCGGCGCCGGCGACGACGCCCGGCGCCTGGCGCGGCCGGACGAGGTGCTGACGATCGCTGAGTTCATCGCCGCGAACGAGGACGCGGACGTCGACCTGCTTCGCCGGCTCGCCGACCACGCGCTCGTCCCCGACGCATGGCGGACACACGCACGGAACACACTGCGCCGCCAAACCGCCCGGTCATGATCGGGACGCCTCGAAGCCAACCGGGATGCCGCTGACGCGCGTCAGTCCGGCTCGCCGGGGATGCCGGCGTCGACGGCGCCCGCGCTCTCGTCGCGGGCGGCCCACTCGAGCAACTCGTCGATCGCGAAGGCCGCCTGGTCGATGCCCGCGTGGAGGTCACCGAGCTCGGCGAAGCGCCGGGGGACCGTGGCCATCGTGAAGTCCTTCGGCTCGACGTCGTCGACCTCGTCCCAGGTGATCGGCGTCGACACGGCGGCATCCGGAAACCCACGGACCGAGTACGCCGCCGCCATCGTGTGATCCCGGGCGTTCTGGTTGTAGTCGACGAACAGCGCCGCCGGGTCCCGGTCCTTGCGCCACCACGTCGTCGTGACATCGTCGGGGGCCCGGCGCTCGATCTCCCGGGCGAACGCCAGCGCCGCGCGCCGCACGTCCGTGAACCCGAACGACGGCTCGATCCGCACGTAGACGTGCATCCCCCGGCCGCCCGACGTCTTCGGCCAGCCGACGGCGCCGAGCTCGTCGAGCACCTCGTGCACGATCCCGGCCACCCGCCGCACGGTGGCGAGGGGGCAGTCGGGCATGGGATCGAGGTCGATCCGCCACTCGTCCGGCTTCTCGACGTCGGCCCGCCGGGAGTTCCAGGGGTGGAACTCGACCGTGGACATCTGCACGGCCCAGATGACCTGGGCGAGCTCGGTCACACAGAGCTCGTCCGCATGGAGCCCGTAGCGGGGGAAGTCGACCCGCACGGTTCGCAGCCACGGCGGTGCCCCACCGGGCACGCGCTTCTGGTGGACCTTCTCGCCGCTCACGCCGGTCGGGAAGCGGTGCAGCATGCACGGCCGCTCCCGCAGGGCGTTGACGATCCCGGGGCCGACCGCCAGGTAGTACTGGACGAGGTCGAGCTTGGTCGCCCCCGTCTCCGGGAAGTACACGCGGTCGGGGTTCGAGACCCGCACGCTCCGCTCCCCCACCTGGACCTCGGTCGCCCGAGACTTCGTCACGCGTCGACCGTACCGGCACCCGGCGCCGGCAGGCGGTTGGTTGTGACCGGCCTCCCACCGGCCAGCCACCGGCGCCCGACGGTTCGACGGACGGTGATCGGCCCATGGTCTGAGCGTGCGCAATTTTGGGTAGCAGCCGGGTCGAGGACGCGAGACTGTTCGGGCCCTCGGACGGAAGGCTTCTCGATGCTCACTCCCCCCAGCGGGGTCGAGTCGCCCGACCTAACCGCACACGCACCGCCGGGAACGACCGAGCGGGACGTCGCGCTCCGAGGTCCCCGGTCGGTCACGGGCGTCGCCATCCGGCGGGGACGCGTCATGGGTTGCGGGTGCCCGTCGCTCGGCGCCTACCCCGGGCTGATTGTCCTGGCCGTGGCACTGCCCCTGATCGAGGCGCTCATCCTGGGGGTGATCGGTGCCTCCGGCACCCAGGCCCTGGCCCCGCAGGCATCGGCGCCGGCGCCGTTCGGCGTCTTCCACGACCTGCGCTGGCTCCTGGTCTTCCATCCCTCGTGGCACGCCTTCGCGCTGGAGCTCGCCGCGCTCATCGTGGTCCGGTCCGCGATCACCGCGCTCCTCCTCCGGGCCGCGTGGCCAATCGGCAAGACCGCGCCCGGCCCCCTGCGGCTCGCCGCCGGCTCCGTGGCGTTCACCCTGGTCTCGGCCCTGGTACTCCTGCCCTTCGCCGCCCTGCTCCTCGGCATGGCCATCGTGTCGCTGTCGTGGCTGTTCTTCATCGCCGTGCCGTCGGTGCTCGGGGTGGCCGCGCTGCTCCACCACGGCGCCGTGGTGCCGACGTGGTGGCGGGAGCGCCCACCGGGTCGCACGGTTGCGTGGGTCCTCCTGTCGTTCGTCGTGCTCACGATGGCGAGTGCCGTCGTGGTCCTCGTGCCGGCGCCCCTGCGCCTGCCGGCGGTCGGCGCGGCCGGGCTGTTCAACGCCTGGGCGTGGCACAGCATCGTCCACGCGCTCAGCTGCGGCAGGCCAGCCCGGCGGTTCATGCCCGTGGCACCGCTCGGGGTGGCCGCCTTGGTCGGGGTCATCGTCTTGGGAGTGAGCGTCGGGTTCTCCGTCACCTCACGGAGCACCCAGTTGGCACGGGCGGGGCACGTGACCACCGCCGCCGGCGCGGCGGCGGGGACGGGAAGCGCGGCGACCGCCACGGCCGGCCGGCCGGTGCTGCTCGTCTCGGGGTTCGGGAGCCGCTACGACGGGCAGGACGACGGGATCGGCGCCTGGGCCGACGAGCGGCGCTTCTCCTACCGGGGCGTCGACGGCGACGGGGCGCCACTGCCGTACGAGGACGCCGACACCTTCCAGGACGTCTCCCGCTCGGTGGCCCTGATGGCCCAGCAGGTCGAGGCGTTGAGGGCCGACGTCCAGCAGCCGGTCACCATCGTGGCCGAGAGCGAAGGGGCGTTGATCGCGAAGGCCTACCTGATGTCCCACCCTGATGCGCCCGTCGACACGCTGGTGCTGCTGAGCCCGCTCGTCGAGCCCGGCGGGGCCTACTACCCGCCGGCGGGCGACGACGGATGGGGTGTGGCCGGCGGTATGGGGCTCCGGTGGATCACCGCCGTCGTCCGCTCGCTGTCACCGCTGGACGTGACCACGGACGACGGCCTGTTCCGGTCGATCGCCGACGAGGCCCCGGCCATGCGCGAGATGCTGACGTGCCCGGTCAGGGGCGTGGACCAGCTGGCGGTCTTCCCGCTGGCCGACGCGGTGGCGGGGGCAGAGCCCCGCCTGCACGGCGTCCCCAGTGCGGTCGTGCCCGCCTTCCACGGTGGACTGGCCGACAACCCCGCCGTGCAGCGCACCATCCGGGCGGTGCTCCAGGGCAGCGTGTCGCCCGACTACGGCTGGTGGGAGGCAACGGACACGGTGATCCGGGCCGGCGCGGCGGCGTGGCGGGTGCCGCTGCTGCCCCTATCGGTCAACCCGGTGTGGGAGGCGGGCGACGACGCTTCCAACTGCAACGACATCGCCGGCCTGGTCTCGGCGTGGGTCGGATAACGAGCGCCGCTGCACGTTCCAAGCGGGTGTGTATCGTCCGCCCGTGACCAACAAGCGACTGACGTTGATCGGCGCGCTGGTGATCACTGCCGCCACGCCCGCCGCCTGCGGTGGCGACGACGACGGCGGTGGCGGCGGAGAGGGGCTGTCCACCGGATCGGGGGACGGCGGGGGCGGCGGCCCCGTCACGGTCGTCGCCCAGGACTCGCTCAGGTTCGACCGCGACGACTACGCCGCCAGTGCAGGCGAGGTGACGATCGACTACGAGAACGGTGGGAACCTCACCCACACCCTGCTGATCGACGGGGTCGACGACTTCAAGCTGTCGGTGGCGGCGAACGGCGACACCGACGAGGGGACCGCCGAGCTGGCGCCCGGCGACTACCGCATCTACTGCGACGTACCCGGCCACGAGAGCATGGAGGCGACGCTCACGGTCGAGTGATCGCACGCGCAGCCGCCACCACGCAACCCGCGGGTGGGCCGCGGCGGCCGGTGCGTCGCGACGGCGGCTACGCCGCCTGCAGGATCAGCTCCCAGCCGATCAGGTAGAGCACGGCGAGCAGCACGAAGCCGCCGATGATCGTGTTGCGGTGGTCGTCGAACGCCAGCTTGTTGAAGGCGCTGTCGTAGCCGCCGATGTAGCCCAGCGCCGACGCCTCGATGAACACCCAGATCAACAGGACGATGATCCAGTAGACGACGGTGCTGTTGATCGTCTCCTCCCAGAAGCCGAGGCCGTGGGCGGCGAACACCATGAAGAACAGCATCGGGATGCTGAACAGGGTGTTGGCACGCGAGGCGCGGGCGGCCGGCTTGGCCAACGTCGCGGCACGGGGGTCGGCCTCGCCGCCCTGCGCCACCCGTTCGGCCGAGCCGATGATCACCCTCTGCGCCCGCCAGATGACGCCCCACACGTTGAGGAACATGGTGACGCCGAGCAGCATGCCGGTGAGGATGGCGGTGCCGCGCTGGCCCGAGAAGTAGTCGTCCATCTCGTCCTGCACGGCGATGATCGACAGCCCGAACAGGAACGTCAGCAGGGCGGCGTAGCGGAACCACCACAGCGCCCGCCAGGTGATCTTGCGCTGCGCCTCGCTGCGCCCCTCGGCCGACATCTCCGCAAACGCCGGTGTCTGCACGAAGTTGAAGAAGTACAGGAGCCCGATCCAGGTGATCCCCGACAGGACGTGGGCGTAGCGGGACAACATCTCCCAGGCGCCCGCGGGATCAAAGAAACGATTGAACAGCTCCACCGGTCCCCCTGACATCGGCGGGTAGAAGCGCCGCAAAGCTAACGAGTCGCGCCACCTCACTCAACGCTTTCGCGGCCGGGTCATGGCGTGCGCGCGACCGACCGCGGAGGGAAACCGGGCTACTGCTGGTAGCGCTCGACGACCTCGGGCGGTCGCACGCGGGCGTCATCGGGATCCTGCCCCATCTCCCGGCGGGCACGCCGTTGCCGGAGCAGGTCCCAACATTGATCGAGCGCCACCTCGACGTCGCGGAGGCGGCCGGCGGCGTCGGAGTCGGGCCCGTGCTGGCCGACCTGGCTCTCGAGTGCGTGCTCCTCGTCGACCAGCGCGCCGATGCGGCTGATCACCTCGGCGTCGTCCATGGCGGCGAGGCTAGCCCCGCGCGTCGCCGACCGGACACGGGCGATCAGCAGCGATCACTCGCAGGTCTCGCCTCGCGGCGGTTCGCCGATGATGAACGGGTTGTTGGTCTCGGTGGTGGCCGTCGTGGGCGACGAGCCGGCCGCCGTCGTGGTGGTGCTGTCCGCCCCGGTCGTGGTGCTGCCGGCCGTGGCCTGTGTCGCTTGGGTGGTGGTCGTCGTCGCCTCGTCGGTCGGCGCTGGCTGGTCGTGCACGGTGGTGAAGTCGGCGCCCGCCACGATCACCACTTCGCCGGCACCGAGGTCGGGGTTCTCGACGAGCGCGGTCGGTGTGGTGAGGTAGCTGGCCACCAACCGCCCGTAGTTGGCCTGGCCGGGGGCGTACTGGACGGTTGTGGTGGGGGCAGGCTCGGTGGTGTCGGGTTCGGTCAGCTCGAAGCCGACGCGCTGCAGGGCCCCGGAGATGTCCCGCGCGAAGCCCTCCTTCGTAGTGGCGTTGAGCACCGTGACGGTCGCCTGCGCGGGGCTGAGCTCGCTGGGTGGCAGCCCCCGGAACACATTGAGCGCTGGCTGGGCGTTCCTCTCGTCCAGGAGCACACGGTCCTCGTCCGGCGGATACGGCACGGTCGGCAGGTTGTAGGTCTCGAGCTCGTCGGAGTCGAAGTCGCTGAAGTGGTTGCCCAAATCGATCATGTCGCGGACCCCGAGGTCCTTGTCGAAGCGCACGGTGTCCACGGCGATGTTCACGAGGTCCGTGACCCGGAGCGGATTGGACCGGACCTGCGACAGCGCCTTGTCGAGCGCCCGGTGGATGAAGATCTGCTGGCGCTGGACCCGGCTCAGGTCGGAGTACGGATCCCCCTGCCAGCCGTCCGGCGTCATGATCTGGAGCTTGCGGGACCGGGCGAAGGCCAGTGCCGTCGGGCCGTCGAGCTGCAGGCAACCGGGCTTGTCGACGTAGAGCCCCGCGGACTGGTCGCGCACCGCCGCCGGGAACCACATCGACACGCCGCCGACCTCGTCCACCACGCGCTTGAAGCTCTCGAAGTTGACCTCGACGAAGTGGTGGACCGGTACGCCGAAGTTCTGGCGCAGCGTGTCGATCAGGTTCTGCTCGCCCTCTCCCTCCTTGGGCCGGCTGTACGCCGAGTTGATCATCCCGAGCTCCCCGGTGTCGGCGATCGTCACCATCAGGTCGCGGGGAAACGACGTCAGCGCCAGCCGATCCGACTTGGGATCGACGCGGGCCACCATGATCGTGTCGGTGTTCCGGCTGGCCTGGCCCTCGCGGGTGTCCACGGCGACGATCAGGTAGTTCTCGGGATCGCCTGCGGGTTGTTGGTCGAGGCTCAGGTTGTCGACCCGGTTGATGCTGTTGTACTTGACGAGCACGTAGCCGCCGACGGACGCGCCGGCCAGGCACACCACCACGATCGAGACGAGGGCAGCGAGGACGACCCGCTGCCGCCACGAGCGCCGCCCCCGGACGCCGGCCCTGGGTTCCGGCTGCCCGCCGGCGCGTGCCCCCTGGGGATCACGGGCTCGATCGCCCGGTCGACGTCCCGGCTCACCGGGCGCACCCGGGCGCCGGTGCCCGCGGTCCCACGTCGCGGGGGGAGGGCGCTGGCCCGGCGGCGGACCGGAGGCGCGCAAGTGCCGGGGGTCGCGGGACATGACCGGACGAGGCTACCCGCCTGGCACCGCGGAGAGTCGTCACACCGTCGACCGATCGCCCACCGATGGGGCCGCGCCGCGAGCGCACCGCTAGCTTGCGAATCGTGAGCGACGCACCGGCTTCCGCCAGCCCTCGCGAGCGCTGGACGGCGCAGTGGAAGGAGCTGTACACCGAGGTCATCCAGTCCGGCCTGTGCACCGGCTGCGCCGGCTGTGTCATCTCGTGCCCACACGACGTCATCGGCTACGACCACGAACCCGGTGCCTACAAGCCCTTCCATCTCGAGGAGGAACTGGGCCTCGACAACTGCATCCACGGCGTGAAGGGCTGCACCTCGTGCACGCGCGCGTGTCCCCGCTTCCGGGCCTGGGAGCCACAGGCGGACGAGCACCTCTTCGCGCGGGTCCGCCGGCCCGATGAGCTGTCCGGCATCTACCAGGACATCCTGCTGACGCGGGCGTCGGACGAGATGGTGCACCGCATGGGCCAGGACGGCGGCTTCGTGTCTGCGCTGCTCGTCTGGTCGCTCGAGAACGACTACATCGACGCCGCCCTCGTCTCCTACCTCGAGGGCGACGGCCACGAGTGGAAGGCCCGGCCCGGGGTCGCCGCCAGCAAGGAGGAGATCCTCGACAGCGCCGGCAGCCGGTACACCTACTCGGCGAACACGCTGGCCCTGGGCGAGGCGCTCGAGCGCGGCCACAGCCGCTTGGCGCTCGTCGGCATGTCGTGCCAGTCGTCGGTGCCGCCGATCATGTGGAACCGCAAGGTCGGCAAGGTCTCGAAGCCGTTCCTGTTCAACATCGGGCTGCTGTGCTCCAAGACGTTCGACGACTCGATCTTCGAGGAGCTGTTCTGGACCAAGTACGGGCTCGACAAGCGCGACATCGTCAAGATGAACATCAAGGGCGTGTTCCAGCTGTGGACGCGTGACGGCCGCTACTACGAGATCCCGCTCAAGGAGTGCCACGCCTGGACCCGCGAGGGCTGCACCTACTGCCCCGACTTCGCCGCCGAGCACGCCGACATCTCCACGGGTGGCATCGGCAAGGACAACGACTGGACTCTCACAATCGTCCGCACCGACCTGGGGCGGGAGATCATCAGCCGCATGATCGCCGACGGGTCGATCATCGCCCGTCCCGGCGACGACGACCCCGGCGCCATCGCGCTCATGCACAAGCTGTCGGCCAAGAGCCGCGAACGCTGGCCCGGGTTCGCCGTCGACGACCCTCGAGGACCGGGCAAGAACGGCAAGCGCGGCGAGAAGGCCAAGCCCGTGCAGGCGCAAGAGGCTGCGCCCGCAGGCGCAGCCCCGGCCCGAGCGGCCGTGGAGCGGGGGGTACACGTCGAAGCCCAGCGGCCCGGCGCCGAAGGCGCCAAGAGCGGAGATACCGCGTCGTTCGACCTCTCGGCGGCGCAGCCGCCGAGAGAGCAACCGTGAGCTGTCCGCGCACCCAGTGAGCGACCCGGCGCGTGGACCCCGGACCGCTGCGTGACGCGTTGACCGTGGCGGTCGGCGTCGTCACCGGGGCGATGTCGGGTCTCTTCGGCATCGGCGGCGCCGTGATCTCGACTCCGGGGATCCGGGCGCTCGGTGCCTCCGCGCACACCGCCATCGGCACGACGCTGCCGGCAATCATCCCGGGGGCGGCGAGCGGCACGCTGCGCTACGCCCGCGAGGGGCTGGTCGACGGGTCGGCCGTGTGGGCCACCACGCCGGTCGGCATCGTCGCCGCCGTGGCCGGCGCCCTGCTCACGGAGGTCATCCCCGGGAACGGACATGTGCTCATGCTGGCCACCGCCGCCCTGCTGGCCGTGAGCGGCGGCCGGATGATCCACAACCGCGACAGGGCCGCCCAACCACCCACCGCCCTCTCTCCGGAGCCGGCCGCCGGAACCGTGCTTCCGAGCGCCGAGACCGCCCGGGTCGGCGGTGACCTCGTCGTGGCGGTCGGCGATCGGCCCCACGGTCGGCCGACGATGGTCCGGCTCGCAGCCGTCGGCACGCTCGCGGGCCTGCTGTCGGGCCTGCTGGGCATCGGGGGCGGAACCGTGATGGTCCCGGGCTTCACCCAGATCGCAGGGCTACCGCTGAAGCGGGCCATTGCGACCTCCCTGGCGTGCGTGGGGATCTTCGCCGTGCCGGGCACGATCACGCACGCACTGCTCGGCAACATCGACTGGCGATTCGCACTGCTGCTGACGGTCGGGATGATCCCCGGCGCCCGCCTCGGGGCGGCGCTCACCGTCCGGGCGGACGATCGCCGCCTGCACGTGGTGGTGGGTGCGTTCCTGGGGGTGACCGCGATCGTGTACGCCGCCGGCGAGATCGCCGCCCTCGGCTCGTGACTCGCTAGTAGGGCGGCTCGTAACGCTCGCCCGGAAATCGGCGAGCCATCCGGCGTCGATGGCAAGGACGCAGCACGAAGGCGCAGCCGTGGCTGCGGCGAGGACGAGGACGCCGCCAACGGCGTCGAGGGCCGTCGATTTCCGGTGCCGTGTTGCGTGCTGCCCCACTAGAGGCCCGCGAGCTCGCGGGCCCGCCAGAGCACGCCGTCGAACATGGCCTCGGTCAGCTTGCCGGTGAAGGTGTTCTGCTGGCTCACGTGGTAGCTGCAGACGATGGCGCGCCCATTGTCCAGCGCCAGCTCGACGCCGTGCCCGAACCGGGGCGCATGGCGAAGACCGAGGACACGGCAGAGCACCTGGTAGCCGAACTGTCCCAGCGGCACGTACACGCGCAGGTCGGGCAGCAGCGCCAGCTCCCGCTCCAGGAACGGCCGGCAGCGGTCCCGTTCGGCGGGCGCCGGCTTGTTGGCCGGAGGCGCGCAGCGCACCGCAGCCGTGATCCACGCGCCGCGCAGCGTGAGGCCATCGTGGCGGTGGACGGCGGTCGGCTGGTTCGAGAACCCGGTCCGCCACAGGGCGGCATAGAGGAAGTCGCCCGACCGGTCACCCGTGAACATCCGTCCCGTCCGGTTGGCGCCGTGGCCGGCGGGCGCCAGTCCCACGAGGGCGACGCGGGCGGCCGGGTCGCCGAACCCGGGGACGGGCCGGGCCCAGTAGTCCTGGTCGCGAAAGGCCGCCCGCCGTTCCCGGGCCACCTGCTCGCGCCACGCCACCAGGCGCGGGCAGGCCCAGCAGCCGGTGATCTCCCGCTCCAGCGCGTCCAGCGCTCCCGGGGCTCCGGCGCCGACCTCATCCACAGGAGCCGACGATAGGTTGCACTGGCGATGGCCAGAGCCGAGCGAGCACCACGCGCCAGCGGCCTGCGGACCGACCGGCGGCCCGGTGGCCGGCGCAAGCCACCTGCGCCAACCGTGATCCTGCTCGTGCGCCACGGCTCGACCGCGACCACGGGTACGGAGCTGCCGGGCCGGGCCAGCGGCCTGCACCTCTCGGACGCCGGCCGGGCCCAAGCCGAAGCGGTCGCCGCCCGCATCGCCGCCCTGGCGTCGGGCAACGGGCGCAAGCGTCGCAGCGTCGCCGCCGTCTACAGCTCACCGCTGGAGCGCACGCGTGAGACCGCGGCGCCCATCGCCGACGCCACCGACCACCACGTGCAGGTCGACGACGGCCTCCTCGAGCTCGACATCGGCGATTGGACCGGGCTCGAGCTCAAAGCCGCCCGCAAGCGCCCCGAGTGGGCCACCATCCAGCGCTACCCCAGCGGCTTCACGTTCCCTGGCGGCGAGTCCTTCGTCGACATGCAGGCCCGCATCGTCGCCTGTGTCGAGCGCTTGCGATCCGCGCATCCGGGCGAGACGATCGTGGCGGTCTCCCACGCCGACCCGATCCGCGCCGCCGTGGCCCACGCGATGGGCACCCACCTCGACCTGTTCCAGCGCGTCGTGATCTCGCCCTGCTCGCTGACGGCCATCGCCTATGGCGCCGGTGGCCCGATGGTGCTCACGGTGAACTCCGGCGTGGACGCGAGCGCAGCGCTGGTGGCGTCCTGACATGTCCGAGTCGTACGACTTCCCGAAGGCCGAGATCTTCTGGCCCGGGGCCGAGGGCCCACCCGGCCAGCGGGTCTTCTTCCTCGCGGGCGGATCCGACGGGGAGCTGGTGTACCTGCGCTGCGAGAAGCAGCAGGTCGCCGCCCTCGGTGAGTACCTGCTCGCTCTCCTGGAGGACCTGTCGCCGGACGTCGAGCCCGCCGAGGGCCACGGCAGCGTCACGCCGCTGCCCTTCGACTGGGACGTCGGCTCCATCGGCGTGAAGTACGACGAGCCCGAGGAGCGCATCGTGGTGGTGCTCGAGGAGCTGTCCGGCGAGGACGAGACGCCGGCCACCGCGCGCTTCTGCTTCACGCTGGCACAGGCCGCCGCCTTCGCCACGTTCGCCCTGGAGCTGGTGGCCCAGGGCCGGCCGAACTGCGGCTTCTGCGGCCAGCCCATCGACGCCGAGGGCCACGCATGCCCCCGGATGAATTGATGAGGACAGATTCCGCGGCCACGTTGAGCCTGCTGCGCTGCGGGGAGGTCGAGGTGCTCGGGCGGATGCCGTGGAGCTCGAACGCCACCCTGCTGGTCGAGGTCCGCCCGGGAACCGTGACCGGCGACAGGGAACACGCCGCCGCCGGTCACGGCGGTGCCGATTGCCTGCGGGCGGTCTACAAGCCCCGCCGCGGGGAGCGTCCGCTCTGGGACTTCCCCGATGGCCTCGATCGCCGCGAGGTGGCCGCGTACGAGCTGTCGTCGTGGCTGGGATGGGACATCGTGCCGGAGACGGTCCTGCGCGACGACGAGGGCCTCCCCTTCGGCGCCGGCTCCCTGCAGCGGTTCGTCG
>Ga0081538_10000320_pt1 | contig 54906 bp, 46 predicted proteins | sample TabmetS5T2R1_FD_71022 | JGI IMG/M metagenome (GOLD analysis project Ga0081538, IMG submission 71022) | Tabebuia heterophylla rhizosphere microbial communities from the University of Puerto Rico - S5T2R1 | ecosystem: Host-associated > Plants > Roots > Rhizosphere ...
ACGGGCGCAACGCCTGCCGGCGCGTGAAGGCGGCATACCAGACCGCCCGCGTAACCGGAGGCAAGCCCAGCGCCTGGGGGGTCAGCCCATCACCGCGGGCCCGGACCTCGCGTCGGGAGAAGCGAAGCCATTCGGCGAGCTCGCTCTGGCGGCGATCATCCCAGGTCTGCTGGGCGGAGGCCTCGGCGGTGGCGTCGGTGAGCCAGCGCCCCGCTGGGCTTTGGCGGGGCACGAACAACAGGGCGCTCGGGTCCAGGCCCAGGAGTCGCTGGACGTCGCTGACCGCCAGCTCGACGGGTAGGAAGGGCGTTCGCGTGGTGGCTCGCGACCGGATCAGCGTCGGCGCGGTCGACGAATCCGCCGCCGCGGTGGCGGTGAGGTCGACCTGGGCGATGTCGGCTGCCTGGGCCCCGTCGGCGAGCACCTGGAGGTCAACTCGGTAGCCGATGGCCGGCGCCGCCTGGCGAATCGTCTCGATCAAGGCGCCAAAGGACAACAGCAGCTCGCGGTTGGTGGGGTCCACCATCGGGAGCCAGCGGCTGGGTTGGGAGCGGAGCACGAGGCGCCGCTGGCCGGTCCGCACCAGGGTCCAGGGCTGGGTGTTGTGCCCGCTGGGCGACCGCGAGGCCAGACCAACAAGCTGCAGCAGCGCTGCGTCCGGGGTCATGGTGTCGCTCCTGTGCCGACGTTGAGGGCGGTTGGGTGGCGAACGGGGACCCCCTTCGCCGTCTGCCAACCGGTTGCGGTCCTCACGGTCACGCCTTCGGGGTGGGCGAGGGGCTGGGCGCGGTTGCCAGGGGGTGGACGTGGGTGCGCAGCTCGGCCAGGAACCGGTCCGGCTGGGTGAAGGCGGCGAAATGCCCCGCGTCCTTGATGAGCGACAGCTCCCTGATCGGCGCCTGGACCTCGGCGTAGTAGTCGGTGGCCAGGGAGGTCAGGGTGATCACATCGGTCTCGCCCTGGAACAGCAAGAAGGGGATCTCGAACCGGGCGCCCAGCCGGCGGGCGTCGAAGGCCATGAGCTGCTCGAACATCTGCGCGGTGGACCATTGGAACCCCATGAAGAGGCTGGTCAGGTCCCGGACGGTGTAGATCGGCGAGGTCAAGGCCAGGGGGAACAGCAGCTTGCGGTCCAGGCCGGGGGTGGGCAGGTTGGTGCGGAACGCCCAGGCCATGTTGGTGTTCCAGGCCTGAAGGTCCCAGCGGGCCGGGTCGGGCCCGATGCCCTCCAGGGCGGCCACGCCCTTTCGGTTGCCGGCCGTCCGCAGCCGCTCCAGGGTCAGCCGCCACTTGGCGGCCTCGTTGGCGACCATGTTCACGTACAGGTCGGTGACGACCAGGGCCGAGATCAGGTCGGGGCGGCGGTGGGCCAGGGGGAGGCCGGTCAGGGTGCCCATGGACTCGGCCAGCACGACCACCTTCTCGACGCCCAGGTGCTCCCGCAGGAGCTCGATGACCTCGATGGCGTCGGCGACCCGCTGGTCGAAGGTCATGGGGCCGCTGGCGGCCTTGCCGGTGCGCCGGAGAGTCTTGCCGGTCCCACGATGGTCCCACTGGACCACGGTGAAGTGCCGCTCCCAGGGCCGCAGGGGCAGAGTGAAGACCGCGTTGGGCCAACCCGGGCCGCCGTGCAGGACCAACAGCACCGGGTTGTCGCGGTCCTCACCCCGGAGCTGAATCCACTGCTCGATCCGGCCAACCTTCACGAAGCGTTGCTCGACGATGCCGTTGGGGGTGGTGATCTCCAGGGCCTTGGCCACCTGGCGCTGCCGCGCCGTGCGCCAGACCAGCCCCCCGGCCACGGGCACGGCCAGGACGCCGGCCGCGCCGGCCAGCATGGTTCCGATCATCTGGACTCCTCCCACATGGCGAGACGAATCGTCTCGTCTTGTCCTGTGTTAGGGTACACCCATGACCGGCGACCGCAAGCCCCCCAACCCGACCCGGCGGAACCAGCGCGCCCGCCAGGCCATCCTCACCGCCACCGCCGACCTGCTCGGCGAGGTCGGCTACAGCAAGCTCACGGTGGAGGCCATCGCCGCCCGCGCCGGCGTCGGCAAGCAGACCATCTACCGCTGGTGGCCCGACAAGGGCGCGGTCCTGCTGGAGGCCTACCTGGCCCTGGTCGGGGCCGACCAGGACCTGAGCTTCCCCGACAGCGGCGACCTGGCGGCCGACCTGCGATCGGTCCTGAAGCTCATGGTCGACGCCCTGGCCGACCCGGTCTTCGAGCGCCGCTACCGGGCCCTGCTGGCCGCCATCCAGGACGACCCCACCCTGGCCGCGGCCCTGCGGGAGCGGCTGCTCAGGCCGTGGCTGGCCGCGACCACCCAGCGGCTGGGCACCGCCCAGCAGGCCGGGCAGCTCCGCGACGGCGTCGACCTGGACGTGGCGGCCGAGCTGCTCTATGGCCCCCTCTACTACCGGTGGCTGCTGCGCACCGGACCGATCACCCCCCAGTACCTCGATGCCGTGGTCGCCATGACCCTCCGAGCGCTCACCTGAGCGGTGAGGCGGTGGACCGGCGTCGACCGCAGCCGGGAGATGGCCCAGGGCCAAACCGCGCCGCCGTCACCGCTCGCGTTCGGCCAGGACTTCTGGCCAGCTGCCTAGGGGCGCCGGGCCAGGTAGCCGCCGAGGACCTCGGCCTCGGCCCGGAGCCGCCGGGCCTGCTCTGCCCGGCCGGCCCGCTCGTAGGCGTCGGCGGCCGTCCGCCGCTCGTCGACCTCGGCCCGCACGATCCGCTCGACCTGCGCCTCGGTGAGGGCGCGGCGCTCGGCCTCGGCCGCGCCCACGCCCGCCACCGTGCCCGCCAGCTGGGCGTGGGTGGCCTCGGCGGTCGACCCCGGCGGGGGCGGCGCGACCGCCTCGGCGTTCCCGATGGCGGCCAGGGCCGAGCGCAGCGCGGCCACAGCCACGCCGTCCCGGCCCTTGATGGCCGCCGGGAGCCCGTCCCGGAGACGGTCCCGGAGGCCTCCCCGGTCATCGCTCATGGTGGCCGAGCTTAGCCGACCAGGGCCTTGCGGAGCCGCCAGGTGGCCAGGACGAGCAGGGCGGCGGCGAAGGCGGCCAGCACGGCCAGCTGGAGGGTGATGCCGGCCAGGCCGGCGTCCTCGGCGATCAGGGCGATGAAGGCGTCCATGGCCCAGGCCTGGGGGAACAGGTGGCCGACGACCCGCATGGGCTCGGGGACGATGGCCAGGGGCCACATGCAGCCGCCGAGCATGCCCAGGGCGATGCCGACCGGCGGGCCGATCGAGGTGGCCTGCTCGGCGTTGCGCAGCACCGCCCCCAGGAGCATGCCGACCCCGGTGCCGACCAGGGCGAACACCGTGACCAGGAGCAGGGCGGCCGGGGGGTCGCCCCAGTCGACCCCGAACACCAGCCAGCCGACGCCGAAGATGATCAGCCCCTGGAGGATGGCCACGGCGAAGCGGCTGAGGGCCTCGCCGAACAGGATGGTCCCGGTGCTGGTGGGGGTGGCCACCAGCCGCCGGGTCACGCCCAGGCGGCGGGCCTCGATCAGGCCGGCCGCCCCGGCCAGCGAGGTGATGAACACGAACAGGACCAGGTTGGCCGGGGCGGTGTAGTTGAACCCGGTGGGCAGGGCGTCGGTGCGCCCGCCGATGGTGGTCGCCTCGACCCGCGCCGGCGCCTGGGCGTCGCCCAGGGCCTTGGCCCGGGCCAGGGCGGTGTCGAAGGGGACGCCGGTGGCCTCGGCGGCGAAGGCGGCCGCCCGCGCCTGGGCGGCCTGCCGGGCCACCACGGCCGCCACCGCCGAGCGGACCGGGGCCGGGGCCGGTCGGGTCTGGTCGACCACGAAGGTGACCTCGGTCTGGCGGCCGGCCCGCAGCGCCTGGTCATAGCCGGCGGGGACCACCACCCCGGCGGCCACCACCCCGCGGCGCACGGCCTTGCGGAGCGCGTCTCCGTCCTCGAAGTCGCGGGCGTCCAGGACCTGGGAGGCGGCCAGCTGGGACCGCAGCTCGCCGCCGAGCGGGCCGGCGCCCTCGTCCACCACCCCGACCGGCAGCCGGTTGGAGCCGGCGTCGCCGAAGGCGAGCCCGATGATCAGGATGATCACCACCGGCAGGAGCACGATGAAGAACAGGGCCAGGCGGTCCCTGGCGAGGCGGCGCAGGGCCGAGCCGGCCATCACCAGCGCCTTCACGCCGCCACCATCCGCCGCGCCCGGTACAGGGCCAGGGCGCCGGTGGCCAGGCCGACGCCCAGGGTCACGGCCACCGGGGCGGCCACCGTGGCCAGGCCGCCGCCGTCGGCGACCAGGTCGACGAAGCCGCGCAGGGCCCAGCCGTTGGGGGTGAGCAGGGCGGCCCGCTGCAGCACCTCGGGCAGCTGGGCCAGGTAGACGAAGTTGCCGCCCAGCAGGGCCAGGGTGAACACCACCAGCGAGCTGTAGCCCTCGGCCTGCTCGTCGGTCCTGGCCAGGGTGACGACCAGGGCGGTGATGCCGATGGCGCTGATCACGCTGGAGACGGTGAGGGCGACCACGGCCAGCGGGTCGCCCCAGTCGGCCCCGAACACCAGCGTGGTCGCCAGCCACATGACCAGCACGCTGGCCGTGCCGAGGGCGAAGGCGGCCAGGGCCTTGCCGGCCAGCACCCCACCGGGCGGGGCGGCGGTGGCCAGCAGCCGCCGCAGGGTGCCCTGGCGGCGCTCGGCCAGGATGCTGCGGGCGCCGAACGACACGGTGAAGAACAGGAAGAAGATGGCCATCGAGGGGCCGAAGTAGCTGGCCGCCTCGATCGACCGCCCGCCGACCCGGCCGTCGGTGAGCCGCGCGGGCAGCCGCCCGGCGGCCGCCCGCTCCCCCAGCCGGCGGGCCTCGGCGGAGCCGGGCGCCCGGCCGGCGGTGTCCAGGGCGGTGGCCACGGCCAGGCCGGTGGCGGCCAGCTCGGCCGCGTAGCCCTCGGCCAGGGCCTGGGCGACCTGGCCGGCGATCGGGTCCTCACCCGCCGCGAGCACGGTGATGGTGGCCGGGCGGCCCTGCTCCACCGACGCCGACAGGCCCTCGGGGAGCAGGAAGGCGGCGTCGACCTCGCCCCGGTCGACCAGGGCCCGGGCCTCGCCCGCCTCGGCCCGGCGGACGGTGACCAGGTCGCGCAGGCCGGGGCTGGCCAGCACGCCGTCGCCGAACCCGGCCGCCACCGGCCCCCGGTCGGCGTCGGCCACCGCGTAGGTGGCCCGGAAGGCGGAGTCGCCGCCGAAGGCCAGCCCGATGATGGCGGCCAGCGCGAACGGGGCCACGAAGGCGATCACCAGGGCCGAGCGGTCGCGCAGCCGCTCGCGCAGGTCCTTGCCGGCGACCAGGAGGGCGGTCCGCAGGATTGATCCAGCCGGGGCTATCGCTCCGCTACCTGCGCCCCGGACCCTCATGGCTAGTCCCGCAGGGCCTTGCCGGTGAGGTGGAGGAACACGGCCTCCAGGTCGGGCTCGACCAGCTCGACGCTGGTGACCTCGGCCCCGGCGCCCTCGGCCGCCTCCAGCAGCCGCGGCAGCAGCCGCCGGCCGTCCCGGGCGACCAGGTGGACGCCGCCGGCCACCACCCCGGCCTCGTCGACCCCGTCGACGTGGGCCGCGGCCGCGGCCAGGGCGGCCAGGTCGCCGGTGGCGCTCAGCTCGATGCGGTCCCGCTCCCCGACCCGGGCCACCAGCTCGCGCCGGGTGCCCTCGGCGACCAGGCGGCCCTGGTCGATGATGCCGACCCGGTCGCAGAGCCGCTCCGCCTCCTCCATGTAGTGGGTGGTGTAGAGCACGGCCACGCCCTCGCCGCCCAGGGCCTCCACGTTGCCGAGGATGGCGTTGCGGCTCTGGGGGTCGACCCCGGCGGTGGGCTCGTCCAGCACCAGCAGCCGCGGCCGGTGCAGCAGGCCGGCGGCGATGTTGAGCCGGCGCTGCATGCCCCCGGAGTAGGCGGCCACCTTGTCGCCGGCCCGCTCGGTCAGGCCCACGACCTCGAGGGTGGCCTCCACGCGCTCGCTCAGCCCGCGGCCGGCCAGCCCGTACATCCGCCCCCAGAAGCGCAGGTTCTCCAGGCCGCTCAGGTCCGGGTAGAGGGCGACGTCCTGGGGGACGAAGCCGATGGCCGCCTTGACCCGGCCCGGGTCCTCGTCGAGCGACGCCCCGGCCACGGTGACCTCGCCGCCGTCGCGGCGCAGCAGCCCGCAGACCATGGAGATGGTGGTGGTCTTGCCGGCCCCGTTGGGCCCCAGCAGCCCGTAGGTCTCGCCGGGGGCGACCTCGAAGCCGACGCCGTCGACGGCCAGGCGGTCCTTGAACCGCTTGCGCAGGTCCTTGCACCACAGCACCGGTCCGTTGTCCATGCCGGCAGCCTAGCTCCCGCCCCGCCGGCGCCGGCTCCACCGAACGGCTGAATGGCGCCTCGGCCGGACGGCCGGTTCCGGGCCGCTTCCCGGTAGCCTTGGCCGGTGGACCACGACGAGCGACTCCGGCTGGCCGCCGACCTGACCGAACGGCTGCTCGACCGCCACCGGGCGGCGATCGTGGCCGTGGGCGTGCACGGCGCGGCCGCCCGGGGCGAGGACGGGGAGGAGTCCGACCTGGACCTGGCCGTGGTCACCGTCGGCCCCGAGGCCGAGGTCCCCGACCGCTACCTGCGCCACCGCGGCATCGTGGTCGATCTCAGCGCCATCGCCGCCGACGCCTACCTGGAGGAGGCCGGCCACATCGGCCCGGCCTGGCCGCTCGCCTCCGACCAGTACGTCAACCAGCTGGCCGTCCACGACCCGGGCGGGTACTTCCACAAGCTCCAGCACGTCCACCAGGCCGCCGTCGAGGAGGCCGGCCCCGAGGTGTTCGCGGCCGCGGCCGGGCTGGACCTGGTCCAGCTGCTGTCCTGGGACGCCACCGCCCGGGCCGCCGAGCTGGCCGGGGACCTGCTCACCACCCAGGTGGCGGTCAAGGAGGCGGCCGTGCTGGCCGCCCTGGTGGTCGGTCTGCACACCCGCACCGCCTACCGCGGCACCAGCCACGCCCTGCACGCCACCGCGGCCACCGGGGACGCCGGGCCCGGCTTCGCCGAGGCCTACCGGCGCCTGCTCGACCCCACCGCCGAGCCGGCCGTCCAGGTCCTGGCCCTCGGCCGGGTCCGCGACGCCCTGTGCGCCCTGGCCGACCGCGAGGCCATCCCCTACCAGGCGCCCGACCTGGACGCGCTCCTCGGCTAGTCGGTCCTGGCCGGCGGGTCGTCATGGGGAGGCGGGGGCACCGGGAGCTCCTCGGCCGCGACCAGCTCGAGCTCGACCCGGCGGCCGTGGCGGAAGACCAGCTCGCCGCCCAGGGCGGCGCCGACGGTCAGGGTCAGCAACCCGATCAGGCTGAGGATGATGGGGCCGACCGGGGTAGCGGTCACGTCCAGGTCGCGGCCGCGCAGGACGGCGTTGGCCAGGAACAGGCCGGCCGTGACCAGCTGGGCGCTCATGTGGACGACGGCGATCCGCCAGGTGCGGCTGCCGTTCTCGATCGGCAGGAAGTCGGCGAACCCTGCCGCCACGGCCAGGACCGAGACGACCAGGGCGACCACGATCAGGGTGAAGGCGCCGCGGACGAACGGGTTGCCGTCCTCGGCCAGGTGCGAGAGGACGTCGAAGACCAGGCTGGTCGGGTACAGGGCGATCGGGAAATGCACCAGCATCGGATGCAGGGGGCGGCCTCGGCCGCCCTGGAGCAGGTTGGGCATCTCGCCTCCGGGGATGGACGGCCTGGCCCGGCGATGCTATCGCCCAGGTCGCCGATGTCGACCCGAGCCGCCGCCGGACGGCTCCTACGCGCCGGGTGAGGTGGATCGGGTGTCCGCGGGCTGGCCGAAGCGCCGGTGGCCATGAGTACCAGCCCAGGGCCCAGGAGCGTGTTGGCAGCACGGTCCAGCTGCAGGTGGTTGCCGTCAGCGCACCTCGTCGACCTGGTTGACGCTGCCACCAGCGCCAGTCAGATAGCCCGCGACCGTGTCCTCCCGCAGCGCCCGATACAGCCGCCGGCCCTTGGCCCGGTCCAGGTAGACGACGCTCTGACGACCCTCGGCCCCCATCCCGGCGACCGGCGCGGTCACAAAGACCAGGTCGCCTGGGCGCAGGGAGCGAAACTGCAAGGCCAGAGAGCGGAGCCTGGAGATGGTGAGCGACTCGTCCGCGCTCACGGCCTTGGTGGCGGCCTCCAGCAAGGCGTTGAGCCTGAGCGGGTTGGCCAGCGTGCCCCGGTCGACCGCCTGGCGGGCGAGTGCCTTCAGGAAGGCCTGCTGGCGCTTGATACGGCCCAAGTCACCACCGGGCAGGTTGTGGCGCTGACGCACGAAGTCCAGCGCCCGCGCCCCGTCCAGATGGTGGGTCCCGGCCGGCCAGAGCACCCGCTGCGCCGGCGCCCAGACCGTCCGGGTCACCCGCACATCCACCCCGCCAAGGGCATCGGTCATCGACCTGAAGCCCTCGAAGTCGAGGATCGCGAAGTGGTCGACACGCACCCCGGTCAGCCGCTCGATGGTGGCGATGAGCAGCGGCGGGCCGCCGAAGGAGAAGGCGGCATTCAGCTTGGCATTGCCGTGGCCTGGGATCGGCACCCAGGCGTCGCGGGGGAACGAGACCAGATAGGCGTGGTCGCGGCCGGCGGGCAGATGGACCAGCATGATGGTGTCGGCGCGCTGGGCGCCATAGCGCCACAGCGGCCCGGTGGCGTCGCGGCCGGTGGTGGCCTGGTCGGCCCGGCGGTCGGACCCGACCAGCAGCCAGTTCTGGGCCTGGCCCGGGGCTCGAGCCGGGCGGTCCGACTCGGCCGGGAAGGCGCCAGGGATCCGTCGGATGTTTTGGTCGTAGGCGCGCTGGCGCTCCAGGAACAGCCCGGCGGTGCCCCCGACGAGCAGCACGGCCGCGACGGCGGCGGCGACCAGCACGCGGATCAGCAGCCGCCGGCGCCGGGCTGGTGGTCGGGTAGCTGGCTCGAGGCTCGCATCGTGGGGGGGCGCGCGCATCGGCGTATCGTCCCATATTCACCGAGCTTCGCGTGTGCGACCAGATCGCCAGGAAGGCGGCGATTTACCGGATGCTGCTCCGACACTCGACCATCCCGCGCCGGCGACCGGACCTCAGATACTGCGAAGTTGCCGATGCCGCCGAATTTGACCTAATGTTCGGGTCCGCAAGGTCGGCAGCCGCTGCTGGCGCGTTGGTGAGCCCTGCCGAGTCTGGCCCGTGGACCGCGTAGGGAGGAACTCACCGCGAGCAGTCGCGACCATCTCCGCAGACTGGCATTGGCACTGTGCGCGAGACAATCCCCATGACCATGCACCGACTGCCGATCAACGCGTGGTACGGCGATCGAACGGTCAATGTCCACTTCCCAGACGACTGGAATGTGGTCGCACATTGGCCCCGGACCCCCCGCCCGCTGGACGTGGACGATGTCCTTCAGGCACTGCGACGGCCATGTGGACAGGCTCCCATTCGGGAGCTTGCGCGTGGCCGGAGCCGACCAGTGATCATCGTCGACGACTGTACGAGGCCGACTCCGGCGGCTCGGGTCCTGCCGCACCTCCTCGAGGAGCTCCAAGCTGCTGGGATCCCTGCCAACGAAGTCGGCATCGTTGTCGCCACGGGAACCCACGGTCCCCCCGGCGACTCGGCGCTGCGCCAGAAACTGGGCGACGTCGCCTGGTCACGTTGCCGGGTTCACCTGCACGACGACCAACGGGGGCTCGTCCACCTCGGTCGTGATTCCCGCGGTACCCCCGTGCTCGTCAACCGTCATGTTGCTGCGGCCGACTACGTCATCGGGATCGGCGGCGTCTACCCGCAGAACAGCACCGGGTTCGGCGGTGGCGCGAAGCTCGCCCTTGGCGTGCTGGGCCGACGGAGCATCGTCAACCTCCACTACGGCAATTCGAGCGAACAGGGCTCCTACAACATCGACAACGACTTCCGCCGGGAGCTGGAGGAGATCGCGGACATGCTCCGGCTGGAGACCAGCGTCTGTCTGCATGTCGACGCCCATCGGGAGCCCGTGCGCATCACCACGGGAGACCACCGCGTGTTCTACCGTGACGCGGTCGCCTTCGCCAGAGGACCCTACCGCGCCGCTCCACCCCAAGATGCCGACCTGGTGGTGGCGAACGCCTATCCCATGGATTTGTCGTTGACCTTCCTGCGGAGCAAAGCGACCACACCGCTGTTGCGAGCGGCCCCCAGTTCGTCGCGAGTCCTCATCGCCGGCTGTCCGGAGGGAGTAGGACGCCATGGACTGTACCCGTTCCAGGATCGCGACCTGGCGGCCCGGCTGAAGCATCTGTACCGGCACCTGCTCGTGCATCCACGCCAGGTTCCCAAGGCGGCAGCGAGTAAGGCCGCTCGACTCCTTGAGCCGACGTCCTCCCGGACCCTGCCCAGGCCGATCTGGCTCTATACCCAGAATGCCGGGCTGTCCCCGCGGTCGAGTCGGCCCTTCCGGGCCACGGACTCGTGGGACGTCGTCCTCGGCCGGATTCGAATGGAGCAGACGAAGCGACGGCTCCGGGTGGCCCTCTATCCTTGCTCCCCGCTCCAGGTCCTTGATGACCATGGCCCCGAGAGCGGACTCCATGCTTGAGGAAGCGTCCAGGATGGAAGAAACAACGCCCATCGGCCAGCCGCTGACGAGCAGGTACCTTCGGAGGATCGGCGTCGGCGACTTACCAGCCAGGACGAGCCCATTCGACCCAGGCTATGCTCCGGCGACGCTGGAGGGCCATCTCGAGCAGAGCGCCCACCTCATGTCGATCCTCAAGCTGTCCATGGCCTGCTGGATGATCGCCGAGGAGGGCGCCACCCGTCGAAAGATCGCGGCCGCAGCCCGGCACGACGTGCCGGTCGTTACCGGCGGAGGCCCGTTCGAGATCGCTGTCGCCCAAGGGGAGCTGGCGGCATACCTGGACCTGTGCGCCGAGCTCGGCGTCGCTCGGGTCGAATGCGGTGAGGGATTCACCGAGCTTCCCGTGAACGCCGAAGACGTGGTCGGGATGGCGCACGCACGGGGCCTCGGGGTGCAGTTCGAGCTCGGCAAGAAGCACGGTGGGAGGTTCACGCGCGCCACCGTCGACTCACTGATCGGGCATGGTCGAGCCTGGCTCGACGCGGGCGCGCTGCAGGTGGTGATCGAAGCGAGGGAGAGCGGTCGTGACGTCGGATTGTTCGACGTGGAGGGCCATCTCGACGTTGCCGCCGCCGAGCGATTCGTCGAGGCCTTCGGACCTGACGCGGTGGTCTTCGAGGCGCCCACCAAGGCCAGCCAGTTCGCCCTGCTGGACCACTTCGGTGCTGGCGTCCTCCTCAGTAATGTCCGCCTCGAGGAGCTACTTCGAGTTGAGATCTATCGGCGGGGCTTACATTCCGACGCCTTCGGGGGGCCCAAGCTGTCGCCCCGGGCAGACGATCGACGGTGGCGATGACCGGCCGGCAGGACGGGTCACGGACGGTCGTGATCGACTGCTTCCCCGAGAGCCTTCCGCGGTACCGGGACCGTCAGGCGGTGGTGGCGGTCGACGTCATCAGGGCGACCACCACGGCCGTCACTGCGGCGGTGGGAGGCTGGCGGTGCTTCCCGGCTGCATCCATCGAGGTGGCGGTCGGCCTCGCCAAGGCGCTGCACGACCCTCTCCTGATCGGTGAGCTGGGTGGAAACACGCCCTACGGCTTCCACCTGCCGAACAGCCCGGCGCAGGTCGCTTCCCTGACCGATCCCGGTCGTCCGGTCATCCTGCTGTCGACCTCCGGTACCAGGGTGATCTGCGAGGCCAGCCCTCAGCAGGTCGTCTACGCGGCATGCCTACGAAACTACACGGCGCAGGCCGCCATTCTGGCGGCGCGCCATCCAAGCGTTGCCATCGTGGGCGCCGGGGCGCGGGGAGAATTCCGCATGGAGGACCAGCTGGCGTGCGCCTGGATTGCCGAGCTGCTCATCGAGGCGGGACATGAGCCGCTGGGCGAGACCGCCAAGCTCGTCAAGCGGTGGCGTGGCGCAACGGTCGAGGCCATCACCGATGGAAACAGCGCGGCCTATCTTCGGGAAACCGGCCAATCACGCGACCTCGACTTCATTCTCGCCCACGTCGATGACATCCAAGCGGCGTTCCGGCTTCAGGCCGGGGAGCTCGTGAGCGTGCCTCCGGCGGCCTCTTCCGATCACCGTGAGCTGCCTGCCCTGGGGGCACTTTGACAGGTCGATATGAAGGCCGTGCGCCCGTCGTGGTGGTGAAGTTCGATCCGAACGTCTTCCACCATGGCGCCCTGGGCGTCGTGCGAACGCTCGGACGCCTGGGCGTTCCCGTGTATGGGGTCCAGGAGGACCGCTGGGCCCCCGTGGCGCGCTCGCGCTACCTGCGGGAGAAGCTGCCCTGGATGCACGCCGGGGCGGGGAAGGAGAACCTGTCTCGCCTTCTGAGGCTGGGACGCGCGCTGGGGGGCCGCGCGATTCTCATCCCGACCGACGACGTCGGCAGCATCTTCGTCGCCGAGCATGCCCAGTCGCTACGGGAGTGCTATCGCTTTCCCTGCCAAGACCCCCTGCTGGTCCGCTCGCTCTGCAACAAGCAGCAGCTCTACCACCTCTGTAGGGAACTCGACGTCCCGGCTCCGCAGACGTGGTTTCCGACAACTCGGGACGAGATGCTCGACCTGCTGGGAGAGGCGGTGTTCCCGGTGGTCCTGAAGGCCATCGATCCATGGCTCCTGCGCCGCGGCACCCAGCTGGCCAGTGTCACCATCGCCAACGACGCGAATGAGCTGTTGCGCTCGTACGACCGGTTGGAGGACCCGCGGCATCCGAACCTGATGCTCCAGGAGTACATCCCGGGCGGGCCGGAGTCGATCTGGATGTACAACGGCTACTTCAACGCATACTCCGAATCCCTGGTGCACTTCACTGGCCGGAAGCTCCGGCAGCACCCGCCCTACACCGGGATGACGACCCTGGGCGTGTGCGCCTCCAACGAGGTCGTCGAGGCGACGACCAAGCGCTTCATGAAGGCGATCGGCTACCGGGGCATCGTCGACATGGGGTATCGGTATGATGCGCGCGACGGCCAGTACAAGCTCCTGGATGTCAATCCCCGTATCGGCGCGACGTTCCGCCTCTTCGTCGGCACCAACGGCATCGACGTCGCCCGAGCGCTCTACCTGGATATGACGGACCAGCGAGTCGAGATGGCCGGTGCGCGGGAGGGCCGTAAGTGGTTGGTCGAGAGCTACGACACCATCTCGAGCGTTCGGTACCTCCGCGACGGAAGGCTTACGCCGACCAACTGGTTGCGATCGTTCCGTGGGGTCAACGAGAGCGCCTGGTTCGCGCTGGACGACCCCCTTCCCTTCGCCGTCATGTGTCTCCGCTTCCTGGCGCGCGGTCCCGGGAAGCTCTCGCAGGCGCTGGCGCCAGGCCGCGGCGGCTGGCGATGACGCCGATCGCGCCGAGCAGCACAACCAAGGCCGCGCTGACGGCGGCCAGTGGGAGGGCGGTCGGCGTGCCCGAGCTGGGAAGTCCAGGCGGCGCCTGTGACGGTGCGGACGGTGGCGTGGAGGTCGAGCTCATGGTGGCCTCCACGTCGATCATCTTCGGTGGCGTGGCTGCGCCCAACCGGGACCGGGACGCAACCGGCGGCGATTTCCTCGCCCTCGAGGGCTCATGGCCGGAGCCAGCAGCCGCCCGTTGTCGGATCGCCACCGAGCGAAGCGCGTAGTAGGCAGGAAGCCTGACCGGCTGAGCGCTCGCCGACGCCCTTCGGACAAATCCGAACCCGTTGACGTTGCTGGCGCCCTGCCTGGTGATATCGGCCCACTCGTACCAGACATAACAGAAGATGGGCGTATCGATCCCTGCCTCGCGCAACTTGACAATGGTCTGGGCCAGGTAGCTGGCCTTGATCTCCTCGCTGGGCACGTACATGAACGAACCGGCCCAGGTCGCCTGCCAGCCGAACTCGGTGATCCAGATCGGCTTGGACGCCATCGCCGGCGCCCTGCTCATGTGCCGCCGCGCCGATCTGACTCGCGCCACGACGCCATGGGGGTTGTTCGCGTAGGGGTGGAGGTTCATTGCGTCGAAGTGCCGGTAGGCCCCCTCGTCAATGAGCCGGTCGATGTACTGCTCCATGTAGTGGCCCGAGAGGCCGCCCAGGAGCACGGTGGCAGATGGGTCGGAAGCCTTGATCGTGGAGTAGGTCTCGGCCAAGTGCTGCACGTAGCGGTGCACACCTTCGTTCCAGCTGGCCTCGCCGGGCGCCCCGGGGATGTTCCAGAACGGCTCGAGGTTGGGCTCGTTGCCGACCTCCCAGACGCGGATCCGGTCCCGGTACCGGGTGACGGTCTGTGAGAGCCATGACAGATATGCCTGGCGTTGCTCCCTCGTGCCATAGTCGTTGCGAGGCACGGGGTACACCGCGGGAAGGACCCTGATCTGGCGAGCCGCGGCCGTCCTGACAAGCGAATCCAGGTAAGCGTGGGTGCTGGCCTGAAAGAACACGCCGACGCGCAGCCACTTCACGCCCGCGTCCTGCATGTCCTGCAGATCGGCGCTCGGGGCTCCCGAGTCGAACCAGTCGACTCCCACCTCGCCATCACTCGCGAGCGCCGTCGGCGCGCGAGCCATCGACCCAAGCAGCAGCATGATCGAAAGAATGAAAAGCGCGACAAATTTGACGCGCCTGGATAGGAATGACCAGCTGACGGTCATCTCTCCGCCTTGCTGAGGAGCAGGGAGCAATTCAGGACTGTGGGGGAGCAGCAACTAACCACAATGCGCGCAGGTTCGCAACTCGGGCATCCTGGCGACAGTAACAGCCGCCGTCTGTCCCACGTTCCTTCGGTATGGACAGCAGCCCGTGGACGTGAACGTCGCCGAGGGAGCCCAGAATGTCAGAAGGTCAAGCTCGAGGTCTCGGCACGTCGAAGGACAGCCCTGGCACGCTCGACACGCACTGCCCGGCGTGCCTCGGCAAGGGATCCCCGCTGCGGCTCATCGTGGAGGGCCGCCACCGACTGGTGCGCTGCCTTCGATGCCGCACCCAGTACGTCCGACCCGACCCTCAGCTGGCCCCTGATGGCACTGCCGCCTCGGTCAGCGAGTACTGGGAGCGGTACAAGTTCCAGCTCTACGCCAACCCAGCTGTGCAGCGAGACTATGAGCAACGGTATTTCTCGGCATTGCGGGAGGCGGAGAGGCTAGCCGGTCCCATCCGGTCGGTGCTTGATGTTGGCTGCGGTATCGGCAACTTCCTTGCCTTCGCCCTTGCTCAATCCGTAACCGCGTACGGTGTGGACGTGGATGCCGAGGCGGTGTCGGTCGCGCGCTCGCGGGGGCTGACGGTCTGCCAGAGTGATGACCTCGATGCGATGTTGCCCGATCAATCTGTCGATGCCATCACGCTGTGGGACGTGATCGAGCACCTCTATGATCCCGCGCCCGTGGTCGATCAGGTGCTCAAGAAGCTTCGACCCGGCGGCGTCTTGATCCTTGAGACCCCGGATGCCGCGTTCCCAGTCCGCACCGCCGTGCTCGCGGCATACGGCATGAGCCGCGGTCGGATCGACGTGACGGGCCATCTGTACTACTGGGAGCACAAGATCTACTTCACGGAATCCGGACTGAGGAGCATCCTTGCGCGGGTTGGATGCGAGGTTCTCGGAGTCAAGCACGAAACCTCGCCTCGTACGAAGATGCAGGAGATCTTCGATCGCTACGCGCGCGAATCGCTCTCCAACCGGCTGATCGCCCGTCTCTGGCCGCTCCTGGAGAGCTGCGCCCGCCGCTTCGGGAAGGGCAACAAGCTGATCATCACCGCTCGTCTGTCCCAGGCCGCAACGGCATCGCCATGATGCATGAGCGCATCCTCGCCTGGGGTGCGGTGCTGGTGCGCGGTGCGTGCAGGGCTCCAAGGACGGTATCCTCCCGAGGTGCTCGTCGATCTCCATCGGGAGGTGGCAGGTAACTGGTTCGCCTGCACTGAGCGGCTCGGCGTGGTCTCGAGGCCGGCACCATGGGTGAGACGGCCCAGGTCCTCCGGCTGCTTCTCAGGCGATGGCCGATCCTGCTCGCCGGTGTCGCCTTGGGCGTGGGCGGCGCGATCCTCGCCAGCGATCTGATGCCGCCGTCGTACAGCGCGAGCAGCTACGTCTTGGTGGTGCCGGCCCGAGACGCCGACGGCGGCAACGCGATCAACTACGCCCAGGCGTACGCCAGGATCGCCACCGACCAAGCCGTGATCCAGAAGGCGCTGACCGACCAGGCCATCGGGGTGGAGCCCAGCAGGATCAGGCAGCTGGTGAGCGCCTCGGCCTCACCCGACGCTCCCCTGGTCGAGATCACGGCCCGGGACCGGCAGCCGAAGCGCGCGGCGCTGCTCGCGAATGTCGTCGCCAACGGTCTGGCCTCGTACGGCACGGCCCGGGCGCAGGACACCGGGTATCGCGTGCGCCCCTTCACGCGGGCGCTTCCTCCCAGCCAGGCCAGCTCACCAAATCGCGTCCTGAACATCATCGTGGGCGTCTCCATCGGGCTGCTCCTGGCGGGCCTGCTCGCCCTCAACCTCCCTTCCCGCCGGAACAAGAAGCGCTGGCAAGAGGTGCTGGGCGCCTACGGGTATCCCGTTGTGGCAAAGCTGCCGCGCTTCAACACGCTCGGGGCGACCCCGGAGGAGCAGCTCAGCTACGCCGGGGTGCGATCTCCAACCACCCGGCTGCTGGAGCGGATCCAGGCGGGGCTCGGTGGGCGGGTCAACGGCGCGCTCTTCGTGACCTCGCCGTATGGCGGGGAGGGCAAGACCACGGTCGCTCGACTGCTGTACGGGCTCCTGGCCGAACAGGGTCGGCAGGTGGTGCTGGCCGATGCGGTCCGCCAGAGGTTCCTGATCGCCGGTCGCGCCGAGGAGTTCTCCGCAGGTGAGCACCAGCTTTCGGGGGACGGCTTCGCCAGGGTGCTGGACGGCCTTCGGTCCGATTGTGAGGTGCTCATCGTGGACGCGCAGCCGCTGACCCTTGCGGCCGATCTGCGCGAGTCCCTGCCACTGGCCGAGGCCGTGCTCGTGGTCGTCGGGGACCGGAATCCGGGATACCGTCTGCAGGAGACCCTTCCCACGCTCGATGAGATCGCTCCGCCGTTCGTCGGCATCATCCTGAATCAGCCAGGCCAGCGGCTCATCTCCGCCAGGCGTGCCCCCCAGGAGCCTCCGGGAAAGCGGTACAGGTCACGGGCCGCGTCGTAGGGCGGCGGCAGGTCGGCCTTCAAGGGCCAACTGCTCATACAGCGTGTCCACGGCCCTGCTGCACATCGCGACGGCGTATCGGTCAAGCTTCGTCGTAGGCGCTGTGCGAGGGCGCGGCTCGGCACGGAGCTGCTGCAGGACAGCCTGGCGGAGCTCGTCGACGGTGTCGCCAACCTGGCGCGCTCCGGTCCCGGGAAGGCCGGCGAGTGCCGGGCACTGGACGTAGAGCACCGGTAGTCCCGCCGCGAGCGCCTCGAGGACGGCGACGCCGAAGGTCTCGTCGTCGGACGGCGACACGAGCAGGTCCATGGCCGACAGGAGGGCGCCGATGTCCGCCCGCTCGCCCGCGAAGATGACCCGATCGGCAACGCCCGCGGCGCCCGCGAGCTGGCCCAGCCGCTGCCGCTCCCGGCCGTCCCCGACGAGCAGCAGCCGACACCTCGGACCAAGGAGTGGCGCCAGGGCGGTGATCAGCGCGTCGAACCGCTTGCCCGTCTCCAATCGCCCGACCCCTCCGACCACGTAGGTGCCGTCGGCGATGCCGAAGCTCGACCGTACCCTTCTGCGAGCCGCGGCATCGAAGGCCAGCGCGTCGACGTCGAGCCCGTTGGGGATCACCGTGATCTTGCTCGCTCGTATGCCCCAGTCCACCAGTCGCCGCTGAACGGCCTCCGAGACCGCGATCGTGACGTTCGAGAGCTTGTCGGTCGCCAGGTAGAGCGCCCGCACACTCCAGGTCTTGGGCCGACCCTCGATCTGGTGATCCCCGATGGAGTGCTCGGTCGTGACCACGACCGGGATCCCCGCCATCCTGGCGGCGATCCGGCCGTACACGCATGCTCGGTAGAGGTGCACGTGCACCACGTCGTACCGCCCGGCCCGCATGAGACGCACGAGCCTGTGCAGCGCGGACACGTCGCGATTGCTCCGCATGCCGAGGTCCACGACGCGGATGCCGTCCTCCTCGATGGCGTCGGCGACCCGCCCGCGGTTGTAGAGGGTCACGACGTCGGCCTGATGTCGGGTGTGGCGAAGCAGGAGTCGCAGTTGCTGCTCGGCTCCTCCCGCCTTGAGGCCGGTGATGACGTGCAGGACTCTCATCGATGCCGGCCGACGGTCTGCGCATAGGGCCCGTAGAGATGCCGTTTGACGGTGAGCCGCAGATGGCCGTCCCGCTCACCGACGTGCGTGCGCGGCAGGCTGAACATGCTCACCGACGCCGACGGCACCTTCACCCCGCACCCGTAGGCGTAGCCGGCCTCCTGGACGGCTCGTATGGCAGGGACATCGAGGCTGCCATACGGATAACAGAAGCCACCCACCGGCTCACCCAACAGCCCGCTCAGCAGCTCCCTGCTGTCCTGGACCTCTCGCCTGAGCGTGGCGTGGTCCAGCCCCGTCAGCCGCACGTGCGACAGCCCGTGGGAGCCGATCTCGATACCGCGCGCCCTGACCTCGCGGAGCTCGTCCGTGTTCAGCAGCGGCAAGCGCGGCCCGTCGTCCCATTCGTTCTCGCCGCCCAACAGGCCGGCCACGATGAACAGCGTGGCGGTGAACCCGTATCGCTCCAGGATAGGGAGCGCCGAAGTCAGAAAGTCCTGGTATCCGTCGTCGAATGTGAGGCCGACCAGCCGGGAGGCTGCGCCGCGTTCCCTGGCCTGGCAGAGTTCGCGGATCGACACACCCCGCAGGCCGTTCCGGTGGAGCCAGTCAAGCTGCTGGGCGAAGCGCTCCGGGGAGACGCAGACGTGGTTCAGGTCCTCGTCCATCCGGGCGATCGAGTGATACATCAGGACTGGGGGTGGGGGGTGCAGGGCGTCACCGCGATCGCGTCGCCACCGCTCGCGAGCCGAGCCGATCAGCTCCTCGATCTCGCTGATCCCCAGCAGGCGGCCGGCCGCGAGGTACAGCACGCCCATGACCAGAGCTCCAAGAGAGAGCGCCAGAAGGGCAGCAGTTCGCGCCGCCAGAAATTGGATGAGCGCGAAGCAACAGGCCGCAGCGGCGCCGGCGGCCAGCAGGGCGCGAAGCACCACGGCCCTCATAGCTCCAACGTCGAGGAGGCCGATGTACTTGTCGGTCCCGCGCAGCAGCAGGAGCGCCAGGACGGAGATCCCGGCGGCGTTCCCCGCGGCCAGGCCCTGGACGCCGAGGAAGGGAAGGGCGGCCAGGCTCACGACCAACGTGACCACGAGCCCGGCCAGGGCGGCGCGGCCTGGGTACCAGGCCGTCGGTCGGAGATGCCGGATGGAGAACAACGGCAGGACGGCGATGTTCACCAGGGTCTGGCCCAACAGGCCAAGGGCATAGATTCTCAGGATGGACGCCGTCGCCGCCGTGTCGGCGGGGCCGAAGGCTCCTCGCTCGAAGAGGACGCCGACCATCTCGGACGCGGCGATGATCAAGAAGGCCATGGCGGGCAGAATGAGCACGGCCATCACGCGGGCGTACCGGTGGATCATGCGCCGCAGATCCTCAAGCCGGCCTGCGACCGCGGTGCGGGCCACACTCGGGAAGGCGACGACGGCCACCATGCTCGCGAGCAGCATCGGCACCTGGCCGACCTTGGCCGCGTAGTTCAGATGGGAGATCGCCCCAGGGTCGAGGGATGATCCCAGGAACCGCTCGATGTAGACCTGCGCTTGACGCCCGAGAGTGAAGAGGCTCAGCGGCACGAACGCCACCAGGCTGGCGAGCAGCTCCCGATCCGGCCGCAGCCGCAACGCCGGAGGCCCGATGTGCCTGAGGTAGCTCGGGAGCTGGACCAGCAGCATCAGGGCGCTGCCGACGGCGACGCCGAAGGCGGCGCTGTAGACCCCAAGGCGCCCTTGCAGGCAGAGGATGGCGCCGATGATGCCGATGTTGTAGGCCGTGTACACAGTGGCGGTGATGCCGAAGACGTGCCGGGCCCGCAGGGCGGCCATCGTGTAGCCGCACAGGCCGAGAAACACCACCGTGAGCGCCGTCGTCCGCACGCTCCGGGTCGCCAGCTCCGGCATGGCGAGACCGGGCGCCAGCGCCTCCACCAGCCACGGCGCCGTGAGCGCAATTGTCACCGTGCACAGGAGCAGGATCGTCGTGATGGGCACCAAGGAGCGACCGACGAACTCCCGGAGGCTGCCCTTCTCCTCGAGCTCGCGCGCGAACAGCGGCATGAGCAGCAGCAGCATCGATCCTTCCATGACCAGGGGGCCGGCGGTCTCTGGAATCGTCCACGCGATCAGGAAGGCGTCGGTCTCGCCCGAGGCGCCGAAGTAACGGGCGATGATCAGGTCTCTGATGAAGCCGAGCAACGTCCCGACCGAGGTGATGCCTGCCACCAGGACGGTCGTCCGCAGCAGTCCCTGGCGTTGCTGCATGCTCATCGCGGTGATGTCGCTGCCTTACTGCCGCTCACGGCGGCGCCAGAGGCCCACCAGATCACGCAGCCGAGCAGGACCGCGGTGAGCACGGTCGTGGCGCCACCCACGAGGTCGCCATAGAGCCCCCCCACGAGCAACCTGACCAGCACGCCCACCGAGGCGAGGCCGAAGATGCGCACAACTGGTGGTCGCTTGATGATGGCCGCGCGTCTGATGGTGGCAACCGTGAGCGAGATGAAGTAGATGGCGAACGCCATCGCGCCGACGATGCCCAGCTCGCTTAGCACCAGCAGGTAGAAGTTGTGCGGTGAGAGCAGCTCCACGCGTCGGAATCCCTGGGTCGCATCCAGCACGTCACTTCCTGACGACAGGCTCATCGGCGCGTACGTGTCGCGGAACAACGGGAAGTGCCGCAGGCCAACGCCCGTCACCGGATAGTCACGCCAGATGTCACCGGCGACCTGCCAGAGGTTGTAGCGGTCCCGCACCGACTGGTCGGGGCTGGACACCGCCGAGGCGATGCTGGCGAACCGTTGCGCCACCGAGGTCGACGTCTCCTTGGAGAGTGTCAGCAGCAGGGTCATGACCATGACGCTGGTGAGCAGCAACACCAGGCCCGCCCGGAAGTTGGCGACCAGGATCATAGCCAGGATGGCGATCACGGCCGCGATCCAGGCGCCTCTGCTCAGCGAGACGGCCAGCGGCACGACCAGCGCTGCCACCGCCGCGGCGGCCAGCGCCCGAACGGGCCCACGCCCGGCGATCACGATGGCCACGGCGACCAGCAGCGCATGGGTGACGACGGAGGCGAGCGACAGGATCTCGTAGGCCCCGAACGTGCCGACGGCGCGGATGGCGGCATCCCCGAAGCCGGCTCCTGAGCCCGTGGCGAACTGGTACACGCCCAGAATGCCCTCGGCGATCCCGATGGCCAGGAACGTACCCAGGATCAGGCTCAGGTCGCTGCGACGCTCGAGCGTGAGGTACGTGGCCAGTGGGATGGCGATGAAGATCTCGACGAAGCGCGCCATGCCCACCAGGCTGGTCAGCCCGTCGGCCGCCGCCACCGTCGCCGCCCCGCACGCCACGAACACGGCCGCCATCGGAAGCAGCACCCATGAGCGCAGGCGCACCGTGTCGCCGATGATCAGGACCCGGGCGAGGACGAGGGCCACCAGGCCCACGGCGGCGACGTCGGCCAGGCTGAGACGGGCGGCACCCTCCTCGCCCCCGCCTCTCCAGGGAACGAGGACCAGGACCATGACCACGGCGACCAGATAGACGGGACGGCGCCACAGCGTCCGCCCGGTGGTCAGCGCCAGGGCGGTCGGAACGAGCAGCGCGGCAAGGATCAGCTGGGCCGGGTTGTCCCATGGTGAAGTCCTGCGGGGCCGCGGGCGCTGGGGGACGAGCGTCGCGGTCCAGCCGTCGGTGCCGACCGGTCGGAGCCCCAACGGGACGTTCATCCGGTCCCCCTGGCGGGTCCCAGGTCCGTTCAAGTCGGCTTCTGCCTGCCGTCCGACAGGCCGATCGTGCTTCGCAGCACGGCCCCGACCGTCCGGATCAAGACGACGATGTCGAGCCAGAGCGACCAGCTCTCGATGTAGAGGTTGTCGAAGCGGGTGCGCTCATGCATGCAAGTCTCGTCCCCTCGCAGCCCGTGGATCTGCGACCAGCCGGTCAGGCCCGCCGGCACGCGGTGGCGATCCCAGTAACCTGGGATGTCCGCACAGAACAGATCGACGAAGTGTGGGCGTTCTGGGCGAGGACCGACCAGGGACATGTCCCCTCGCAGCACATTCCAGAGCTGAGGCAGCTCGTCAAGGCTTGTCCGCCGCAGCCAGCGGCCGACCGTGGTCTGGTCCGCGCTTGTCGCCGCCCAGGAGGTGGCGCCGTTGTGATGGCCGTGCATGCTGCGGAACTTGAGCAACTCGAACTCGCGGCCATCCTGGCCGATGCGACGTTGGCGGAACAGGACCGGTCCGGGGCTGTTGGCCCGAACGGCAGCCGCGATCAGCCCGATGACCGGCGCGCTCACGAGCAGGCCGAGACCGGCACAGGCCACGTCGAAGAGGCGTTTGACCCGCCAGGCACTGCGGCGCAGCGCCGACTGGCGCACCTGGGACAGCGGAATGCCCCGGATCTGGTCGCTGACCACGCCGGACGGAGCGATGCCCACGTCGAAGAAGCGCGGCACGATATGGACCTCGACGCCGTTGACGATCGCGGTTCGCAGGATGCTCACCCAGTCGGCTTCCCGGATGCGTCCATACGCCACGACCACGTGGTGGACGTCGAAGTCGCGGAGCACCGTCTCCAGGTCCTCTACCGGGCCAACGTATGGAAGCGGTAGCAGGCTCGCTTCGGGGAGGTTGTCCATGAACCCGATCGGCTTCAGCCCGTGCTCCGGATGCTCCGCCATGAGTCTGGCCAGCGTGACGCCCAGGCCTCCCGCGCCGACGATCACCGTGGTCTCAGTCAACCATCCACGCCTGCGGAGGTGGCGGATGGCGGCGTAGGCAAGCATCCGAGCCAGCCCCAGGCTCCCGATCGTGACGAGGATCTGGACGTAGACCGCCCGCTCGAGGCCTGTCAGAGCGAGTGGCACGAGCAGGAGGGCTGGAACGGCCAGCCGCTGGAACAGGGCGGGCAGCTCGTTCAGCAGCTGGAGCGAGATCCTCGGGCGATAGGCGCCGGAGATGGCGAGCGAGACCAGCGCTCCACCGGCGTAGACCCATGCGGGGAGCGTCCAGGAACCTACGACCGCCATCGAGAGGATGATCGCGCCGACGTCGGCCAGGACCAGCACGGCCTTGGCCCCCTGGCGCCCCGGCGAGCCCCGCGCCCGGCGCGGGTGGAGCCCAGCGGCACGATAGGTTGTCTCCCGCTCCGCTGCCTGGAGGAGCGCCTGTTGCTGTCTTGCAGAGCGAGGAGCTAACCCGACCACGTCGGCGAGCACCGTCCTGGTGCGCTCGCCCATGCGGCGGTTCTGGTCGGTCAGTGATCTGGCCGATCTCACCGATGTCCTCCTGAAGGAGCGCGGAGGTCGGACCGGACGCCTTGCTCCGCTCAAGGGGGTAAGGGGGATGTTGGGGATGCGGGGTGCCGACCGTTAGAACGATCGGGCCCGCATGTGCATTACACGCGCGCTGAGTCACCGCACGGCCGGCGCCAGGGATGGCGCCCTAGTCGCCCTGGCGAGGACGTGACTGACGAGGCGGTGGACGCTGTAGCCTGCGCCGTGGAGAAACCGCATGGCCGGCCCGAAGCTACTCCCCGTAGCCCAGGCCGTACTGCTCACAGTGGGCTTCAGGTTGTCTTCTATAGAGCGGCCAAGGACCATGTGGCGCCGACACCAAGGGCCCGCGGGTGATGGAGGCATGCAGATCGACACGCCTGTATTCGACACCACCGTTCCGGCCCTCGTCCTCAAGACGGACAGCTACGCGCTTCATCATGGTGGTCTCGGGGTGGTTCGCAGCCTTGGGCGTCTGGGCATCCCGGTCTACGGCGTCTACCGGGAGCGCTTGGTGCCGGCGGCCGTCTCCAGCTACCTCAGCGGCCGGTTCATCTGGCGGGGCGAGGTCGAGGACGAGGGCCGGTTCCTGGACGGCATGGCCATGATCGGCGAACGCCTTGGACGTCCAGCGATCCTGGTTCCAACCGACGACCTGGGCGCGATCATGGTCAGTCAGCATGCGGCGACGCTAAGTCAGTGGTTCCGCTTCCCGCACCCGCCGCCCGGCCTGGCCCATCTCGTCGCCAGCAAGAAGGGCCTGTATGAGCTCTGCGGAAAGCTCGGCATCCCTTGTCCGCAGGTGTCGTACCCGAGCTCCCGGCACGACCTGGAGGAGTTCGCGGCCAGGGCAGGGCTCCCGGTCGTGGCCAAGGCCATCGAGCCGTGGCTGCTGCCGGCGGGCGCAGGGCTGAAGAGCACCTCGATCATCCACAGCCCCGAGGACCTGCTGGATCTCTACCGGAGGCTGGAAGGCCATTCGGCCGGGAACCTCATGCTGCAGGAGTACATCCCACGCGACCGCGCCCAGGACTGGTTCTTCCACGGCTACTGTGACGCACAGTCAAGTTGCCTGGTCAGCTTCACGGGGGTGAAGTTGCGTTCCTACCCGCCCTATGCCGGAGCCACCAGCCTTGGTCGCTGCCAGGACAATGAGACCCTGCGCGGCCACGCCGAGCAGCTGCTGGAGACAATCGGTTACCGCGGGATCATGGATCTCGACTATCGCCTGGACCTCCGGGACGGCGAGCACAAGCTGCTGGACTTCAACCCGAGGGTCGGCGCGCAGTTCCGGGTCTTCGAAGATGCCGCCGGTGTCGACGTGGTCCGCGCCCTGCATCTGGACCTCACCGGGCGGGAGGTGCGCCGCCGACCGCAGCGCGAGGGCCGGGTGTTCGTGGTGGAGCAGAGCGATCTGCTGGCCAGTCTCGGATACCACCGCGCCGGAGACCTGAGCCTGCGCTCGTGGCTGTCCTCGCTGCCGGGAAGCCGCAGGGAGCTCGCCTGGTTCGCCCGCGACGACCTGGGTCCGTTCCTCCTGATGTGCGTCCGGTTCCTGCTCAAGGGCGTCCAGCACGCATTTCGACTTCCGCAAGGCCGTTGGCGCAACGCTACGACACCAAGGTACGGACCGGTGAGGCGCCGGCGACGACGACCGTGACGGCGCGCCGCGGACCCGGCTCCACCCCCCATGGGAGCGGCACAGGTCACCGCAGGCTCGCCTGTGCGGTTCGGGCCCTGGTGGCCGAACCGAGCGAGTACGCGAGCTCGAGGGCCTTTCGCTGCGCCGCGGGCTGATGACGCTCGGCGAGGAGCAATGAGTACGCGCGTAGAGCCTCCCGACGCCGTTCATCGAGGAGCGAGCGGAGTGCGGTCACCAACGCCTCCGGGCTGTCGCACAGCAGCGGCAGCCCAAGCGATTCCAGGGCGGGGATACGCCGGGCCACGATGGGCAGGCCGAGGGCGGCGGCCTCCAGCAGACTTACCGGGAGCCCTTCCCACGCCGCCGTGTGCACGTAGACGTCGGCGGTAGCTAGCCAGCCGAGCGCCTCCGACCGCGACACCCAGCCGGTCACCTCCGCCCCCGCCTCGCGAAGGGCCCGCTCGTCCGCGGCCTCCCCGCCGCCAATCCAGATCCACGTGAGCGGCAAGGCCGAGGTCCGGCTGAGCTCGACGGCACGCCGGAAGAAGTCGGGACCCTTTTGCGGTGAGATCCGCCCCAGCATGGCAAGTCGCAGCTTGCCCTCCGCCGACCTGTCCTGGATCGACGCTGGAGGAGCCGGTCGCATGCTCCGGACGACGTTTGGGAGGTTGACGACGACCTGCTTGCCTGGGAGGCGCTTCGCGAGCTCAGCCTCACGTGGGCCGACCGCCGCCACGCACCCGCCTCGAAGGCTGAGGAGGGCTTCGATCAGCCAGTACACGCCTCGTAGGGCCGCTGGTATGTCACGACGCTCGAACGGGTAGGCGTGCGGTGTGTAGATGAGCGTCGCTGCCGGCGCCCGGACGAATCCCCTGACGTAGAGGCCTGCGTAGGTGGAGTGGGCGTGGATGACGTCGGGTCGGAGTTTCCTGACCCACTGGCGCACGGTCCGGATCTGGGCCAGACGGCCCTCCGGGAGCAGCAGCAGCCGCGTTGCCAGGCGCTCGAGCCCGTCTCCTGTCTGTGCGCCGGGACGCCGGTATCCAAGGACCGTGTGCGCATGGCCGGGGGTGCTACGGATGTAGTCCTCGAGTGCCGTCGCGATCCCGGAGCCGAGGGCTTCGACAACGTGGAGGATCCTCAAGCTGGGGACGGGCTCGTTGGGTCGGGAGCGGTCGACCGCCAGGAACCGCAGGTCGGCGGCGTCCACGCGGCGAGCGGTCCGCACGGCGGCACGGTTGACATCTGGACGTCTCAAATGTCCACCTCTGCCTGGTGAGTGGACGGTCATTGCTACGCAATGAACGAACGACGTCCCCCCGTCGTTACGTTGTCCTGGTAGGACCCACAGGACGCCAGGCGCCGTCCCGCGACCACCTGCTCAGCGGAAGGTGCGAAGTTGGTCGGTCCTGACGCCGGGCAGCCGCCACCGGTCATGGTCGCGCCTCCGCGGCGCGGAGGCTCTCACCTCATGAACGACCTGTCTGGGAGCTACAGCCTAGAGCCGGGCGGCGATCGCCCGGGCGGCTGCCTCCAGCCGGGGTGGGGGCTCGGCGGCGGCGGGGGCGCCGGCGGCGGTGAACAGCCCGACCTGGAACCGGGCGGCGCCGTCGAACACGTCCAGCAGGCCGGTGTCGCGGGTCCAGCGGGCGGCCTGCCCGATCCCTTGCACCGCCCGGTCGGCCGGCAGCCGGCTCAGGTCGTACTGGTCGCGGGAGGCCGCCACCCCCCGGGAGACCTGGACCAGCAGGTAGCGGTCGTTGCTGGTCCAGAAGGTGCAGGAGCGGACCAGGAAGCCGTCGCGGGACTCGGCGCGAGCCACCGCCGCCCCCAGGGCGGCCGCGGCCTCGGCGTCGGAGATGACCCGCTGGCAGGCCGGGGCGGGCGGCGCCGGCGGCCCGGAGGCGTCGGTGTCCCCGCCGGCGGCCGGGTCGCCGGCCCCCTCGGCGCCCACGGTGGTGGTCGGGCCGGGCGCGGTGGTGGCCGCGGCCCCGTCCGGCCTCGCGGCCGGGTCGGCGGTGGTGGCGGACGCGCCCGCCGCCTGGTCGGCCGGGTCGTCCTCGCCGACCAGGAACCAGGCCAGCCCCAGGACGGCCACCAGCAGCAGCCCGGCCACCACCAGCAGCGCGGACGTTCGGCGGCGTCGAGATCGGGGGGCCATGCGGGTGCTCCTGCCTCGGGCCGGCCGGGGGGTGGCGCGGCGCGGGCCGACGCTACCACGGCCCCCGGCGGGGCCGCCTACACAGTTCGCTTGCGCAGGTGGGGGCGGGACTCGAGCTGCCGGGCGAGCCGGCGCAGGCTGCGCCGGAGCAGCAGCCGGAAGGCGGGCCCGACGACCGCGAAGCCCAGCCGCCCGACCACGCCCAGGGGCAGCTCGACGTCCTCGACCCAGGTGAACCAGGCGCCGCCGGGGGCCGGGGAGACCAGGAAGGTGCCGGTGCCCCGGACGACCCGGCCCAGGTGGCGGACGTCGATGCGGGACGGCGGCTCGAACCGGGTCACCTCCATGGGGTCGCGGAAGCCGATCCCGGCCAGCCTGGTCACGGCGACCAGCCGCTCCCCCACCCGGTGGGGGCCGCCGTCCGCGGTCACGGTGGTCAGGGCCACCCAGTCCGACTGGCCCTCCCAGTCGGCCACGGCGGCGAACACCGCCTCGGGCGGGGCCGCGATCGCCACCCGCTCCTCCAGGCGGACGCGCACGCGCCTCCTCCTTCCAGGCTGTCGACTACCATCCGGGCATGCTGCGAACCTACGGCCGGCGGAGCTTCGACTTCGGTCGCCGGGTCGCGGTCATGGCCATTGTCAACAACACCCCCGACTCGTTCTACGACCGCGGGGCCAACTTCGGTTTCGACGCCGCCCTGGCCGCCGGGGAGCGGGCCCTGGCCGAGGGGGCGGACTGGCTGGACGTCGGCGGGGTCAGGGCCGGCCCGGGGCCGCCGGTCGACGAGGCCGAGGAGCTGGAGCGGGTGGTGCCGCTGGTCGAGGCCTTGCGGGGGCGGACCGAGGCGGTCATCTCGGTCGACACCTTCCGGCCCGGCGTGGCCCGCCGCGCCCTGGCCGCCGGGGCCGACGTGGTCAACGACCCCTCGGGCCTGCGCGACCCGCTGTTGGCCGAGATGGCCGCCGAGGCCGGCGCCGGCCTGGTGGTCATGCACACCGGCGGGCCGCCCCGCACCCGCCCCCACCGGCCCGCCTACGCCGACGTGGTCGCCGAGGTCCGGGCCTTCCTGGCCGCCCGGACAGCCCTGGCCCGCCAGCGCGGGGTCGCGGCCGAGCGCCTGATCGTCGACCCCGGCCACGACTTCCACAAGAACACCTTCCACTCCCTGGAGCTGACCCGGCGCCTGGGCGAGCTGGCCGACCTCGGCTACCCCCTGCTGGTCGCCCTGTCCAACAAGGACTTCGTCGGCGAGACCCTCGACCTCCCCCTCGACCAGCGCCTCGAGGGCAGCCTGGCCGCGGCCGCGCTCAGCGTGGCCGCCGGGGCCGACATCGTCCGCGTCCACGAGGTCCGGGCCACCGTCCGGGTGGTCCGCATGACCGAGGCCATCCTCGGCCGCCGCCCCCCGGCCGTGACGCGCCGGGGCCTGGCCTAGGGTTAGGCCCCTCGGCGCGCCTTGGCGAGCAGGCTGGCCGCGCCCAGGCCGACCAGGGCCAGGCCGACGGCCAGCAGCGGCATCGCCCCTCCGGCCCCGGTGAACGGCAGCTCGCCACCGGCGCCGCCGCCGGGAGCCGTGCTCGAGGACCCGCCCACGGCGGCCGTGGTCGTGGTCTCCCCGCTGCTGCTGGTCGCGCCCGAGGTCGAGGTGGCGCCCGAGGTGGACGTCCCGCCCGGCTTGGTGGTGGTGGTCTCGCCGGGCTTCGTGGTGGTGGTGGTGGTCTCGCCCGGCTTGGTCGTGGTGGTGGTGCCGGGGACCTCGCAGCCGGTGACCCAGAAGACCTTGTGCTTGACGTCGGCGCCCTGGGAGCCCTCGGCGTGGATGGTCAGCTTGACGTGGACGCCCTGGTTGGCGTGGGGCTCGATCCCGGTGAGGTCCAGGGTGTAGGTCGCCGAGGCGTCCAGCCCGGCCTCGCTGCCGCCGCCGCTGTTGTCGTCCTCGCCGATGAACACCGTGTCGGTCAGCAGCACCTGGTCGTCGCCGGCGCGCAGGGTCGGCGGGTGGGCCTCGAAGGTGACGGTGGCCTCCAGGTCGCCCTCGTCGTAGCCGTAGAAGTCGACCTGGAACACGCAGCCGACATGCGGCTCGTTGTTGGGGTGGTCGTCGAAGGGGGTGTCGTCGATCTTGATGGTGCCGTTGTTCCCCGGCGGGTTCGGGCCCGCCCAGGCCACCCCGGTGAGCAACGTGAGCATGGTCGCCACACAGATCACCATTGCCGGACCGAGCAGCCTGCCTCGTTTGGACCCAATCATCGATCGACACCTCCCGTAGTCTCAGGCATGGAGAACCGTCGCCGAGCCTGCTCCGTTACATCCCGGGGCAGATGCCGACGCTCCCTAACAACGGCGACATTCGCCCCGATACCGTGACGTTGGCGTAACGGCGACGGCCGGCGGAGCGTTGCTTCAGTCGACCCGGGACGAGTGGCCAGGCCATAGGGAGGGAGGCCTGACGGCGCCGCCATGCTGGGGATGGTGTGGTAGGCGCCGAGCCCCGCTTGGGGTGACGCGACCCGCGCCCCGGGCTTGTGATCGGGGACCTCCGCCGCAGGATCGGCGGAGGTCCGCGGTCTTCCGCATCTCTGCGCATCCGCCGCATTTGACACGCTGTCCCGACGCGTGCAGGTTTGTTGGCCTTCAAGTGCGAATCGCGAGGGATGGTTTGGGCGTCCGGTCCTGGCAGGGCGATGATCGGTCCTGAGTTCGAGGATGTGCTCCGCGCCGCCGCCGGCGGCGACGAGGAGGCGTTCGGGAAGCTCTGGCGTGACCTGCAGCCCCGCCTGCTGCGCTACTTCAGGGTCGTGTCGCCGGCCGTCGCCGAGGACCTGGCCTCGGAGACCTGGCTGGGAGTGTTCCGCGGCATCGCCCGTTTCAGCGGCAGCGAGCCGGCGTTCCGGGCCTGGGTGTTCACCATCGCCCGGCACGAGCTGCTCGACTGGCGCCGCCGGGCCGCCCGCCGGGGCATCGAGGACCTGCCGGCGACCGGGCTGGTCGAGCAGGCCGCGCCGGACGACCCGGCGACCAGCGCTCTGGAGCACCTCTCCACGCGGGCGGCGCTGGCCGAGGTGGCGACGCTCCCGCCCGACCAGGCCGAGGCGGTCGTGCTGCGGGTGGTGGCCGGGCTGGGGGTCGACCGGGTGGCGACCATCATGGACAAGCGCCCCGGGACGGTCCGCGTGCTCACCCACCGCGGCCTGCGCCGACTGGCCGAGCGGTTGGGCTCGGACCAGATCCGAGGGGTGGTGTAACGCGATGGACGCCGACGACGCTTCCCCTGCTGACATGCGCCGACCACCCGCCAACCCGGACGCCGACCCGCTGGCCCTCGACGACGAGACCGTCGAGCGGCTGCTGACCGGCGAGCTCTCCCCCGCCCAGGCGCCGCCTGGATACGCCGAAGTGGCCGCCCTGCTGGCGGCGACGGCGGCGCCGCCCACCCCCGACGAGCTCGCCGGTCAGGCAGCGGCCCTGGCCGAGCTGCGGGCCGCGACCCGGCCCCGGCGAGCAGCCGGCTTCCGGCGGGGGGCGCGGCCGCCCCGGCGCCGCCGGGTGGCCCTGCTGGCCGCGGCCCTGGTGGGCGCCCTAGCCATGAGCGGCGTGGCCGCAGCCGCCACCGGCCACGTCCCGGCGCCGCTGCGCGATGCCGCCCGGAGCATCATGGCCACCGTGGACGGCGCCGAGCCGGCCCCGCCCGCGCCGCCCGGCTCCCGGACTTCTCCCGGACCGACCCCCGCCTCCGCCGACCAGGCTCCCGGCTCCACGGGCCCGGGGTCGACCGCCGCGGCCGGTTCCGGGCCGGGCTCCGCCACCGCCGGGACGGCCGCCGGTCTGGACAACCAGGGCCTGTGCAAGGCCTACCTGGCCGGCCAGGGTGGCGGGCGGGGCAGCAAGCTGGATGCAACCGCGTTCCAGAGGCTGGCCGAGCTGGCCGGTGGCCGCGACAAGATCACCTCCTACTGCGAACAGCTCGTGTCCGGCCGCGCCGAGCCAAAGGAAGACGGGAAGGCGAAGGAGCAGGCGCCGCCCAGCAACCCGGACCAAGGGCAGGGGCAGGGTGGACCGCCGGTCAGCACCGGCGCCGGCGGCCAGGGGCAGAGCGCGCCAGGCGCGACGCAGCCCGGCCGCTGACCGGAACGGCTGGGGCGGCCCTTCTCCGGTCGCCCCAGCCGATGCAGGAGGCCAGATGCGCAGACGCCGCTGCAGAACCCTGATGGCGCTGACCCCGGTCCTGGTCGCGGTGCTGATGGCCCTGTGATCACCCATGGCCGCGGCAATGATCTAGCGGCGGCTGAAGTCAACCGACCTCGTCATCCGTGCGCGCATCTGGCTGGTCAACTGCCGCAACGCCCGGCTCGTGGCCCACGATCCGCCACGTAGAGAGGCCGACCCCGTGACCCGGAACACCAGCAGCCGTAAGTTCCGTCGGGTGCCGGTGGAGAAACGGAGCTTGTACGGCTCGTCGCCGCGGAGCAGGTCGAACTCACGGAAGCCCTCTTCGGCGGCGGAGGAGATGGCGCTCCCGAGCGCGACCAGCCCGGGACTGCGACCGGCCGTGGGCAGGATGCCGCTCGAGTAGAAGAAGACGCGGTCGCCGAGCGCGAAGTCGTACTGCAGCCCTGCGTTCACGCCGTCGGCGACCAGCCGGTAGATCCGAGCCATCCCGGCTTCGGCCATGCGCTGGGCGGCCAGGAGGTGGAACCGACGCCGCGCCGGCGTGGCGAACACCGTCGAGATCGCCGCGAACCGCTGGTTGTGGAGGTTCATCATCTCCTCGAGCAGCTCGACGACCTGCTCGGGGGAGCGCGCGACCGAGAACCCCCCTCCGCCGCGCTGGATCGCGCGCAGCTTGCGCGCCACCTCCTTCATGGCGTTGCTCCGCAACGACCTGGTCGTCTCCCGCAGTGCCACGTACGGCACCGGGGTTTCGATCGGGGGGAGGGGCAGGAACCTGGGCGGCCGCAGGAGCAGGCGCAGCTGTTGGGTCAGCGGGCAGGACCGGTCGAGGCCGTCCAGGTCCAGCAGCTGCCAGTCCCTACGGGCGGCCAGGTGGCGGACGACAGCCCTGGCGACCGTTGGTCGGTGTCGGGGCTCGGCGACCACGTCGAGATGGTCCGCTCCCAGCCAACGGGGGGTCAGTCCAAGCACCGACAGTCCATGGGGACCGTCATACGGCTCCACGGGAAGGAGCCCGACCGGACGGCCCCCCACATCGACCACCAGAACCCGGGTACCGCCCGACAGCTCCGGGACGTCGGCCAGAGCCGAGAACAGCTCCCAGACCAGAAACGGTGAGCTGACGCCGCCAGTGGCCTGCAGCTGACGCCAGGCGATGCCGACACGGGGGTCCGCCAGGGCCAGTGATTGGACCCGCAGCGCAGGCGCATCCCCCACGTCGGACGTCATCGAGGGACGCCGGTCCTCTACCCTGCGGCCTGTGGGCGGCGGGATGTCCCCATGACCGTCTCCATCGCCGCGCCGATCCTGACCCCCTGTTCCAGAAGCCGCTTGACCTGCAGGATTTGAGCAACCTCCCGCTCACCGTAGAGCCGATAGCCGTTGGCCGAGCGCACCGGGCGGAGGAACCCATAGCGGCGTTCCCAGGTCCGGAGGGTGGCCGCCGGGATGCCGGTACGTCTGCTCACCGCCTTCAGGGTCAGGCCGGTCGGGATTACCATCGGCGGTTCGGCGCCCGGATCCGCGCTGACCACCTCTGACTGTCCTTCGGGGAGGTCACCTTGACGGCGCTCCATCGCGTCCTCGAGCAGCCGATCGAGCTTGCCGACAACGGCGGCCAACTCTCGTAGCCACTCAGGCGATCCCTGCGTCGAGCGGGCCTCGGACCGCTGGTCCATTGCGCCGGCGACGGTGGTGGCCGCCTCACGCGGGCCACGCGCGATGCTGGGGACGGTCTCTGGCGGTGGCTCCTCACCACGTGGACGCGCCCGACCAATGCGAGCCATCGCCCTGCCTGGGCATGTCGGGCGTCCGCGCGCGTCGCCCAGGTGCCGACCGATGAGTCGGCCCAACTCCTCGGTCATCTCGAGCAGCTCGTAGTCCGGCTCCCTAACCTGACGACTGAAGAACTCGACGATCCCAACCATCTCGTCGCCTGCCCACACCGGGAACCCGAACCATCCGTGGACCCGGTCGCCGACCTCGTCCAGCCGCCGCTGAGGATCGGAGACACGCTCGGCCAACACGTCGGTCACCCACATGGCCCTCCGATGTCGCCAGAGCCGCCCGACCAGCCCGACGCCCGGTGGATACGTTGTTCGCCGGCTCGACTCCTCGAGCGCCGCCAGCTCCGTCCACGGGGAGCGCCAGACCACCGCGCAGCTCAAGCTCTGCGTCTGCGGCGTCATCACCCACAAGGCGCCGAGCTCCCACCGCAGGGATTCACCCAGCGCCCGCATGGCCCGTGTCGCCACCTCGAGCAGCGGTCCGCCGGCCTCCACAACCCGGGTAAGTCGCACCCTCGCCGCCAGGCGCCGTTCAGTGGGTGTGGGATCCCTGATGTCACGGATGGCGCACACCGCGACGGCGTCCCGTCCCCCATACCCGTCGACGCGGAGGGCCGAGAGATGGCCATACCGCAGCTCCCCGGCCCTGGTCCAGAGCGCGGCGGGCGCACCTGCGAACGCGCCGAGAGGTTCCAGCTGGTCCGGGGTCGTTGGCCGGTCACCCAACCCGACCTGTGAGAACAGGTCGTGTACGTGCTGTCCCCTCAACTCATCGTGGGAATGCCCGGTGACGGCGAAGAACGCCTCGTTGGCGCCGAGCACCACCTTGTCCGTCAGGGAGATGATGACGATTGCATCGGAGCTCCGCTCCAGAATATGCGTGGTGGGTTGCTCCATCCCCCGCTCTGCGAGAGGGAAGACGCCTTTCACGGGGCCGTGCAAGGGCGGGCACCCCCAAAACTCGGGAACGGCTGATCGCTCAGGAACATGAAAAGTTCCAGCCAAAAGCCATGCACAACTACGCGGTAATCACCAGGCCCCTTGGTGTCCGCCCGAGCTCAGCTCATGGCCCTCGACGTCAGTAGCCGGTTCACCGCGGCGCGTCTGGCCGCTCATGCGACCCTAGCCCTGCTCCTCCTTCCACCTGCTCCTACAGGCAGGCCGGCCGGTGGTACGACATGTTGCGTGCGTCGTGAGCACACATCTGAAGAACGTTTGAGCGGGCCGGCCCGTTACAGTCGCCACGGCCCTCGGCTGGGCGGGACAGGACCGCGCGACGCCGTGTTGACCGGGTTCTGAAGCATCTTGAAGCAAAACTGAGCAGAGCTTCCCGGCTACGTCGTTTGCAGATTTGCGGAACCGCGCGTCGGTCCATAGTCTCTTGCAGTCTTACCGGTCCTGTTCGGAGGGAGATCCGACCTTGCATCGCCTTGGTGAGGGCTGCAGCGAGGCACATCGCTTCACAGCAATCCGAGGTCAGCTCGTAGGCCCATGTCACGGTGATCGCGCATCGGCAAACACGGCTGTGGGAGACTTCAACTGAATCGCTACGGCTCCATGTCCATTACCAGAGTGCTGCGATGGTCACCTGACCATCTCGGTGACGAGGGTCCTCTGGCGGGAGGTCTGCTCGGCCCCGCCAGGCCCTCGGACGACAGAGGATCGAGCGGCCCGTCCTCGCCCAAGCGCAACGGCGCGGCCCGATGGCCCCACGTGCGTGGGGCGATCAGGCTTCGCCCGCGGAGGCGGTCCGGCTCGCCGGCGCGGCGCTGGGCGGGGGGAGCTCTCGTTCTTGCCGACGCGAGCGCGATGCTGCTGGCCATGGCGGCGGCAGGGTCCTGGTCGGCAGCCGCGTGGTCGTACGGTGGCGCCGTCCTGATCTCGCTCGGCGTCTCCGGAGCCTATCGGCCTCGGATCTGCCTTCAGGCGCTACCGGAGCTGCCGCGGCTCGTCGGCCGGCTTGCCGTGCCGACCCTCCTGCTCATGCCGTTCGGGCTGATCGGGCTGGACAAGGCTATCTTCCTGCAGGTTCCTTTCGTGGTGATCGCGCTCTGCACAGCTCGGATCCTGGCGTACGCGGGCTTGCGGCTCGGGCGCCGTACGGGACACCTCAAGGAACCCACCCTGATCGTTGGGGCTGGAACGGTGGCCGTCGAGCTCGCCCGGCTCATGAGGCAACACCCCGAATACGGGCTGGAGCCGCTGGGGTTCGTCGACGGTCCGGCGGAGAACGGCCGGCTGCCGCTGCCTCATCTGGGCTCCATCCAACAACTCGAGCTGATCCTTCGCAGGTTCGACGTGCACCGCGTCGTGGTGGCATTCGGGCGGGTACGTGAGGCCGACTGGGTGAGTGTCATGCGCACCGCCGTCGTCAACGGCGTCGAGGTCCATGTCGTGCCCCGCTTCTTCGACATCGGCATGGCCTCGACCGGGACCGGCACTGACCAGATCTGGGGGATTCCTCTGTGCCGGGTGCGCCGCTCGGTCCTCCACTCCGCCGCCTGGCGGACCAAGCGGATCCTCGACCTGGCCTGCGCCAGTCTGCTGCTTGTCGTGAGCGCTCCGCTCCTGGCGCTGATCGCGCTCGCCGTCCGCTGCAGCAGCCCCGGACCCGTTCTCTACCGTCAGCGCCGCATCGGCCAGCACGGCCGCGAGTTCGACTTGATCAAGTTCCGCAGCATGTCCATCTACCACGACGGTGCCACCAGCTGGGAGGCCACCAAGGAGCATCAGACTGCGGTTGGGCGCTGGCTGCGGCGCACCAGTCTGGATGAGCTGCCGCAGCTCTGGAACGTCGCGCGCGGCGACATGTCGCTGGTTGGCCCGCGCCCCGAGCGTCCCCAGTTCGTGGCCTGCTTCACCAGCGACATACCAGGGTACGGCGACCGGCACCGGTTCCCGGTCGGACTCACCGGGTGGGCGCAGATCCATGGGCTACGAGGCAACGAGACCTCCCTCACGGAGCGAGTCCGGTTCGACAACCTTTACATCGAGGGCTGGTCGCCATGGCTGGACATCGTCACCCTGCTCCGCACCGTCGGCGCCGTGGTCAGGATGGCGCTCAAGCCCCTTCCCTCCGACCGGGTCGGCCGGCGCCCGGCGGTGTCGGTATCCGGTCGCTTCCTGGAAGCGACCGGATACGACGGCGAGCCCTCGGGAAGGCGCCACCAGGATGACCACCTGGTAGGCCAGTCGCCCGTACGGCCGCACTCCTGAGCCCGCACCTGACGCCGTGACCCACACCCACCCGTCCCCAGCTGTCGAGGGCGGCGCGCGCATGCTGCCGGCCGTCGAGGCCGCGGCGCAGGAGCAAGCTGGTCGCCCCCTGCAGGTGCTCCACGTCGTCGAGTCGCTCGGCAGCGGCGTCGCCACGGCGCTGGAGGGCTATATCCGCAACACTCCGGGCCATGTGCACACCGTCCTCGCCTGGCGACGAGACGGCGCGCATACCGGCGACGCGCTCGATCGGCTGGCGGCGGCCATGCTTCCCTTGCCGCCAGGCCGCCTCGCCCAGCTCCGGGCGGTTCGGCGCCACGTCGCGCGGCTGCGCCCCGACGTGGTCCACGCCCACTCGTCCTACGCCGGCTTCTACGTGAGGTTGCTGCGACGGCCGGCCCGGTCGCTCGTCTACACGCCGCATGGCTTCTCGTTCGAGCGACGTGACATCTCCGCCGCCCTCCGAGGGGTCTTCTGGCTGACTGAGGCGCTGCTGAGCCTCCGCGGTGCCTGCGTGGCGGCCGTGGGCCCCCGGGAGGCGCAGCTGGCCGAGCGACTCCCCGGGCGCCAGCTCGTCCAGTATGTTCCCAACGTGGTGCGCGACCTGCCGCCCGCCGGTGCACCGGTGGGAGACTGGGGCGAGGGAACCGGCCGTCTGCGCGCGGCCGCGCTGGGCCGGATCACGGCCGCCAAGGACCCGGACTTCTTTCGATCGGCGGCCAGCCTCACCCGACAGCTAGATCTGCCGATCGACTGGGTGTGGGTGGGCGGTGGTGACCGTGAGGACGAGGAGCTGCTCCGCAAGGCCGGAGTGCTCGTCAGCGGCTGGTTGTCTCGGCCGGCGGCGCTCGCCTGGCTGTCCACCGCCGACATCTACGTGCACACGGCCGCCTGGGAAGGAGCACCCCTGAGCATCCTCGAGGCGGCCGCGCTAGACCTACCAATCCTGGCTCGACACAGCCCCGCCTTGGAGGCGCTTGGGCTCGAACCGCTCTACGACACGCCCGACGCGCTCGCGGCCGCGATGGAGGGCCTGCTGGACGATCGGCAGCGGGAACGGCTGCGGGCCCGCTCCCGACGTCTGCTCGAGCGGCACGGACCCGATGCTCAGCGGCGGACGCTGGAGCATCTCTATGCGGTGGCGGCGCAGGCAGCCTCACCAGCCAGTAGGTGAGTTCTTCGGGCCACGGACAGCTCCATCCCGCGCGCAGATGGCGGCGTAACAGGCCCGGTAACTGGCCACCATCCGCTCGGGCGTCCACGCGGACGCAGTGGCCCGCGCGGCGAGCGACAGACGGTTGGCCAGGCTCCGGTCGTGGAGGACGCGACCAATGGCGGTGGCGACCGCCTCAGGGTTGTGGGGGGGCACAAGGACCGCGGCATCCGCCGGGACGATGTCGCGCACGCCGTCCACGGCCGTGGCCACCACGGGACAGCCAAGCGACAGCGCCTCCAGCAGGGAAAGTGGCAGCCCCTCCCAGGTGGAGGTCGAGACGACACAGTCGGCCAGCTGCAGCAGGGAGGCGACGTCATCGACCGCTCCGACGAACCGCACGCGGCCACCGGCAGCGGCCGCCACCTCCTCCAGCGCCTCGCGCATGGGTCCCTCCCCGGCCACGACGGCGTCGGCCCCGTCGACCCGACGCATCGCCTCGACCAAGGTGGCCCAGGACTTCTGAGGAGCCAGGCGACCGATGCCCACGACCAGCGGCCGGTCGCCGACCCCGAGCCGGGCCCTCAAGGCGTCGACCTGGCCGACGGGTGGAGGCCGCAGGGCGGCGCCGTTGACGATGACCTCGATCCCGCTGGCCGGGAACCCGGCAGCCTGCAGGGAGCGGGCCACTGCCGGCGCGCAGGCGACCACGCGGCCGCCTGCCATGCGCAACAGTCGCGCGGCAGAGGCGTAGTCCGGTGGCGCCAGGCCGTGCAGGGTGGTGAGCAGGCGGGGGCGGGAGACGACGGTCGTCCGCGCGGCGGCCACGGCCACGGTCGCCCGCAGATTGTGGGCGTGGACGACATCCGGCTGGAAGCCGCGGAGGACGCCGCGCAACGGCCGCGCCGCGGCCAACGTGGCGATCGTCGAGCGCTGGCGCAACGGCACGTCGAAGTGGGTAACCGCCGGGTCCAGTCGGGCGACCCACGGCCCGCCGGCCGATGCCACCGCCACCGTGTCGCCGTGACGCCTGGCGTCCTCGACGAGGTCGAGCAAGATCCGCTCCGCCCCTCCGGGGCGGAGCTCGGCCACGACCTGGAGCAGCCTCATCGCCCTGGTGGGAGCAAGGTGGACCAGAGACGCTGATGCGCATCGGCGCAGGCGCTGACCGAGAAGCGTCGTCGCGCGGTGGCGGCCGCCGCCCGCCCGAGCGCCGGGGCGAGCGCCTCGTCGTCGGCCAGCCTGGCCATGGCTCCGGCCAGCGCCTTCGGGTCGCCCGGAGGGACGAGCAGCCCACTTCCATCCCCGAGCAGCTCCGGCACGCCGCCGACACCGGACCCGACACAAGCCAGGCCGGCACCCATCGCCTCGATCAGCGCCAGGGGGCAGTTTTCGTTGACGGAGGGGAGCACGAAGCTGTCGGCCCGGGCGAGCAGGGTTGGCACGTCGGTCCGATAGCCGGTGAACTCCACCAGGTGGTCGATGCCGCGCCTGGCAGCCTTCCGCTCGCACTCGGGTCGCTCCAGGCCGTCACCGACCAGCACGAGCCGGACGCCGCTGCGGCCCCGGGCGAGGCATGCGAAGGCATCAACCGCGACGCCGGTCGCCTTGGCCGGTGCGAACGTCCCGACCGAGATGAAGGTTCTGGCCGAACCGGTGGGCGGGCGGGCGGGCGGCAGCGCTACCCCGTTCGGCACCATCCGCAGCTTCGACGCCGGCAGGCCCAGACGCCGGCGGAGAAAGTCGGCCATCGCCCTCGATGGGGCGATCGTGATGCTGGTGAGGCGGGCGACCAGCGCGTCGGCGGCCAGCACGGCCCTGGCCCTTGGGGAGGTCGGTCGGGCGGCCAGGGGCCCCTGCCCGACCCAGAGCCGGGCCGCGTCGTCCGGCACCCCGTGATACGTGGACACCACCGGGACCCGGCCCCGCGCGATCGTCGCGGTCATCAGGGCCGCCCGGCGATCCTGGGCATGGACCAGGTCCGGGGCCTCGGCGGCCAGCACCCGACGCAGCTCCCTCGCCCCGCGGTGGTCGGTCTTCGACCGGACCCACGTCGGGCGAAGCAGGGAGTCCACAGCCCCGGCGCTGGTGACCGGCGCCGGTCCGATGACGACCACCTCCGGTCCGGCCGGCCGTCCGGCGAATTCCCTGGCCAGCGAGACGGTGAGGTCGACAGGGCCACCCCGGTCCTGGGTGAGCACGAAGGCGACCTTCATGACGCTCGGGCGCCGAGGCGTTGCCGCACGGCCTCGACTGGAGCGAGGTAGTTCAGTCCGCCGCGGATCGCGGCCTCGAAGGTACGGCGGTCGAATTCCTCCATGATGCTGCGCGGGATCTGGTACCGGTCCTGGCCGGCCCGGGCCCACCCTCGGGCGGCCAGGACGGCTGAGTGGAACCCGGCGGCGGCGATCGCCGCGCGGACCCGAGCGTCGTGCCGGCCGCCCGGGTAGGCGAACCGGGTCACCGGCTCACCGAGGAGGTCCTCGAGGTCCTCCCGGCTGCCACGGATCTGGCGCTCGAGTTCGGCATCGCTGCAGCTGGGAAGATCGGCATGGGTCCTAGAGTGGGCGCCGATCCTGACCCCGGTACCGGCTATCTCCAGGAGCTGGGCCCGGGTGAGGTGACCGGGCGTGTCCAGCAGGCGGCTGGGCACGTACATGGTGGACGGGATCGCGTGCTCCACCAGCGGGCCCAGGGCGTTGGCATGGTAGTCGGCCCAGGCGTCGTCGAAGGTCACGACCACCGCGCGTCGGGGCGCGGTGCCAGCGCTCAGCCGGTCCAGTGCCTCGTCCAGGTCGAGCACCGGCTGGCTGGCCCGCCGGCCGGCCAGGACCGCGACATGGGTGGCGAAGCCGCGCCTGCTCACCGCCAGGTGGTGGTCCACATCGTCGACTCGGTGGTATCCGATAACCGCGACCGCCGGTCCCAGCGGGAACGGCCAGCGAGCCCACATCCGGCTCGCCCGCTGCAACGCGGGCCTCATGCGACCGCCTCCAGCGGCTGCGAGCGTCCTCGGGCCGTGACCAGCGTCGCGCCCAGCGCCGGGAGCAGCCACAACGGCGCATAGTACTGCTCGGTCAGGAACATCGAGCCGACGAGCGCGATCACGAACCCGGCGGCGAGGCTGGACTGGAAGGCGTTGGTGGCAGGATCGTCAGGGGCGCGGCGCCGAAGCAGACCCCACGAGACGGCGAGGTATCCCAGGAACAGCACCAGCCCGGGCAGCCCCAGCTCCGCCAGGACGTTGAGGTAGGCGTTGTGGGTGGTGACAGGACCGTCGTCGTCGGTGGGCAGCCCGAACTCGATGTAGCGCTTCTCGAAGTTCCCTGGTCCCACCCCGAGGAGCGGTGAGCTGCCGAACTCCTCGAGAGCGATACCCCAGGCGATCAGGCGCACGTTGACGTTCGTCTGCGCGACGTGCTCCTTGCGGGTCAGGGCGCTGTCGATGATCTCGGGTTGCAGGAGGTTGGCGATGCCAGCGATGAGCAACGCGGTGGCCAGGAAGAGCAGCGCCCAGCGCGTCCGCAGCCGGCGGGTCAGGAGGCTGAACGCTCCCGCGACCGCCAAGCCGATGATCGCGCCCCGCGAGAAGGTGGCGAGCGTTCCCGCCAGAATCGAGGCCAGCGCCAACGCGGCGGCGCACCGGCGCGCCGGACGAGACGCGATCTGGAACTGGTGCATGGCCAGTGGCACGGTCACGGCGAGAAGGAAGCCGAAATCGTTGGGATCGTCGACTGGGCCGATGGCCCGCTCCGCACCACCGAAGAAGTTCCACAGCCCGATCAGGGCCGCCACGGCCGCGGAGGCCACCGCCACGCCGGCCAGCTGGGTCGCCCGGCTCAGCTGGCCGTCGACCGTCTGCACGACGAGAAACACCAGCACGAAGAACATGAGGTAGCGGCTGGCGAAGAGCACCGCGGCGGACTGGTCATAGGCCATGGCAAGCGACAGCAGGATCCAGGCGGCCAGCCCGGCGACGGGCCAGAACAACGCGACCGTCACGATGGGCTGGCGTCCGCGACTCCAGGCGAGGAACCAGGCGATCATCGCCAGGACCCCAATGAGCTTGGACACCGTGAGCACGCCGACGCCGACCGCCAGGTAGCCCTCGAAGTAGGACGACGCGACCAGCAGCGACACCGCGAGCCAGAGCCGCTGGGCGATCAGCCAAGCCAGGGCGATGGCAAGCACGGCGCCGACCGCGTACAGCGGCTGGCGGCTGACCGCGAAGGCCGCCACCACCGCGGCGACAAGCAACATCACGATCGCGCCCGGTCGGCTCACGAAGGGGCTCGGGGACATGCCAGCGAAAACGCCGTTCCCAGGTTGTCGCGCTATGGGGATCGACCCTTCCACTCTGTGCGCATGCTGTCACCCGTCCGTTGCGTCGTGGATTGTAGCCGTTCGGTCGGAGTGCCCCGAACCGACCGCAGGACTATCATCATGCGGCTATGATCGAGTCCGACCTGTTGCGGGTGCTCTGGCGGCGCAAGCTCGTGGCCTTGCTCACCGGTCTGCTTGTGGTCGTCGGCGCCATCGTCTTCCTCGTCCGACAGCCTCCCGTGTTCGAGGCGCGGGCATCGGTGGCGGTCCTGCCCGAGCGGAACGATCCCGACACGGTCAGCGCCTACAGCGCCATCGTCGAGCGGCTGCTGCCGCTGTATGCCAGCCAGGTCCGCAGCCGAACCTTTCTCGACCAGGTCGCGGGGGAGCTCCCCGACGCGTCAGGAAAGGACCTGGAAGGGAAGGTGTTCGCCGATCTGACGATCGGGACCGCCGTGCTGCAGATCGTGGCCAGAACCAACGACGCCGAGCTGACCGCGGCGCTCGCCCGCGCCACCACCCAGGAGCTGCTGCGTCAGGAGAGCACCAACACGGTCGCCAGACTCGAGGTGATCGACTGGCCGGTTGCGCCCTCGACGCCAGTGGCCCCGCGACCACGCCTCGTCATGGCCGCCGCGATGCTCCTGGCCGTCGTCCTCGGCGCCGCCGCGGCGGTCGTCTGGGAGCGTTGGTTCGGTCGCATCCGCGACCCCGAGGACCTGAAGGTGGCCTCCGGCCAGCGAGTGCTCGGCGCACTGCCGTATGAGCGGCGACTCCAGAACGGGAGGCCCGCCCTGGTCGTGGGTAACCCCAAGATGGCCGCGGTCGAAGAGAGCCTCCGCGCCATCCGCACCGCGCTGATCGGCCCGAGCTGGGCGACGCCGACCTTCCGCCGCCTCGCCGTGGTCAGCTTCGAAGAGAAGGACGGCAGGTCCACGCTTGCCGCCAACCTCGCCGTGGTGGTCGCGGAGGTCGGCTCCCAGGTCCTGCTGGTCGACGCCGATCTTCACCGGCCAAGGCAGCACCAGATCTTCGGTGTCGCCAAGGAGCCAGGTCTCAGCTCGATCAAGCTCCGGGACGCGTACCGGAACTCGGTCGCCCAATCCACCGGCTTTGCCAACCTCGAGGTTCTCACCGCGGGGCCGCCGCCGGTGACACGCAGCGAGGTCGTCGACCTCTATGTGCATGTGGTTCCCAACTACCAGATCGAATCCGCCGGAGAGCCGCGGGCCGACCTCGTCCTCATCGACACCGCCCCCTTCTCGGTCGACGCCGACGTGGGGCTGTTGGCTGCGATGACCGACGGCGTGCTGGTGCTCGTGCGCTCGGGCTCGATGTCACGCAAGCAGCTCCGGGCTGCCCTCGAGACCCTTGAAGGGGTGGGTGCGCCGGTGGTCGGTCTCATCCTGACCATGAGCACGAGCGCGTTGGCGGCCGTCGGGGACGGTGACCATCCGCTTCCGGTCGGAACTCGCCGGCGCCGCCGGAGATGAAGTTCGCCGTGCTCAGCACGCATCTGCCCGAGCGTGAAGGCCCGGCTGCCGGGCGCGCCCTGCGAGCGGCCTGCGAGGGGCTGCTCGCCGAGGGTCACGAGGTCAGCGTCAGATCGTTCCGCCAGGAGCCACCGACCGAGGAGCTGCCGCCGTGGTGCGTCTGGCGGCCGCTGCCCGCTGTGCCCTGGATTCGACTCCGGCTCACCTCCCTCGCGCGCCCACGCAGTGAAGCCATCCGCTCCGGATGGCGGCCCCCGCCGGATGCCATCGCCGTCGCCGACGACCCCTTCGCATTCCCGGCCGTGGCTGCGGCCGAGCGCTCGGTCCTCACCGTGCACTTCCTCACCGCCCTCGACGCTCCTGCCCTGGGACGACGCTCCCTGCCCGACGTGCAGGACCGACGGGCCGAGGCCAGGGCGGCCCGTCAGGCCGGGCTGATCCTGGTGTACTCGCCCCGCGTCGGCCGGGCCCTGCCGCGACCCAGCTCGTACATCCCCATCGCCTACCCGATGCCTGCGGAGGCCCTCATTCCGGTCGAGGAGCCGGTTGCGGGCCTGCTGGCCGACTGGCGCTGGCCGCCCAACCGGTGGGTGCTGTCCCACCTCCTGGCCATGTGGCCCACGGTGCGGGAAGCGGTGCCGGCTGCCCGGCTGCTGCTGGCCGGCCGTGGCCTCCACGACGTGGGAGAGCTCCCAGGAGTGCAGGCTCTTGGACCCCTGAGGCGCAGCGCCGAGCTTCTGGACCGGGTCGCGCTGATCGCCTTCCCGTGTCCGGACACCAGTGGGCCCAAGGTGAAGGTGCTCGAGGCGCTGAGCCACGGGCTGCCGGTGGTCACCACATCGGCAGGGGTCGAGGGGCTGCTGCTCCCGCCCGGTTCGGGCGCGGTCGTCACCGGCCTGGAGCAGTTCCCGGCGGCCCTGGCCGACCTGCTGGCCAGCCCCCAGCGGCGCGCCGAGCTGGGCCGCAGCGGCCGGGAAGCCATGCTGGCCGGGCACGCTCCGGTGGCGGCAGCACGGGCCCGGGTCGCCGCGGTGGCCGCCGCGTTTGGTCCCGACCGCAGGGAGCGGCGACCTGTCTGATCCCTCCTCTAGCGCGTGGCGGCCGACGAGCTCTGCGCCCGGCGCGCCACATGGTTCTCGACGCCTCAGCATCGTCGTCGACAGCGACACCTTTGGCGGCGCCGAGCGCTACGTCGCCCTGCTGCTCGAACACCTCCCGGAGCAGTTCGCGCCGACGCTGCTGTGCACCCGGCCCGTGCCCGGACAGCTGCTGGCCGCGGCCCAGCGGGCAGGGGCCTGCGCCGTGATGATCGACGGTGTGCGAGGGAAGGGCGACGTCGCCGGCCTGCGGTCGCTGGCCGGAGCGCTGCGCGCCAGCCGCCCGGAGCTGGTGCACCTCAACCTGAACTCACCGCCCAACAACCGCCATGCCATCGCGGTCGCTCGGCTGCTCCGCCGGCCCACCCTGGCCACCCTCCACATCTACCATCCGCTCAGCCCGCGGCAGCGGCAGCTGCTCGGGCTGCTGTTCAGGCGCCTGCATGCGGTCATCGCGGTGTCCGCCGAGATCCGACAGCGGCTCGTGGATGAGCTCGGAGTTCGGCGAGCGGCTGCGCGACTGGTCCACAACGGCGTCGGGCCGTGCACCGCCGGCCACGCGGCCCCGACCGACACGGACGTGGTGCGGATCGGGGCGCAGGGGCGGCTGACCGACCAGAAGGGTTTCGACCTGCTCATCGAGGCGGTCGGCGCGCTCGTCGAGCGCGGGCTGCGGCCGCAGGTGCTCATCGCCGGTGACGGGCCCGACCGCGGCAGGCTGGAGCGTCTCGCCCGCGGCCTTCCGGTGACCTTCCTCGGCTTTGTGGACGACACCAGCAGCCTGCTCTCCGTCATCGACGTGCTGTGCATGCCGTCCCGCTTCGAGGGACTGCCCTTCGCGTTGCTGGAGGCGATGATGTGCGGCATCCCCTGTGTCGCCTCCAGGGTGGGCGACATCCCGGAGGCCCTCGGTGGCGGTGGGCTGACCGTGCCCACCGAGGACGTCGGCGCGCTCACGTTGGCGCTGGAGCGCCTGCTGACCGCGCCTGACCTCCGCCGTGACCTCGGCGCGGCCGCCCGCGCCCGCGCCGAGGCGCACTTCTCCACACAGCGCATGATCCAGGCGACTGTGGAGGTGTACAGGGAGGTGCTCGGCAGGAGCGCCTCCGGGGATCGCCGTTGAGCGGGGTCGAATTGCTCTTGCGGGCTGCGTTGGTTGAGCCGGTCCCCGGTGGTAGCGTCGCCGGCGATGCGCACACGGCTTAGACAGCGGCAGCCAGGGCTGGTGGCACGGCTGCGGGTCGATACGGGCGCGACCGCCGCGCTTGCGCCCTCGACCGTCGCCCTCGAGCGCCGGACCCTGCGGGTTGGGGTCGCTCTCGCGCTGGCGCTGGCCGCGCTCCAGTCGATCGGGCACCTCATGAACCTGGTCGTCTTCGACCTACAGATCGACATGATCGACGCCGACAGCGACTCGGGCGCATTCGCCTGGGCGTCCTCGGTGGTGACGTTCTGCGCTGCGCTGCTGCTCTGCCTGCTTGCGATCATGCGGCCGGCGCGGACCTGGCCCCTGGTCGCCTTGGCCGGTGCGGTGGCGCTCATGTCGCTCGACGACATGGTCGCCCTGCACGAGCGGGTCTCAGGGCTCGGGACCACTCTTGGACCGATCGAGCACTTCGCCCGCATCTTCTGGCCGCTGGTGTTCATGCCGTTGCTGGCGGCGACCTTCGTCGGCCTCCTCGGGGTCGCCGCCGGTCTCCGGACCGCTCCGGGGCGCATGCTGCTCGCCGGGCTGGTCCTACTCGTGGTGGCGATCGCGCTCGAGATGGCGTCGCCCATCCTGTTCGCGCTCGGATCGGATCATGGCGAGCTGGCCTACGAGCTGGAGGTCGTGCTGGAGGAGGGCGCCGAGCTCGCGGGCTGGATTCTCGTCTCCACGGGCCTCGCGGCGGCACTGCTCACCGCCGCGCCTGAGACCTCACGCGGGTGAGGCGCGCCGCGGCCACCCGTGGACGCTCCTAGCTGCCGGCGTCGCGGAATCCACCGGCCGAACGACGGATCCACCGGTCACCGCTCGCCAACCAGCGGCCGACCAGTCGCGGGGCGGCCGCCGCGGTCGCCGCCTTGTACCGCGTGGGCAGCCCGTATCCCCCGTCTCTGGCGATCCTCAACGCCCGACGCCGTGCGTCGGATTGCCGCCCCGCCAGGGCCGCCTGGGCCTCGAGCAGCGTCAGCTGCCGCCGCTGGCTGGCGAGCGAGTGACCCACGGTGAGGCGATCCTCCGGCCGCAGGCCAGGATGGGCGGCAGCCTTCTCGAGGGTGGCGACCCGACCACGGAGCAGTCCGACCCGGCTCGCCGACAGGCTCTCTGGCCTGAGGCGGTAACGGGCCAAGGGCTCGCTCACCAGCCCTGCCCTTGCGCCGTCCAGGATCAGACGGATCCAGCAGTCCCAGTCGGTGGTGGCTCGAATCGATTCGTCGAACCCTCCGGCATCCAGCAGCCGATGCCGCCGGACGGCGGCGAGCCCGAAGATGAAGTTCCGCTCCAGGATGCCCGTGCGCTGGTCGTCGACTACGAATGGAAAGGCATCGCCGTAGCACCGTCGCACCTGGCGCCCGTCAACCTCCAGGAATGCGTCCGTGGTCAGGATGTCCAGGTCGGGGCGGGCGGCCGCCAGCTGACCCAGCGCTTGGATCCGCTCAGGCAGGTAGACATCGTCGGCGTCGAGGATGGCGATGAACTCCGCCGAGGCGACGCGGGCGGCGGCGTTCTTGGCCGCGGCCTCGCCGCGGTTTTGCTGGCGGACAAGGGTGATGCGGTCACGGTAGGGCGCCAGCGCCGCATCCAGATCATCGGTGGATCCGTCGTCGCACACGACGATCTCATGCGGGGCGATGGTCTGCTCAAGGGCCGAGTCGATGGCTTCGCCGATGATGTGGGCAGCCTGATAGGCCGCGATGATCACCGAGAAGTCCGGCGTGCCGCCAGGTTCGACCGCCTGGTCCGGAATCGGCGTGGCGAACGACCGGCCCGGCACCTCACTGGCCGGCGTCATCGTGTGGCCATCCGCCATGCGCAGCGGCGGCAGATCCACTGAACCCGCCGCCCTAGGCGCGCCCCCAACGCCTCCTCCAACCACTGGGCATCGTCGTGTGGAAGGATGCGAAAGAGCATGGCCAGGAGCAGGAAGCTCACGAGCCCGGCAAGCGCCCCGGCGCAGAGGCCCGCGACGCCGCCGAGCCCCCACGCCACGGCCCACGCCGCCGCGGCGGCCCCGGCGCCGACAACGACCGCTCGGCCGAGCGCGGCCCACTCCCAGCGAAACGGTCCGACGAGGCGGTTCGACCACACGACCAGCGGTAGACCGGCGACGAGCTGAGCGCCACCGTTAGCCAACGCCGCGCCTGCCGCACCGTGACGGGGAATCAGCAGGAAGGCCAGGACCACGTTGGCAAGCGCCCCGGCGGCCCCTACCGCCAGCGGGAGCGCCTGCTTGCCGAGGCCAACGAACAGGGCATTGCCCAAGTTGATGAGCGGGACGGCGGGGAAGAAGGCCAGCATGATCAGCAGGACGCGGCCGGCTGGCCGGTAGGCCGGTCCGTAGATCACCTCGAAGGCCAGCGGGCCCAGAGCCAGCATCCCGGCGGTCATCCCGATGGTAAGCAGCGCGACGAGCCGGATGGAGCGGCTGAAGCCGGAGCGGATGCGCTCGGACTCCCCCGCTCCCAGGAGGGTGGCGATCGCCGGCGACAACACCCCGCTGATCGCGGTCGGGAGGTTCCCCAGCGCGGTCATGGCGGCGAAGGCGATGGAGTACATGGCGATCTCGGCGTCGTTGGAGTACCGGTTGAGGAAGAAGAACTCCGAGCGCCGCCAGACCACGAGCGTCAGCACGATACCCAGGGAGGCGCCGACCGCAAAGCGCAGCACACGTCGCGGAAGATCGCCGGCCGGACCGCGGACGGCCGACATCGTCTGCAGCGCCCGCCGGGCGAGCACCGCCGTCACCGTGACCTGGACGAGGGCGACGGCCGCCTCGACCACGAACATCCCGGTGATGCCCCATCCGGCCTCGAGCACGGCCACCGTGGCCACCGCACCGGCCAAGCCGGTGAGCAGCCCCAGGACGGTCATCGGCCGCCACCGCTGCATGCCGATCAACACGGCCGATGGAAGCGTCTGCAGAATCGCCATGGCGGAGGCCGCGGCCGCCAGCACCCACGCCGCCTGGTGGTCGCTGCTGCGGTGGCCGACGACGAGCAGGACGGTGCCGCCGAGGAGGGCCGCGGCGGCCTGGATACGCCAGGCCCAGCTGAGGAGTCCTCGCACCGCCGACGCGCGCCCTTCTCCGAGCGTCTGGCCGACGTGCCGCATGAGCGCGACGGGCAGCCCGGCGGTGAACAGGTAGGCGACCGTCTGGGCGACGAAGGCGATGTAGCTCTGGCGCCCGAGCCCGGCCGGGCCCAGAAACCGCGCCGCGGCCACCGAGACAACCATCACATACAGCTGGGGAATGATCATGCTGGCGGCATTCCAGGCGCCGCCTCGCAGCACCGTCGCGCCGGTGGTCGCCTCGGCGGCGTCGGTGGTGTTGGCCCTCGCGTCAGGCATGCGCCCACCTCCCGCCCGCAACCGTCCTCCCGGCATCAGCAAACCCGACGAGGATAAGGGCAATCGGGCGGCTTCGGAGCGGATGTGCCATGGTGGCCCCATGTCGCATGAGAACGTCGCGGTCGTGCGCGTCCTTGGACAGCCGTCCGGGTCGAGGCTGAGCGGCTCATCGGTGGACGGGCTGCGGCCGCTCGGCAGCCACCTGCCGCTCGTCGGCCCGTTCGAGGGCGTGGTCGTCGCCGTGTCGTCGACGCCCGAGCTGATCGTCGCGGCCGAGCGGGGGTTGCCGGAGGGCGCCGGACGCGCCGAGGCCGTGGCCGTCCGTCTGCGCCGCGCCGGGGTGGCGGTCCAGCTCGGCGGTGCCGATCCGGTCTCCGGGCCGGCTGACCTGGAGCGGCGCTGCCGCGAGCACGGCCGCTCGTCGGTCGCCATGGTCCGGGCCGACCCCTCCCTGCTCTCCGAGATGCAGGTCGGGTCCTGGTTCCGGGCCCGCTGGCACGCACGGCTGGCAAGGAGGCTGGTGTGCCGGATGCCCGTGGCCGCACGGGCGCTCCACCGGGCCGCTCGCGGGACAAGGTCGGCCCGCCTGCTGGCCGACGCCGCCTTCTGGGCCGGGGTCCGCGCCGAGGCCAGCAGCCCCGAATGGCACCGGTTCACCCGGAGCTCCTATGTGGTCCTCTGCTATCACCGGGTCGCCGGCGACGACAAGCCAGGCCAGGAGCGGCTCGACGTGCCCCCGCAGACCTTCGAGCGCCAGCTGCGGGCGCTCCGGCTGTTCGGCTTCCGCCCGCTCAGGGCGGAGGAGCAGCTGGGCTTTCATTGCATGTCCACGGGTCAGCTGCCGCCCCGCAGCTACGTCCTCACCTTCGACGACGGCTTCCTCGACGCGGTCGAGGCCGCGCGCCGGCACCCCGCGCACCACCCGCAGGTCTTCGTCCCCACAGCAGCCGTCGGGCGATCGCTCGAATGGGCGCCCGGCGATGCGCTGGCGAACTGGCAGGACCTGCGGTCGGCGGCAGGCGCCGGCGTCGCAGTGGGATCGCACGGACGCCGTCATCGGCCGCTTGCGGGGCTGGAGGCCGACGCCTTGCGGGAGGAGGTCGCCGGATCCCTGGCGGACCTTCGCGCCCAGCTGGACCAGGTGCTTCCGGTGCTGGCGTATCCCAACGGCCGGCACGACCACGCGGCTCGGGCCGCGGCCCTGGTCGCCGGGTACCAGGCCGCCTTCACCACCGAGGTCGGTCGCAACGGCGCCGGCACAGACGTGCTGTGCCTGCGCAGGATCAGCGTGAAGGCGTGGGACACACCTCTGGCGCTGGTCTGGAAGGCGCTCACCGGCGAGCTGCTGCCAGGCCGCTGGGAACGACGGCTGCGGCGGCGCCAGGAGCACAGGCTGGCTGGTGCTCAAGGTCGGTCCGGCACCGGGCGCGAGAGCCGCGACCGGCCTGTGCGCCGTTCGCGGGCTTCCAGATAGCGGCCGGCGGTCCGAGGGGCCACCGTGGCCATCCCGCTCCGCAGCCTTGTCTCCAGGCTGAAGCCGGACCCGAGCGCAACCCGCAGGCAGGCGCGGCGCGCCTCGGCGCCGCCGGCCCTGAGGGCGGCCTCGGCCTCGGCCAGGAGGGCCCTGCGCCGGTGCATGGCCAGGCACCGGGCCAGGTGCGGGCGCTCATCCGGCCGCAGCCCAGGGTGACGCCTGGTCCGCTCCAGCACCGTGACCCTCGCCCGCAGACTCTCCGCTCGTCGGGAGCTGAGACTGCCCTCCCGTAACCGGTAGTACGCCAGCGGCTCATCGACGATGCCGGCGAGCGACCCCTCCAGGATGAGGCGGATCCAGCAATCCCAATCGGCGGCGTACTCCACTGATTCCGCGAAACCGCCGACGGCAAGCCAGCGCGACCGCCGGACGGCGGGATGCGGCATGATGAAGTCCCGCTCGAAGATGGCTGTGCGCTGTTCGTCGACCACGAAGGGCGTGGTGGCGCCGTAGAAGCGCCCGGCCTTCTGTCCGGCAAGCTCGAACCAGGCGTCGGTCGTGAGGATATCGAGGTCCGGGCGGGCGGCTGCCAGCTCGCCGAGCGCTTCGATGCGCTCTGGCAGCCACGCGTCATCAGCATCGAGGATGACGACGTAGTCACCGGTGGCGGCGGCTGCTGCGGCATTCTTGGCGGCGCTCTCACCACGGTTGGGTTGCCGTAGCAGTCTCAGTTTGTCGCGGTAGGGGGCCAGGGCCCGTTGTAGGTCATCGGTCGATCCGTCGTCGCAGACCACGATCTCCGACGGCGGCACGGTCTGGGCGAGAGCCGACTCGATGGCCTCGCCGATCAGGTCCGCGACCTGGTAGGCGGCGATGATCACCGAGAAGGCGGGGACGGCGGCCGGCTCCACCGCCGCGGCCGGCACGGGCACCAGTATCGGTCTCATCGGCGTCGCGCCTCCACAAGCATCGCCCGAGCGGGGCCCCAGGTGGCGCCCAGACGCTCCAACCAGACCGCCCCAAGCATCAGCGGGTAGAGGGCAGCCTGCACCTTGAGGCTGCGACCCTTGCACCGGTCCCGGATCTCCTGGGCCACCGCGACGGTGCCTCGCGTCGTCCTGGCCACGGCGGTCACCTCCGCCCCGGCATGCGTCATCTTCTCCTTGACCTCCCGTTCCAGATAGCCATGCCGCACCTCGTGACGCCAGGCGCCGGCGCTGCCCGGGAGCGCCGGCCTCCAGTGCCGCTCTGGAACATGGAGGAGCAGCAAGCCACCCGGTCGCAGGACCTGCACCATCTCTCCGAGCGCCGCGTCGTCATCGGGGATCTCGACCAGGCACTCCAGCGCCAGCACCGCGTCGTAACAGGCCCGCGCAACCGGACGGGTGAGGTCGAGCTGCACCAGCTGCACGTTACGGACGCCGCTGGCCTGCAGCAGTGCTCTGGCCCGCCGGAGCCCTTCCCGGTCCAGGTCCGCGGCCACGATCCTCCAGTCCGGGTTACGCCGCGCGACGGCCGCGGCCATGAGGCCCTCCCCGCAACCGGCGTCCAGGACCGTCAGCGGTCGTCCCCCGGCGAACCCCTCGAGCGCTCGCATGGCCAGTGCGAACCGGAGTCGCCGAGCAGGCGGTAGATCACGCGCCCATCGCTCGGCCACAGCGCGCACGCGGGTGCGAACCAGTCGCATGCCCCGGTCGCCGCGATCAGGGCTCATACCAGCCACGATTGGTATGGTCTAGGGCGATGAGCCTCCAGCGCGCCGATGCCCGCTTTCTGCTGCCGGAGATGCCCCGCACCGCCACCGTCCTCGGTGACCTCCCGGAATGGGCACAGGGCCTGCGGCTGGCCGGAGTGGACGTCGCCGATCATGCCGTGGCGGAGCCTCCCAACCTGGCGGTCGCGCCGGCGCGGCTGGCCGGGGCGGCCGTGGACACCGGCGCCCCCATGGTCGTGCTCGAGGGCACAGGGGCTCGCCGGACGCTCTTGGACGCCGGCTACCGTGTCCGACGGTTCCTGCCTATGCCCAGCCTCGACGAGCCAGAGGTGCTCCTGCCGCTGGAGCAGCCCGCGGCGGCCAGGTACGCGCTCGAGCAATGGCGCGCGCCGACCACGATGAGCGCGCGGGCTCGCACTCGCATGGCGCGGGTCCTCCTCGACCGCGGGCTCATGCCGGAGAGCCGGCCGCTGACGACCATCGGCCTTCTCCGCCCCGGGCCTCCATTCCTGCTCGCGGCGGTCGGGCGTCTCGGCGTGGTCGGTGACGGTGGATGGTTCCTCACTCCGGGCCGAAGCGACGTGCTGAGCCGCAACGCCTTCCACGTCTTCCCAACCGCGGTCGCCACGCAGCCGGCCTGGACGGTCAAGTTCTCGAGGATCCCGGGTCGGCCGGAAGCCTTCGATCGTGACCAGCGGGGGCTCGAGCTCGCCAGGGTGGCCGGAGAGCGCGTCGCCATCCACGCACCTCGCCTCCTCGGTCGACTGGACATGGATGGGTTGCACGCCTCGGTGGAGACCGCGGCTGTCGGCCGACGGCTCAGCTCGCTGCTCCGTGGTCCGGAATCGAGGGCCTCCAAGCTGCGCGTGATCGAGGCGGTCGCCAGCTGGCTCGTCGACCTGGCGCGCGACACGGTAGCTCCCCCGCCGGCGCTCGACCCCGAGCGGCGGCGGCTGCGTGAGCAGGTGATGCCTCATTGGACCGGTGTCGACCCCTGCCTGATCGACCGGCTGCCCCCCGTGGCCGCCGTGCTCGCCCACAACGATCTGCACGCCTGGAACCTCATCGTCGACCAGCGACGAGAGTTCACGGCGGTGGACTGGGAGTCCGCCCGCCAGCACAACCTGCCACTGTGGGACCTGCTGTACTTCCTGACCGATGCCCTTGTCCTGCTGGACGGCGTGACCACGGAGGAGCAGCGGACACAACATGCGCTTCGGCTGCTTCGCGGCGAGCTGGCCACCTCTCGACTGCTGTTCGATTGGACGGATCGCGGGGCGGCCACGGTCGGGATACCGATCGAGGCGGTGGGGCCGATCGCCACATCCTGCTGGCTGCACCATGGGATCTCCCACGTCAGCCGGTGGTCGGCATCCAGGCAGGCTGGACACGACGGCCCGGCTGAACTCCCGCCGGTCGAGCGCATCGGGTCCCCATGGCTGGCCGATCGCGCCCTGGGACCGTCCTGGCGAAGCTGGCTGGACTGGCGCCGAGGGCGGGCGCGCTAGTGGCCCATGACCGCCTCACCTCGTCCGCTGCCTCGACGTCTGGACGACCTCCTGATAGAGCTCGGTGAAGGACCGCGCCGGGCCTTCCCAGCCCCACCGCTGGGCGATGACCGTGCGGGCCGCGTCACCGAGACGCCGGCGGGCGGCGGGATCGCCGAGGAGCTCCACGATGGCGGCGGCGATGGCGGCCGGCTCATCCCGCATCAGCACCTCCTGGCCGTCGCGAAGGTCGACGTCCCCAAGGGCCGATCGGGTGGCAACGATCGGTAGCCCCAGCGCGCCCGCCTCGAGCAGTTTGTTCTTGATCCCTGTCCCCCGGCGCATCGGGCAGACGGCCACCTCTGCCTGCAGCAGCCACGGCCGCACGTCGGGCACGGCACCCGTGATCTCGACATGGGGGCCGGCGAGGTCAAGCAGCTGGGGGACCGGTCCTCGTCCCACCAGGCGAAGCCGGGCTCCCGGCACCCGCATCCGCACCAGCGGCATCACCTCGTGAATCAGGAACAGCGCCGCCTGGACGTTGGGGGGGTAGCTCATGGTTCCGTGGAACACGACCAGGCCGGGAAGAGGAGCAACGCCGGGGTCTGGAGCGAAGGACACCGTGTCGACGCCGTTCGGGATCACCTCGACGCGGGCGGCGGGGTCCAGAGCCTGGAGGGCGGCCCGATCCCGCTCGGCCACCACCACCGTGGCGTCGAAGCGCCGCAGCCAGGCCCGCTCATGTCGCGAGATGGTTCCAAGGGTCAGGCGACTCAGGACCTGTGGCGTCGGGCTCGCCTTGATCTCCTCGCTCTGCGCCAGCGACCAGGCGTCGACCGAGTCAAGGACGAGCGGGAGTCCGCCGACGCAGTCGGCGGCGAAGGCGATCGCGCTGTGGGCGACGTGGACGGCGTCGAAGTCGTTGCCGCCCGCCACGCGGGTGACGACGGCGCCGAGACCTCCTAGTCGGCTGCTGCGGGCGGCGGCGGGCTCGCGCGACACCCA
>Ga0081538_10000321_pt1 | contig 54890 bp, 53 predicted proteins | sample TabmetS5T2R1_FD_71022 | JGI IMG/M metagenome (GOLD analysis project Ga0081538, IMG submission 71022) | Tabebuia heterophylla rhizosphere microbial communities from the University of Puerto Rico - S5T2R1 | ecosystem: Host-associated > Plants > Roots > Rhizosphere ...
CACCACGACCCCGACGCACGATTTCGTCCTGGAACGCCGGGGACCGGTGGTCATCGGCTCCGCCTGCAGTGGCCATGGCTTCAAGTTCACGCCGCTCGTGGGCCGCATCCTCGCCGACCACGCCATGTCAACCGGTCGGTCGTAGGGCCTGTTGCGTCCTCGTCGCGAACGGGCGCACGGGCAGCTTCATCGGCCACCTGTGGCTCACGAACGTCGGGCCCGACGACCCGCGTCCGGATGACTGCCTTGGTGAGCTTTAGTTCCAGCTGATCCAGCGGCTGTCGAGCGGTTCGCCTGGTGGGTGTTGCCACTGCGGCGGCGAAAGGCCCTGTTGGCGGGCGGCCGCGGCGGGGGACGTCTCGGCGTGGGGTGGCCGTGGTGGTGCTGGTCGGAGTTGGCGTCCGTGATGGTCGGTCAAGGCAAGCCCGTCGTGGCGCCCGGGGTCGCCATCGATGGCGAGGAGCCCGCGGTGCACCATCCTGTGGTGCACCGTGCACAGGGCTACGAGGTTGTCGGGGTCGGTGCGCCCGCCGTGGGTCCAGTGCACGAGGTGGTGAATGTGCAGCAAGAGAGACCGTTCACAGCCCGGCACCCGGCAGCCGCCGTCGCGGTGCTCGATGGCCGTCCGCAGACGAGGGTTCACCGTGTGTTGGCGGCGGCCCATCGCCAGCGGCTGGCCCCGCCTGACCAAGAGGTATCGCACGGTGCTGTCGCAGGACAGGTAGTCGGCGACGCTGGCCGGCAGGACCGGGCCGAGATGGAGACGGGGCGGGGCTTGGCGGTCCGCGTCAAGGTGGAGGATCACCTGCGTGCGTTCCCCCGGCGCACGACCCGCCCTCGGCCTGTGGTCGAGGGCATCGAGGCCCGCCTGCGCGATGCGCAACAGCGCGTCGGCCCAGGACACGTCCCCGGGGTCACGCCGGTCGCCCTCGCGGTGGCTGGGGTTCCGTAGCTCGAACTCGTGGTTGCGGCCCAGCTCCAACGCCTTCTGCACGAGTGCCCCTTCATCGGAGGGCAGGCGGATCGAACACCACCACATGCCTTCATCGCCGTAGGCGAACCGCACAGCCCGCCGGGTCGGTCGAACGCCCGCATCGTGACCTGGTGGCTGGTCGTTCGGAGGGGGGTCGGCCTCGGTATGGGGCAGGCTGGGTAGTACCCGGGCAAGCTGTGGCACGGTCAGCGACGGCGCCAACTCGGCCACCTGCACGTCGTGATCGGCGTCGGTGTGGCGAACGATCACCGCGGTCTGGTCTTCGCTCAACGACCCCGCCTCGAACAACGCGCCAACTTGGGGCAATCCGTCGAGCCGGCGCGCCGCAGCCACGAGTCGCCGGGCGCGGGCGGGCGACACACCGCAGCGCCACACCACCCAGTGCTCGGGCGAGCGAATGCCGAAGCCTTCCCACGCCCCGGTGCGCAACGCCTCACCGACCAGCGCCACCAACTCGGCGGTGACGACGTTCAGCAGGCCCACGGTCTGGGCCAACCGCTCTTCCAACGATCTGGTGTCATTCGTGCCGTTCGTCGCAACATCGGTAAACGACATGTGACTACGTTACACGAACATACGTACGGCTGCAAGCCGCTGATCGGAGGGCGGTCAGGGCGAACAGAAGCGACCCGGTACCCGGGGCGTGACCGCCAACGTGTAGGCCACGCCGTCATCGACGAACCTGGTGAGCTGGTTCGCGTCCTCGAAGAGCTGGGCAAAGCGGCTCGTCGGGACCTCGGCGCACTCGGCGGCTGCGGCCAGGCGGACCGGCGCGTCCGCGGGCCATTCGACGAGCGTGGGCTCGATGTCGATCGGTGCATCACCGGTCGGCTCCGTAACCTCGGCCTCCACGGCCCGGATCAGGTACGAATCCGTGCGGTAGGGCTCCTCGGGGCCGATCTCGTCGGCCGCGGGATCGCTCGCGAGCGCCGTGGCGGCCACCACGAAGTCGAACAGACGCGCTCGGGGCGCGTCGGTTTCCTCGCCGTCAAGCCCGCCGCCGAGGCCCAGGGCATACGCCCGATGCTCGAAGGTCTCGCCGTTCATCGTGATCGTCACGATGGTCTCGCTGGCGTCGGCGATGCCGTCGGGTCGCGTGTACACCACGTTCCCCAGCAGGCCGTGCTCGTCGGCGAGGTCGATCAACCGCTGGATCCCCGCGTCGCTGATCGACCGCTGGAGCACGTTAGGCAACAGCGGGCCGGGATAGATCGCAATGACCGGCCCCTCCTGGATCACGCGACCGTCGCCGGTCACGAGCAGCCGCGGCAGGCTGGTGAAGGTGCGCTCCGAGGGGGCGAACCCGCCCACGTCGGTGATGCTCAACACCACCGCGTCCGAGTCGCCGGAATCCTGGTCACCGCCTGCGGGCGGCGTGGGCTCGTCGGTCGTCACCGCCGGGTCGTCGGCGCCACAGGCGGCGAGCAGTAGGCCGCCGGCGATCGCGGCGAGCTTCGACAGGAATCGCACGCGGGATTGGACGTCCGAACGTGGAGACCCGGTTCCCCTTGGCACGCAGCGAAGTATTGTCTGGCGCACGGTCATCTCCCCGACCGGATCGCCGGCGAGGCCGGTCCATCAACAGCGTCGGCGAAAGCCGCTGAAGAGGGGGAGGACCGTGCACCCCAACTACCGATGGATCTCCTCGGTGAGTGCCGCCGAGCGGCTCGGCCTGTCGATCAGGGACCTGTACCGGCTGATCGACCGAGCCGACCTGCCCGCCTATCGGATCGCGGGCGAGATCCGGCTGCTCGCACACGAGGTGGAGGACTTCCGCGACAAGTTTCCCGATCCCGGCGAGCTGCTGTAGCTGGTTCGCCGGTCGGGGCGTGCTGGCTCATGTACGCTCCGTGAGATGCTGGGAGGAGCGGTCACGAGGGCGCGGATGGCCGCGCTGGTAGCGGTCGTCGTGGTGGGTGGCATCGCGTGCGGCGGGGACGACGATGAGGAGTCGACGGGCTCGACGGCCACCAGCACCACGGCGGCGCCGACCACGACTACGACGGACCCGAGCGCCGAGGTCGAGGCGGCGTACTTGGGCTACTGGGATGCGTACTTGAAGGCATCCATGGATCCTGTCGACCCCCATTTGTCCGAACTGCAGGATCGGATGACGGGAGCCCAGAGGCAAGCAACCACGCGCAACCTCGAGAACATGCAAGCAACTGGGCAGGCCGTGAGGCGCCCAGCGGGATCGCAGCACATGCACGGCGTGATCGAAGTGAGCGTGCAGGGACGCCGAGGGCTTGTTCATGCGTGTTCAGTCGATGACCTCGTCACATATGAGGTTGCTACTGGACGACCCATAGATGACTCGGTGGCGACAAAGCGGTACGAGGCGTCCGTGGTTCTGGAGCGCGGCACATGGAAAGTAGAGCAAGTCACGGAAACGGAGCGCGTTGAGGGTGTTGTTCCATGTCCCGGGTGACGGTGGCTGCCTCAATGACTGTCGTCGCCGTTCTCGCGACCGCTCCTCCCGCCGGGGCAGGTGGCAATGATGGGGGCACCTACGGGGCTGCAACACAGGACGCCCACGGCAACCCCACCGTGGTCGCATTGAGTGAGCTCGACCGTCCGGCCCAGCCGGGCCGCCGCGCCACCGGGGTGGTCAACTGCACGTGGTTCGAGCCCACCGAATCCAGCCAGTTCGACGCGACCAAGAAGCTGCCGGGACCGCCGGTGCCGGCCGGGTCCACCCTCGTCGACGATCACGTCTACTACCGCTGGTGCGAGAACGGTGACGGCGAGGTCGTGTTCCAGGGGTGGACCCGCTGGACCGCCGCCGCGGTCGAGGTGCTGGCCGCCGACCTCGCGTACGAGGCGTCGCGGGAGCTGCCGTTGCCCTACCCGCACCCGGTCATGTCCCCGGCCATCGGCGCCGACCAGCTCGTGGGGCTGTCGACTTGGCTCTGGCTCGAGCCTGGGTCCTGGGCGACGCTGGACGCCACCGCGAGCGTCCCCGGGCTGTCGGCCACCGCCACGGCGACGCCCACCCGGGTGCGCTGGGACATGGGCGACGGCACGGTGGTCACCTGTGACGGTCCGGGGGTTGCCTACGACCCCACGCGCGACGACGATGCCCAGTCGACCGACTGCCAGCACACCTACCAGCACGTGTCGTCCGGCCAGCCGAGCGGAGCCTACACGGCCACGGTGGCGGTCGACTGGGCCATCACCTGGAGCGCCACCAACGGCCAGGGTGGCACGCTGCCCGGCACGAGCCGGGCCACCTCGTTCCCGGTGCCGGTGGCCGAGCGCCAGGCCGTCGTCTGCTACGGCGGGCCGGACGACTGCTGACGCGGTCCGGAGCCCCGGTGCTTCCCGCGGCACCGAGGCCCCGCCCCGCGGTGGTGGGACCGCCGCCCGAGGCCCCGCCTACCACCTCGTGCGGCCCGTCGACGGCGGCCCCCGCGCGAGATGCCGCGACCGCCATGCGCATGAGTAATCGACGCTCAGCGCATGCCGCATTCCCCAAGTGGGGGGATGTTCGCTCCGTGTCTCAGGCCTGCTCGACCCGTAGCAAGCCGAGGCGGATGGCCTCGAGCACCGCCGACATGGTCGTCGGACGATCAAGCTTGGTCCGTATGGACTTGATGTGGTCCCGGACCGTGTAGGTCGTGATGTCGAGCGCCCGAGCCGCTTGGGCCGGACTCAGGCCCGACGCCAGCAGTCCCAGGACCTGCCGCTCCCGCACCGAGAGCAACCGGTCGGTCGGCGCCGCCGCGACGTGCCAGACCGGCAGGTCGTCGACGCAGGTGGGCCCGGCCTGCAGGCAGGCGATGACCGCCGACAGCGGGGTCTGGCGGGACACGACGATGATGCCGCGAGTGTCGACCGATGGCTCGTACGGTCCGTGCTCGGCGATCAACACCACCGGCCCACCAGCGTTGGTCGCGGCCTCGAGGAGGCCGATCCACCCATGGCCCAGGGATCGGGCGGCGATGACCGCTGCGTCGATGCCCTCGCGAGCCCGCGCCCCGGAGGCGATGGCGTCGAGCGCCGCCAAGCCCGGTGCCGCATCGATGGCCGCGACCAGCGCTTGGCGCACGAGGCGCTGGGGCTCGACGACGAGGACGGTGCGGAGTGATCCGTTGACCGGTTTCACGGCCCGGTCCTTCCGTCGGAGGTGCCGGCGGGCGCGCCGGCGAGTGTTTGCAGTGGCATGGGGGTCCTTCCCGTGTTCGTAGGGTGAACTGGCTGATCGACGCGGACGTCGATCAGCCGGGAAGACGCCCAGGGCCGGCGGCGAGGCTCGTGAGCCGCGCCGCACGGTCGTGCACCAGTCCGCCTCGGGCGAGGCCCAGCCCGAGCAGACCACCAGCGAGGATGGCGAGGAGTAGCGAGGGTCCGTCGCCGCCCGAGCCGGATCGGCCCAACCCACCGGGAACGCCGGATGGCACCGCCAAACCCAGCGGTCCGGGTGGCGCGCCGCCCGCCGCCGTGCCCCCGCCAGCGGCGGAATCATCCGTCGACCCGAGCACGGCAGTGGGGACGTCGCCGCCGGCACCAGTCGCGCGCCAGGGACTGCGAACCGGCCGTGGCCCCAGGTTGGCCTCCGGCGGTGGCGGCCGGCCTGCGGATGCGGCGTCGCGGCGGCGAACATCGCCGGGCGACGCACCCGGCGGGTCGGTTGGATCGGTCGGGCGTCCGGGTCCCGGTCCGGTCACGGACCCGACGATCGGACCCGCGGCGGCGACGACGGCGACCACCGGATCCACGACCTCGACCACGGGGGGCACGGCCTCGACCACGGGCGCGACGACCGGGACGATGGCGTCGCCGACCAGGCCCACGGTGGGCGTCGCCGCCTCGGCGAGCGGTGCCACGAGGGGCACGGCCGACTCGACCACCAGCGCGGTCGCCGCCAGCACGGGAGCGGCGGCATCCACCACCGGCGCCACGGCATCCATCACCGGAGCCGCCGCATCCGCCTCCACCACCGGCGCCGCGGCGTCCAGCGCCGATGTCACGACCGGCGCAGCCGCATTCACCACCGGCGCCGCGGCATCCAGCGCCGTTGTCACCACCGGCGCAGCCGCCTCCACTGCGGACGCCAGCGGTTCGGAGACCGGCGCAGCCGCCTCCACCACCGGCGCAGCCGCATCCACCACCGGAGCCGACGCCTCCACCACCGGCGCAGCCGCATCCACCACCGGAGCGGCGGCATCCAGCGCCGATGTCATTACCGGAGCGGCCGCCTCCACCACCGGCGCAGCCGCCTCGATTGCGGGCGCCAGCGGTTCCACCACCGGCGCAGCCGCCTCGACGACCGGAGCGACCGGTTCGGATGCCGTCGGCGCCAGCACCGGTCCGGACGTTTCGGGCACCTGCTCCTCAACCGCGGGTGCCGGCGCCCCCGCCGGCGCCGGTAGCGCAGTCGGGTCCAGCGCCATGTCCACTGGGTCGGTGACGCCGTCCACGGCGTCGACCACCCCTTCGACGAGGCCCGGGGTATCGGCGCCGGCCGGCGCTGCGAGCAACTGCTGGACCACCAGCACGATCAGCCCGAGCCCGAGGATGCCGGCGACCCAGACCAGCGCGCGCAGCGGCCGCAAGGCCCGCGCGGTGGGGCGGTCCACCAGCATCAACCTGCCGTCTAATCGCGGCGCAGTGTGCACGCACCCCCCAAAGTTGGGGACAGAGGATTAGGGGCGTGTCCCGAGCGCCGCCGACGTTACCCGCCGCCCGCGAGTCGTAATCGGCTCACGAATGGCGGACCCGCGACAGCAGCGACCGCACCGACCGGCGGCGGCCGGAGCGGCTGCGAGGGACCGACCGCACCAGTCGAGCGTCGTGCAGCAGAGATTCGCGGTGCTGCTCGGCCAGGGCGATGGTGTCGAAGTGGTTCATGATGTCCTCCTCGTTGGTTGGTCCATCGTGCGCCTGACCAGGGCTTTCGACATCCGTGCCCACCACCGAACCACCACGGAGCGACCACGGATCCACCACTGACCCACCACGTACGTACGGCCTCGCCGTTACGCTCGACGGCGTGTGCCGAAACATCACCACCCTGCGCGGGCTCGAGCCCGAGGCGACCGACGAGGAGATCGAGGCTGCGGCCCGCCAGTACGTCCGCAAGGTGAGCGGCGTCCAGTCGACGTCGGCGCAGACCGAAGCGGCCTTCGAGCTGGCGGTCCGCCGGGTCGCCGAGGCCACGACCGACCTGCTCACCAGCCTGCCGCCTCGGCGTCAGCCACCGCCCACACTGCCCCCCTTGCGCCGGCTGGCCGACCGCAAGCGCTCCACGACCGCCGCCTGACGACCGGGGACGGCTCAGACGCCGCCCGCGAGGCGTGGCGCACGACCCGGGTCGGGGACCTCCAGTCCCGATTGGGCGTAGCCTGCCGCGGTGCTTGGGGATGGAGCCGCCGCCGCGCAACGAACGTCCGGTGCCCGGCACGGCGGTCCCGCCGACGCCGCCACCGAGGCCAAACCCGGCCCCACGGCCGCCACCGACACCGAGGCCAAACCCGGCCCCACGGCCGCCACCGACACCGAGGCCAGACCCGGCCCCACGGCCGCCACCGACACCGAGGCCAGACCGGGCCCCACGGCCGCCACCGACACCGCCGACACCGCCGGCCCCGCCGACGCCGCCACCGAGGCCAGACCCGGCCCCACGGCCGATACCGCCGATACCACCGACTCCGCCGACACCGCCGACACCGCCAACCCCGCCGACACCGGCGACCCCGCCGACACCCGCGACGCCGGCGCTGACGCCGCCGACATCCCCGACTCGATCGAGGCCCGGGCCCGCGAGCTGCTCGACGAGCTCACGCTGCACGAGAAGCTCCACCTCATGTCCGGCGACACGCCCCCGGTCAGCGGCCTGATCGGCCTGGTCCGCCACTACAACGAGGAGCCCTACGTCGCCGGCGTCGTCCCCCGGCTGGGCATCGGCGGGATCCGCTTCAGCGACGGACCCCGGGGCGTGGTCATGGGCCACGCCACCGCCTTTCCGGTTCCCATGGCGCGGGGGGCGACGTTCGACACCGAGCTCGAGCGGCGCGTCGGTGACGCCATCGGCATCGAGTGCCGGGCACTCGGCGCCAACCTGTTCGCGGGCGTGTGCGTGAACCTGCTGCGCCATCCGGCCTGGGGACGTGCCCAGGAGACCTACGGCGAGGACTCCCACCTGCTGGGCGAGATGGGCGCGGCGCTGGTGCGGGGGGTCCAGCGTCACGTGATGGCGTGCGTGAAGCACTTCGCCTGCAACTCCATCGAGGACAGCCGCTTCCGGGTCGACGTGCGCATCGACGAGGACGACCTGCGCGACATCTACCTGCCCCACTTCCGCCGGGTCGTCGACGAGGGCGTGGCGGCGGTGATGACCGCCTACAACCGCGTCAACGGCACCCACTGCGGCCATCACCACCACCTGATCACCGAGGTGCTCAAGGGCGACTGGGGCTTCGACGGCTTCGTGATGAGCGACTTCGTGTTCGGTGTGCGCTCGGCCGACGCCGTGAACGCCGGTCTGGACCTCGAGATGCCGTTCCGCCTGCGGTTCCGGCGGCTGGCGCGCCTGGCGCGCTCGGGCTGGGTTCCACCCGAGCGGATTGACGACGCGGCCCTCCGCATCCTGCGCCAGCAGCTCCGGTTCGAGGGCAAGGACGGCACGTACGGCCCCGAGCACGTGGCCAGCGTCGGGCATCGGATGCTGGCCCGCGAGGTCGCGGAGCGGTCGATCGTCCTGCTCCGGAACCGTGTGCTCGGCCGGATCGACGAGGCCGAGGACATGGGGGACGGCGCCGGGCCCACCGATGACGGCACCGCCGGACCCGCCGGAGCCACCAACGGCAACGCGCCGGCCGGGGGTGAGTGGCGGCGGGTGCTGCCGCTGGACCCCGCCTCCGTCGAGTCGTTGGCGGTGTTCGGACGCCTGGCGGCCCTCCCGGTGACCGGCGATCGGGGATCGAGCCATGTCCGGGCCCCGTCGGTGGCGACGATGCTCGACGGCCTGAACGCGGTCGGCGAGCGCCACGTCATCGACGTTCGGTACCAGCGGGGCGAGGACCTGGGCGCCGCCGGGTTCAGCGCCTCGAGGGCTGACGCCGCCGTGGTGGTCGCCGGCTACACCCACCGCGACGAGGGCGAGAACGTGCTCAGGCGGGGCGGGGACCGCAAGCAGATCACGCTCCGGCCCGAGGACGAGCAGCTCATCAGGACCGTCGCAGCCACGAACCGGCGGACGATCGTGGTGCTGATCGGCGGCAGCGCCATCGTCACCGACGCCTGGCGGGACCAGGTGGGCGCCATCCTCATGGCCTGGTATCCCGGCATGGAGGGGGGCCACGCCGTCGCACGGGTGCTCTTCGGCGACGTCAATCCCGGGGGTCGGCTGCCGTGCACGTGGCCACGGTCCGCCGAGCAGCTACCGCCGTTCGGCCCGGCCCGAGCGGCCGGGGGAGCGGGAGGCTCGTTCGCCACCAGCGTCCGCTACGGGCCGCTCCACGGATACCGGCTCATGCAGGCGACCGAGCGGTCGCCCGCGTTCTCCTTCGGGTTCGGCCTGTCGTACACGACCTTTGCGCACGGCCGGCTGACCGGGCGCCGGACTTGGGACGGCGCCATCAGCGTCACCGTCCCGGTGACCAACACCGGCACCCGCGCCGGCGACGAGGTCGTGCAGCTCTACCTCGACGAGCCGCTCGGATCGGATCCCCGGCCGCTCCGGGCTCTCCGGGGCTTCCGTCGGGTCACGGTGCCGCCGGGGGCCACGGTCAACGTCACGCTCCCGGTCCCGGCCGACGCCGCCGCCCGCGCCCAGGCGGCCAACGACGGGATGCTCGTCGCGCATGTCGGGCGCAGCGCCGACCCCCGGGACCAGCGCGCCGTCGAGCTCTGAGCGGATCAGGTGAAGGACTGGCCGGGCTGCGGCACGCCGCCGCCGTTCGGGCTCGCCGGGCGGGCCGGCCCGTTCGAGCCGACGTCGACCGGCTCCGGCTGCTCCGCCTCCAGCTCGGGCGACTGTCCGTTGGTGTTCGGCAGCGGCATCGTCACCTTCTCGTGACGCTTGTGCGCCTCCGAGACGGCTGCGTGGTACGTCTCCAGCTCGGCCACGAATCCCGGCTCGTGATAGACGCGCCCGTCGATGAGCGGGCCTTGGCTGCCGTCGAGCACGGCGATCACGTCCTCGCCGGCGATCGTCTTGTGGGTCTCGAGCGCATGGGCGAGCACCAGGACCTGCGTCCGGTGCTCGCGCAGGAGCGCGTCGGCCCGCTCGAGCAGCTGGCCCAGGTTGGCGTCGATGCGTTCGCCGAGGTTGGACTTCAGGAGGTCACGCTGGTCGTCGTCTCCGGCGCCGCCGGGACGCCCGCCGCCGCCGATGCCGACCCGGTGCGTGACACCGTGCGAGGCGACCATCTCGCCCATCCCCCAATATCCCTCCATCAGCGTGGCGACCGTGGTGGCGGACTCGAGGTCACCGGACACGCCGGACGACGAGTCACCGTCGAAGAACAGCCGCTCGCCGGCGAGTGAGGCCAGTGAGACGACGATGTCGGACTCGTACTCGCTCCGCCACCGCGTGAACTGGTCTTCGGGCTTGATGCTCGAAACCATGCCCAGGTAGCTGCCGCCCTTCTCTATCGTGGCCAGGTCGATCATCAGGTGCTTGCGGCTGCGATAGGCGGCCACAGCATGGCACGCCTCGTGGATCGCGATGGCGTGGCGCTCGCGCTCGATGTACTCGACGTCCTCCGGCGGGCCCAGCTCCTTGAGGTGCTTGGCCTTGATGACGTCCTCCCACGTGATGACGTCGCGACCCTCGCGGATGCTGTAGATGAGGGCCTCGTTGACCAGGTCCTTCATCGACGCACCGGTCGCGTAGGGCGTGATGGTGGCCAGCTTGTCGACGTCCTCGGCGGCGAGCTGGTGGCTGACCTTGGCCAGGTAGCCCTCGTACGTGCGCTTCCGCCCCTCTTTCGAGGGGTAGCCGACCTTGTACATGCGGTCGATGCGTCCCGGCCGCAGCAGCGCCTCGTCGAGCGACTGCGGCATGTTGGTCGCCATCATCACCAGGATGCGGTACTTGGGCGGTGGCTTGGGCCGCATGCCCAGCGTGCGGCGGACGATGCGGTTGATGAAGCCACGAGGCTTCTTGAGGCCCGACATCTCCGACAGCAGCGCCTGGAGCGTGCCCATCCCGCCGCCGCCCGCCATGCCGCCCATGATGATGCGGTCGACGACGCGCGGCGGTCGGTCGTCGGGCGCCGCCGGCACCAACGTGGACTGGAGCACCGCCGCCTGCGACTGCGGCGACAGCCAGCGCAGGTGCTCGCTGGCGTCTTCTGACCACGGCGACCAGGCCGACGCCGGCGACCCCGGCGCCGGGGTCGCGACCGGCTGCCCGAACGGCCCGGGGGTGAGCTGGCCGCGGTTGCCGAGCGAGTCGGCCTCGTCGAAGAACACGATCACCCCGCCGTAGCGCAGCGCCAGCTTGCGCAGCTTGCGGAACAGGCCCTTCACCTTGAGGATGCCGACGCCCATGAACATGTTCGTGAAGGCACCGGGGTCGACGAACACGAAGGGCTTGCCGGTCTCTCCGGCCACCGCCTCGGCCATGAGCGTCTTACCGGTTCCCGGCGGGCCCCACAGGAGCAGGCCACCGGGCACGTAGCCGCCCTTGTCCTCGATGGCCTCGGGCCGGTCGAGGAAGACCATGTTCTCCTTGACCCGCTCGAGCACGGCGTCCTGGCCCCAGACGTCGGAGAACCGGGTCTTGACCTCGTCCGGCATGTACGTGTCGACGCCGCCCCGGGACAGGAACCAGAACAGCCCGATGAACTGCACCATCACGAAGAAGAAGCCGAAGATGAGCTGGAACACCATCGGCAGCCAGTCCCAGACACGCGACGGCAGCTCGAACAGGGCGGTCGCGGGCGGGACGTCGTACATGGTGGCGACGACGATGCTGACCACGCCCAGCAGCACCAGGACCTTCATGGCCCGGGCGATGCGATAGCGGTTCCAGTCGTTGACCAGCCGGGTGCGCCGTTCCCACCGGTCGAACAGCCGGTTCCAGAACCCGTAGTAGCGGGCGGAGCGCTCGGAGACGAAGTAGTGGAGCTGGCGCAGCAACTCGATGCCGATCGCCACGAACAGTGGCCACTTCGTGCGCAGGGTGTTCTCGACGGCGTCGCCGAACGTGTTGAACGGGTTGTCGTCGGACAGGTCGGACCAGACGAAGAACCAGAAGAGCAGGAAGAAGAGCAACAGGAACTTGATGCGGTCCCACCACGCCAGCGGCTTGCGGGTTTCCGCCACGGGTCCCGACCCCGCCCCGTGGTAGCCGGGCGCCGGTAGCCCGCGCCTCTCCTCTTCGCTCGGCACCGGAACCTGCTGGCCGTCGGGCTGAGGCGTCATGAATCGTTCTCCTGGATGGTCCACGAGTCGACGATGTCGGCGATCTCGTCCTTGTGGGTCTCGAGGTAGCAGTCCTCGGCGCACGCCACCTGGAACACGAACATGGTGGTGCTGGTGGCGTCGAGCAGGACCGTGCGGTCGGTGACCACGAGCTCGTCACCCCCCTCCGGGGTCACGGCGAAGACGGTGTGCACGCCGTGGTAGCCGCCGTCGAACTTCACGGGCTCGTCCTCGAGCACCTGCACAGGTACGTCTGCTCGGGCGGCGGCGACCGGGTCGGCCTGCGGGTTGCCCAAGCCCCGCAGCGCGCTGAGGTTGATCTGCTCCCGCTCGTCCGGGGTCAGTGCCCGCACCTGCACGATGCCCGTGGGGTCGCTTTCACCCGGGCTCGTCGACGCCTCGGCACTGGGATCGTCGCTGCCGTCGAAGGTCCGTACCCACATGCCCTGGCTACGCCGCTCCAGCTGCGCGTCGGAGTCCTCCGGGAACAGGTCGCGCTCGTCGTAGATCTCCCAGTCGCCCGGGAGCTTGGCGTAGACACCGAGATCGTCGTTCTGGACGAACTGGAAGCCCGACCCCCCGCACGCGGCCCCCGCCGCTGCCACGACCGCACCGAGGCCCACGAGGGAGCGTGTGACCCACATCACCACAATTGTCGCCTACCCCGGCAGGAATAGCGACCGTGCGTCTTTCGATGGAGTTTCTACGTCTACGCCGCCCGCCCCCGCCGCAGCCTCCGTGGAATGTCACGCATAGTGACCTGGGAGGCGGTCGGCAGTCCGTCGCGTGCGGACAGCTCCTTGCACAGCCGGTACGTCACCGCGGCCACGATCGGAGGGACCGCCAGCACCAGGATGCGGAACGTCCAGAGGATGGCGTTGACGGACAGACCGAAGGTCGAGGCCAGCACGTCCGCGGCGGCGCCGAGGAAGCAGATGACGTAGAACGAGAGCGTGGCCGTGCCCAATGCGGTCCGGACGGGACGCTGGCGCGGCCGATCCAGGATGTGGTGCTCGGCGTGGTCGCCGGTGACCCGCGCCTCCAGGAACGGCCAGGCGTACAGCAGGGCGAACGTCACGCCCGCCAGCAGGACGCCGGGGAAGAAGGGGTTGGGGATCTCGAAGCCGAAGGCGCGGATCTCCCATCCGGGCATGATGCGCAGCGCCCCGTCGAGCCAGCCCATGTACCAGTCGGGCTGGCTGGCGGTGGACACCTCGGCCGGATCGAACGGCCCGTACGCCCAGATGGGATTGATCTGGAACACGCCGCCCAGGAACGCCAGCACCCCCGAGGTCAGGAAGAACAGGCCCAGCGCCTTGGACGCGTAGGTCGGCCAGAACCTCTCGCCGACGACGTTGTCCTCGCGCCGGCCCGGGCCCGGGAACTGGGTGTGCTTGTGGCGGACGAGTATCGCCAGGTGGAGGGCGATGAGGACGGCGATGAGCGCGGGGACCAGCAGGATGTGGAGGACGTATAAACGCTGGATGATGTCCGGGCCCGGGAACTCGCCGCCGAACAGCAGCGACGCGGCCCAGGTGCCCACCAGGGGGATCGAGAGCGTGATCCCGTAGACGATGCGCAGGCCGGTCCCCGAGAGCTGGTCGTCGAGCAGCGAGTAGCCGAACAGGCCGTTGAACATCGCTAGCGGCAGCAGCGTGCAGCCGATGATCCAGTTGATCTCCCGGGGACGACGGAAGGCGCCCGTGAAGAACACCCGCGCCAGGTGCACGGTGATGGCGGCGAGGAAGAGCAGCGCGGCCCAATGGTGGATCTGGCGCATCACCAGACCCGCCCGCACGTCGAAGCTCAGCTCGAGCGCCGAGCGGTAGGCCTGGCTCATCTCGACCCCGCGCAGCGGCTCGTAGCTGCCCTCGTACACGACCCGGTTGCTGCTGGCGTCGAAGAAGAACGTCAGGTAGATGCCGGTGAGGACCAGCACCACGAAGGAGTAGAGGGCGAGCTCCCCGAGCATGAACGACCAGTTGTCGGGGAACACCTTGTTGAGCGCAGTGCGGGCGAACTTGGCGGCTCCCAGCCGGCCGTCGATCCAGCGTGCCATCCGGTGCGTGTACAAACCCTCGGGGGACCGGCGCGCCGGGCGGGGCGGGGCCTGCTCGCTCATCTGTGTCACCGCCCCCGATCCCAGAAGCCGGGGCCGACCGGGCCCGAGAAGTCACCGGTGGCGATGATGAAACCGTCGTCGTCGAGGCCGAGCGGCAACTGGGGCAGCGACCGGGCGGCGGGGCCGAAGATCGGCTCGGCGTGGCGCATGACGTCGAACGTCGACTGGTGGCACGGACACAGGAGCAGCCCCAACTCCGCCTGGTACAGGCCCACCGGGCAGCCGACGTGGGTGCAGAGCTTGGAGTAGGCGACGATGTCGTCGACCGTCCAGTCCTCCCGGCCCGCCTGGGGCTCGAAGTCCTGGTCGCTGCGGAAGTGGATCAGCAGCGTGGATGCATCGGCATCGTCCGTGTGCCCGTCCGGCCACACGGTGATGAACCCGTCCACCGGCAGGTCGCTTGGCTCCACCGGCCTGCCGTTCTCGTCCACGACCCGGATATTTCCGCCCTTGAACGCGGTCTGCTTGAGGCCACGCCCCGGGCGCGGGCCCAGTGACCGGACCGGGAACAACAGCGCCACCCCCAGCGCCGCGCACGCCCCGCCGGCGGTCGCCACCAGCACGCGCCGCCGCTGCAGGCTGCTGCCGCCGGCCTGGAAGTCGGCGGCGAACGCGGCGATGTCCTCCTCGCTGGACTCCATGGGGTGGCGATCCTCCGCCACCTCCTCGGTCGGCATGAAGTGCTTCGCCCACAGGACGATGCCGACGCCGATCCCGCCCAGCACGACGGCGAGCAGGATGCCCTCGGCCTGTGGCTGCCCGCCCTCCCAGTAGACGACGGTGAGGCCGATGGCGGCGGCCATCGCCAGCAGGAAGGTCGCCGCCGCCGTCCGCTCCACCCGAGCGCCGCGGCGCGTGAGCTCGTCACCCGTCGACGGCGGCCGGGTGGCCGCCGGCGGGGACTCGTCGGTGTCCTGGGGGTCGGTCACGGTTCGCTCCTGCGGGTCCGGCGCACCGGGCTGCGGGTGCCGATCCACGCCACCAGGCCCAGCAGCGCCACCATCCCGACGAGCCAGGCCACGAAGCCCTCGGGGATGGGCCCCGTCCGGCCGATCGGCAGGCCGCCGGGGTCCTCGGGGGTTTGGAGATACTGCACGTAGCGCACCAGCCCGTTCAGCTCCTCGGGGTCGATGACGTCGGGTCCGAACACCGGCATCTCCCCCGGCCCCACCCGCACCGCGGAGGCGACCTGCTTCGGGGTCGCCGACGTGAGGCGGGGGGCGGCCCGGCCGTAGCTCAGCGCGCCGCCCGTGCCGGCGGCGCCGTGGCAGGCCTGGCAGTTGGCCCGGAACACCTCGCCACCGAGCGCCAGGTCGCCGGCCTCGGCGTCGACGTCCGGCACCTCCGGCCCGGTGCCGAGCGTGCCGACGAACGCCACCAGCGCCTCGATCTCCTCGGGGCCGTAGGCCGGATCCTTCCTCGTGGGCTGCTCCTCGCTGTTGGCGAGCGGCATGCGGCCGGTGGACAGGTAGTAGTAGGCGGCGGCCTCGCCCGCGTTGTCCAGCGAGGGCCCACGCTCGCCCTGCTCGTCCACGACACCCCTGCCCTCGGGGCCGTGGCAGCTCGAGCAGCCGGTCTCGTACAGCTCGCGCCCTTCGGCGATGAGCTCGTCCTCGCCGGGGCCGCCGCCGGGGCCGCCGCCGGGGCCGCCATAGCTGCCGCCGTAGCTGCTGGTGCCGCCGGCGCCGGTGATCGCCGGCGTCAGGGCCGCCGTGACCAGCAGCGGCAGGGCCACGAGCACCTGCGGGAGGCGCGGCCGTCTCACCGCAGGAGGTAGATGGTGGAGAACATCACCACCCAGACGACGTCGACGAAGTGCCAGTAGTAGCCGCACACCTCGACCGTCTGGTGCGCCGGTGCCCGTGACCGCCCGGAGATGACGAAGGCCACGGCGCCCATGAACACCAGGCCGCCGATGACGTGCAGGCCGTGGAACCCCGTCAGCAGGTAGAAGGCCGAGCCGTAGGCGTGGTCGTCGAGGTGGAAGTCGGCCTGCAGGTACTCCGTCGCCTGGTTGAGGAGGAAGACCGTGCCCATCAGGGCGGTGACCGCCAGCCAGGTGACGGCGCCGCGGCGATCGTCGCGCCTCGATGCCGCGACGGCCAGGTGCATGGTCCCGCTCGAGGCCACCAGCACCGCCGTGGCGAGGGCGGTGCGGAGCGTCTCGAGCTCGACGTCTTCGGGCGGCCACACGTCGTTCACCGACCGGAGGGTGAAGTAGGCGGCGAACAGCCCCGCGAAGAACATCATCTCCGAGGCGAGCCAGACGATGACGCCGACGCCGAGCGTCGACGGTGCCCACGGCTCTCGAGGCGCCTGCGTCGGCTCCGTCGGCTCTGCCGTCACCGACATCCCGACGTTTGTACCAGCTTCACGACGAACCGTGATGCGATCCCCCGGCGCGGGGGACGGGTCGCGCGGGGTTGGCACGGCTTCCGGGCGTGAGTGGGGATACGGTCGACGCGGTGTCCGGGCCCAGCGCCGCCGACCTCGCCTTCCACTGGCAGATCGACCCGGTGGCGCTGGTGCTGGTGGCCGTGATTGCGGTGCTGTACGCGGTGGGGGTGCGGCGGCTCGCCCGGCGGGGCCGGCGCTGGCGGCCAGCCCGGAGCGCGGCGGTGGCCGGTGCGCTGGCCGTCGCCATCGTGGCCTCCCAGTCGGGCATCGCGCGGTTCGAGGGCGACCGCCTCTGGGTCCACATGGTGCAGCACGTCCTCCTCGGCATGGCCGTGCCGCTGCTGATCGTGCTGTCGGCGCCGCTGACGCTCGCCCTACAGACGGCCCGACCACCGGCACGGCAGACGCTGCGTACGGCGCTCAGCAGTCGCCCGGCGCGCGTGGTCACGCATCCCGTCGTCGCCTGGTGCCTGTTCGGGGGCGGGCTGGTGGCGATCTACCTCACCCCCCTGCTCGACGTCGCCGCCCGCAGCGATCCCCTCCACCTGCTGGTGCATGCGCACGTGGTGGTGACGGGCACCCTGTTCCTGGCCGTGCTGGTCGGCGTCGACCCGTTGCCACACCGGCCACCGTTCGGCGCTCGACTGCTCATCCTCCTGGCGGCGGTGCCGTTCCACGCGGTGGTGGGCCTGGCGCTGCTGAGCGCGGGCTCGCCGATCGCACCCGACGCCTATCCCCGGCTGTCGGACCAGCGCACCGCGGCGGGGCTGTTCTGGGGCATCGGCGAGCTCTTCACGGTGGTGGTGGCGGGCATCATCCTGCGCCAGTGGTGGCTCGGCGAACGGCGGGCGGAGGCCCGCGAGCTCCGCGACGTCCACGAGGTCCGCGACGTCCGCGACGCAGCCAACGCCGTGATGGCCGACTCCTGAGGCGCGTCAGGCCGGGGTGTCCCGGGTGTTGAACCGGTTCATGGCGGCATCGACGCCGTCTGAGAGGAGGGCCTCGACGGCGTCGGCCGCCTCCTGCACCGCGATGTCGAGCTCGACGCGCTCACGCTTGGACAACCGCCGGAGCACGTGGCTCGCCCCCTGCTCCCTGCTCGGGGGCTTGTCGACGCCGATGCGCACCCGCAGGAAGTCGTCGGTGTGCAGGTGCGCCCTGATCGAGCGCAGCCCGTTGTGCCCCGCCAGCCCCCCGCCCTGCTTGATCTTGACGCGACCCAGCGGGAGGTCGAGCTCGTCGTGGACGACGACCAGCCGCTCGGGGTCGGTGATGCCGTGCCGCCGGACCAGCATGGCGACCGACTCGCCGGACAGGTTGACATACGTCTGCGGGAACGCAAGCGCCACCCGCCGGTCGCCGATGCGGACCTCGGCCACCAGCGCCCGCTCCCGCGACCGCTTCAGCACCCCGCCATGACGTTCGGCCAGGAGCGCCACGGCGTCGGCGCCGACGTTGTGGCGGCTGTGCTCGTACTCCCCGCCGGGGTTCCCCAGCCCGACGACGAGTAGGTCGGCAGGGGTGCCGCGGCGCTCGGCGGCAGCACCCCGTCGTCCGAACAGCGACATGGACGGTCAGGGTCCAGCGGGGACCTATGCGCCGCCCTCGCCCCCAGGCTGGCCGGAGTCGCGCTCGCCGCCCTCGCCGGCGGCGCCCTCGGCGCCCTCGGCCTCGGCGCCTTCCTCCTCCTCGCCCTCTTCGCCCTCCTCCTCTTCCTCCTCTTCGGCGAGGGCAAGGCTGGTGAGCTTGGCGGTGACGACGGTCTCCTCGGGGTCGGTCTCGGTGGTGACGTCCGCCGGCAGCTGGAGGTCGCCGACCGTGATGTGCTGGCCGATCTCGAGGTCGGACACGTCGACGGCGATGTGTCCCGGGATGGCGTCGGGCTTGGCGGTCACGATCAGCACGTTGACGATCTGCTCGACGACGCCGTCGTCGCGGATCACCTTCTCGGGCTCGCCCTCCAGCACCAGGGGCACGTCGGTGGTGATGGGCTTGTCGACGTCGACGGCCAGGAAGTCGATGTGGAGCACGTCACGGCGCACCGGGTGGCGTTGCATCTCCTTGACGATCGCCTTGGTGCTCTTGCCGTCGATCTTCAGCGTCAGCAGGGCGTTCAGGCCCTTGTCGGTGGTGAGTGCGCTACGCAGGTCACGCCACTCGACGCTGATGGGAGCGGGTTCGGCGCCCCGGCCGTAGACGACGGCCGGTACCTTGCCGGTCGCCCGCAGGCGGCGGGAGGCGGGGGAGCCGGTGGTTCGACCGGTTTCGGCCACCAGGATGATGTCGTCAGCCATCGGAGTCTCCTACTTCTGACGTCGCGCCGGAGCGCATCGAACGGTGTTGGACCGGTAGAGGCTACCGGCCGGCGGCGTCGGTTCCCCAGGCGGCGGTCGGCGACGATCAGCGGCGGACGGCGGCGATAGGCGGCGGTCAGCGGGATCCGTCTCGGGTCCGGGATCAGGCCTGGTTGGCCCCGCCGAAGATCTCCGACACGGACGTGTCCTCGAAGATGGCGTCGATCGTGTCGGCGATCACCTTGGCGATCGACAGGACCTCGATCTTGTCGATCTGCTTCTCGGGTGGCAGCGGCAGGGTGTTGGTGACGACCACGCGGTCGATCACCGAGTTCTTGATCCGGTCGATGGCGGGCCCGGACAGCACGCCGTGGGTGGCGGCGGCGCAGACCTGTCGGGCTCCCTGCTCGACGAGCTGGTCAGCGGCCGCGACCAGGGTGCTGGCGGTGTCGATCATGTCGTCGATGATCACGCACGTGCGGTCGGCGACGTTGCCGACCACCTGCTTCGCCTCGACCGCGTTCTGCGCGCCCCGGATCCGGCGCTTGTGGACGATCGCCAGCTCGGCGTGGAGGGCATTGGCATAGCGCTCCGCCACCTTCACCCGGCCGGCGTCCGGCGACACGACGACGAGGTCCTCGCCCAGGTTCTTCTCGAGGTGCGCCACGAGCACCGGCATCGCCGTGAGGTGATCGAACGGCTGGTCGAAGAAGCCCTGGATCTGCCCGCTGTGGAGGTCGACCGACACCAGGCGGCCGGCGCCGGCGACCGTGAACATGTTGGCGATCAGCTTGGCGGATATGGGCTCGCGTCCCTCGGCCTTGCGGTCCTGACGGCCGTACCCGTAGAAGGGCATGACTGCGGTGATGCGCTTGGCCGAGGCCCGCTTGGCGGCGTCGACCATCTGCAGGTGCTCGAAGATGGTGTCGTTGATCGACATCGAGCCGCTGGCGCCGTGGCTCTGGATGATGAAGACGTCCATGCCGCGGACCGATTCGCTGAAGCGGCAGTGGATCTCACCGTTGGCGAACTCCGTGCAGTTGGGCTCACCGAGCCGCACGCCGAGGCACTCGGCGATCTCGGCCGCCAGCGGCGGGTTGGCCCGCCCGGACACGAGGTGCAGCTTCTTCTTGGTGACGAGCTCCATGACCACCTTCCGCTGCGGGGCCGAGGCGCCGGGCTCCCCCACGGCTACGTCGTACCCGAAGTGTAGAACGGCCCCGTCCGTCCTCCAGGCGGGACCTGCGCACCGGGTTCCAGCACGGCGTACGGCCCCACCACTGCATCGTCACCGACGGTGGCGTGGTGGGCCACGCTCTCGGTCACCTCGGCGCGCTCGCCCACCCGCGTGTCCACGAGTCGGGTGTAGGGACCGATGTCGCTGCCGGCGCCGACCGCCGTGGTCCCCTGCAGCACCGTGCCCGGGAACAGCGTGACGTCCGGTGCGAGCGCGACGCCGGCGTCGATGTAGGTCGCCGACGGGTCGACCATCGTGACGCCCTCGCGCATCCACCGTTGGTTGGTGCGGTAGCGCAGCTCGGCTTCCGCCTCCGCGAGCTGTGCCCGGTCGTTGACGCCCTGCGTCTCGTCGGGATCGTCGACGACGAGGGACACGACCTGGTGTCCGGCGTCGGCCAGCACCTCGATCACATCGGTGATGTACAGCTCGGACTGTGAGTTGTCGGGCGTGATGCGGCGCAGCGCCGGGGCCAGCAGCCCGCGCCGGAACACGTAGATGCCGGTGTTGACCTCCTCGATCGCCAGCTCGGCCTCGTTGGCCTCGCGATGCTCGACGATCCGGCGGACACGCCCGTCCCGGTCGCGCACGATGCGCCCGTAGCCGTCGGGGTCGTCCATCCGGGCCGTGAGCAGGGTGCAGGCCGCGCCCGAGAGCCGGTGCTCGAGGACGAGCGCGGCCAGGGTGGCGGACTGGATCAGGGGCGTGTCGCCCGGTAGGACCAGCACGTCGCCGTCGTCCTGGTCGAGGGCGTCGAGGTCGTCCTCCGGGATGCCGGTGAGCCCGACCGCGACCGCGTCCCCGGTGCCGGCCTGGACCCGCTGCTCCACGAACTCGAGCGGCACGGGCCCCGGGTTCTCCTGCAACTTCTTGGTGACGAGGTCCGCGGCGTAGCCCACGACCACGACCGCCCGCTCGACGTCGCACTCGTCCAGGGCATCGAGGACGTAACGCAGCAAGGGGCGGCCGCAAAGCATGTGCAGCGGCTTCGGACGGGCCGAGCGCATGCGCGTGCCCTGACCGGCCGCAAGGACGATGGCCGACAGCGAACGCTCGCTCATGTGTCTGTTGTAGCGCCGCACCTCGCGAACGCGCACCTCGGGCCCGACCCTCGGGGTTGCGTTTCCCCTCATCGATGGGCGGGTAGCGCGCCCGCATGCCGGACGACCGTGACCCGCAGACGCCCGATCCCCTGCCCGGCGAGGCCGGCGGGCCGCTCGAACGGCTCGAGCTGACCAGCCCGGCGTTCGACGACGGCGACGTCCTGCCCGCGCGCTTCGCCCACGATCGCGAGAACCTGTCACCGCCGCTCGAATGGAGCGACGTCCCACCCGGAACGCTCGAGCTCGCACTGCTGTGCCAGGACCCGGATGCGCCCAGTGGACTGTTCACCCACTGGGTGCTCGCCAGCGTCGATCCCACGATCACCGCCATCGACGAGGACGAGGTGCCTCCGGGGGCGGTCGCCGGCCTCAACGACTTCGGAGAGACCGGGTGGGGCGGGCCGGAACCGCCTCGCGGCCACGGCCCGCACCGCTACGTGTTCACGCTGTTCGCGGCGTCGGAGCACCTCGACCTGGATCCCGGGGCGTCGGCCGACGACCTCCTCGACGCTCTGGACGGTGTCGAGCTGGCGCAGGGCTCGTTGCTCGGTCGCTACGAGCGGTAGGGGCCGAGCGGATAGGCCCGCAGGTGGGCACCGAACAGTACGGGATTTGCATCGTGAGCCACGGCCAACCAGCGAGGCCTCCGGACGACACTGATCACCGCAAGCCAGGACGACGTGCCTATCCGCTCGCGATCTAGGAAGCGGCTGATCAGCAACCCGAGGTCACGTCGGTGATGCCCCTGACCACGCACGCGCTCCGGTCGACGCTGAACGTCTGCGTACCGACCGGCAGCAGCAGGAGGTCGACCGAGCTGCGAACGGTGACGGTGACCTCGTTGCCGTCGGTGCGCACGAACGTGCCCCCGCCGCACGGCTGACCGGCGCGGCCGAGGAAGGCACAGGCGGCACTCTCGGCTGCGGGCCCGTCGAGGATGACGGCGTCGCCGCTGCGGACGGCATCGTCGGAGATGGCCTGAGCCCCGGCCCGGGCCGCCGACTCGGCCAGGTTGTTGGCTTCGCGCTTGGAGGCGAGGACCCGGCCGCCGTCGAGCACGAGGCCGCTCACGAAGACGAGGGCGACCGCGAAGATCACGACGAAGGCGGTCACCACGCCTTCGTCTCCCCGGCCGCGGCGATGGCTGGGTCGGGCCGCGGGCACTACAGGCTCCGGTGGGCGTCGATCGGTTCCCAGGCTTCCTCGACGAGCGTGACGCTGAGCGGCAGCCCGATGAAGGTGAGGTCGCGCGTGTCGACGGTGCACGTCACCTCCACGTGGACGGTCGCACCGCGCTCGAATTCGCCGCTCGGCAGGAACTCGGTGTGGACCTGGGGACCGTCCTTGCAGTTGAGGTTCTCGCCGGACACTGTGTCGGTCGCCGCGGCCTGCGCTTGGGCCCGGGCGGCCGCGGCGGACTCCTGCAACGAGGCGACCCGGGCGGCGTCGCTGGCCGCCCCGACCACATCGCTCTTCGCGTCGGTCAGCCGCCCGGCGGCGATCACGAGGAAGAGGAAGCTGATCAGCACGGGCATGACGATGACCAGCTCGGTGGTCACCACCCCGCGATCCCGCGCTCCCCGGTTCATGGCGTGTCGGTGGGCGGGGCCTCGGTGGCGGGCCGGAAGCGCTCGATGACGCCCTCGGACGTCTCCTGCACGGTGAAGTCCAGGTCGACGCCGGGCAGCTCGAACACCTCGGTGACGTCGGCGCGCACGGTCATGCGGACGAGCTCGCCGCCGTCGACGTACCGACCGTCTACCTCCACGTCCTCGAGCAGCCGCGGCGCCAGCGCCTGCACGAAGTCGTTGGCCACCTGCCGGCCCTCAGCGATCGATCCGCCCTGCACCGTCGCCGCCCGTGCCCCTTCTTGGGCGGCGGCGCTGGCGACGCTGGACGCATGGAAGTACAGCCCGGCCTGCACGATCAGCATGATCATGAACAGGAACGCGGGCGCAGCGATGACGAGCTCGGTGGTCGCGCCCTCGTCGCCGCCGAGGCGCCTGGCACGCACTGGCTCAGCGGAAGGCGAGTGCGCCTTCGATGTCGTTCTTGATGTCCTGCGACTTGTTGTTGATGGCGCCGGCGATGAGAACGACCGCCGCGAGGGCCGCCGCCGCCAGGGCGGCGGTGATGATCATCGTCTCCGTGGTCATGCCGCGGTCGTCGTCGCGCAGCTCCCGCAGCCGGTGCCAGAGCATCGAGATCATCGACGTGATGACGAAGAACATGGTGATGTCTCCTCCGTTGTCGGTCAGAGGTTGTTGACGACCGCGTCCACGGCCGGATAGCCGATGAGGATCAGGAACCCGAGGAACAGCAGCACCACCGGAAGCGCCATCTTCTCGGTGGTCGACTGGGCTTCGGCCTCGGCTTCGGCCAGGGCGTGCTCGCGGAGCGACGCCGCCTTCACGGCCAGCGAATCCCGCACGCGCGCGCCCTCGGTCCCCGCCAGCGACACCGTTGCCGACAGCTCGACCAGCTCGGTCACGCCCACCTCTTCGCCGAGCCGGGCCAGCGCCGCCCACGGCGTCTCGCCCGTGAGGGCCGTGACCTCGAGCGCGTTGCGGAGCTGCGCGAAGGCCCAGCCCCGGCCGACGCTGGCGGCGTCCCGCAGGGCGCTCTCGACCCCACTCCCGCCCGCGAGCGAGATCACCACCAGGTCGAGGAACGACCCGAGGGCCTGCTTGAAGGCCTTGCGGCGCTCCTCCACCTCGCTCCGCAGGCTGATGTCGGGGGCGAAGAAGAAGAACACGCCGAGCACGAGCCCGACGCCCGCAGGGAACGTCAGTGGCACGCTGAACCCGCCCACGGTCCACACCGCCGCGACGACGGCCGGAAGGGCGAGGCCGAAGAACGCGAGGACGACCTTCTGGGCCAGGTGCTGGTCCAGGCTCCGCCCGACCAGGCGCAGGTCGGGTTCGAGGGAGTCGAGGCGCAACCCCAGGGTGCGCAGGATGCGGCCCAGCGACGCGCCGACCGTCCGCCCGAGGAACTCGCTGATCCCGTCGGTCTGGTCGGTGGCGGTGATCCGGAGGAGCTGGTTCCGCCGCTGGAGGCGGTCGATGGCCGCCTGCAGAGGGGGCGGCGAGGGGAACAGGAGCCGCCAGGACACGATCGCGCCGAGCCCCACGAGCGCGCCCAGCAGCAGCGGGACGATCACCCGTCCGACGGCTCCATGCGCAGGAACCGCTCCTCGTGCTGGAACCGGAACGATCGGGCGAGCCAGACGAACGCGCCGGCGAAGCAGAGCCCGATCAGCCCCAGGACCAGCTGGCCGACGGCCTTGTCGTACGGCTCGAGGTAGTCGCGGTTGAAGACCAGCAGGCCGACTGCGAACAGCACGGTGAAGGCCGTGATGACCCTGACCGAGGTGCGGGTGCGGGCCCGGCTGGCCTCGATCCGGAGGCGCATGTTCACCTCGGCGCGTGCCGACTGGGCGAGCCGACCGAGCAGGTCACCCAGGCGCTTGGGGCTCTTGTCGGCGGCGAGCACCAGCGCGGCGACGACGAGGTCGCCCGCCGGATCGTCGATGTCCTCGGCGAACTCCCGCAGCGCCGGGGCCAACCGGTCCCGCTCGAGCCGTGCGGCGAGGCGCAGGACCTCTCGCTTGATCGGCAGCGGCGCCACCCCGGCGGTGGCGATGATCGACTGCTCGAGACCCCCCGAGCCCGCCATCGTGTCCCGCAGCATCTCGGCCCAGGCGGCGACGGCCTCGATGCGGTCGAGCTGCGCCTTACGGGCGGCCTGGCCCCCCAGCATGCTGGGCGCCATGAACCCGGCGATGCCGCACAGCAGCGCCGCCATGGGCCACCGGGTCAGGGCACCGATGATCACGGCGCCGGCGACCCCGAGGGCGAGACGGAGCGTGAAGTGCTCGAACTGGCTCGACAACGATTCCCTGGCGCTCCGGCGGGTCCTGCGGGATGGCAGCTCGCCGCGAGCCACGGGCCGCATGGCGACGACGAAGGTGACGACGCCCAATGCACACAGCGCCCCCAGCAGCCCAGCGATCATCGACATCGTGCGCGGTCAGCCCTCGGTGTTGATGGCCTGTGCCTCGGCGACGGCCAGGGCCGTGCTGGAAGTGGGCTCGATCGTTCCGAGGTTGCCGTTGACGCCGACGTTCGACGTGAACGAGACGTCGTAGACAACGGTCGCCGTGGCCGTGTAGTTGCCGGCACGCAGGTAAGTGTGCGTGCAGTTGGAGGATTGGGCGCTCGCCGGCAGGTTCGGGTTGTACACGGGCTGCGGCCCGGGACACGTGAACGGGGCCGTGCCGTCGCCCGGGTCGACGACGAGGGACGTCGGCTCGGCCGAGACGTTCACCGTGACGGAGCCGGCGGTGGCCGATTCGGAGAGCCCTTCCCACATCTCCGCCCAGAACCATGCCTCGATGTTCACGAGGTGGTCCTCGGTACCCGGACTGGTGCGCAGCACCGGTGCTGCGGGCGTGATCGTCACCGAGCGGGCGAGGGTCGTGGGATCGACCTGTTGCTCCTCGGGCAGGAAGACGAAGTCGAGCCATTCGCCGCCGCAGTACAGGTGGAGCCACTCACCCGGCCGCTGCTCTTGCGGGTGGTACAGGGTGCGCTGCTCCTGCATCGTGGAGAACAGCCGGGGTCCGTAGCGCAGGTAGTCGGGCGTGCCATCGGACCTCGTGCAGTTGGGGCCGCCACCGCCGCCGCTGTTGCCAGCCGGGAAGGCCGGCACGCTCTCTTCGGCGGTACCGGTTGCGGAGTCGCCGTTGTTGTCGGCCGTGGCACGCCGGTCGCTGGGCCCGTCGCCCTCATCGGCGGCCGCTGGCAGAACGGTCAACGACCAGAGAGCGGACGCCACGCCCACGGTCGCAAGGCCAAGCGCCGAGCGCATCAGCCGCACACCTGGTCGTCGTCGATCAAGCTGATCACTTTCCACAAGCCACCCTCCACGATCAGTTCCGCCACGAACCCGTCGCGCTCGTCGTCGTGTCCCTCGGCAACCCTTCCGGAGTCAGCTACGACAACCTCGAGCTGATCGAGCGCGCAGTCCTCGATTACGGCGCGGTCCGCGCTCACCTCGGTGACGACTGCGTCGACCTCGAACGTCCCCCGTAGAACGACGCCCTCCGCGTCGTATTGGCGCAAGAGGTTGCGGGTCACGTCCAACGCGTCTCCGGCCAAGTGCTCCGCGAGAAACTCGGCATCTGGCGACGGGGGGTCACCGGCCTTGATGAAGTCCGTCCAACTCGCCTCGTATGCGGCGAGCACGTCGGCCTCGAGTTCGTCCCGCGGGTCCTCGCTCGTGCTGGGCTCATCGGGGGCCGTGGTCTCGCTCCCGGCTTCGCCGCCGCCTTCGCCGCCCCCACAGCCGGCAACCACGACAGCCAGGGCCGTCAGCGCCGCGAACGTCACGGGTGCGTCAGGCCTTCCCACTCCTCGATACCTCCCACACGCATCGGGACCCCAGCGCCCGCCCCCAGCTGCCGACGGCTCGCGTGCGGCCGGGATATTAGACCCACTCCGCCCCCCGCCCGCGCACGTACGACCGCTCGCTGCGGACGCCTAGGTTGGCGCCAATGACGACCGCCGATGAGTACCGGGTGGTGGCCCGGAACACGGCGACCGCGTCGGCCAACAAGATCCATGACGACGCCGTCGCCCGCCGCTATGGGTTCGCCGGTGGCCTGGTGCCTGGCGTCGACGTGTATGCGTACATGACCCATCCGCCCGCCTCGGCGTGGGGCCTCGACTGGCTGGAGCGGGGCTCGATGCGGGCCCGGTTCCTGGCCCCGGTGTACGAGGGTGAGGGGGTCCTGGTCGTGGCGGGCGCGGTTGGACCATCTCCGGGCGGTCACCGGATGGCGCTCGACGTGCGGGGCCCGGACGGCACCGTTCGCGCCAGCGGCGAGGCGCAGCTGCCCGAGGACCCACCACGGCGGCCCGGCGGCGACTGGGCGGCGGTCGATCAGGCCGACGACCCGCCCGAGGCGTCACCCGCGAGGCTGGTCCCCGGCACCGCGCTCGCGCTCGCCCCGCACGGCTTCCACGCCGACGGCGCCACCGAGTATCTCGCCGAGATCGGCGAGGGCCTGCCGCTCTACACCGACCACGACGTCGCCCATCCCGGATGGCTGCTGCGCGACGCGAACCGGGTGCTGTCGGCCAACGTGCGGCTGGGGCCGTGGATCCACGTCGAGTCCGTCGTGCAGCACCACGGCGCCGTGCATGACGGCGACGTGGTCCACGCCCGCGCCACGGTCACCCGGGAGTGGGAGCGCAAGGGGCACCGGTTCGTGGAGCTCGACGTCGGTCTGTTCGCCGGCGGCGACGACCTCGTCGCCCAGGTCGTCCACACGGCGATCTACAGCCCGCGTCCGACCGGCGGCTGACGGGTTTCTTGAAGCAGTTTTGGTTGCTCAGCAGCCAAAACTGCGCCAGGAATGCCGGGCGCCACTCCGCCCCCCCATGAGGCTCAGTTCCACCAGCCATCCGGGCGCAGCAGGACCGAAGCGTCGAAGCCCACCTCGGCGAGCTCGGCCTGCGTGCTGTCCCGCAGAGGCGACCCGGGGATGGCCCGCTTGTCGTGGCCGGGCACGAAGATCTCGTTAGAGACCACCAGCGGGCCCTCGGCGCCGACGACCTCGCGCACCGACGAGACGTAGCGCCGCACGCCACCCTCGCCCTCGCTGCCGGGCGACATGGCGATGTAGACGACGAAGTTGATGGCGTTCGCCACCATGAGGTTGGTCGCCTCGAGGTTGAGCCGCTCGGGCGCCTGGACGGCATACATCGCCAGCTTGCTGAACGCCGACAGCGACGAGTTGGCGTGCACCGTGCACATGGACCCGTCGTTGCCCTGGCTCATGGCGTTGAGCATCGGGATGACCTCGTGGCCCCGGACCTCGCCGACGATCACCCGGTCGGGGTTCATGCGCAGGCCCCAGCGCACGAGGGTGGCCAGGTCGATCTCGCCCTCGCCCTCGACGTTCTCCTCCCGGCCCTCCAGCGCCACCACGTCCGGGTGCAGGTCGGGATAGCGGTCCACCCCGAGCTCGAGGTTGTCCTCGATAGTCACGATCCGTTCGTCGGGCCCGACCTCGTTGAGCAGGGCCCGCAGCAGTGTCGTCTTCCCGGCGTCGACGCCACCGCAGATGATGAAGTTCTTGCGGGCCCGCACCGCCGCCGACAGGAACTCGCGCAGGGCGACGTCGATCGACCCGAGCCCCACCAGGTCGTCGAGGAACACCTTGGGGAAGCGGTGCCGCCGGATGGCCACGCAGGGCTTGGACGTGACCGCCATGACGGCGAACAGGCGGCTGCCGTCGGGGAGCTGCAGGTTGAGCGACGGTGAGCCGGTGTCGAAGCGCCGCTCGGTCAGGCCGACCCGGGCGGCGGTCATGCGCAGGGTGTCGATCAGCTCGTCGTCACTGTCGGCGATGGGCGGGGCCCGGTGCTTGGTGCCGTCGGCGCGGGTGACCCACACGTCGGCACAGCCGTTCGCGTCGATGTTCTCGATGGATTCGTCGTCGAGCAGCCGTTGCAGGGCGCCGAGCCCGAACAGGGCGTCGTGGATCGCCTGCGCCAGCGCCGTCTCGTCCTCGAACGTGAGAGGCTCCCGCCCCTGCTCCAGCTGTTGCTTGGCGTGGCGCTCGAGGCGCCGGTTGATGAGTTGACGCCCGAACTGCCGCTGGTCCGCCGGCGCCATCCGCGCCCGCTCGGCCAGCTCGTCGGCGCGCAGCCGTTCGGTCAGCTCGTCGGCCACCTCGCGGCGGAACTCCCGCGCCAGCGCCTTGTGCTGGGGGTTCACCGACGCTCCTCGTCGCGCTCCCGGCGAAAGTGCTTGGGCCGCGGTGGGTTCGCGCCCGCGGGCACCGGGCCCGGACGCCGACGACGCGGCCGCGGGGGTTGGTCCGCGGCGCCGTTCGCCGGCGGGCGCGCGGCGGGCGCCGCCACCGGCGGGGGGGCCGGCAACGGCGGCAGCCAGCCGGCGAGGGCCTCCGCCACCGCCCTGGCGTCGCGCATCAGCCGCGAGCGGCGCAGGACCCGAGCCCCGTCGGACCGGCCGACAGTCAGTGCCGCCGCGGCACGGTCGTCGACCGGCAGCGCTCCGAGCGGGTGGGTGCCCACGGCGTCCGCCACCTCGGCGACGGAATAGGGGCGGTCACCGATGAGCAGCAGTGACAGGGCCTTGGGCCGCAGGCCGGACAGCCGGGCTGCCAGGTGGTGGACCTCTGCGACCACCGGCCGAGCTATCACCACCAGCAGGTCCGCCTCGGTGACGACGTCGTGGGCCGCCGAGCCCGGGTCGAGGCGGCCACAGTCGACCAGCACGTCGGCGCCGAGGGACGACAACACCCCGGGCAGGACACCCCGCAACGCCGCCAGGGCGGCGCCGGCCTGATCGGCCGCCACCGGTCCCACCAGCACGCGGCGGACCGCGCGGTCGGCGGCGCCGTCGACGCCCGGCCGATCGGCGAACGGCAGCGGCTGCGTGTGGCCCACGAAGGTGGAGCGGTCGAGCTGGCGCCGCCCGGCGGCCGCGAGGGTGACCAGCCCCGGCTCGTTCGCCAGGTCGAACCGCACCCCGAGGTCGCCCCCGGCGGGGTCGAGCTCGGCGACGACGAGGTCACGGTCCCGCGGCCAGGTAGCCACGAGCGCGGTGACCGTGGTGGTGACCCCCGGCGACGCCTTGGCCGAGGCGAACGCGACGTACGCCATATGCGTCAGGAGGACGCCGCCTGCGCCACGGTGATCGAGTCGGATTGGATGGCGGCGGCGATCTCGGGCAGCAAGCCCTCGGCCACCCGCACCGACACCGGCACGGTGGATCCGCTGTCGTCGCGCTGGATCGCGATCACCGTGCCGTCGCCGATCGTCTCGGCGGCGGGCGCGTCGCCGGCCGGTGCGTTGGTCGCCGACCGGAGCAGCACCACGCGGTCGCCCCCCTCCAGGTCGGCGGGCAGCTCCTCGGATGAGACGGGCACGGCGATGACCGCCTGGCCGGCCTCCAGCCCGCTGGCGGTGCCGACGGCCTCCGGGACCAGCAGGCTGCCGGCCAGCAGGTCAGCCGCCGCGGGTCGACCGACGACTTCGTCGCGCGCAGACGAGGCGATGGGGTCGATGCCGGGGTCGGCGGCGACGCGCACGACCTGTAGGTCGTCGTCCTCGATGGTCTGGCCGGCCGTCACGTCGTGGCGCAGCGCCAGGACCGGCTCGCGCCCGCCGGCGTTCATCCACAACACCACGAATCCCAGGGCCGATGCCACGGTCACCAGGACCGCCAGCAACGCCAGGGACCAGCGCCGCTGCCGTCCGCCGCCGGGAACGAGCGCCGGCGCCGGCCGACCCGGGCCGCTGGGGGTCGGGCGGGACGGAAGGGTCGTGGAGGCCATCGCGTCGGGTTCCTAGCCCTCGCGGGCGGCGATCTGCTCGCCCGGCGGTTGGGGTGCGGGCGGCGGGACCGGTGCCGGCGCCGACGCGCCGTCATCGGGGAGCAGCACCATGCCGCCGCTGTCGTCGTGCGCCTCGGGGGCTCCGGCCCGGGCGGCGTCGGCGACCACCTCGGGGCCTTCGGGGCCCCGCCCGTCGTCGAGCAGGACCATGCCGCCCTCGTCGGCGGTGGGCCGCGCGATGTCGGGGGGCACGGGCGGTGCCGGCGGCTCCGGCGGGGCCGCCGGGGTCGCCGGCGCCAGCCCGCCGGCATCGTCGGGAAGCTCGAGCCGCCAGCCGGCGTAGATGAGGTCGGGGTCGGTCAGGCACCGCCCGTCGGGCTGAACCTTGCCCTGGTTCAGCCGGAAGACCTCCCGCCAGCGGAAGGGATCGCCCAGGTGGCGCTCGGCGATGTCCCACAGCGTGTCGCGACGCTGCACCTCGTACGTCGGGGGCGGCGCCAGGCGGGCGCCGACCGCGGCACCGGCCCGACCCAGCTGCTCGTCGGGCACGTCAGGTGGCTCGTCGGCCGCCAACGTCAGCAGCGGCTGCGATGTCGGAGGGGCCAGCGGCCGCAGCCCGAACCCGTCCGAGCCCGACAGCCCCTTGCTGGCGAGGAGTGACCCCAGGAGCGCGACCGTGGCGACCAACCGGGCCGCTCCCCGCTGCAGCCCGCCCGCGCCCGGCACCGTGCCGGCCTTGCGGCCCCGCACATGGGCCACGCCCTCGACGAGGAGCGACGCCACGAGCTCGATCCAGACCAGCCAGCAGACGACCGCCAGGGCCTTAACCAGGAACTCGTCGGGGATGTAGGTGTCGCGCAGCGCGTCGCCGATCTGCGACAGCGTCGGGACCTCGGTGGGCAGCGGCCAGCCCACCCATGAAGCCAGCGCGAGCGGCACCCCCACGACGAGGATCGCCACGCCGGCCAGCGCCGCGAGTCCACGGCCGGCATCCGACCACCGGTGCGGCCTGTCGAGTTGCAAGTGGCCACTCACGTGCGCGTCACCCGTCCCCAGCAACCGATCTCGATCATGAGACGCCCTCAGATGATGCCACCTCGATGCGGTCGCAGCGGCCGCCGTCACCCTGGGCGAGCGATGCGCTCCCTCCGGGCCCCGCGGGCTCGGTGCGGTCGGGCTGGTAGCGCTTCTGCTCCACCCGGGGCCAGGCATCGAAGTACTGCACCTCACCGGCGCCGGCCCGGTAGAGACCGGGGGTGTCGACGCCATCGCAGTCCCAGTCGCCGAGCACGAGCTGGTCGCCGGGCTCACCGATCGCGATCCGCTGGCGGGCGCCGTCGATGCGGATGCTCAGCACCATCCGCTCGCTGCCGGCGACCGCCTCCGCGCGGTACACGCCGACCGTGGTGCAGCCGTCGCCCTCGGGGTCGCCCTCCACCTCGACCGCGCCTTGGCCACCCGGCCGGGCGGCCGCGTCGTCCGCCGGGCAGTCGGGCCCCCCGTCGTCGGACGACAGGGTGCCGCGCACCAGGAAGAGCAAGCCGGCCGCCCCCAGGGCGACGGCAGCCAGGACCAGGATCCGGCCCGACACGCGGCGCACGGCCTCGGGCTCAGGGCGGGGAGGCCGGGGACCGAACGTCCGGGTCACGCCGGGCGGCTCGCCGGCGTCGCCGCCGCCAGGCGGCGGCTCCGGCAGCCGGATGTCGTCGGCCGGGACGGTACCCCGTAGCGCGCGAGCCAGGTCGTCCGCCGAGGCGAAGCGCCGCTCGGGATCTCGCGCCATGGCGCGCTCCACCACCGCCGCCAACGGCTCGGGCACGTGCGTCAGGCTCTCCAGCCGCAGGTGCCGGCCCGCCTCGGCCGCCCGCACCACGGCCAACGGCACCGGCCCGCTGTAGGGCGGCTGCCCCGCCAGCGCCTGGTAGCAGACGACGCCCAACGAGTAGACGTCGGCACGCGGGTCGGGATGGGCACCGTCGAGCAGTTCCGGGGCGACGTACTCGGCGGTGCCGCTCACCTGGTCGCTGGTGCGGCAACCCAGGGTCCGCGCCACGCCGAAGTCCGTCAGCAGCGGCTCGCCGTCCGACGTGAACAGGACATTGGCCGGCTTGACGTCGCCGTGGAGGATGCCCCGCCGGTGGGCCGACGCCAGGGCGTCGGCGACCGGCGCCGCGACGGCGACGACCTGACCCGGGGCCAGGCGGGTGCCCCCGGCCAGGAGGCCGTCGAGGGATCCGCCGGGCGCGAACTGCATGACCAGCGCGATGCCGTCTCCGTCGCGCAGCACCTCGAGCATCCGCACGATGTGCGGATGGTCGAGCTCGGTGAGAAGGGCGGCCTCTCGCCGGAGCCGTTCGAGCTCACCGGGGCCACCACCGACCCGCAGCCGCTTGAGCGCTACGACCCGGGCGATCGGCCCGCGGCTGTGGGCCCGCCACACCGTCCCCGATGCGCCGGCGCCGATCTGCCGTTCGAGCTCGTAGTCGCCGACCGCCGGACGGCTACTGGTTACCACCCGCCGTCTGGATGTTGGTGTTGACGGTCATGATGTCGTCGCTCATCATCGTCAGCCGCTCGATGGCGGTCTGGAGCGCCCGCTTGGTGTCCGGCCACTCGGCGTAGAAGGCATCGGCCGATCCGCCGGCGAAGTTCTCCGGGTTGAGGCTGTCGCCGTGGCTCACGAACGTGCTGATGCTGTCGAGCAGGCCCCCGTTGATCGTCCGCTTCATGTTGTCGATGGCCTGGATCGCTTCGGTCGTGGACTTGACCACACCCTGCGTCATTGTCGGCTCCCTTGTGGTTGCAGCAGCGCCGACCCCCCACGGTCGGCTCGTCCCAGCCAGACGCCCGCCGGCCGACACACTAGTCAGCGGTCATCGGACGCCCGCGCGGGTCAACTAATGTGCTGCCGTTCGCTGGGGCGGGGCGGCTGCGGTCATGGGGAGGAACGCATGGCGGCCGAGATACCGGCAAGGGTCGAGGCGGTGGCCGGCGCCACCGTCGCCGAGTTTCCGTGGGCCGATGCGGCCGCGGCGGTGGCCGCCCTCAACGCCGCGGCGAGCATCCTCGGCATGCAACTCGACACGCGGTCGACGATGCTGCCGACCATCGTCGACTGGGAAGGCGCCTACCGCCGCGAGTTCGACGGCGCCTACGCCCGCATCACCGGCACGGCCTCGGGGCTGAAGGAGACGCTGGCCACGCTGGCGTCGTCGATCGTGTCGGGCGCCGAGGACGCCAACCAGGCACAGCGCACCTACAACCAGGCGGCGCTGGAACCCGATCCGTCGGCGTCGACGATGCGCCGCTCCGGCCACAACATCCCGGTCTGACGGGGCGACGATGGCCACCAGCAGCGCCAATCCCTTCAAGCTCGGCCGCTATTCCAGCGAGGGGCTGGCGCTCGCCGCCACGCTGAAGACCCAGGCGGACGCCGTCGCCGGGGCGCTCGCCGGCCTGCGCGCCAGCGGCTCGCCCTACGTGCCGGCCCTCGGCGAGCCCGACGCCACGCTGACCGACCTCGTCGGGGACTGGCACCACCTCGACGAGTTCGCGGGCGACGTCGCCAACGCCTTCTTCCAGGCGAACCACAACCTCGGCGAGCGCCCGCTGAGCCAGCAACAGCTCGACGCGCTGGTGCTGTCGCTGGGCGACGAGTCCATCCTGCGGCTCGGCCACGTGGGCTATGCCGACCGCGACGCGGCCATCGCCGCCGCCAGCCAGCTGACCCAGGACATCCGTGCGGCCATGGAGGACGGCATCTCGGCCGACGAGCTCGACGGGCTGGCGGGCCGGGCGACGCGGGGACAGTTCGATCCCGCGTTCGCGGTCACGTTCGTGGAGGGCATGGGCGTCGACGGCATGGTTCGCATCCCGGCGCTCGTCGAGGCCGCCTGGCCCGGCGGCGAGTACGGCGACAACCCGGGGTGGGGCCAGGAGAGGCTGCTGCCGTTCGCCACCATCCTCACCACCGCGCTGGACACGCGGGGGGCAACGCCCCAGGTCGACCGCCACGACCCGGACAACGAGAACCTCGCCGACGGTGATCGGCTGGGTGAGGACTGGGTCCGGGAGTTCGCCGACTTCTGGCAGCCCGACGACTTCGACCAGCCCAACAACCTGCACTACAGCCTGCTCGTGAAGAGCGCGGCCCTGCCCAGCGACGTGCTCGTCGACGTCGCCAACCGCCAGCTCGACTACCTGCTGGCACACGACGCCACGCCGACCGGCTACATGAACGGCATCCCGTGGGGCATCGAGGACTCGATGGCGGAGATCAACATCCTCGATGCGCTCGGCGCCAACCAGGATGCGTCACTGGACTGGCTGGGCATGAAGAACCCCGGCGACGGCACCATCTATTACCCGGGCCGCACCGCCACCAACATGGAGATGCTGCTGCGCTACGGCCCCAACACGATCGATCCGGTCCTGGGCGACGCGTTGGCCGCGGTGGTCGACAACGGCCTGCAGCACTGGGACTCGGCGAAGTCGGACGCCCTGTTCGAGATCGTCGTCGACACCGTGGCCGACCGCGACGGGGTCCACTTCGACCAGCTGTTGCCGACCCTCGGGGAGGGTGCCCGCACCCACATCGACCAGCTCGCCGACCGTACCCACGAGGTCATGCCCTCCTCCGTGGGCGACGTCGACGCGAACGCCCAGCAGGGCCTCTACCACGCCCACGACTTCCTCGAGGTGCTGATGGCCGACGACGACGCCGCCAACTCCGTCTACCGGGGAAGCCTCGAGTTCGTCCAGCACACCCTGGGCTCGGACACCGGCGATGGCTTCGGCGGAGAGTCGCGGCAGATCGGCGGCCTCATGGGACTGGTCACCGAGGCCGACGAGAACGCCCGCGTCGAAGCCACCGAGGCCCGCATCGCCGCCCGCCAGAGCTTCCTCGACGGCGTCGGCCTGGTGAAGGACGTGGTCGGGCTGGTGCCGGTCGCGGGCCAGACCGCCAGCTCCGCCATCAGCATCGGCAGCTTCGCCCTGGATCAGGCCATCGACAACTTCGGCATGTCGGGACTCGAGGGCGCCGTGGATCGGGACTACGCCAACATGGCCAACGTCCGCGACGGGATCCGGGCCGAGCTCACCAGCGCGACCGCCGCCTACGAGTACGGGGTCAGGGGCACGTGGTCGTCGGCCGAGGTCATCGACGCCACCAACGCGGCCCTCGGCAGCAGCGCCTCCCCAGGCATGGACACCGACTTCTTCGCCGACGGGACGACCGGCGACCGGCGGCCCATCAAGGCCTACGCGGAGATGAGCGCGGACGAGCAACGGGCGTACAACGCGTGGCTCAACTCCGACCCCGTGGGTGACGCCATCGCCAGCGACCGCACCGCCGCCGGTCAGCGCATGGACGAGGTCATCGACAGCCTCGAACATCGCTGATGCCACGCCCGTTCCGGTCGAAGCCGGTGCTCCCGTTGGCCTTGGCGGCCGTGGTGTTGGGAGCCGCCACCGTGGCGGCCTGCTCCGACGACGACGGCGGCGAGGACGCCGAGGAGGTCGGCAGCCTCGAGGCGGTGGTCCAGGGCGACGATCTCGCCGATGCGGTCGACGTCGCCGCCGGCGATGGCATGGTGTGGGTCGCCACCGGCGAGGGCCGGGTGCTCCAGGGGTCGGGCGACGGCCTGGCGGAGGCGGACGGACTCGACGCCGTGTCCACCGTCGCCGGCATCGCCGCCGGCGACGACGGGACCCTCTTCGCCACGGATCCCGACCGCCGCCGCCTGGTGCGCTACCGCGGCGGCAGCGTCGACGACGGCGCCGTCCCTGCAGTCCAGGAGCTCAGCGCGCTCGCCGCCGGGGCCGACGGCACCGTGTTCGTGGCCGACCACGACGCGCTGCAGGTCGTGTCGATCGGCGCCGACGGCCGCGTCGGGGAGGTGGCCGACGAGGCGCTCGCAGGCCCGCTGACCGTGGCGCCCGACGGCACCGTCTACTACGTGGACGACCAGGTGCTCGACGGCCGGATCGTGGCGCTGTCGCCGGGCGGCGGCACCGAGCGGCTCACGCAGTCCGTGGAGCGCGACGACGAGGGCAACCCCGTCGAGCCCCCGTCGGAGGGCGCGTCGGCCGGCGACTCCTACATCGAGGCCCGCGACCTGGCGGCCACGGACGACGGCCTGCTCGTGTTGACGTTCACCAACGAGGTGTGGCGCATCGGCGACGACGGGGAGCTCGCGCTGGTGCTCCGCCGCGGCGGCGACTCGGCGTTGGTGGCACTGGCCGCGTCGGGTGGGGAGGTCTATGTGCTCGATGGCGGCACCGCCACGCTGTCGACCATCGACGGAGCCGGCTAGCCGCTTCCTGCCGCGGGATTGGTTGCTGTGGCCACCAATTTCGCGGCAGGTTCGCCCCGGGTTCGCCCGGGAGGCGGGGGTCAGCCCGGCAGCGCCACCTGGACGAGCTCGGGCTCGCCGCTGTTCACGACGTAGCCCCGGCCCGGCACCATCGCCACCGGCGCCCGCCGCGGCAGCGAGGCGCCGAGGATGTCGCCGTCGAGGTCGACGTCCGGGCGGAGCAGCACGCCCAGCTTCGAGCGGCGCAGCGGCCGGGTCCAGTGCGAGTAGCCGGTGCGGATGCCGTCATTGCGGCCGGCGGCGACGAACAGCAGGCCCGGGAGGTCCGACGTCGACAGGCGTTCGAGCACCCCGCCGGCGTCGTCGAGGGATTCGGCGTCGTCCACCAGCACCAGCGCGAGCCGCCCGGCGTCGCGGGCGCGCTCCACCAGCGGCACGAGCTTGTCCCCGATCGCGCCCGGCGCCACCAGCTCGTCGATCGACGCGACCCGGGCCGCCAGCGGCGAGCGCGGGCCGGCCACGGCGATGACGCTGACGGCGGGGGCGCCGGCCCGGCAGGCGGCCCCCACGGTGAGCAGGGCCGTGCTCTTGCCCGACCGGGCCGGCCCGGTGATCAGGGCGTGCTCGCCCTCGTAGACCACGAGGCCGGCGGGGGACAGGCTGCGCTCGGCCACCCCGATCGGGATCGACCACGGCCGCTCGCCGAGCCGGGCCGGCGCCGCCAGCTCGTCGAGCGTGACGGCGGTCGCCAGGCTGGCGATGGGATCGGGCCGCCGGGTTGCGGTGGTCGGCGCGGTGGTCGTCGCCGCCACCCGGGCGACAGCCGCCGCCAGCCCCCCGGCGGGCCGGGCGACCTGGACCACCTGGCCCGTCCCGGCCAGGAGCGCCCGCCCCGGAACCATCTCCGGAACGGCCGTGGAGCGCACGCCGAACCCGCTGTAGTCGTAGGCGTCGGCCAGCCTCAGCGCCATCCGCTGGCGGACCAGCGACGCGAGCTGGCTGGGCACGGCCGTGGCCCGGTCGGCGGCCACAACGGTGTACATCCGCAGCTCGGGCCCGTCGGCGAACACCCGGCCGAAGGCGTCGAGCACCGCGCTGCCGGCGATGTCGCTGTACTCGGCGGCAAAGGCGCTCCAGCCGTCGATGAGCGTGACGATCCGCGGTTCGTCACGCAGGGCCACCATGCTCTCCGCTCCTGGCCACTCCGTGGCCGGGCCGCTCGGGCCCCGGGCGCCCCGTTCGGGCACCCTCGGGCCGAGCTGGCGGCGGCGGTCGAGCTCGGCGCGGAGGTGGCGGATCAGCCGGGCCTGGCGCTCGCGCTCGTTGGCCATGATCACGGCGCCGACGTGGGGCAGCCGCTCGAGCGCACCGAGCTCGCCGGCCCCGAAGTCGAGCGCGTACAGGTGGACGTCGTCGGCCGGGTACATCCGCGCCAGGGACAGGGCCAGGCTCGCCAGCGTCGTCGTCGTGCCGCTGCCGCCGATGCCGTAGACGATGAGGTTGCCGTCGGCGGCGGACCAGCCCACCGGGTACTGGGTCTGGGCCTCGGGGTCGTCGGCCAGAGCCAGCGGCACGAACCCCGGGTGGTGCTGCGTGCCCGCGTCCTCCCGCGCGCGGTCGATCAGCCGGTCGAGGTCGACGTCGCCGGGCAGCGGATCGGGCCAGGGCCGACGCGGCTGCGGGCGGCCGGTCCGGGCGAACGCGTCCCGGATGGCGGCGACCAGCACCGACAGGTCCGTGTCGCCCTCCATGCCGGCGTCGGCGTCGGCGTGGCCTCCGGTTGGCGCTGCACCGGGGCCGGGTGGCGGTGGCGAGCTGGCCGGCCTGGGCGCCGGGCCGTAGACGAACGGCGCCACGTCCACCGGTGCCAGCGCCGCCTCCTGCCGCGAGCCGGTCGACAGGGCCGTCTGGATCGCCACCACCTCGCCCGGCCCCAGGCGCACGTAGGCCCGCCCCGGAGCGGTCCGGGGGATGCCGGCCGCGTCGGGCACGTCGATGACGTCGGTCGAGTCCGTCCGGTCCTGGACCCGGAGCGCGATGCGGAGGTTGGTGTTGGCGCGGATGTTGTCGCTGATCGCACCCTGTGGACGCTGCGTGGCGAGGAGCAGGTGCACGCCCAGGCTGCGGCCCCGCTGCGCCACGCCCACGAGGGCGTCGATGAAGTCCGGCAGCTCGGCCCTGAGGGTGGCGAACTCGTCGATGATCACCATCAGCCGCGGCAGTGGCTCGGGGAGCCCCTTGCGCAGGTAGTCGGGCAGGTCGACGGCCCCGGCGTCGCGCAGCACCCGCTCGCGGTGCCGCAGCTCGGCCTCGAGGCACCGCAGCGCCCGTTCGGCGAGGTGCTGGTCGAGGTCGGTGACCATGCCGACCGTGTGGGGCAGCACGGCGCACTCGTCGAACGCACTGCCGCCCTTGAAGTCGACGAGAACGAACGTGAGGTGGTCGGGATCGACGCCGGCGGCGAGCCCCGCCACCAGCGTGCGCAGCAGCTCCGACTTGCCGGCGCCGGTGGTCCCGCCCACGAGCCCGTGGGGCCCGTCGGCCACGAAGTCGATGGCGAACACGCCGCCCTCGGACACACCGATGGGGGTGGCAGGGGAAGGGTCGATGCCGCCCGCCTTCCAGCGGGCCAGGACGGCGTCGGCCGTGCAGTCCTCGAGGTCGAGCAGCGGCAGCAGGCGGATCGAGGCCGGCAGCCCGGCGCCCACCAGGTCGAGCTCGGGATCCTCGAACCGGGCGAGCGACCGGGCGCAGTCGCGGGCGACGTGGTCGGCCATGCCGGCGGCGAGGAATCCACCGATCCGCTGGCCCTTCTGGGGCAGGGCCAGATCGGCACGACCGTCGGGATCGGTCATCTCGATCACGGTGGTGCACACCGCCGGCAGCCGGTCGACGGTCGAGGCGATGACGACGCCCGCCACCAACCCGCCCTCACCGCGCAGCAGGCTCCGGGTCGGCGCCTTGCGGCCCTCGGTCAGCGACTCGTCGTCGACCACCACCAGCAGCGTCGGGCCGACGGCCCGCTCGGAACGATCCCCCCGCTCGCGCCCGCCCGCCCGCCCGAGGTGGGCCTCGACCAGCCGGGCCGACAGGTCGGCATCGTGCGACAGCAGGCGCCCGATCCCGCCGGCGTCGCGGGTGTGGGGCAACCACTTGGTCCAGTCCCACGCCGCCGCGCCCTCGGGGCGGGTCAGGACCATCACCGGCAGGTCGGCCGGGCCGTGCAGCGCCACCGACTGGCACACCAGGCAGCGGGCCAGGGACAGGGCCGCAGCGCGGTCGCCCACGACCCCGACCACCCCGCCGGTGGCCAGGTCGACGGGCACCGGGGCGCCCCGGAGGACCTCGGACTCGGCCAGCGCCGCGGCCAGCTCTTCCGGTGCATCCGCGCGGAGCCCGGTCGGCGCCACCGGAGGGGACCACGGGACGTCCCCGACGCCGGCGCGCAGCCGCAGGAAGTCCGGGTGCGCCGGCCGGCGCTCCCACAGCGCGGTGCTGGGCAGCTCGACGCGCCGCATGATCTCCGCCGGGTCGGGATAGGCGAGGCGCATCTGCCGCCGCTCGTCGTCGGCGAGCGCCACCAGCCGCCGCCGGAACTCGCTCAGCTCGCGGCGGAAGCGCTCGCGCTCACCCCGGTCCGACCGGCGTCCCCTCCGCTTGGCGTCGATGGCGTTGCCGATCCCCATGATGGGCGTGAGCAGTCCGAACATGAGGAACTGCGGCGACCGCATCACCGCAAACATGACTCCGGCGAAGATCAGCGGCGTGAGGATGGCGATTAGCGAGAGGGGGACCCTGCCCTGGCCGGTCCTCGGCGGCGCCGGCGGGGCGATGTCGGGAGGCGGCGGCGGGGGTGCCGGGCGGGGCGGGCGGTTGAACGGGATCGTCCCGGCGGCGTTGGCGTGGCGGACGGGGTCGACGGCGACGGGCCGGTCGCCATGCTCCACCGCCCGCAGCTCCAGCTCGAGCGCGCCGAGCCGCACCGGCACCCCGTCATCGAGCGGGACCGGCTCGACCACCGGCAGCCCACCCACCCACGTGCCGTTGTGCGACGCGAGGTCGGCGACGGTGACGTCGCCAGCGACGCCCACGGTCAGCTGCGCGTGGCGCTTCGAGACCGTCGGGTGGCCGAGCCCGATGTCGCAGCCCGAGGCGCGCCCCAGCACCACGGTGCCCGGCACCAACGGGAAGCGCCGACCCGCCTCCAGGCCGCTCACCACCACCAACTCCCACGAACTTGCGGCGGTTACCGACGCTATGGCAGCGCCAACTGCGGCAAGTTCGGGATCGGTGATGGCTCCCGCATGCCCGAGGCGCACGCTGGCCCCCTCGTGGAGGCCAGCCTCGCCCAGCTCGAAGTCGGGATCGGCCGGCCGGTCGCCGATCAGCAGGGTGCGGTCGTCGCCCGCCGTCGGGTCGAGTGCCCGCACGAGGTCGGCCACCGTGGCCGAGGGATTGTTGACCCGGACGTCCAGCTCGCGACGCGCGTCCCCAGCGACATAGACGATCTGCATCCCGCCGCAACGCTAGTGGTCACCTGCGGCCGCGGCGCGGGGGTCATCTAGGTTGTCGGCCCATGCCCGACGATCCTGCGGTGGTGCTGGTGCACGGCTTCGCCTCGTCGTTCGCGCACGGCTGGGACCACAACGGCTGGACCGACCTGCTGGCCGACGCGGGCAGGAAGGTCGTGCGCGTCGACCTGCCGGGACACGGCGCGTCGCCGCCCACGACCGACCCCGCGGCGTTCGCCGACGTGCAGGCAACCCTGGCCGAGGTCATCGCGCCCCACGCGCCGGTCGACGCCATCGGGTTCTCGACCGGCGCCCGCCTGCTGCTGGGGCTGGCGGCCGAGGAGCCGGGACGCCTGCGCAGACTCGTGGTGATCGGTGTGGGCGACAACCTGTTCGGGGTCGAGGACCGGGAGCCGCTGGCCCGGGCGCTCGAGTCGGGCGGGGAGGTGGCCGCAGAGGACATCGGCGTCCAGCTGTTCGTGCGCCTGGCGCGGACCGCTGGGAACGATCCCCGGGTGCTTGCCGCCTTCCTGCGCCGCCCCGATCGCCCGCTGACCGAGGACGACCTGGCGCGCGTGACCTGCCCGGTGCTCGTCGTCCTCGGTGACCGCGACTTCTCGGGACCCGCCGATCGGCTCGTGGGGGCGCTCCCCGACGCCGAGCTGGTGACGCTGCGCAACGTCGATCACTTCGCCGCGCCGCGGGACTTCAACTGCATCAACCGGTCACTGGCGTTCATCGACGTGTGAGCCTTGGCTGCGGCGGTGGCCGCAGACGCGGTCACGCGGGGCCTAGAGCCCCCCGATGCCGGTGACGGTCAGCTCACGCTCCCCGGCTCCCCCCGTCGACGCGCTCATCTTCCCACCGCTCGACGAGGAGGAACTTCTGGACCTTGCCGGCGGGCGTGCGGGGGAGCTCGTCGAGGACGAGGAACTCCTCGGGGATCTTCTGCCGGGCGATGCGCTGCGCCTCCAGGAACGAGCGCAGCGCCCCGGGGTCGGCGGCGTGGCGGCCGCGGGCGACGATCGCCGCGCACACCCGTTCCCCGAGGCGGCCGCCGGGCACGCCGACCACCGCGACCTCGGCGACCTGGGGGTGGCGGGCCAGCAGGTCCTCGATCTCGCGGGCGCTGAACTTCTCGCCGCCCCGGTTGATGATGTCCTTGCGGCGCCCCGTGATCGTGACGTAGCCGGCATCGTCGACCGCGCCGAGGTCACCCGTGTAGAACCACCCGCCGCCGTCGACCACCTCCGCGCTCAGCGCCGCGTCGACGTAGCCGAGCATGCGCTCGGGGCCCCGCACCCGGAGCTCGCCCTCGGCGCCGGTCGGGAGCGGCCGCCGGTCCTCGTCGACGGCCTCGACCTCCACCGCCTCGGCGCGGTGGCCGTCGGTGTGCGCCCGCCGCTCCAGGGGATCGTTCTCGCCCGCCAGCGTCGTGGTCGGGAACTCGGTCATCCCCCAGGCCCGGTGGGCGGCGATGCCGAGCGCGTCGGCCTCCTCGACGAGGTGGGGCGGCACCGCGGACCCGCCGCACGTGAACTGGCGCAGGGCCGGGCGGGCGACGCCCCGCCTCGCGTACTGCTCCACCACGCCCTGGAGGAACGGCGTGGCACCGGCCATGTAGGTCGCGCCCTCCGCCTCGATGCGGTCGACGGACTCCTCCGGGTCCCAGCGGTCGGCCAGCACCGAGCGGGCACCGACCGCCGTGGGCACGAGCAGCCCCTGGAGCAGGCCGGTGATGTGGGTGACGGGGGAGGCCATGAACATCACGTCCCGCCACGTCAGCGCCCACTCCCGCTGCATCGACCGGACCTCCTGGAGCAGCGCGGCGCTGCTGTGGACCGCGCCCTTGGGCGCGGCCGTCGTGCCCGAGGTGTAGAGGACGAGGCAGGCGTCGTCGGCGGGGGCGGGCTCGACCGCCGCCGGCAGGTGCGGCACGGGCGACAGCTCGTGGATCGACCGCCAGCCGGCGAAGGCTCCCGACACGAGCCGGGCGGCGGGGCGCTGGCCCAGGGTGGCGAGGACCTCGTCGAACTCGGCGGCGTGGCGCCGCCCCCGGTGCTCCTGCGCGGTGATCACGGCGGCCGGGCGGAGCTGATCGAGCACGAACGAGAGCTCGTGCTCACGGTAGATCGGCACCACCGGGTTGTTGACCGCCCCGATCCGCCAGACCGCGGCGGCCACGGCGATCGCGTCGATGCCGTTGGGCAGCATCCAGGTCACGACGTCGCCGTGGCCCACCCCGCTGGCCACCAGCGCCCCGGCCACGGCGTTGGCGCGCGCCCGCAGGTCGGCGAACGAGTGGGTGGTGACGCCCGCGACCACCGCCCTGCGGGCGGGCCACTGGTCGGCGGCCCGATCGAGGCACCATCCGATCCGCTCGCCGGTGAGGCGCCCGCTGGCGCGCCACGCCCGGACCAGCTCCGGCGGGTTCGGCGGCGCCGTGGCCCGCAGGCTCACGGTGCCGCCTGGTAGTCAGCGATCACCCTCAACCTCTAGGTCAGGTTCACGTCGCGTAGCGGCGGGCTCGGCCTGGTCGTCGAGCCCCCGACAGGCGCACGGGTCGTGGCGGAGGATACGAGGTCGCGGAACGGCAAATCCTCGTCGCCGATGAGGCGGACGCTCGGCCGGCCCCAGCGGCGACTCAAATCGCGGCCCGGTAGGCCTCGAGGCGCTCGACGAGCTCGTCGGGATGGGCCAGCGCTGGCAGGTGGCCACCCGGCATCTCGTCGGGCGTGATGCCGAGGCGCTCCCGCACGACGCGGCGCAGGAACTCGGCCGGAAAGAAGCGATCGTCGCGACACAGGAGGAATCTCGTCGGCACGTCGGGCCACGCCCCCAGTGGCCACGGCTTTTCCATCGGCGTGCCGGACTGGTCTCGTTCGCCCCGTGCGTACGCCTCGGCGACCACGTCCGGCGGCACGTCATGGAAGTACTCGAGCATGGGGTCGCGCTCGGCGCCGCCCGCCCAGCCCTCACGCTCCGCCTGCTCCCGCCTCGCCTGTTCGAATCCCGTGTTGGCCCACCAGTCGGCGGGCTTCTCCCCGGGCCGCGGCACCATCGCCGCCAGCAGGACCATCAGCCGGACGGGCACCCGATCGCAGACCAGCGGCGCCGTGAACCCGCCGAGCGACTGAGCGACAACCACGAGATCGTCGCGGCCGGCGCGGTCGCCGATGGCGTCGACGACGGCATCCGTGTACTCGGACAACCCGGCGGAGTCGTCGTCGGACGGCAGGTCGGGCGCCACCACGTCCTGGCCCCGTGCCCGCAGCCGGGGGACGACGAGGTGCCAGTACCACGAGTCCGATGCCGCACCATGGATCAGAACATACGTAGCCATCGCTCGGACATGACGCACGGCGGCGACCGATCTCATCGGTCGAGCTCCGCGCCGGCTCTGAGCCGGCTCCGAGCCGGCGTCGGTCGCCGCCCACCGGAGCGGCACCGGGAGGCTCAGGCGCCGTACTGCTCGCGCAGCGTGGGCTTCACCACCTTGCCGGTCGCGTTGCGGGGCAGCGCATCGACGACGATCACCGACGTGGGCTTCTTGTACGACGCCAGCCGGTCCCGGCACCAGGCGATGATCGCATCCTCCGTGGGCGGCGACGCGGCGTCGGGGTTCCAGGGGATGAAGGGCCGATCGGCCTACTCGGCCTCCAAGGCGGGCATGAACGCCTTCGCCCAGTCGCTGGCCGCCGAGGTGGCCCGCGACGGCATCAACGTCCACGTCGTGGCGCCGGCGCCGGTCGACACCCCCATGCTCGACCGGGTGACGTTCCCCATGCACGTGCTGCGGTCACGCGACGTCGCCGACGTCGTCGCCTTCCTCGATCGCCTCGACCCCAGCGTCGTGCTGCCGGAGGTCGTGCTGCGCGCCGCGTCCGAAGGTCCCCTCGCCTCGGAGCCGATCATGCCCGAGGCGGCCGCCCTCAAGGCCGGCCGGGCGGCCGAGCGGTCCGGGCCGTCCTGAGGCCGGCCAGGTCGATCGACTACGCCGCTGCGCCGCCGGTTCAGTAGCCCGCCACGCGGTCGACGACGCCGGCGAGGGGCTCGCCTGCGACGTACGAGCGCAGGTTGTCGACGAACCTGTCCAGGAGCCGGCCGAGCGCCCCGGGTGCCGACCACGAGACGTGGGGGCTGAGGCGCACGCGCGGGTGACCGTAGAGCGGGTGGCCGCTCGGCAGCGGCTCGGGGTCGGCGACGTCGAGGGTGGCCCTCGCGACCCGGCCGTCGTCGAGGGCCTCGACCAACGCCAGCTGATCGATCAGGCTGCCACGGCTCACGTTGACCACGTGGACGCCGGGCTTGACGCCGGCCAGGGCCTCGACGCCGACGAGATGCCGCGTCGCGTGGGTCGACGGCGCCGCCACGACCAGATGGTCGGCGGCCGCCAAAACCTCGGCGAGGCCGCACCGCTCCATGCCCGCCAGCGGCGCGGCGGCGTCCGTGCGCCGGACGAAGCACACCCGCATGCCGAACGCCAGCGCCCGTCGCGCCACCTCGGTGGCGATGCCGCCCGCGCCGATCAGCCCCAGCGTCCGGCCCTCCAATCCGCCGAGGTCGGCCATGGACCAGTGCTCCGGCGGTTCGTGGACCCACACGTCGGGCAGCTGCTTCTCGAACGCGAGCATGGCCGCCAACACGAACTCGGCGATGGGCACGGCGCTGGCGCCGCGGCTGCACGTGAGCGTCACGTCGCCGGGCAGCGCATCGATCGGGAACCTGTCGACGCCGGTCGACAGCGAGTGGACCCAGCGCACGCCGTGCGCCACCACGTCACCGAGGTTGGGCGTGCCCCACGGGGGCGTGAGCAGGACCTCGCCCTCGAGGGGGTCGGGCACGGGCCCGTCCGCCGCCACGCGCACCACTCGCGTGCCGGGAACCGCGCCGACGATCCGGTTCGCGGCGTCGCGGCCGAGGTGGTTCAGGACGATGGGCGGGTCGGCATGCACGCCAGGTGGCGCTCGACGCGGGTCGTGGCGCCGGTGGTTGCGGCGTTCGCGGTGGCAGAGGTCATGCCGCGGTCATCGTAAGGGCAGGGCGTGGACGGCGGCGGCGCCCGCGGGACGAATGCGCAGGGCTCGTGACCTGATGTGTAAACCTTTCAGACGATGACGGGCTCTCCATGGTGAACGGCCGATTCCAGGGACGCACGCGGCAACTGAGCCAGCCCCGCGTCGCCGAGATGGTGGCCGACATCCTTCGAGCGCGGATCGTCGACGGCGATCTGGCGGACGGCGACCTGCTCCCGAAGCAGGACGACCTGCTCGACGAGTTCCGGGTCTCCCGGCCCTCCATCCGCGAGGCGATGCGCATCCTCGAGACCGAGGGCCTCATCAGCGTCCGCAGGGGCAACATCGGCGGCGCCGAGGTCCACGCCCCGAAGGCGAGCAACGCCGCCTACATGCTCGGCCTGGTGATGCAGTCGCGCCACGTCGACCTGACCGACCTCGCCGAGGCCCTGCGCATCCTCGAGCCCGACTGCGCCGCGCTGTGCGCGGCGCGCGAAGACCGCGCCAAGGCCGTCGTGCCCCGCCTGCGCGAGCTGAACGACCAGGCCGAGGCCCATCTCGACGACGGCCCCGAGTTCACGCGCCTCGCACGGCAGTTCCACGACGAGATGGTGGAATCGTGCGGAAACATCACGATGATCCTGCTGGTCGGCACGCTCGAGACCCTGTGGTCATCGCTCGAGTCGCAATGGGCGGAGACCATCGACGCCGAGGGCCACTACCCCGAGGTCAAGCTGCGCAGGCTGGTGCTGCGGGCCCACGCCCGGCTGACCGACGCCATCGACGCCGGCAACGGTGAGCTGGCGCACCGCACGGCCCGCAGGCACCTCGACGAGTCGCAGCGGTACGTGCTCGCCTCCAACGGCGGCCACCGGGTCAACATCACGGGCCTGCGATCGCACCTGGCACCCTCGCCGGGCCGCGGCCCCGACGCCTACCTGGGATAGGAACGGCGCCGGCCCCGCACCCGTGGACGGCAATCCCGAGGCAGTAGGTTCCACCGAACTACGGATGAGGGCATGGGTTCCGAGGTCGGAACCCATTGCCTCGGGCTCGCCGCGACGGAGCCCATTGCCTCGCGTCGCCGCCCGTCGAACCCGAGCGCCGGCGTCCCCGCTCCCCCCTACAGGCCCACGGGCCGGTCCCCGATCACCCGGGACTCGCGCAGGCCGTCGAGCTCCTCGGCGCTCAGGCCCAGCTCGCCGCCGAGGACCTCGTCGTTTGTGCTGTCCGAGCGCGGGGGCCGGCCGGCGGCACCAACGGTCGACCCCACGAAGCCGGGCGAAGGGCAGGCCGGCGTACTCGGTGGGCCCGGTGTGCGGATGGTCGACCGTCTCGAAGAAGCCCCGCGCCCGCAGCTGCACGTTGTCGACGACGTCGGGGGGCAGCACGACGGGTGCCGCCGGGATGCCGGCGGCTGCGAGCTCCTCCACGACGGCGTCGCGGTCGCGGCCGGCGAACCATGCCGACAGCTTCCGATCGAGCAGGTCGTGCGCGGCGCGCCGGCCGCCGTGCGTCGCCAGCGCCGGCTCCGCCGCCCACGCGGGATCGCCGAGCACCCGTCGCAGCCTCGCCCACTGGTCGTCGCCGGCGGCGGCGCCCTTGACCTTCAAGTCGACTGGAAGGCTTAGGGTCGCGAGGCGTGAGCACGTATCAGATCGCCGAGGTGGCGGAGCGGAGCGGGTTCACGGCCGCCACCCTGCGCTACTACGAGGACATCGGGCTGATGCCACCGCCCGAGCGATCCCCGGCCGGGTACCGGCTGTACGACGACGCCGCGGTCGAGCGCCTGCGGTTCATCGCCCGGGCCAAGCGGCTCGGCTGCAGCCTCGACGAGATCGCCGAGCTGGCCCGGGCGTGGGACGGCGGCGAGTGCGGCCCGGTCCAGGTGCGGCTGCGGGCAATGGTCGAGGGCAAGGTCGCGGAGGCGCAGGCCCGGATCGCCGAACTGGCGACCTTCACCGCCGAGCTCCGACGAGCGGCTGCGGTGCTGGATGCCCACCGCCCCGTCGGACCGTGCGACGCCGAGTGCGGATGCACCGCCGACGGCCCGCCCACCGCCACGCGTGTGTCGGCGCCGCTGGTCGTGGAGGCCAACGGCGAAGAGGCACCCATCGCCTGCACGCTCGGCCCCGGCGATGTGGCCGGCCGGCTCGCCGACTGGAGGGCGCTCCTGACGGGCGGGGGCGAAGCGGGCGGGCCGCCCCGGGGGGTGACCGCCCGGCTACCACTCGACGACGGCGTTCGCCTCCAGTTCGCGCCGGGAACCTCGGTCACCGAGATCGCCCGCCTGGCCGCCGCGGAGCAGGGCTGCTGCCGGTTCTTCGGGTTCGCGATCGTGATCGACGACCGTGGCCTCGCCCTCGAGGTGCACGCCCCCGACGCCGCGGCCGCCGCCGTCACGGCGCTGTTCGGTGCACCGGAATGAGCGGGCCCGCGGCCGCCCGTGAGGACGAGCGCTGGCTCGCACTGGCACTGGAGCAGGCGCGGCTCGGGCGGGCCGAGGGCGGCATCCCGATCGGCGCCGTGCTGGTGGTGGACGGGCGGGTGCTGGGCGCCGGGCGCAACCGGCGGATCCAGCTGGGCAGCGCCATCCGCCACGGCGAGACCGACGCGATCGAGAACGCCGGACGGCTGCCGGCCTCGACCTACCGGCGGGCCACGATGGTCACGACGCTGTCGCCGTGCTTCATGTGCGCCGGCACGATCCTGCTGTACGGCATCCGCCGGGTGGTCATCGGCGAGAACGCCACCTTCGTCGGCGCCGAGGGCCTCCTGCGCCAGCAGGGGGTCGAGCTGGTCGTGCTCGATTCGGCGGAGTGCCGCCAGCTCATGCGGGAGTTCATCGCCGCCGAGCCGGCGCTGTGGCACGAGGACATCGGCGAGGTGGAGCCGGGATAGGCCGCGGCGTGCGGCCCGCGGCCCCGCCCTTGCCGAGGTCATAGGTTCCGGACGGTGCAGCCCGAGGTCATGGGTTCCGGATCGTGCAGCCCGAGGTCATGGGTTCCGGACGGTGCAGCCCGAGGTCATGGGTTCCGGGCTCGGAACCTTTGGCCTCGACCTCGGCGCGGCGGAACCTATGACCTCGCCTCGCTCTCGCCCGCGGACCTCCAGGCCCGGTCGAGCCGGGCGAGGCGCACCAGGCCCAGCCGCTCGTAGAACCGCCCGAGGCCGGCCCGCTCGCCGCCGACCGCCACCGTCACGAGCATCCGGTCACAGCCGCCTAGTCGCAGGTACGGCACCGCCGAGCGGACGAGCCACGAGCCAACGCCCTGTGAGCGGTAAGGCTCGTCGACCCAGAGGTTCCAGGGATCGGCCCAGCCCGCAAGGGCCGGGAGCACCCCACCGGCGGTGACGTCGACGCTCACGTCGAACAGCCCGACGGTCTCCCCGGCAAGCTCCGCGGCGAACCGGGGGGCGAAGTCGCACATGCGGCGGGCGAGCACGAGTCCCTCGATCGGTGGCGCTGGCGGCGGCTCGAGGTGGTCGATGCGTCCGCCGTAGAGCAGCTCCTCCCGCTCGGGCTCCGGCGCGTAGCCGGCTCCCCTCAGGATCGCGGCGATGTGGGGCCAGGTGTCGGGGATGCCCGACACCGTCGGCACGAACATGCTCCCGGTGCAGAGCCACGGCGCCTCGGCGCGCCAGTCCGCGAGCTGGCGCAGTCCGGCCGCCAGCACGGTGTCGGCCGCTTCGCAGGACGACGGCCAGGCCAGGAGCCAGGCGACCTCGCCCACGTTGCGGAAGGCGGGACCGACTTCGGCAGTCGCCCCGTACCGCAGCAGGTGGGCCGCGGCGACGACGCGATCGCGCTCGACGCCCACCAGGGTGCGGCGGCGCACGACCCACGGGTCGACGATCGCCTCGCCGGGGTCACGGGTCAGGCGCTCGGCAACGTAGGTAGCGGGCAGCGCGAACCCAGGGACGATCGCTTCGAGATGGGCGTTGAGGAGCCCGGTGAGCTGATCCAGATGGTCGGGCGCGAGCGCTACGACCTCGGTTGTCGATGACATGCGTGATGGACCTCCTGAAGCGGCGAATGCGTTCCTTTGAGGACACGCTTCGCCCGGGAGGCCCACGAGCACGGGCTACGCCTCCGGCATGGTGACCGGTCAGCCAGCGTCAACATCGGCGCATGGTGCGGAGCGTAACGCAGCGGTCGTGGCGCAGCGGTCGTTGGGATCGCTCGAGAGCGAGGGGCGTGGTCGGGCGAGGATGGTTACCGTGTCGTTGCCCGCCGCGTCGGGCGAGTGAGGAGGTCCGATGGGGGCGCTGATCCTGGTTCACGGGCTCGCGCATGGGACGTGGTGCTGGAGTCGGACAAGAGCGGATCTTGTTGCGCGCGGCCATGACGTTCTCGCCGTCGATCTTCCCCTGACCGGTCTTGACGACGATGCCGCGGCGCTGCGGCGGGCTCTGGACGACTGGGGTCGGGAGGCCGTGCTGGTGGGTCACTCCTACGCCGGCCTGGTGATCTCCCGGGCTGCTGCCGAGCGCCCCGATGTGCAGCACCTCGTGTATGTCGCCGCCATGCTGGTGGATGGGGGTGACGTCTACCTGGAACGGATGGGCCAGTTCCCAGCTGCCCCACTCAACGATGAGGTCGAGCTCACCGCAGACGGCCACTTCGTCTTTCGGCCCGAGGCGGCCGTTGGGTGTCTCTACAACGAGTGCGACCAGGCCGAGGCGGAGGAGGCGGCGCGCCGGCTCCGGCCGTCGGCGGTCGCCTGTTTGACCGTTCCGACCGGCGCCGAGCCGTGGAGGTCGATTCCGTCGACCTATGTCCTGTGCGCACGCGATCGCGCCATCCACCCGGACTTCCAGCGGTGGATGTCCACTCGAGCGGGCGAGGTCGTCATGCTCGACACGGATCATTCCCCGTTCATGTCGTCGCCTGGACAGTTCGCGGACCTGCTGGCCGGCATCGTCGACAACACGAACCAGGGGGTTGCGCGCCCGACATGTTGACGACTCCCGTTTGCGACTTGTTCGGCATGACCCATCCCGTCGTGCTGGGCGGGATGGGCCTGGGGACCAACCCCGATCTCGTCGCCGCGGTCTCCAACGCCGGCGGGCTCGGCATCCAGGGTTGCGGTGGCCGCTCACCCGGAGCGATCGCCGAACTTGCGGCCGCGATCCGGGACCGGACCGATCGGCCGTTCGGCCTCAACCTTCTGTTGTTCGCGGCGGGTGAGGCCGAATTCGCCGCGACCGTGGCCACGCGTCCACCGGTCGTGTCGACCGCTTGGGCCACTGCCGATCAGCCGCTCGCCGAGCTCTTCGCCCAGGCGCACGAAGCGGGAGCCAAGGTGCTGCACATGGTGTCCACCGTGCCCGAGGCGGAGCGTGCGGCCGAGGCCGGAGCCGACGCGATCGTCGCGCAAGGCACCGAGGGCGGAGGCCACGTCGGCCTGATGGGGACGATGGTGCTCGTTCCAATGGTGGCCCGCGCCGTTGCGCCCGTCCCGGTGATCGCCGCCGGCGGGCTCGCCGACGGCGCCGGCCTCGCAGCCGCGCTGATGCTCGGCGCGCAAGGCGCGCTGTTCGGGACCCGGTTTCTCGCAACGACCGAAGCGTCGATCCCCGACGCGTACAAGCAGGTGCTCGTCGACAGCGACGGCCACAACACGGTGGTGACGGAGCTGCCAGATGTCGCCAACTCGACCGTGTGGCCAGGTGCCTACGCCCGCATAGAACGCAACCGGTTCTACGAGACGTGGGCCGGGCGAGAGGGCGAACTGCGCTACCGGCACGCCGAGGCGGCGGCATCCGCATGGCGGGCACTCGAAGCCGGCGACACCGACAACGCGTTCCTCTACACCGGCCAAACCGCAGGGCTGATCGACGCCATCGAACCAGCCCGAGACGTCGTCCAGCGGATCGTTGCCGAGGCCACCGAGCGGCTACAGGGCACCAAGGTCACCGGCTGAATATCGAGGTGGGACTATCTCGCTAACGGTGTTTCCGGCATTGTTGGTTAGTAGGTCTCGGCTGCCGGGAACCGGTCGGCGAAGGTGATCGAGAAGGCGTTGAGGGCCGGCTTCCAGCGCTGTGCCCATCGTTGTCGGCCTCGTCCGGTCGGGTCCAGGGATCGGGTGACGAGGTAGAGGCATTTCAACGCGGCCTGTTCGGAGGGGAAGTGGCCACGGGCTTTGATGGCGCGCCGGTAGCGAGCGTTGAGACTCTCGATGGCGTTGGTCGAGCACAGCACCCGGCGGATCTCCACGTCGTAGTCCAAGAACGGGATGAATTCATCCCAGGCGTTGTCCCACAGTCGCACGACTGCCGGGTAGCGCTGGCCCCAGTGCTCGGCGAGCTGGTCGAACGCGTCGCGGGCGGCGCCGGCGTTGACGGCGGTGTAGATCGGCTTCACGTCCCGGCGCAGCGCGTCCCAGTCCCTTCTCGAGGTGAGCCGGAACGTGTTGCGGATCAGGTGGATGATGCAGGTTTGCACGATCGCCTGCGGCCACACGTTGCCGACCACCTCGGGCAGGCCTTTGAGGCCGTCGCAGACGACGAAGAACACGTCACGGACTCCGCGGTTGCGCAGGTCGGTGAGCACGCTCATCCAGAACTTCGCCCCTTCACCACCGGGGCTGGCCCACAACCCCAAGATGTCGCGTTCACCATCGAGGCTGACGCCGATCGCGGCGTAGACCGGCCGGTTGGCGACCTGGCCGTCACGCACCTTGACGACGATGGCGTCGATGAAGATCGCCGCGTAGACCTCGTCGAGCGGTCGCACCGACCAGTCCGACATCTCCTCAACGACCCGGTCGGTGATCCGACTGACCGTCTCCTTCGACACCGACGCCCCATAGATCTCGGCGAAGTGCGCCGAGATCTCCCCAGTGGTGAGCCCCTTGGCGTAGAGGGACAGAACGATCTCGTCGACGCCGGACAGACGCCGTTGTCGTTTGCGCACGATCTGCGGTTCAAAGCTGCCGGCCCGGTCCCTCGGCACGTCGATGTCGACATGCCCGGACGATTCGGTGAGCACCCTCTTCGAGCGGGCCCCGTTGCGCACGTTGCCGCCGTTGGCGGGCGCATGCTTCTCGTGGCCGAGATGCTCGGTGAGCTCCTCGTTCAACGCTGTCTCCAGCACCGTCTTGGTCAGCTGCTTCAACAGCCCGTCCGGGCCGGTCAACGACAAGCCCTGCTCTTTGGCCTGACGCACCAGCTCTCTGGCAGCCTGCAGCTCCGCCGGCTCAGGCGGCGGCTCCTTCTTCTTGCCCACCTCATCAAGTGTCGCGGTCATCACCGCCCCTTTCCGCCCGCCTCACGGCGAGCGAGTCAGGCCGGAAACACCGTTAGATCCACAGTCCCGGCTGAGCACCGAACGGCATCTGGCGGGGACTGTCCGAGGGCGTGTGTAACGGGGCGTGATCCGAGGGTCCGCGACTGAGAGTCGCGGGCTGGAGAGGATCACGACCATGTCCACGACTTCTTCTGATTCTGTTTCGTCGAGCGCGGTGTCGGAGCCGGCGGCGAGTTCGCCGGGTCGTAGCGTGTCGCCGGTGGGCGATGAGCCGGCGATGCGGGACTGGGCGTCCGAACTGGTCGAGCGGGCCCGCAGCGAGGGTGTCGAACTCACTGGAGACAACGGGCTGTTGACGGCGCTGGTGCGCCAGGTGCTGCAGACCGGCCTCGAGGTGGAGCTGACCGACCATCTGGGCTACGAACCCCACGCCGCCGAGGGCCGGGGGTCGGGCAACAGCCGCAACGGCCACTACCCCAAGACCGTCAAGACCGAGATCGGCGAGGTCGACCTGCGGGTGCCCCGGGACCGCAACTCGAGCTTTGCTCCGGTGACGGTGCGCAAGGGTCAACGCCGCTTGGACGGCCTGACCGGGAACGTGATCTCGCTGTACGCCAAGGGGATGACCACCGGCGACATCCAGGCACACCTGGCCGAGATCTACGGCACCGACATCTCCCGCGACACCATCAGCCGGATCACCGACGCCGTCGTCGAGGACCTCCTGTCGTGGCAGAACCGGCCGTTGGACCGCGTCTACCCGGTGTTGTTGATCGACGCCATCGTGGTGAAGATCCGCGACGGCCAGGTCGCCAACCGGCCCATCTACGTGGCCATGGGCATCAACCTCGAGGGCGAACGCGACGTGCTGGGCCTATGGGTCGGACCCACTGGCGGCG
>Ga0081538_10000322_pt1 | contig 54810 bp, 47 predicted proteins | sample TabmetS5T2R1_FD_71022 | JGI IMG/M metagenome (GOLD analysis project Ga0081538, IMG submission 71022) | Tabebuia heterophylla rhizosphere microbial communities from the University of Puerto Rico - S5T2R1 | ecosystem: Host-associated > Plants > Roots > Rhizosphere ...
GGAGGCGATCGACCCGGACGACCCCGAGCTGCTCGGCGACATGATCACGGGCGCGGTCAACGAGGCGCTCCGCGCGGCGAACGACCTGGCGCAGTCGCGCCTCGGCGGGCTCACGGGGGGCCTCGGGTTGCCTGGGCTCTAGAGAGCCGCTAGCAGCTTCCGAGGGTCACCGCAGGGCTCTGGAGGTAGAAGCCGTCCGACCCGTTGAAAGCCTTGCAGCCTGCCAGGGTCAGCTCGTGGACGGTTCCGACCACCTTGAGCGTCGGTGCCTCGTAGGCGGGCGTTTTCTGGATGCGCTTTTCGGTGACCACGTGTAAAAGGGTACGTCGCGCGCCGAGCCGCGACAACTAGCCATCTGGCTAATCTTGCGGCCTCCATGCGGCCTGACGCGGGTTTCCGGGGTGCGTACGGCCTCCGGTTGACGGGTGTCGACGGGGCGCACCACCTGCTCAACGACGCAGACGCATCCTGGCCGGAAATCGCGCTCTCCTGGCGCCTGGCGGATACGACCCTGGATCACGAACAGGTCTCCGAATCCCACGCAATGTTGCGGCTGCAGACCGGCGGAAGGATCGAGCTCGACCGCGAGGCGGGCCGCGCCGAGTACGTCGTCCCCCGGCCCCTGAGCGCCGAGGAGCTCGTCCATCCGTACCTCGTCCCGATCGCGGCCGTGATGGCGGTGTGGCACGGCCGTGAGAGCGTTCACGCGGGGTCGTTCGCCGGGGCAGGCGGCGCCTGGGGCGTCGTCGGCGCACGCGAGAGCGGCAAGAGCTCCACGCTCGCCCGGCTGGCGCTGGACGGCGTCGAGATCCTCTCCGACGACCTCCTCGTCCTCGAAGGCACGACGCCGCTCGCAGGGCCGCGCGCCGTAGACCTGCGCGAGGAGCCGGCCGGCCGGCTCGGCGTTGGCGTCTCGATCGGCATGGCAGGCGCCCGCGAGCGCTGGCGGCTTCGCCTGCCGCCCGTCATGCGTGCGCTGGAGCTCCGGGGCTGGATCCATCTCGCCTGGGGCGACCGGGTCGAGGCCGTGCCCCTCTCCGGGGCCGACCGCGCCGCTCGGCTGCTCGAGCAGCGGGCGGCGAGGTTGCCCTCCCCTGCGCCCGACCTCTTTCTCGACCTCGCGTCCCTGCCGGCGTGGGAGGTTCGCCGCCCGCGGACCTGGGACTCGCTAGGCGAGGCTGCCGACTGCCTCCGGCAGGTCGCCGGGGGCTGACTCGGCCGCGAGCGCGACCTGCTGGAGCAGCAGGAGCGACCGTGAATCCGGGTTCGGCTTCGACCACTCCTCGCGAAGGGCTTCCGAGTCGACGAGCTCGGGATCGACGGTGTTGCCGTCCCAGCCCTCGACGATGCGGCGGCTGTGGCTCGTCCAGAAGGCGAGGTCGTACGTGGACTTCGACCGCCGCGTCGTGACGTCCTGCGGCAGGAGGTCACCGAACAGCTCCCGCATCGCTGCCGTTCGCCCGAGGAAACGATCCTCCCGAGGCAACGCGGCGATCGCGGCGGCGAAGCCGGCGTCCACGAACGGGTGTCGGACGTCCGTCCGGTAGTCGCGGGCGAGCAGGTCGAGCGTCTCGAGGCCGAGCCGGATGTAGCGCAGCCGTCTGTACCACGCGAAGCGCCCCTGCCAGCGGAGCGGCTGCGACGCCACGGTCGCGACCCAGCGGGACCAGACTTCCTGCTGCGCGTTCGGCCTGAGCCACGGGAGGACGATCGGCGTGTCCCTGCGGGCAAGGACGGCCCGGCGGAGCGGACTCGGCGCCGCCGCCAGGCCGACGGACAGGACGTCACGCGGCCTCGGGCGCACCTTGCCGGCCAGGACTCCCGTGGCGCGCGCCCAGCGCTGGACGCCGAGCGCCTCGTCGCCTCCGATCCCGGTGATGAGCGAGCCGCCGAGCGCCTCCTCGAAGAGCGGCGTGTGGAAGTGCGCGTTGAACGGCGTCCGCGGGCCGTGCTTCCTGAGCGTCCGCATCGCCACCGGCCCAACGATGTCGAGCTCGTCCGTGAACTCCAGGCGCAGCCACTCGGTCAGCCCGAGGTGGACGATGACGCGCTCCTGCCAGAGGGACTCGTCGCTGCCTTCGGCCAATGGAAAGCGGTTCGTCGCCGGGACGGGAAGCTCCAGGCCCTCGCGGCGGGCCAGGCGGACGGCGACGGCGAGGATGGTGGAGGAGTCGCGGCCGCCGGAGAAGCTCACCAGGCACGGCGGGCGCAGCAGCGCCGGGAGAATCGCGCGCTCGAGCGCCTCAATCGGCGTGCCCGCCTGAGCCGGCGGGGGAAGCGGCTCGGGAGGCGTGAACCCGAAGATCAGCCCAGAGGAGATCTCGAGCGGCGTCAGCGGCGCAATCGTGGTTCTCATCGCCCGGGCACCCGCAGCAGCTCTTCGAAGCTCCAGACGTCGCCGTCCCTGTCCCCCTCGAGCCAGGCGTGCGCGGCGAGCTCGTCGCCGGAGCCGCGGACGCCGATGATGACGTCGCGTCCGCCGCCGTGAGCCTGCTCCCACGCCTGGAGGACGAGCGCACGCTCCAAGCAGGTCGGATCCGTGCGTCTGAGCACTGCCTTGACCCCGCGGCCCGCTCGAGCGGGGAGACGCGGCGGCGGAGAGACTGCCACGCTCCTCACCGGCCCCGTGCGCAGCTCGCGCCGCGTCCTGTGCAGCGCCTGGTAGGCCCACCAAGCGGCGCGCAGCGAGGCGGGGTCGACCCTGTTCCTCACGCTTCCTCGAGCAGTCCCTGGCCGTTCAGCTCCGACAGGAAGTTGTCCACGTCGGCCGCGGCCCGCTCGTCGTCGATCAGGTACGCCTGGGCGAGCCGCTCCACGAGCCGGTCGCGGGTCGTCCCTCCGGCGAGCTCGAGCCAAAGCAGCGCCCCGCTGCCGTTCGTGCTCAGGTACGTCGACCGGTCGACGTCCACGGCCACGACGTCCTCGTCGACCTCACGCCAGCGAACCCGGTCGTCTCGGAGCTTGAGCTTCATTGCGCCTCCTCCCGCAGTCCTCGTCGGTGATCCGAAAGTCGGTGCATCGGGTTCCGCAGCGCACGGAGCGTGCGGTGCAGCTTGTCCCGCCACGGCTCGTCGCCCATCCGCCCCAGCTCGCGCGAGAGGGTGAACGAGTTGGCCCGGAGCGCCTTCCTGCGTGGAAGCGCCCACCAGGGTGAGAGCCACCGGCCGACGTGCGCCTCGAGCACGGTCTGCTCGCGCACCGCCGTGAGATTGCGCGCCCAGAGCCGGAGCGGCGCGGTGCGCGGCTCTCCGGCGAACAGCGATTCAGCAGCCCCGATCGAGGCTCGCCAGACACGTCCGACGCCGATGCCCTGCGCGCGCGCGTCGAGCTCCTCGCGGTCGAGGCCCTGCGTCACGACGGCCAGGTCAACGAGGTGTCCGAGCCGTGCGAGCGGCGCGTGTGCCCATGCGTGCACGGCGATCGAGATCGCGTGGAGCTCCGGGGGCAGCGTTAAGACGCCGGCGACGCCGGTAGTACCTCCCACCGCCGAGGCGAGCAGCTCCGCCCGGCCGGGCGCAGGGACGCCGGCAATCCACTTCGGCCGGTCGTGGAGCTCGACGTTGAGCGGGTTGCCGGGCCAGCGCACCGGCTGCACGTGGTGGATGTCCCGGTAAGGCTCGGGCGTCCCGGCCAGCTCGAACCCGGCGGCAAGCAAGGCGCGCTGCGCCTCGGCGGCGTCGGGCACCAGGAGGTCGAGGTCCCCGAACGGGCGCAGGGCCGGGTCGGGGTACAGGCGCGCGATCTCCAGGCCCTTCATCAGCACCATCGTCCGGTCGTAGGCGTCCCGCGCCTGCTGGAGGACGAGTGGCGCGACCAGCGTGGCGATCGCCGCGTTCCGTTCCGCGTCCCTGAGGTTGCGCGGCACCAACCGGCCGGTCTCGCGCCAGCGCCGGCCTGCGAGGAGGTGGAGGCGATGGAACTGGAGGTCCGGCAGGCGCGTGGCGCGGTCGATCAGCGCGTCGACGGCGGCCCAGAGCTCGCCCGGAGCGCCCTCGGCGCCAGAGGCACCACTCCAGGTCTCCCGGTCGTGGACCCAGCTGGCCATCAGTAGAGCCCCACCGTTCCGAGGCGCCGCTCGCGGGCGAGGGCGAGCTCGAAGGCGAGGAGACCGGCGAAGAGCAGACCGAGGGAGAGCGGTGCCAGCAGGAGGATGGACGAGCCGACCTCCGACCACCCGGCGCCACCAAGAAGCGCGTCCCGCATCCCTTCGACGGCGACCGCAATCGGATTCTGCTCGGCGATCGACGTCAGCCAGCCCGGAAGCAGCTCGATCGGGAAGTACAGCCCCGACACGAACGCGAGCGCGAGCGCCCCCATGCCGACGAGCCCGCCGCCGCGCTTGAAGGTGACGATCACGGCCGCGCTGATGACGCCGAGCCCCCACACGAACGGCATGAAGGTGATGAGGAGCGCGAGGGCCGGCAGCACCCCTTCGGCTTGAAAGTTCAGGCCGAACGCCAGCGCGAGGACCCCGACCAGCAGAATGATCCGGATCGGCAGGTAGAGGAACACGAACGCCACCGACCCGAGCTGGATCGTGTACGGGGCCGTCGGGGTCACGAGGAGCGACTCGAGCGTCCCCATCAGCTGCTCGTTCCGCACCGCCTGGGCGACGTTCTGCATCCCGAAGTGGATGAACGCGCCGAGTAGGAGGCCGACGGTCGCGAACTCGAGGTAGGTCACCTCGGTTCCCTGGAAGGTGGGCAGCTTGCTCGAATCGACGAGTTGGCTGATGAAGTAGAAGACGAGCGCCTGGCCGGCAAGGCCGACGAGGTCGGTGACGAACGACATCCGGTAGCTCCACGCCACGAGGAAGTCCCGCCGGATGAAGGCGGGGATCTTGAGCGCCTCGACGGCGAGGACGCTCATGCCGGCTTGTCCGTCAGGGCGAGGAACGCTTCCTCGATCTCCGAGCGCTCCTGGCGACAGGCGAGCACGTCGATTCCGATGCCGGAGAGCGACGCCACGGCGTCCCCGAGCACGGCGCCCTCGGCCAGTGCGATCACGTGGTGCTCCGAGCCGGGCTCGATCGGGGGCGTGATCCGCGCGCGGACGCCAAGCGCCCGCTGCGCCGCCTGGAGCTCGATGCCGCCCGCGCCGTTCCTCAGGCGGACGACGAACCGGCGGGGCGTCGAGTGCTCGATCAGCCGCGGCACGGAGCCTTGGAACCGCACCTTGCCGCGGTCGAGCAGCGTCACCGCCCCGGCGAAGCCGCGGATCTCGTCGAGCCGCTGCGTCGCCCAGAGGACGGCGGCCCCGCGGGCCGCGATCTCCTGGACGAGCTCCTGCACGCGTCGGGAGCCGTCCGGGTCGAGGTCATGCGTCGCCTCGTCGACGAGCAGCACGCGCGGCTTCGTCAGCAGCGCGCGCGCCACCGACAGGCGCTTCTGCATCCCGTGCGAGTACTCCCCCACGCGCTGCCGTGCGGCGTCTGTGAGGCCGACGTGCTCCAGGACCTCGTACGCGCGCTCAGCCGCGTGGCGCTTGCGGAGCCCGTGCAGGCGCGCGAAGAAGACGAGGTTCTCGAGCCCCGAGATGCGCAGGTAGAAGCTGCGGTCGCCGGACGGGATGATCCCGATGTCCGAGCGCAGGTCGCGCGAGTTCGCGGTCGCATTGAGGCCGGCGACACGGACGGTGCCGCTGGTCGGCGCGATCAGGCCGGAGAGAATCCGGACGAGCGTCGTCTTGCCGGCGCCGTTCGGGCCGAGGAGCGCGTGGATCTCGCCCGGCCGCACCGACAGCGAGACGTCGTCGAGGGCCAGCGTCCGCCGGAAGCTCCGGACGACGTGCTCCGCGTCGATCCCCGAGGGCGAAACGAGCCGCAGGGCCCGCGCCGGCCGGGTTCCGCGGACCGCGGTCTCGATCATGCGAGGCTCGGCTCGGTCCCGACGCCGACCTTTGCGCCGTTCTGCTCGAGCGAGGAGTCGACCGCCTCGATCATACGGACGACCTCGAGGCCGAGCTCGGCGGACGACCGCGGGCTCGTCCCGTTGCGGATTGCGCCGGTGAAGTCCTCCAGCTCGAGCTTCAGCGGCTCGGCGACCTCGAGGTGCGGCGAGACGATGTCCCCGCTGCGGTAGGTGAGCTTGTACTCGCCGAACGTCTCCGGGTCGCGGAGCGTTACACCCGAATCGAAGATGCGCACCGGCTCGTTCGACGTGTCGTCATAGACGATCATCTTCTGCGAGCCGACGATCGTCGTCCGGCGGAGCTTGCTCGGCGCCAGCCACGAGAGCTCGACGTGGGCCACGGTCCCGGACGGGAACTCGAGATCGATGAACGCGACGTCGGGAATGTCCGGGATTACGCAGCCGCGGCTGACGGCACTGGCGTGCGAAGGCGTCTCATTGAGCCAGTAGCGCAGAATCGAGAAGTCGTGCGGCCCGAGATCCCATGCGACGCTGACATCGGACTGGTGCAAGCCGAGGTTCACCCGACTGGTTGAGATGAAGTAGATCTCCCCAAGCTCGCCTGCGGTGATCATCGACCGGATGCGGTTCACCGGTGGGCTGTAGAGAAACGTGTGGCCCGGCATCAGCACGAGGCCGTGGTGGTCGGCGAGCTCGATGAGCTCGAGCGCCTCGTCCGAGGAGGCGGTCAGCGGTTTCTCCACGAAGACGTGCTTTCCGGCCTCCAACGCGCGGGCGGCGAGCTCGAAGTGGGACGACACGGGCGTGGCGATCGCGACCGCGTCGACCGCACGGTCGGAGAGCACCTCCGTAAAGTCAGTGGTCGTGCGAACGGCTGGGTAGCGCCGTGCAATGGACTCGACCGCGTCGGCGCGGAGGTCGCAGACGAGCTCGGGGCGCGCGCTCTCCACCTCGTGGAGGTTGCGGACGAGGTTCGGGCCCCAGTAACCGAGACCGACAATGGCAACGCCCACCATTAGGCGGTCCCCTTCCGGCGAAGGACGTGCAGGGGCGTACGCAGGATGAGCCAGAGATCCAGGCCGAGCGACCAGTTGCGGGCATACGCGACGTCCATGTCGAGCGCCTCACCGAAGGTGGCGTGAGCACGGGCAGTGACCTGCCAGAGGCCGGTGATGCCCTGGGGAACGAGGAAACGCTCGAAGTGATGCGCTTGGAAGTGGTCCGTCTCGTAAGCGAGGCAGGGACGCGGCCCGACGAGGGCCATCTCGCCGCGAAGGACGTTGACGAGGTTGGGCAGTTCGTCGAGGCTCGTCTTGCGGAGGAACCGCCCGAACGGCGTCACGGCGTCGTCCCGATCCAGCTTGTAGAGCCCGTTCTCGGCGGGCGCCGCCGAAGGGTCCATCGTCTTCCTGATGAACTCGCGGTGCGCGGTGTCGTCCGTGTCAACGCGCATCGTCCGGAACTTGAAGACCGTGAAGGGCTGCATCCCCTTGCCGAGCCGCTCCTGGCGGAAGATGACCGGGCCCGGCGATTCCCTGCGGATCCGCCACGAGGCATAGACGAAGAACGGGGCGGTGAGGACGAGGCCGAACAGCGCGCCGACGACGTCGCCGAGCCGCTTCAGCTTCCGCGAGAACGGGAAGCGCTTCGCGGTTGGAAGCGCGACGAGCGGCAGGCTCTCGACCGAGTGCACCTTGACGTGCGGGCCGACGAGCTCGTACAGCCGCGGGACGATGTCGACCTGGACGTGCCGGTCCCGGACCGAGCGAACAACGTCGACGGTCTGTGCAGGCGGGTCGCTCGAGAAGGCCACGACGACGCGCTCGACGTCCAGCCGGTCGACGATCTCGGGGAGCCGGTCGACTGGTCCGAGGACCGGAACGTCTCCAAGATCCGAGCGGAGCTGCTTGGGGTTGGCATCGACGAAGCCCACGAGATTGAGGCCGTATTCCCTGTGCTGGAGAAGCTTCCGTGCGACCAGCTGACCGACGTCGCCCGCCCCCAAGATCACAGTGTTCTGGAGGAAGGCAAGGTGGCGGCGGCACAGCGCGCGTGCGGCCGCCCGGGCTCCGGTCACGCTGGCGATCGCGAACGCCCAGAAGGCGACGGTCTTGCTCAGCGTCGGATCGAGGATCCCGAGCGCCCAGCCGGCGCTTGTCACGAGCCAGGTGCCGACCGTTACCAGATGGAAGACGCCGATCAGGTCCTCGAGCGTGGTGTGGTCGGTGCGCTCGTCGTCGTGGTCGTAGAGACGGTAGAGCTTCGCCATCGCGGCCCACGCGGGAAGGCTCAGGACGAAGAGGAGCGCCTCCGTCCGGAAACCGATCTCGTCGGCTGGGGCGGTCGTGCCGAGCGCGAGCTCCGTCGCAACGAATGCGAGCGTCAGGCCGACGAGGTCGGCGACGAGCAGCGCGGCCCGAACGAGCGCGCCGCGGCGCTTGACCGGCGACGAGCGCCGACGGCGCAGGATCTCGAGCGTGCGAGCACCAACGGTCTGCTCGAGCTCGCCCGTCGCTTCGGCCGCTGCCCCCGTGGCGACTGTCACGCGTCGTTCCCCCTCAATCCCCACTCCCGTCCATGCTCGAGGCACGGCCCCATCGCCGTCCTGCTCCAGCGTAGAAGGGCTCGAACGCCGCTTGTAGACCAGAAAAATGATCCCGTTCGGGCGACGAGTGCCTAGCCGATCGGACAGGTGCTACGGCCCGTACGTCGCCTCGAAACGGGCGCTTGCCGCCGGGAAGACCGCGTAATGAATCCCCTTGACCGTGCGGGTGGTGAATGAGACGGCGGCCCCGCCGCGCGCGATCCCCGTCAGGCCGCCGGCGCTCGATTGGAGCGGGATCATCGCCTCCAGTCCGCCGGCCCCGCTCGCGACCGAGACGGTGAAACCGAGCCTTCCGCTCGTCCAAGTGACGTCGCGGAAGGTCGAGGCGTTTCGTCCGTCGACCCACTCCAGCAGCTGACGGGCCGTGATCACCGGGACGCTGCGCGCGAGCGCGGAGGCGACAACGGCGTCGGACGGCGCAGAGGCGACCTCGTCCGTGTGCATGTTGGCCACGAACGCGCCGTAGTAGCCGAGCCCCCCGATCGCATTGTCCAGCAGCGTGTTGATCGTCGCCGGGTACGGCTGCTGGATCTCGTCATGCATTTGCGTCGCCGCCTGGTACGAGTCGATCATCGTCCCGTCGAGATCGGTGAAGCGCATTGCCATCCCCGAGCCCGTCATGAAGCCGGGATGCTGCCCCCAGGCGAGGGGGTGGTGGTAGTAGTTCGTGTCCAGCCGAATGCCGTTCTTCGCGTTGTGTTTGGCGTGCGTCGCCCAGTCGGTCCAGGCGACGCAGTGTGTGCGATTCGTCCTCGGGGTCGGCACGCTCGGGAAGCGGATCCCGAAATCCCTCAGCTGGCGAGTGAAGGCAGCGTCGAGTGACGCGGGCGTCCAGTTGGCGTCGATGCAAGGTGAGCCGGCGTTCAGGTGGAGTGAGATTTCGAAGCCGTCGGCGACGTAGGCGGCGGCCTGCGCATTCGTCAGATTCGGGATGTTGTCGTAGATGTACGAGGTGCCGCGCACGCATTCCCACAGCGCGACTGAGCAACCAGGCGGGCTCGCGGCCTTGTAGCCGTCGAACCGGCCGCCCGTGCCGCCCTGCGCGTGATCGTCGCCGGTCATGACGACGACGGCCTTCTCCCCGCGTGGGAAGTACCAGAAGCGCGGAACCGGTTTCCGGTCGTTCGTCATCGTCTCAATCAGGTTCACGAGCAGGCGCTGCTGCTCATCCGCTTGCGGGATCGCGATCTTGGCCAGGTCGACCCAGTTCGGCTGCGGGTTGCCGGCGGCAGGCCCGTAGAAGAGGTCGTTGGTCCGGATCGGCGCGACGCCATCGCGGTCCTGTCCGGCGAATGCCGGGTTGCCCTGGCGCGTGAGCACGACCGAGCGGGCGAGGTCGTACGTGAACGCCGCCGCCTCCCCGCCGCTCGTCCCCACGCTGCGCAGCGTCACCGCGGGACTGGGCGTCGCCGTCGACGCGTTCGAGTAGAGCGCCGCGACCTGGGTGGCGCCGTTCAGCGTGTAGCGGTCGGCGGTGCCGTGGAACTGGATCGACTCGCCTACGATTCCGGCTCCGCCGGGCGCGGAGGTGTCCACGCGCAGATAGCCCTCCGGCAGGGTCGAGGCGGCATCGGTGAGGCCCAGCAGCCCGGCGAGCTGCTTGTCGGGGCGCATCGCGACGAGGTTGCCGCCGGATGCGACCCAGTCGCTCATCATCGTCACCTGTGCGGCGCTCAGCGGCATCTCGCCGAGGATCGCGGCGTCGAAGAACGAGAGGAACTGCGGCGTCAGCCGACTGACGTCCTCCGCGACGAACACATTGAGGCCCTCGGCGCGGAGAATCTCCTGGTAGTACCCGCTGAACGGGCGGGCGCTCGAGGTGATCACGAGCAGCGGCGGCGGCGGCGGCTCGACCGTGAACGACCAGGTGCGGCTGGCCGCGAGCGCATTTCCAACCGCGTCCTTGGCACGCGGGTCCGTCGCACCGCCCGCGACCGTTGCGGTGTAGGTCGCTCCGTAGACCAGCGCACCCGTGGGCGCGAGCGTCGCCGTTCCCGTCGCTGCGTTGTAGGACACGGTGGCCGGAACGAGCGCGTTCGCGGAATCGCGGAGCTGGAACGTGTTCGTGTTGATCGACAGCGGGTCCATCGGCTCGTTGAACGTCGCCCGTACGCTCGCCGAGACGAGCACGTCGGACGCGCCGGCGGCCGGGACCGTCGAGTCGACCTGCGGCGGCGTCCGGTCCGGCTCGACTCGAGTCGTCATGTCGCCCTGGATCTCGCTCTGTGAGAGCGCGCGGTTGTAGATCCGGATCTCGTCCAGCACCCCGTTGAACCACTCCGGCCACACCCCGTTGCCGCCGAACTTCAACGCCCCCGTCGTCGTCAGGATCGCCCCGGTCGCCGCCGACGACCCCGCCGGATTCCCGTTCACAAACAGCCGCACCGCCGCCCCGTCATAGGTCACCGCCAGATGCGACCACTGGCTCAACGGCAACGCCCCCGCGGACGAGCGCAGATCCCGCTCCACCGTGCCGGTAAACAGATTCCCGCTCGGAACCCCCGACCCCGTCGACCCATACATGGCATACCCGTAATTGCCCGCCCGCTCCTTGAAGATCAGCGTCCGCCACGAGTTCCCCAACACCGCCGGCCGCACCCACGCCATCAACGTCATCCCCGAGGTCAAATCAAGACTGTTCGCATCCGCAACCGACACGAAATCGTTCACCCCATCGAACGACAACGCGGCCCCGAACTTGCCTGCGACGGTCCAGGTCGCGCCGGAGATGGAGCCGACGTTCCCGTTGCCGGACGCGTCGCCGGTGGTCGCGCCCGCGCCCTCGTCGAAGCCGTACCCGGCGACGAGCCCAGGCGGTGGAGCCGCGGAGTTGTCCACCGTGATCTCGACCGGTGCCGACGTCGTCGAGTTGCCGGAGGCGTCGCGCGCGAGCGCGGTCAGCGTGTGCGAGCCGTTCCCGACCGTCCTCGAGCTCCAGGAGACCGAGTACGGATCGGTGGTGTCCTCCGCGCCGACGTTCGACCCGTCGATCTTGAACTGCACGCCGGCGACTGCATCGTTATCGGAAGCGGACGCCGTGACCGTGACTGTGTTCATCACCGTCGCGCCCGCGGCCGGGGCCGTCACGCTCACCGTCGGCGAGGTCGTGTCGCAGTCCCCGGTCGACGCGGTCAGATTCGTTCGCGACGAGGGAGTCCCTGCGAAGTCCACGGCTTCGATACCCAGCGTCTGACTCGTCCCACACGGGAGCTGGCCGAACGTGAACGTTGTCCCTGACGTGGTTCCGGCGAGTGCCGCCCCGTTGTAGAGGCGGTAGCCGCCGATGCCCACATTGTCCGACGACGCCGACCACGACGTCGCAATGCTCGTCGCGCTCCCGCCAGTCTTGACGAAGTTCGTCGGAGCCGTCGGGGCCTGGGTGTCCGGGACGCCGATGCTCCTCGTCATGTCGCCCTGGATCTCGCTCTGTGAGAGCGCGCGGTTGTAGATCCGGATCTCGTCCAGCACCCCGTTGAACCACTCCGGCCACACCCCGTTGCCGCCGAACTTCAACGCCCCCGTCGTCGTCAGGATCGCCCCGGTCGCCGCCGACGACCCCGCCGGATTCCCGTTCACAAACAGCCGCACCGCCGCCCCGTCATAGGTCACCGCCAGATGCGACCACTGGCTCAACGGCAACGCCCCCGCGGACGAGCGCAGATCCCGCTCCACCGTGCCGGTAAACAGATTCCCGCTCGGAACCCCCGACCCCGTCGACCCATACATGGCATACCCGTAATTGCCCGCCCGCTCCTTGAAGATCAGCGTCCGCCACGAGTTCCCCAACACCGCCGGCCGCACCCACGCCATCAACGTCATCCCCGAGGTCAAATCAAGACTGTTCGCATCCGCAACCGACACGAAATCGTTCACCCCATCGAACGACAACGCGGCCCCGAACCGCCCCGGGTTGATCCACGTCGCGCCATTGAGGGTCGCGTTGTTGCCGTTCCCTGAACTGTCCACGGTGGCGGTCCCGCCACCCTCGTCGAAGCCCCAGGCCCCAACGAGCCCCGGCGGCGGAGGCGTGCCGTCGATCGTGACGCTCGCCTCGTTCGACTTTGCACTCGTGTTTCCGACCGCATCCCGCGCGAGGACGGCGTAGTGGTAGGCGCCGGCGGCGAGGTTCGAGTCCGTGTGTGAGGTCGCGGTCACTTGGGCGATGCGGTTCGCCGTCGAGGGCGTGAAGTCGGCGGAGGTGCTGCGGTGGACGTCGTACCCGGCGACGCCGACGTTGTCGCTCGAGGCCGTCCAGCTCAGGGCAGCCGAGTTCCCCGACTTCGTCGCCGTCAGGCTCGTCGGCGCCGTCGGCGCCTGCGTGTCGCCGGTCACCGTGCCGCTCGCCTCGCTGGAAGGTGCGCTCAGATTGTGGGCGGCGTCTTCGGCGTCGACTTTGTAGAAGTAGACGCCTGGGGCGAGCCCCGGGTCGGAGAAGGTTGTGCCGGTGGGCTGGGCGATCCGGTTCGACGGCCCGGGGATGAAACCGGCCACGGTGCTCCGATAGACGTTGTAGTGGTCGATGCCGACGTTGTCCGTCGAGGCGCCCCAGCTCAGCGTCGTCGAGCTCATCCCGCCAGTCACCTCGAGCGACGTCGGCGCGGTCGGAGCCTGCGTATCCGTGGGCGACGGCGAACCAGAGCCGACCGCAGTGTTCATGTCCGACTGCACTTCGGCCAGTGTCAGCCCACGGTTGTAGAGGCGGACGTCGTCGATGAGGCCGTGGAAGAACTCCGGCCAGACGGAGTTTCCGCCGAAGAAGAGCTGCCCGGCCGAGGCCAGGATCGAGCCGGAGCGTCCCGTGATCCCTACCTGGACACCGTTCACGTAGAGCTTGATCAGCGAGCCGTCGTAGGTCATCGCGAGGTGTGACCAGGTGTTCAGCGGCAGCTGCGAGGAGCCGTCGGCCGTGCGAAGGCGGTTGTTCAGGAAGACGCCGCCGTTCGGGACGTTGGCGTTCGTGTTCCCGTAGAGCGAGTACACGAGGCCGCCCGGCCGCTCTTTCAGGACGACGCTCCGGTATCTGGACAGCGAGCTCGGCCTCACCCAGGCCTCGATAGAGATTGCAGTCGTCATGTCGAGCCTGTCGGAGTCGGCGACGCTGACGAAATCGTCCACTCCGTCGAAGCTGAGCGCCCCGCCGTACTTCCCCGCCGTCGTCCAGGCGGTTCCGTTGCGGAGCGTGCCGTCGAGCCCGTTGCCGCTCTTGTCTCCGAGGGTAGAGCCGGAGCCTTCGTCGAACGAGTACGCCGCGACTAGACCGGGGAGCGGAGGACGACCTTGATCGGCGTACGTCGCCGTGTAGGTCGCTGCGGAGACGGGCGCCACGATCGTGTGGGTCTGCGCGCCGCCGTCCGACCACGAGGCGAAGCCGTAGGTCGACCCGTTCGACGTCTGAGGCGACGTCGCACTGACCGAGTTCGTCGAGCCGACGATCACCGTCTTGGCCGCCGGCGTCGTCACCTGCCCGCCGCCGACCGCGAGGGCGAGGCCCGACGGGACGCTCGTGAAGGACAGCGTCACGGTCTGCGGGTCGAGCCGAACCGACTCTACGTCCGTTGCGCCCGTGGAGTCGGTGGCCGTCAGCCGAAGCTCCAGATGCGAGGGGTACTCGTGATCCGGGGCAGTGAACGAGCCGCTTGCAACGCCGACGAAGTTCTGGATGGGGTGCGTGTGACAGTCGCTGTCGCTGAAGCAGTGATGCAGGATGAGCGACCAGGAGAGCGCGGAGGTCGGCAGCGTTCCGTCCTCGGCGTCGGATGCGGAACCGCTGAAGGCGATCACGTCGCCCACCTTCCACGTCGTCGACCCGGTGGGCGCCGCGATGGTCGCGCTGGGTGGCGTCGTCGCCCCGACGTCGATCGTGAGACTCGTCGTGTCCGAGGCTCCACCGGCGTCGGTCACGCGCAGGCGCACGGTGTAGCGACCGACGGCGACATAGGTATGCGACGGGTTTGCGATCGTCTGGTCGGCGAACACGCCGTCGCCGTTCAGATCCCACGAGTATGTGAGCGGCTGCCCCTCCGGATCGGTCGAACCCGATCCGTTGAAGTTGACACTCAGCGGCGCCGGGCCTGACGTGACGTCGGCGGTTGCAGCCGCGGCAGGCGCCTGGTTCGCGCCCAGGTACTGGATTCGCCTGATCGTTCCGCTGTCGAAGTCCGGGTAGAACAGATCGCCGTTCGGGCCGATCTGCACGTCGACCGGGTTGGCCGCCGCGCCGACGAAGAGGAAGCGAGTCGCCGGATCGGGAGAGCCGTCGGCGCCTGCCCGCATCCCCCAGATGCAGTCACGCGAGTAGTCGGCGAAGAACATCGTGTTGAGGTAGTTCGACGGGTAATTCCCACCGTCGTAGAACGCGATCCCCGCCACCGAGGAGCTGCCGTTCGAGCATCCGTCCCCCGCGAGGACCGAGCTCCCGTGCGCGTACTGGAAGACCGGCGCCTTGACGGCACTCGCTCCGGCGGCGTAGAGCCCCTCGCAGATGTTGAGGTTTGCGCTGTCGTAGCTCGCCAGCCGGCCGGCCCCTTCGTAGCAGGGCCAGCCGAAGTTGTCGACGACGAGGTCGTTGACCGGGCCGAGGTGGTTGATCTCCTCCCAGGAGTTCCAGCCCACGTCACCGACCCAGATGTCGTTCGTCCCCGGTCGCGCCGTGAGCCGGAAGGGATTGCGGAATCCGTGGGCGATGACGCGCCGCGCGTTGGGATCGGCGCTTCCGAAGAGCGGGTTGTCCGGCATCGCGGCGCCCGTGTCGGGATCTACGCGAAGGATCGTTCCGTCGAGCCCCGTCGGATCGGCCGTCGTCCGCAGGTCCTGGCTTCTGAGCGCACCTCCTTCCGCCGTCGGCGGGGTGAGCGCGGTGCCGGGAGCGCCTGGGGGGTCGCCGCACGGGTTCACCGGCGAGCCGTCCTGGCCGTAGTCAGTGAAGTTGAAGCTCGCTCCGTCGCCGCCGCTGACGTACAGCGCGCCGTCCGCGCCGAAAGCGAGTGCGCCGACCGAGTGACTGGGATACTGCTGGCACCAGTCGTTGATCAGGACTTGCTCGGAGCCGGGGCCGGCCACGCCGTTCGCGTCCACTGTGATCTTCGAGAGCCGCCCGCTGACGAGACAGCCGTCGGCCGTCGGGCCCGGCGGCGTGGGACAGGGGTCGGAGAGGACGCCGGGCGTCCCCCAGCGAGGAGCGACCCCGCCGATCGCCGCGTCGTAGGTGTAGAGGAGATAGAGGTACGGACGGGTCGGGAAGGAGGGGTCGAGCGCCATCCCCAGCAGGCCGCGATCCCAGAAGTTGTACGTGTTGGTGCTTACGTCGACGGCCGTCGTGGGCGAGGTGTCGGCGAGACTGTCGTACGTCTTCACGATGCCGCTCTTCTCGGCGACGAACACCCGCCCGTTCTGGGCGAACCTAATCGTGGTCGGATTGGACAGGCCCGTGTAAACCGTGGTCTCCTGGAAGTTAGGCGGCAGCGTCGCTGCGAGCGAGGCTGGGACGACGGCGAGAGCAGCTGCGATCGCCGCGCCAAGGCGCGCTAGAGGCATGAAAATCCCAGCCCCCCGGCCCACCGCTGAGTTATCCCGCCCCGACCGCCTCGCGGCAATGCCCGGAAGTCGAGGATCGCTCCTAGCCGAGCGGCGAGTTCGGTCTCTGGTCGGTGCGGGCGCGAGACCCGCGTCAGGTGACCGGCAGTCCGGTGACCCGTTGCCAGACCTGCCGGTATCGACCCCAGGCGCGGTAGCAGACCGTGGCAAAGAAATCGGCGTCGGCGCGTCTGAGGTCGCCCAGCGCACGCGTCATTTCGGGCGAGCTGCCCCCGATCAGCGCGAAGTGGCGGTTGTACTCACTCGCCGCGATGTACCAGGAGATGGCAGTCAGCGCCCACTTCTCGGCCTTAGAGGCCGCGGAGAGCTCGGCGTTGTGCCACTGCAGGATCCGGATGACGCGGCCGAGCTTGTACTGCACCGCCACGCCGTGCGAGTTCGGCCTGAGGACGCCTTGGGACGTCCAGGCGTTGGCCATGTTCGCGGCCACATTGAGCTCCTGAAGCGCGATCGCATGCCACTTCCTCGCCCGCCAGGTATCGAGCGTGATTCCGCGGCCGGCGAGCATGATCCGGACCGACTGGATCGCCTGCCTTGCGTAGATCCCGCCGGGCCAGGTGCACCCGTATTGGATTTGGTGCTCGAGCAGGAGCCCGAAGACTGTGTTCGGCGTCGGGCACGCCGGAACGTCGGACCCGCACGCGGCCGTCTTCGCGAAGATCGCCGCGGGGAGCGACCTGTTACCCGCCGCGTCGTAGGCCGAGACCGCGACGATGTAGCTCGTGTTGCAATGCAGGCCGTTCATGACGTAGCTGAGCGAGTTCCCCAGCGTCGCGACCAGCGTGCCGTTGCGGAAGACCCGGTAGCCCTTGACGCCGACGTTGTCGGTCGAGGCACGCCACGACAGCGACATTGTCTCCTCGGTCGCCGCGGTCCTCGTGAGACTCCTCGGGATGCTCGGGCGTTGCTTGTCGGCCGCGGCCGCCGGATTCGCCCAGAGGGCCGCGGCGAAGAGCGCCGCGATGGCAAGTGCAGGAATGCGGTAGCGAAAACGGGTGAACCGGCGCCGGATCACATCTCGATTCTCCGGCCGAGGCAGGGCGATCACAACTCCCCCTCCGGCTAGTTTGCCGGCGCTTTTCCGCCTGTACGCTCAGACCCGGTGCGCGATCCGCAGCTCCGCGAGGCGGCTCCAACGGTCCCCTTCCTGGATCTGGGGCTGCTTCACCGTGCTTTGAAAGCCGAAATCGTCGACGAGTTCGCGGATCTCGTCGAGACGAGCGCGTTCATCAACGGCCCACAGGTTCGCGAGTTCGAGGAGGCCTTCGCGCGGTACTGCGGCACGCGGCACTGCGTCGGGCTCGCGAGCGGCCTGGACGCGCTCCGCCTCGGGTTGCAGGCGGCGGAAATTGAAAGAGGGGACGAGGTGGTCGTCGCGGCGAGCACGTTCGTCGCCACGCTCGAGGCGGTCACGCAGGCGGGCGGCCGCCCCATCGTCGTCGACGCGACCGACGAGGACTACAACCTCGACCCAGCGGCCGTGGAAGCCGCGCTGACCGAGCGGACGCGCTTCCTCATGCCGACCCACCTCTACGGCCAGCTCGCCGACATGCGCGCGCTGACCGAGCTCGCCGAGCGGCACGGGCTCATAGTCATCGAGGACGCCTGCCAGGCGCACGGTGCGAGCCGAGACGGCATCGCCGCCGGCACGGCGGGGCTTGCGAGCGCCTTCAGCTTCTACCCGGGCAAGAATCTCGGCGCCTTCGGGGACGCGGGTGCGCTCGTCACGGACGAAGACCGCCTCGCGGCCGTCGTCAGATCGCTGCGCGAGCACGGGCAGACGCGGAAGTACGTGCACGAGCTCGAGGGCTGGACGGCGAGGCTGGACACGATCCAGGCGATCGTCCTGCTCCGGAAACTTCCGAGCCTGAACGGCTGGAACCGCGAACGACGCGCGCTCGCGGCGGCCTACGGCGAGCGTCTCGCCGGCACCGGCGGCCTGCGCCTCCCGCCGGTCCCGGAGGGAAGCGAGCCCGTCTGGCACATCTACGCGGTGCGGACAGCCGACCCGGATGGTCTTGCGGGCTTCCTCCGCGAGCGCGGGATCGGGACGGGCAGGCACTACCCGCAGCCCGTGCACCTGACGGCCGCCTACCGCTGGCTGGGCCACCGGCCGGGCGAGTTCCCGGTCGCAGAAGCGCTCGCCGCGGAACAGCTGTCGCTGCCGATGTTCCCGGGGATGACGGAGCAGCAAGTGGCCGCCGTCGTCGAGGCGATCGCCGACTATTTCGCGCGTGGGCGCTAGCCCCGCCAACGACGCCCCGTACCGACTCATCACCGACGTCGAGTTCGACGAGGACGTGATCGTCTTCCCGTTCACCAACCTTTACGGGTGCAGGATCGGCTCGGGAACCCGCATCGGACCCTTCGTCGAGATCCAGCGCGGGGCCGTCGTCGGCGCGAACTGCAAGATCCAGAGCCACACCTTCATCTGCGACGGCGTCGAGATCGGCGACGAGGTGTTCGTCGGCCACGGAGTCCTCTTCATCAACGACAAGCGGCCTAGGGCGACGACCAGATCCGGGGCGCTCCAGGGCGAGCAGGATTGGAAGCTCGAGCGCACCGTCGTGGAGCGGCGAGCCTCGCTCGGCTCGGGGGCGGTGCTTCTCGGCGGGATTCGAGTCGGCGAGGGAGCGCTCGTCGGAGCGGGGGCCGTAGTGACGAAGGACGTGGCGCCGGGTCAGGTTGTAGCCGGGGGCCCTGCCCGCCCGCTTCGGGGCTAGCCCTCGGCTCGGTTCTCTGTCCCGGCGGTGGCGACGGCGTCGAAGATCTCGGCCAGACGCCGGGTCAACGCCCTCCGCTCGAACTCGGCGAGCACTTCTTCACGAGGGGACGGCGCTGGCTCGCGAGCGAGCCAGCGGTCCACCTGCTCGGTGATGATCGCAGCCATCATCTCGATGTCTGACGGCCGCGAGACGAACGCGTTGCCGGCCCGTCGCAGCAGATCTCGTACGTCGCCATCTGGAACGGCGGCCAGGATCGGCCTGCGCGCCGCCAGATACTCGTACGTCTTGCCCGGAACGATCCTCGCCCGCTGTCCTTCCGGCAGGTCGTGCATCGGGAGAAAGAGCAGATCCGCCGAGCGGAGCAGGGCGACCGTCTCGTTGTGTGGAAGGTAGCCGTGGGCCACGACGACGTCGAACCCCGGAACGGTGCGATCGGCCGGCGAAAGGATTCCAGCCAGGTGCACTTCAAGCTTCCCGCGGAGATCGGGCCGCTCGGCCAGCACCCGGTCGACCGCCCGGAGCAGGTGGACGTGTGACCTCGTCCCGGCGTCCATTCCCTTGACGGCGCCCCCGAGAAGCTCGCGCGTGAGCATCGCCCTGCGCTGGCCGCGTCCGTCCCGAACATGGACGAACCCGGCGTGCACGATCCGGAAGGCCGCATCGGACCTCGCAGGGGCGGCGCCGCCGAAGTCGGACGCGTCGAAGCCGTTCGGGATCGTCAGGACCGGCTTCCCGTTCAGCTCCGGGATGTTCCGTTGGACCTGCGCCGTCGCCTCCGGGGTGTTCATGATGACGGTGTGGGCCGACGCGAGTGACGCCCGCATGCGGCGCAGCTCGAGGCGGCGGTGGAGCCGCGTCGGGTAGACGAGCCAGTCGTCCAGCGCCCACGGGTCGCGGAGATCGGCAACCCACGGCCGCCCGAGTTCGCCCGAGAGCTGCGCCGCCGCCGCGGCGGTCTCGAAGGGCGACATCGACGCGTAGACGAGGTCCACGTCGACCTCCCTGGCAGCCCGCCGCCCGGCTTCGACCGCGGCCTCCACCCACCAGCGCGCGAAGGGCGACCGCAGGCGGAGCCACCGCGCCGCCCTGGCGCTCCAGCCGCGCCGCCTCGGCGGCTCGGGACCTGTCGCGCGGAAGATCGGGGTGTCCGCCGGGACTTCTGCGGCAAGCGAGACATCCGGTGGAGCCCACTCGGCGCCCGCCGCCTCCGGCCCGGTCACGACGACCACCTCGTGACCGAACTCCGGCAGGTACTGGACGAACTTCAGCGTTCGCTGGACGCCGGCGCCGCCCTGCGGCGGGAAGTAATAGGCGAGGACGAGCGCCCGACTCACGAACGAGAACCTAGTCGGAGCCTTCCGAGCGGAGGCGGATCGAGGCGATCAGCGCGCGACGCGCTTGATGCCCAGGAGGTGAAAGGCCAGCGCGGGAATGCGGTGCACGAGCGGCTGCGTGAGATCTGAGACGACGCCCCAGAACCGGCTCGGGCGCCAGCGCATTGAGCCGCGAACGCCCCGAAGCGTGCGCAGGCCGTGGACGCCCACGACCTCGTAACCGAGCAGTTGGAGCTCCGGCGCGGTCCAGCCGGAGCGGTGGGCCTGGAGCGGATTTCCGTCCGCCGGCTCCTGCTCCAGGAAGCCGTTCGGCGTGAAGACGACCACACGGTCGCGTGCGATCCGCTCCATCGTCGCGAGCAGCCGCCGGCCGTCCTCCTTCGTCAGATGCTCGATGAGGTCGAAGGCGACGACGGCGTCGTACGAGCGCGGCTGCACGAAGTCCTCCAGCTCGAGCACATCGATCGGCAAGTAGTCGTCGTGGGTGCCGAGCGAGCGAGCCTGCTCCAGGGCCGGCGGGAAGAGCTCGACGCCGGTCGTGTGGGCATAGCGCACGCCGAACCGGCCGAGCGGTGAGTTGGCCCCGCAGCCGACGTCGAGCACCGACTCGGCCGGGCCGATCGCGCGCTCTTGATGCGTCTCGTAGCTAGGGGCCAGGCCCGTGCGCAGCCGGCTGCGGTGGCTGCGAGCCTGTGGTCGCGGCGGCGCCTTCGCTGCCACCATCAGCCTTCGGACTGGTCTTTCGTGAGCGGCGCCGCAGGAACCGGGCCCGGATCGCCGCGCAAAGCGCCGAAGAGATCCCGCAGCCGTAGGCGGCCGGGTCGCCGTAGGCCGATGAGCGCAAGCTTCTGCACGAGCACGAACGCCCGATAGAGCTCGACGCGATATCTCGGTTCCGTCGCCTTGAGGTACCGGACGTGCGCGCCGATGTGCTGGCGCGCGAGCAGGCCGCCGAGCTGGCGCGTGGAGGCGCCGTGCTCGTGGACGATCACCGCTTCCGGCGTCATCCAGAGGGCATGCCCTCGAGCCGCCAGCGAATGCGCGAGCGCAACGTCGTTGAAGTAGATCGGATACTGCTCGTCCATCAGCTCGTCGTCGGGGAGCGCCGAGCGCCGGATCAGCAGGCAGGTCGCGGACGGCTGCTCGACCGGCCGGGGCTGCGAGAAGTCGTCGTCGAGCATTCGATAGTCCCGCACGCGGCGCGCGAGAGGCGGGATCCTGACCAGCAGCCTACTCATGTTCCCGATCGTTGCCCCGAAGCTCGGGAATCGGTAGTGATGTTGCTGCTGCGTGCCGTCCGGATTGAGATAGAGCGGGCCGACCCCCGCGACATCGGGCCGGTCGCGCAGGAACCGCAGTAGCGTGCTCAGGGCGCCTCGCCTGAACTCGACGTCGGAGTTCAGCAGCAGCACGAACTCCCCGCGTGCGCGCCGGTACGCCTGATTCACGGCGGCTGCGTAGCCCCGGTTCTCGGGGTTCGCGATCAACTCGATGTCGTCGCGGCTGCCCAGGGCCTCCGCCGAGCCGTCGCGCGAGCCGTTGTCGACGACGATCACTTCGTAGGTCGTGCCGTCGTCGACACTCGCGGGCAACGAGTCGAGGCACTCCAGCGTCAGAGCCCGCGTGTTCCAGCTCAGCAGGAGAATCGAGATGTCCTCGGCAGCCACCGCCCGGTTCGCCATCTCACTCCGTTCGTCTGTCGCCAGCTCCACCGGTCGAGGGTAGATCGGAGGACGATCGACCTCTACCGCTCGAAGGTCTAGTTCAGCGTCTCCGGAACTCGTCGGCTCCGGCGTCAGCGCGCCTGCCGACCGGGCGGCGCTGGCCGTCGATGTCGACACGCGGGTAGTCGGACGGATGCCCGCGCCCAATCGCCGGGGATCCGGCTGCGAGATGAAAGTCGAAAGCGCCGCGGTTTCGGAACCGCGGATCGGCGCGAAGGTCGGTGCCTCCGCAGCCGCCGCGGCGCCAGACGTTGTGGGACGCCGCGACGCCGTCGCCGCACGCTCCGCCATAGGCGACGCCCGCGTTGCCGACGACGCGGACGTCTTCGTAGCGGATGCCGGGCTTCAGCAAGAGCGTGCCGGCGAACGAGTTGTTCCGGATCACCACGTTCCGGAAGGTGCCGCCGCTGGCCGGTTGCGAGAACTGGATCGCGGTGGAGCCGTCGGGCCAGGGCTCGTCGAACCACGTGTTCTCGATCAGCAGGTTGGACGTGTCCACGACCGGCGCGCGGTGCTTGATCAGGATGTCGAAATCCTCGCAGTGGTGGAATCGGCTCCGCCGGATAACCATGTCGTCCGCGGCCTGGATCGTCAGGCACTCCATGTGCGCCGAGGGATCATCGTTCGTGTAGTCGTGCATGTAGACGCGGTCCATGAGGATCCCCCGTGGGGCTCTCCTGCACTCCTCGTTGTGACCGATCTGCGAGATCGAGTCCGACGGGCCGAACTCGGTGCCAATGAGCCGGATGTTCCTCGAGGACCGGATAAAGAACAGCCGCGCCTTCGAGCCGCGGAGAGTGACGTCGTCGGCGCTGCACTGGAGATAGAAGTCGTTCTCGATTCGCAGTCCGCGGAACTCGACGTGCGAGCCCTCGACGTCCAGGGCGCCGAGCACCGGCCGGGCCCCCTTTGCCGGCCGGAAGATCACGTCCCGTGAGGACGGCTTCTGCTCGCGGTCAATCTCCTCCTGATCCGCGTACCGGCCCCCACCCACGATCACCGTCTGGCCCGGGCGCGCGACCTCGTACGCGCGCCTGAAGCTGCGGCACGGCGTTGCGCGCCTGCAGCTGCCGCGATCGGAGCCCGACGGAGAGAGGTAGAGCGGCGCAGGGCCCGCTGCCGCAGCGACCGTGCCGGTGGCGGCCGCTTCGGCCAGGCCGATGCAGGCGACGGACGCCAGAACCGATGCCGCAGCGATTGTCCGTGCGCTCAACGCTTGCGAGTTTAACGGCGGACAGTACCTTTCTCCGCATGCTGAAAGCTCGGATCCGCTCGATCCTGCCCGCCCCCGCCATCGCGGCGCTGCGTCGGGGCAAGAAGCGAGCTCGCGGGCTCCGCTATCAGCTTCGAAAGCGCACCGGTTGCGCGGTCGTCACAAGTTCGCATCTCGTCGAGGGGCTTCGAGCCGTCGGCGTCCGGTCTGGCGACGGGGTGTTCGCGCACGTCTCGTTGAGCGCCTTCGGGGAGGTGGAAGGAGGTCCCGACACCGTCGTTGACGCTCTCGTGGAGGCGGTGGGGCCGGAAGGAATCGTGGCGATGCCCTCGTTTCCGCTGATCGGAGGAACGGCCGAGTACCTCGCGACGAACCCGATCTTCGACGTTCGCCGGACGCCCTCGCGCATGGGCGCGGTCACCGAGTGCTTCCGGCTCCGGCCGGGAGTGGCTCGGAGCCTCCACCCCACCCACTCGGTCGCGGCCCTCGGGCCCGGCGCGGACGAGCTCGTGGCGCACCACGAGCGCGCCGCGACGCCGTTCGGGGGCGGGACGCCGTACGAGCGGATGATCGAACGAGGCTTCGTCCAGCTTTGGCTCGGCCTCGGCCTGCGGATCTTCACCCTCTACCACGCGTACGAATGCCTGCGGCCGGGCGGGTACCCGATCGCGGTCTTCCTCGAGCGTCCTGTCCGGGCGCGCTGCATCGACAGCGAGGGCAACGAGCTGACGGTCGAGACGCTCGTCCACGACCCGGCGGTCGGCGCGCGCAAGGACAGCCGGCGGGTCGCGATGCACGACGCGCTCGTGGACGCAGGTGTCCTGCACGAGGCGACCGTCGGCCGCGGTCCGGTGCTCGCGGCGAGGATGCCGGAGCTCTTTGCGGCGCTGGAGGAGATACTCCAGCGGGGCATCACCATTTACGCGTTTCCCGTTGCGGGCGGCTCCGCGAGCTCCTCTGTAGCGTCCTGACCCGTGGAAAAGGACGCGCTCGTGCGACTCGCACTCGAGGGGCTGCCGCGCATGCAGCTTCCGTCGGGTCTCTTCTGCCTGGAGCGGCGACGCGGAGACCCGGGCACCCACGGTCGCTCGGTCCGGTACACGTTGATGACGTACCTCGGCCTTGCAACCGCTGCGAAGGGCGGTCGGGAGGTGGCCATCGACCTCGAGCGCGTAGAGACCGTAGCGCTGCGCGAGGTGGACTCACCGGAAGTCGCTCCCGGAGACCTCGGCCTCTACGCCTGGGTCGCCGCACGCGGATCGCGCCAGGGCGAGGAGGAGATCCTGGAGCGGATCCGCTCGGCGCTCGCCGCGGACGCGCTCGACGACCGCGACGGGATGGAGATCGCCTGGATCGTTCTCGGCGTTGCGGCGCTCGAAGGACCGGAGCCGCTTGTGGCGGATGCGCTCGACAAGCTGCTCCGCAACGTCGCGCCGAGCGGCCTCCTCTACCACCGCCTTCTCGGCCGACGGCGGCGGTTCCCGAACTTCGCCACACAGATTTACGGCCTTCTCGCCCTCTCGACCGCCGCGCGCGTCGGGCTCGACACGCGCGCCCGAGCCGCCGCGACGACGCTGGCCGACCGGCTACTCGCCCTTCAGCTCCCCGACGGCGGGTGGCCGTGGCTGTTCGACGCCGACCGGGGAACGATCGTGGAGCGGTACGAGGTGTACTCCGTGCACCAGCACGGCATGGCGCCGATGGGACTCCTCCACTTCGCCGAGACCGCCGACGACGAGCGCTACGCCGACGCCGCGCGCAGAGGAGTCGAGTGGCTCTTCGGCCGGAACGACCTGCAGCTCGACATGGTCGACGCTCCCGAGGGGATGATCTACCGGTCGATCCGCCGTGCCCGGCCGTTCGACCGCCTCGCGCTGTACGCGAACACGGCCGCGAGCATCGCCATCGGTCGCGCGCCGGTGAGCGGAAGGCTGCGTCTCGAGCTGAACGACACGTGCCGGCCGTATGAGCTGGGCTGGCTCCTGGAAGCCTGGGCGGGCCGCTGAAGCGCTACTCGCGTTCGTCGGCTCCGGCGTCCGGATTGCCGCCCATGGGGCGTGCCTGATCGTCGATGTCGGTCGGCGGATGGTCCGACGGGTGGCCGTGGTCGATCGTCGCAGCGCCCGCCGCCAGGTGGAAGTCGAAGTTTGCCTGGTCGACGAAACCCGGTGGGCGCCCGGGTGTCGGTTGCCGAGCACGGGTCCGTGCTCGCCCAGACGTTGTAGGCTGAGACCACGTCCGCGCAGTCGCCGCCGAACCGCGTGCCGGCGTTCGCGATCACCTTGCGACATCCCCTATCCGGACGGCACCAGCGCGATCCAGTTCTCCGCCCGACATGGACGGCGCCTAGGAAGAGGTCGACCGCACGGGCGCGGCCCGTGCCGGTGGGGCGTGACGCCGAGATCCAGCGTCGAGCTCTCGCGTGCACGTCCGACCGCCTGCTCCCAGGCGTCCTGCGAGAAGGTTTGCGCCTCGAGCCTGACGAGCGCGAGGATCGGCGTGCGCCGCGGACTCAGCCGCCGGAGGGCGGCGGGAGACTCGAGGCGGACGACCCGCGCCTGTCCTCCGGGATGGGGCGACGTCCCGGAGAACGAGATCAGCCGAAGGCCGGCCGCGCGGGCGAGACGCCGGAATCGGGCGCGAAATGGGCGCCGAGACCCGTCGCGAGTCGACGACCACCGCGTTGACGCCACCCGCCTCGAGTCTCTCCAAGCGCGACCTTCGTGAGCGTCCCGTCCGCGTCACCGAGCTCGACCGCCCAGACGGACGCGGCCTCTGCGTCGCTGGCGGCGGCGAACGTCAACGCCGAGGCGGCGACAAAAGCAGCAACGACCAGAACGGTCGCCCTGCGGCGATGTGCGGGGGCGGCTTCCCGCATTGTGTCTTGCCTATCGGCCCGGTCGCAGTGCAGCGCAAGCCGCCAGAACGAGGGAACCCGGAAAACGGTGTTAGCCTCGTTTTCATGCAGGTAGACGCGGTCGTCGTCTCCTACAACAGCCGTCGGCAGCTACGGGGCTGTGTCGAGCCGTTGACCCGGATCGAGGGTGTCCGGACGTTTGTGACCGACAACGCATCGACCGACGGGGCGGTGCGAACGATCGCCGACCTTCCGGTCGATGTCCTCGCTCTCCCCGTGAACAGGGGCTTCGGCGCCGGGTGCAACGCCGGCTGGCGACGAGGCGAGGCGCCCGCCGTCCTCTTCTTGAATCCCGACGCCACCATCGACGAGACGTCGCTGCGACGGCTCGTCGTGGCGCTCGCAGCGGACGACACGGTCGGCCTCGTCGGCCCGCGAATCCTCGAAGCCGGGGGGTCCCTCGCATTCTCCCAGCGACGCTTCCCTCGATTGCGCTCGACCTATGCGCGGGCGCTCTATCTGCACCGCATCTTCAAGCGGGCAGCCTGGGCCGACGAGCTCATCCGCGACCCGGCGGCGTATGAGCAGCCGGCGTCGCCCGACTGGGTCTCAGGTGCGTGCATGCTCGTCCGCCGCTCGGTGCTCGAAGAAGTCGGCGGCTTCGACGAGCGCTTCTTTCTCTACTGCGAGGACAAGGATCTGTGCCGGCGCATTCGCGCGGCCGGCTTCGACGTTCGCTACGAGCCTGCCGCGGTCGCGCGGCATCTCGGCGGAGCCTCCGCGCCGCGCTCCGGCCTCCTGCCCGTTCTCGCCGGCAGCAGGGTGGCCTACGCGCGGAAGCATTTCCACCCGGTGTCGGCGAGGCTCGAGGCGATCGGCGTCGCACTGAACGCCCTCACCCACGCGGCAACGGCCGGGCCAGCGCGCCGGAGCGGCCACCTGCGGGCGATCCCCGCCGCGTTCCGGCGCGTTCTCGAGCCGACCTCGCCGAACGGCTAGGTTCGACTCTCCGTTCGGCCGTCGCGCCGGAGCTCGGCAGCGACGTACTCTCGAAGGAGGATGCCGACCGGCGCGCTCACCTATGCGGTCGTCACACCGGCGCGCAACGAGGCGGACAATCTGCCCCGCCTCGCCGCGACGCTCCGGGCCCAGACACTTCCGCCCACCGTCTGGGTGATCGTCGACAACGGCTCCACCGACGAAACGGCCGACGTCGCCGACGAGCTGCGCGCGGACGAGCGCTGGATCCGCGTCCTCCGTGTGCCCGGCGAGTCGACGGCCACGCGCGGCGGCCCTGTCGCGGCCGCGTTCACCGCCGGGATCGAGGTGATCCCTCGCCCCGTCGATCTCGTCGTCAAGGTCGACGCGGACGTCTCAGCGGATGGGAAGTACTTCGAGGGACTCGCGCGGGAATTCCAGGCTGATCCGCGCCTCGGCATCGCAGGCGGCACGTGCCTCGAACTCGAGGACGGCGAGTGGCGGGTGCGTCACGCAACCGGGAACCGGGTGCGCGGAGCGACGCGCGCCTACCGGCGGGAGTGCCTGAGCGACGTCATGCCGCTCGAGCTCCGGCCCGGCTGGGACGGGATCGATGAGCTGCGTGCGGCCTCGAAGGGGTGGCGGAGCGCCACCATCCCGACCCTCGTCTTCTACCACCACCGAAACGTCGGCCTCCGTGACGAAAGTCGCTGGCGACGGCTTTTCGAGGTCGGCCGCTCGGCGCACTACAGCGGCTACCGGCCGACGTACCTCCTCCTCCGGAGCCTCTTCAAGGCGCGTAAGGAGCTCGCGGCGGTGGCGCTCCTCGGCGGCTATCTATCGGCCGCTATCCGGCGCGAGCCGCGGTGCAACGACGAGGCCGCGGTGTCGTACCTGCGCGAGCAGCAGTCGCTCCGACGCCTGCCCCTGCGGGCGCGCGAGGCGCTGGGCCGCCGCGCCTAAGCCGCTGCAGGACTCGGCTTCCGACGGGGCTCGGCGTCGCGCGAGCGTTGGCCTTCCGGCAGCTTCAGCAGAGCGGCCCCGAGCCCGAGCAGGATGTAGAAGAGGAACGTGACCTGGATGAACGAGAAGGCGTCGTAGAACACCATCCCGACGGCGAAGGCGAGGACGGACGCGCAGATCGCGCCGAGCAGCCAGCCGTAATCCGAAAGGTCGCGCTTCGCGTGCCGGCCGGTCCGCCGTATGAAGGCGATGAGTAGCCAGAGCCAGCCGATCGCACCTACGAGGCCCGTCTCGAGCAGCGTCTTGAGCCACTGGTCATCGAGTATCTGAGCATTCGGGTTCTCGCGACCCGTAATCCTCGTGCTGTATCCCTGACCGAGCACCGGCTGCTGCGACCACTCGTCGAGTGCGGGCCCGAGGTCGGCGACTCGGCCGCTGCCGCGCGCGCCGGGATTCTCAGACTGCTGCGCGATCAAGCCACCCTCGGGGAAGAAGGACGCCCGCATCGTGCCCATAACGCCCGGCAATGCGAAGTGGATCACCACGACCGCCGGGACTAGCGCCGGGAGGATGAACCGCCTCGTTTGCTTCGGGCGAAGCCAGAGGAAAACCAGCACGAGGACGAGGATCATCACGATGGCCGTCCTCGACCTCGAGCCGAGGGCGCCGAGCGCGATCAGGGCGACCGCGAACCACCACCTCGGGCTCACGCGGCTCGCGAGATAGGCACTGACGGGGAGAAGCAGCGCGAGCGCGGCGCCAAGCGGGATCGACCCCTGTGCTGAACCCGACGCTCGGACCGCTCCACCACGCGTCCCTCCGTCCACCGCCTCGCCCAGTGCGAGAAACGGCATCACGGTCGACAGGTGGTCGAAGATGTTGAAGCCGGATCGGGCCTCGATGAGCGAGAAGAACGCGACGAACGCCGCCCCCACCACCATGACCTTGATCAGGAACTCCACGACTTCGAACTGCCGGACGACGCTGACGATCAGGTAGACGACGAGCCAAAAGCTGAAGAAGAACGTGAGCCCCTTCGTGACTTCGGCGTCCACCGCGAGCTTCGAAATACGCTCCCCGTTCGCGAGCACCGACCCGACGACACCGACGAGAATCAGCAGCACGGGTCCCTCGAAGCCGCTCAGACGCAGCCGGACCCTGGGGTCGACGAGGAGAGCAACAATCCAAAGGAGAACGATCACCCCGACGAGGAGGCGGTACGGCTCGAGCTCGAACGGAAGGCTTCCCGGCAGCGAGTACCGCTTGATCGGAATCAGCAGGATCACGAGGATCACCGCCGCCAGCAGCACCCGCCAGCGGAGCATGCTCCGGTAGGCGACGGCGCTCACCGCGACCAGCATCACGAGCATCGAGACCTCGAGCGCCGGGAGGCCGGCGGGCACCGTGAGCGTCAGCACCATGAGCGCGCTGACGACGACCGCCGCCGAGACGATCGGCCCGCGCTCGCCGGCTCCGGCGATCGATCTCACGGGCTAGGCCGAGCGGGAGCGGCGGGACCGGGAGACCCGGCGCTGCGGCACTTCCTCGGAGGGGAGCGGGCGGACCCGCGGCCGCAGATTCTCGAGGACGAAGGCGAGCCCAATCACGGCCACCATCACCGCAAGGAAGACGATCACGGGCCGAGTCTTCTTCCTCGGCTGGAGCAGCACGGGCGGCTGCGGATGCTGCGTGACCTCGACGACCACGCGCTCGTCCAGCGGAATCCGCGCTCGGGCCTGCCGTTGCTCCAGGAACGCGATGAACGCAGCGACGTGACGCCGTGCGAGGTCATGTGCGGCGGCAGGGCTGGTCGAGATGGCCGATAGGCCGATCATCGGCAGCGGATCGCCGCTGTTGTTCTTGCCGGCCGCGAGGGGCTCGGCCTGGATCAGCCCGTTCAGCGGGCCGCCTCGGGTGGTGAGCTGCAGCACCGGATCGCTCGTCGCGAGCCGCGCGTACAACCCGGCGAGGGCGGTCAGGTGAGCCGAATCGATCCCGGCCACTGGCGTCTCATCGGTGGCCGCCCCATCGGTGGTCGGCGCGTTCTCCGGTCGCTGGATCAGTGGCTGCTCGTCCGGCCGCAGGACCGAGCCCCACGGAAACTTGCGCGCGGTGACGAAGAGCGTCGAGGTGCTGTCCCATTGCTCGGAATCGCGGTAGGCGAACCTCATGCCGCCGCCCGACGTGTCCAAACGGATCATCGCGAGGAACGAGAGCGCGAGCGCAAGCGCAAACCCAACGAGGATGAGAATCCTGAAACGCCAGAGGACCCGCGCGACGAGCTGGAGATCCATCTACGCGAACGCGTCCTCGGCTGGTGCCGGGCTCCGTTCGGACTGGAGGAAGACGACGGCCGCCTCGGTACGGTTCGCGACGCCGAGCTTGCGATAAACCGCAGCGAGGTGGAACTTCACCGCGTGGATGCTGACCGCGAGGCTGTGTCCGATCTGACCGTTCGTCAATCCGCGGGCCGCCATGCCGAGCACCTCGAGCTCCCGTGGAGAGAGCGTTGAGAGATCTGGCCCAGGCTCGGGCTGAATGGGCACCGAATTCAGCACTCCTCCGATGCTAGGAAGCGGCGATTCCGCCGACTACGCGACGTTGGAACAGCGTTCGCGCGGCGACCTAGCCGCCCGGCTAGGTCGATCTAGCCGGGCGGCCAATAGGCACGCGAACAGGCGCCTCATACCGTGTGGCTATGACGTCTCCGGCGTTGGACGCCCCTGGGACGACGCAGGCTTCGTCCGTGCCGGCGGCTGCGCCACTGCGCCTGGCGGCCTTTCCGTCCGTGACGTCGAACCCCTATCAGCGGCTCCTCTACGAACAGCTCGACACGCACGGGATCGAGCGCGTTCCCGGTGCGTTTCGCTCCGGCTGGCTCGTCCGTAACCGCCGACAAGTGGACGTCATCCACTTCCACTGGCCGTATGGCTTCTGGCGAGGGAGCGGTCGAGCCCGTTCGCCGGTGCATTGGGCCTATCTCAGCCTGTTCGCAGTACGCCTGGGCTTGGCCCGCGCGCTCGGCTACACGATCGCGTGGACGATCCACCAAGTCTACGCCCACGACCGCGCCGCCGGCGTGCTCGATCGACTCGGCGCCTCCATGCTCGCACGCGCCTCGCAGGTCCTGATTGCCCACGACGAGGCGACTGCGGATCACGCGATCGAGGAGCTTGGCAGCGCCGCGCGCAACGTCGCCGTCGTCCCGCACGGCTCGTATCTGGGCGTCTACGAGGGCGGGAGGCCTCGGGACGCCGTCCGCAGCGCGCTCGGGTTGCGACCCGAACAGCTCGCCTTCCTCCACCTCGGGGACCTCCGCGCATACAAGAACGTCGAGGCGCTGCTCGCCGCGTTCCAGGGCATCGAGGCGACAGACACCGCGCTCGTGATCGCGGGCGCGGCCGCACGCGGTGCGGCGGCAGCGGTCGGACGGGCGGCCGCCGCAGATGCACGGATCGTTCCGCAGCTCGGGTTCGTTCAGGAGAAGCGTGTCGCGGAGCTCTTCGGCGCCAGCGACGTGGCGATCGTCGCCCGGACGGACGGCGGAACCTCGGGCTCCCTGATCCTCGCCCTCTCGATGGGAAAGCCTGTCGTCGCGGCCGACCGTCCGGCATACCGGGCTCTCGTCGGTGAAGACGCGGGCTGGCTGTTCGATCCTGACACGAGCGATTCGCTGCGAGCCGCGCTCGAAGCGGCGGCGGCGGCGGCGCCAGAGGAGCGCACGCGTCGCGGACACGCAGCGCTCGCGACCGCGAGGTCGCTCGACTGGCGCTCGATCGGCCGGGAAACCGCGAACCTGCTCCGTTCGGGAGGCAACGGATGAGTCCGCTTGTCGCCCACGTCGTCGGCGCGAGGCCGAACTACATGAAGGTCGCGCCGCTATACGTCGAGCTCGAGCGCCTGGGCGGGCTCGAGCAGCGCCTCGTCCACACGGGGCAGCATTACGACGCCTCCGTCAACGAAGTCTTCTTCTCGGAGCTTCCGCTCCCGGAACCGCACATCAAGCTGAAGGTCCGCTCGGGCTCTCACGGCGCACAGACCGCTCGGGCACTCGCCGGCCTCGAGCGAACGTTCATGGAGCTCGAGCCGGACCTCGTGGTCGTGCCGGGGGACGTCAACTCGACGCTTGCCGCCGCGCTCGCCGCCGTCAAGCTCGGGATCCCCGTCTGCCACCTGGAGGCCGGGCTCCGCAGCTTCGACTGGGCCATGCCGGAGGAGCACAATCGCAAGCTGACAGATCATGTCTCGAGCCTCCTCTTGACGCACTGCGCCGAGGCCGACGAGAACCTCGCTGCCGAAGGCATCCCAGCCGACCGGATCGCCTGCGTTGGAAACACGATGATCGACACGCTCCTGCAGAACGTCGAACGGGCGCGCGCACTCACCGTCTGGGACGACTTCGGACTCGCGAAAGGCGACTACGTCCTCGTCACCCTCCACCGGCCGGCGCTCGTCGACGACGCTCGCCTCCTCACCCGGTCGGTCGCAGCGCTTGGCACGGTCGCCGAAGTCGTACCGGTCGTTTTCCCGGTCCACCCCCGCACACGCGCACGAATCCGAGCGCTCGGCCTCCAAGTCTCGGGGCGGATCCGCCTCGTCGAGCCGCAGCCGTACAGCCGCTTTCTCTCTCTGGAGGCCGCCGCACTCGCGGTCGTTACGGACTCCGGAGGGGTTCAGGAGGAGACGACCGCTCTCGGCGTTCGCTGCTTCACGCTCCGGGACAACACCGAGCGACCCGTGACCGTGAGCCAGGGCACGAACATCGTCCTCGGCCTCGATCCCGACCGGCTCGCGTCCATTCCCAAGTATCTCGAACTGCCCCTCCACGACCGGACGCCGCCCCTGTGGGACGGGCGCGCCGGGGAGCGCGCCGCCGCCGCTGTCAGGCGGACGCTGGCCTTGGGCGTCGCCGACGGTCCCGGCGCTGCGGACGCCGCGGCCCTGCCGGGCGCAGCGCTGGTGGCAGCCAAGCGGCCTCGGCCCTTCTGACCGTGGCCGAATCGGACGGAATGCGGGGCCGGATCGCAAGCGGCCTCGCCTGGAAGGTCGTCTCGCAGGTCTTCCGCCAGCTGTCGCGTGTCGCGGTCGTGGTCGTCCTCGCGCGTCTACTGACGCCGTCCGACTACGGCCTGGCGGCGATGGTGCTCGTCTTCTCGAGCCTCATCCTGATCTTCGCCGACCTCGCGCTCGGTGCGGCGCTCGTCCAGCGACGCGAGCTGAGCGAGCTGGACAGGTCAACCGTGTTCTGGACGAGCGTCCTCACCGGGACTGCGTTCACGCTCCTCGGGGTGGCCGCGTCGTGGCCGCTCGCGGCGTTCTACGGTGAGCCTGAGGTGCAGCCGCTGTTCGCGGTGCTCTCGCTCAGCTTCATCGTCACGGCGCTCGGCACGACGCAAAGCGCGCTCCTCAACCGGGAGATGCGGTTCAAGAACCTCGAGCTCCGAATGATGGCGGGCACGCTCGTCGGCGGAACCGCAGGCATCGCTGTAGCCTGGGCCGGCTTCGGCGCGTGGGCCATCATCGTTCAGCAGCTTGCGATCGCGCTGACGTCGACAACGCTCCTCTGGGTCGCGTCGCCGTGGCGGCCGCGGCTTCTCTTCTCGACCGCAAGCTTCCGGGCCCTCGCCTCGTTCAGCGGGAACGTCTTCGGGACGCGGCTGCTCTTCTACGCCAACCGGAACCTGGACAACCTGCTGATCGGGCGGTTCCTCGGTCCGGCGGCCCTGGGCGCCTACGCCTTGGCCTACAACGTCATGCTCATGCCGCTCTCCCGCATCGCGCAGCCGATCGTCGAGGTTTTGTTTCCGGCGATGTCGCGCATCCAAGAGGACCGGCCCCGCATGGCGGCGATGTGGCTGCGCGCCAATCGGATGATCGGCGCAGTCACGATTCCGGCCATGGTCGGGCTCATGATCGTCGCGCCGGAATTCGTCCTCGTCCTCTTCGGCGAGCGCTGGGAGGCCGCGACCCCGGTCATCCAGATCCTCGCCTGGGTTGGCTTGCTCCAGTCCCTCCAGCGGCTCAACTCGAGCGTGCTCCTCGCCTGCGATCGGACCGGGACGCTGTTTCGTTATTCGATCGTAGTCCTCGTGGCGTCTGTGATCGCGTTCGGCGCCGGGCTCAATTGGGGCATCGTGGGTATCGCGGCCGGGTATGCGATCTCGAGCACGTTGATCGAGCCGTACTACGCGTGGCTCACCGCGCGCGTCCTCCACGTCCCCGTGCTGACATTCGCCCGAGCCTTCACGGGAATCGTGCAGGCAACTCTCGGGATGGCAGCCGTCGTCCTCTCGACGGACCTCTGGCTCCTCCCTGACGGGCTCGGAGCCGGCGCCCGCCTGGCGATTCTCGTCCTCGTCGGCGTCGCGAGCTACCTGGCGCTCGTGCTCTGGCGGGCGCCGGAGCTGCGGGCCGAGGTTCGTGGCCTTCGACGCACGCGCCGCGCTCCCGCGCCAGTCGCCGCATAACCGCTACGCGACCGCGACCCTTGTGAGGCGCCCGCCGCGCTCCTTCAACGCGCGGTCCACCGTCGCGCCGATGCCCGCCGGGTTCCGGACGACATACAGCCCAAGCTCCTCCATAGTGTCCATCTTCGCGGTGGCCGTGTCCGAGTCGCCCGAGATGATCGCCCCCGCGTGTCCCATTCGCCGTCCCGCCGGCGCCGACGACCCGGCGACGAAGGCGACGACCGGCTTAGACATGTGCTCGGCCGCCCACTTCGCAGCCTCCACCTCCTGCTGCCCGCCGATCTCGCCGATCATCACGACGATCTCAGTGGCCTCGTCCGCCTCGAAGAGGCGCAGGCAAGTGACGAAATCGACGCCGTTCACGGGATCCCCGCCGATGCCGACGGAGGTCGACTGCCCCAGGCCGAGGCCGGTCATCTGCTGAGTGGCCTCGTAGTTGAGGGTTCCGGAGCGGGAGACGACGCCGACGCGGCCGGGGCGGTAGATCCGGCTCGGCATGATGCCGACCTTGCACTGTCCCGGTGTGATGACGCCGGGGCTGTTCGGCCCGACAAGGAGCACATCTCGGCCGACGAGGTAGCGCTTGACGTCGACCATGTCCTGCACGGGGACCCCATCGGCGATCACGACGACGACATCGACGCCGGCGTCGATCGCCTCGAGCGCGGCATCCGCCGCGTACGGCGGCGGCACGAACACTCCCGACACGTTCGCGCCGGTCTCCGCAACCGCGTCGGCGACCGTGTCGAAGACCGGGAGCCCGAGATGCGTAGTGCCTCCCTTCCCAGGCGTCACGCCCGCGACGACCGTCGTTCCGATCCTCATCGCCTCGTCGGCGTGGAACGACGCGTGCTGGCCGGTCAGGCCCTGGATGACGACGCGGGACTCGTGTCCGACGAAGATGCTCATGTGGCACTCCTGTCCAACGAGGCGACGGCGGCGGCCGCCGCGTCGTCGAGGTTCTCGGCGGCCAGGAGCGCCAAGCCGGATTCGGCCAGGATCCGTCGCCCCTCCTCGACGTTGGTTCCGGCGAGGCGCGTGATGATCGGTACGTCGATCATCAGCTCACGGCTGGCCGAAACAATGCCCTCGGCAATCCAGTCACACCGGTTGATGCCCGCGAAGATGTTGACGAGGATCGTCTTCACGTTCGGATCGGTGAGGACGATCCGAAAGGCGTTGGAGACCTTCTCAGCCGAGGCGCCCCCGCCCACGTCGAGGAAGTTCGCAGGTCGCGCGCCGTGGAGCGTGATCGCGTCCATCGTTGCCATCGCGAGGCCCGCACCGTTGACGATGCAGCCGACCTGCCCGTCGAGCGCGATGTAGTTCAGCCCGTGGCCGGAGGCGTCGATCTCCTTCGGGTCCTCCTCGTCGAGATCCCGCAGGGCCGCCACTTCGGGGCGCCGGAACAGACCGTTGTCGTCGAACGAGAGCTTGGCGTCGAGCGCGACGAGCCGCCCGTCCGCGGTCACGGCCAACGGATTGATCTCGACCTGGAAGGCGTCGGTCTCCGTGAAGCAACGGTAGAGGCCACGCATCAGCTTCGTCGCACGCCGCAGCAGCGCGCCTGGGAGGCCAAGCGCGACGGCGATCTTCCGGCACTGGAAGTCCTGTAGCCCCACCGCCGGGTCGATCAGCTCGCGGATCACCTCGCCGCGCGCGTTCTCGACGTCGACGCCGCCTGCCTGCGAGGCGATCAGCGCGATGCGCTGCGGCCCTCGATCCAAGACGAGGCCGAGGTACAGCTCCTGCGCGACGCGCACCGCCGGCTCGACGAGCACGCGGCCCACAACCGTCCCTTCTGGACCCGTCTGATCCGTGACCAGCCGGCGGCCGAGCAGCTCGGCGGCGATCGCGGCGACCTCTTCCATCGAAGCTGCGGCCCTGACGCCCCCGGCCTTTCCGCGGCCGCCGGCGTGGATCTGCGCCTTGACGACCCAAGAGTCGCCGCCAAGCTCGGCGGCCGCCGCAGCTGCCTGATGCGGGGCGTATGCGACCACGCCGGCCGGGACCGGCACACCGTAGGAGCTGAGGAGCTCCTTCGCCTGGTGCTCGTGGACGTTCATGCAGCCTCCTGCAGCGATCGCGCCTCCCCGACGAGCTCCACCGAGCCCTCGTCCGCAGCAGGCCCCACGATCCGCCAGTTTCCGTCGACGCGCTCCACCGACGAGGCGGCCCTGCGGCGCCACCAGGCGCTCACCTCGCGCGGGAGCGCCCTCCAGCCGGTCGCGTCCCGGGCGAACTCGTCCAGGAAGCGGCTGTAGGCGCTGAGCCGCGACTCGTCGAGCATGTAGTCGGGGTGGGTAAGGACGAGTACCATCCCGCCCCGTTCGCGCAGGTACCGCGCCTTCTCGACCCAGAGGCGCTCGTCAGCCTGTCTCAGGATCACGAACACGGTGTGGTCTTGTGGAACGGTCACGGGAAGCTCGACCTGGGATCCGTTGAAGAACGGGAGCCAGCTGAGGCAACCGCCGGCCTTCGGCTCGTAGGGATCGGTATCGGGGTACGAGGAGTCGTAGTCGAAGCCGAGGAGCGGCATCCACTCGTGCGTCCGATGGAGCGCGGGGGCCCGGAATCCGACTGCTCCCCAGCGTGTCGCCCACTGCTGCATCTCGGGCAGGCGCTTACGGAGCAGCGAGAGGGAATCGAGGTCGAGCCCGTCGTGGTGGAGTCCGTGCACGCCGACCTCGAACCCGGCCTTCTTCAGCTCTTCCACAACCGAGTCCTCAACGGCGTAGCGCCGCGGGACGAAATTCCATGACGACCTGCAGCCGGCGGCCTCTTCGATCTCGCGCATCGGCCCGAGCGACCGGTAGCCGAGCTCGGTCTCGACGTCGTGCGTGAGCACGAGGGCCCACGAGTGGTCGTTCGGCCAAGCAGCGATGCGTGGCACCGGCTCGCCGGCGATCCCGGCCACCAAACGGAAGAGCCGGTCGTAGAGGTCGTGCAATGACGGCTCTACGGGCCAACGCGGGAAACGTGAGCGCGCCTGGATCCGCGTGAATGCCTGACGAATCCTGATCTGAACGGGGCGAGGTAGCGTCGGCCTCACGCGGTAGTACAGGCGGCGCGACAGGGTCTTCGCCCGCGAGGAGAGCGAGTGCCCGCCGAGCGTCTGGTAGCCCTCGCTCCGCGCACACCGGATCACGGCGTTCGGGTCGAAGGGGAGCAGGATCGACCCGTCGTCCCGCATCCACGTCGACCCGACCGTAACGCCACTCGCGTCGACCACCGGCCCACCGCGGCGCCATGTGCCGCCAAGGAAACGGCGACAGTCCTCACTCAGCTCGTCCGAGACGACCCTTCCGTGCAGCGGGATCGCGTCGACGGCGAAGGCGCCGACTCGAGCCCCGGCGAACTCCGGGCGATCAGCAAGCGGCCAGAGAAGAAACGGGCCCTCCGCCTCGGCCGCCCGCAGCCGCCCGTAGGCGTCGAGCGTCGGCGCGAGCCGCGAATGCCGGTACGGCACACGGAAGTCCTCGAAGAGTGTGAACGGGTGCGAGCTCTCGAACATCGCGCCTCAGGCCTGCGCCGCCGAACCCGCTCCCGCCCGTCGGCTTCGGTGCCAGGCGATCGTCCGCTCGAGGCCGTCCTCGATCCCGACCTGCGCCTTGAACCCCAGCAGCTCCTCCGCCTTCGAGGGGTCGGGCACGCGGAAGCGGACGTCCTGGTACTTGCCCGGCAGCGTTTCGTACGCCACGAAGTTGGCGCGCAGCGGCTGCGGGATGTGCATCGAGCGCTGAATCCTCGCCGCGAGGTCGAGAATCGTCAGCGTCTCGGTCCCGCCGACGTTGACGATCTCGCCCCGCGCCTCAGGCGTCCGAAGGGCGCGGACGATCCCGTCCACCGTGTCGCTGACGTAAGTGAACGTGCGCGTCTGCTGGCCGTCGCCGTGGATCTCCATCTGCTCTCCGTCGAGCAGTGCCTCCACGAACGTGACCATGGGCCCGCCCCACCAGCTCATGTGGTTGCGGGGGCCGTAGGCGTTGAACAGCCGGAGGATCGTCGTCCGTAGACCGCGCTCGTCGGCGAGCGCGAGGAGGTGGTGCTCGTCGTAGAGCTTCGACACCGCGTACGACCACCGCTTCGAGGTCGGCGGCCCCAGGACGATCTCGCCGTCCTCCCGATACGGCGGTGTGCCGTCGCCGTAGACGTCCGATGTCGACGTGAACACGAGATCCGCGTCGAGGGCGAGGGCGACGGCGGCAGCCGCGTTCACGCCGTGGACATTGATCTCGAGCGTCGAGAGCACCCCGCCGAACCGCGGGATCTTCTTCGCCGCCAGGTGCGCGATCGCGTCACAACCGTCGAACGCCGCACGCAGCTCGCGCCGGATCGTACAGTCGAGCACCTCGAACCGGAAGCCGGGGTGGTCGAGGAACGGCGCGACGTTCGCGATCGATCCGTAGGAGAGATCGTCGATTCCGACGACCTCGACGTCCTCCGCCAGCAGCCGCTCGCAGAGATGTGAGCCGATGAACCCCGCGGCTCCGGTGACTCCGACCCTGTTCACGGATCCCTCCTCTTCAGCCAGACGTCGAAGGTGCGCGTGTCCTCGCCGCTTCCCGAGCGAATGACGGTCACGCGCGCGAAGTTCGTGTCGATCCAATCCGAAAGCCGACCGTGGAACGTCGTTCCGAACGCCCCGTGTCCGTAGCCGGGCCACCGGCGCCGGTCCGTGATCGCCAGTCGCACGCCTGCCGTTTCGAGCCGGCGGATCGCCTCGCGTTCGTCGGCGTCGGTCGGGAGCGCGCCCGGCACGGTGGTGAGCTCCTGCAACGGCGTCTCACGCCCGGAGAGCGGATGCAACGCCGTCATCAGCGGGGCCACCAGGATCGGGTCGCCGGGTTCCGTCTCCGCCGCGATCCACTCGAGCGCCCGCTCGTAGGCGCGCGCTTCCACCGGGGTCTCGGCGAGAGCCCCTCCGGGCCCGCGGACGACGACGGACTCGTCTCCGGCCGCCTTCAGCGTGAGGCCCGCGGCCGAGGCGACGAGGAACGACAGCCAGAGCACCCCGAGGACGCGGCCGGGGCGGCCCGGCGCGAGCTCGACGAGGTGCAGGCGGGCCAGGAAGATCGCCGCCAGCGGCAGGTAGTACACCGCCATCTGCGGGCGCCATCCGTGCACGACGAACGAGGCGTAGGTGGTTACCGCGAGGACGGCCAGCGCGGCCACGCCGGCCGCCTCGAGCTGCACCGAGCTCGGCGGTGCGGTTCCGTCCCGGCGGGCGCGCCGGACAACGAGAACGGCGGCAAGGATTGCACCGGCCGGAATCCAGCCGTACATGTAGACGGCTGCGTCCCGAAGGCCGTCGGGTCGCGCGATCGAGACCGCGACCACCCCGGTCGCGGCGATGCAGCACACCGCGAGCGCGGCGCTGCGCAGGCGTCCCGGCCGGGAGAGCAACAGGGCGAGGACGATCAGCGCGGAGACGCCGACGGCGTAAAGCACGAGCTTTCCGACGAGGTCGGCGAGGCTTCCGACGGTCATCGGCATCCTCGCCTCGAGCATCGTGCTTCGCGCGACCTCGAACGAGTCGACCGGATAGAGGTTCTTGAACAGTAGGTCGGACGCGCCTGCAGCCGCCGCGAAGGCGCCGTAGACCACTGCCGGGATGACGACCGCGGGCGCGAGGACGACGAGCGCGTCGCGGCTGGTCAGCCCACGGCGGATGACGAGCCAGATCATGACCGCGACGACCGCGGCTCCCGCCGCCTCGGGCTTCGTCAGCGTCGTCAGCCCGAGCAAGACGCCGGCCGTCAGCAGCCAGGCCGGCCGTTCCGTTTCGGCGTACCGCCAGACCGAGAGCAGAAGCAGGAGCACGAGCAGCGTCCCCAGCGGAGCTGCAAAAGTGTGGGGCAGGACGAAGCTGTAGTTGTCCGGAATGAATGCGACGGCTGCGGTCAGCGCGGCAGCGAGCAGCGCCCCGACGGTTCCGGCGACGACCCGCGCGAGTGCGTAGGTCGCGGCGAGGATGGCTGCCGTCAGACCGAGTCCAAGGGCGACTGAGGGGCCGAAGCCGTCGCCCCCGACGAACGCGGCGAGGCCTGAGAGGAACGCCGAGAGCGGGCCGTAGTAGTAGACGAAGTCCACGTACGGCAGCTCGCCGCGGGCCACGTGGATGCCGGCGAGCGTGTCGTACCCTGTGTCCGAGTCGAGATCGCCCCACGTCTGCCAGGTCAGGAGCGCCAGTGCGGACGCAAAGAGCGACAGCGCCCCGAGGGCGACCTCGTCCTTCCCGATCGCGACACCCGTCCGCGCCTCTCGGAGTCGGGCGGCGATGGTGGCGGAGGTCACGCCGCGATCGGGTCGCGGGCCAGGCGCTGGCGCGCCATCAGGCGCCAGTAGTGGAAGATCGTCCTGAGAATCGGCATCTTGCTGTCGCCGACGCGCTTCGACGTGTCGAGACCGACCTCGACCTCCTCGATGCAGACGGACATCGAGGCGAGCTTCGAGAGCAGCTCCGCCTTGCAGGCGAAGCCGGGCTCGCGGATCAGCGCGTCCCCGTATCGTGCGGCTGCGGCCCGCAGCGTCGTCGCCCGGTAGACGCGGTAGAACGATGAGACGGTCTTTGCGTCGACCCCGAGCGTCCTGTTGATCACCTTCGCCGCGCCCTCGCTGAGGACGCGCCGGAAGCGGCTCACGTTCACCATCACCCACGAGGCGAGCACGAGCTCCGCTCCGACGTATGCGCGACGGATCATCTCCGGGAGCGCGTCGAGGTCGCTCGTCGTATCGGCCTCGAGCGTGACGACCAGGGCCTCGCCGTCGCACTCCGCGAGTGCGACGGCGAAGCCGGCCCGGAAGGCCGCGCCCGGACCCTGGTTGCGCCCGAGGCGAATGACCTCGGCAGGGAGAGGGCCCGAGTACCTGTCGACGATCGCGGCGGTCTCGTCCTGAGATCCGTCGTCCACGATGAGGAGACGACTGCCCGGAGGGAAGAGCCCAGGGCGGCTCTCGAGGTCGGCAAAGAGCCGGGGCAGGTTCGCCTCCTCATTGAACGCGGGCACGACGAAAAGATTCGGCACGGCGTGCGTAATACGCGGCGCGCCGTAGGCGCGCGCGTCCTCGCGTACTGCTTCCGTGGCCGCCCCTGCAGCCGCCGCAAACGAGCTCATCCGCTTACTGCTCCCCCTGTGCTCTCCCTCTTCGGGCGACTCCCCTCGAGCCGCCTGTGAAAGAGCCTGGCAGGGCGGAAAGTGGCTTTAAAGGCCAGAAACCAAAGACTCTCCGGGGGTCGGGTGACTACCCGATCGGGGAGGCTCCGGGGGCGCCGGAACCCGAATCCTGGCCGCACGCTGACCGTCTCGGGGATTCACTCCGGGCGGGCGCATACCCAGGATGAAGGCGTGGCCGTTTCTGCGGAAGCCGCGGTCCTCCGCGCGCCCGTTTCGAGGGCCCGCCGGCACGCCTTCGCCGGCGCGGGCCTCGTTTCGGCGGCGACGCTCGGCGCCGGGCTCCTGATTTACGCGTTCCACGTCCTGGCGGCGCGGAGACTCGGTCCAGAGGCCTACGGCCAGATCGCCGTCCTGTGGGCCGGCCTGTTCCTCACCGTGATCGTGCTCTTCCGCCCGATGGAGCAGACGACCTCGCGTGCGATGGCGGACCGCCTCGCTCGCGGTGAGGAAGCCGGCACAGTGCTTCGCGCAGTCGCTGGTCTGGCGGCGGGGACGCTCCTCGTGCTCGCGCTCTGTCTTGCGCTCGCGTGGAACGTCGTCACCGACCGCCTCTTTCTCGGAAACGACGGGATGACGGCGATGCTGCTAACCGGGATCGTCTTCTACGGCGGCGCGTACGTCGTCCGCGGGCTCCTGGCCGGGACAGGATGGTTCGCCGGCTACGGCCTCGGACTGGTCGCCGATTCGGTGGTTCGACTACTCGTCGCAGCGCCGCTCGTCCTCTTCGCATCCCAGCACCTCGCTGCTGCCGCGATCGCCGTCGCGGGGCTCGGCGGCCTCGTCGTGCCGCTGCTCGTGGGTCGCCGTCGCCTCCGAAAGGAGCTCGCGGGCTCCAACGAGTCGTCGTTCCGTCTGGGGTCCGCGCTCGGCTTCGCGATGCCAGCCGGCGCCGTCGCCGGCGCCGATCAGGTGCTCGTTAACGGGGGGCCGCTGCTCGTCATGCTCGGCGGCGGCTCGGACGCCAGCAAGGCGGCGGGCGTCATCTTCGCCGCAACCATGCTCGTGCGCGTGCCGGTCTACCTGTTCCAGGGCCTCGCCGCCTCGCTGCTCCCGAATTTGACGCGGCTTCAGGCGGTGGATCGCCCGATCCGCTTCCGGCGAGCGGTACAGCACACGGTCCGCCTGCTATTTGCCGGCGGAGTCGTGATCGTCGCCGGCGCGGCGGTCGCGGGTCCCGAGGGCATGCGACTCCTCTACGGTGACGATTTCACAGCCGGACGCCTAGAGCTCGTGCTGCTCGCGGCCGGCGTGGCCTTCTACCTGGGCGCAGCGACCTTCTCGCAGGCCCTCCTGGCGCTCGGCGCGCCAGGGCGGACGGCGATCGGCTGGACGGCCGCTGCCGCGCTCTTCGTCGTCGTCTACACGTGCGCACCCGGAGAGCCAATCGTGCGGATCGCCGTCGCCTTCGTCGCAGCGGCAGCCTGCGGGTTGGCCGTCACCGCCGCACTGCTCGTCGGCCTCAGCGAGAGACCGGCGGAGCGGGTGCTCGACGCGGCTGCTTAGACGGCGCCTCTCGACCAGGGGCGCCCACGGCGCATCGCAGGCAGGGGACCACGTCTCGGCATCCCTCGTAGGGCAACGAGCCGCGCGTCACAGCCTCAGCGTGCTGTGGGTAAGCGGGCCTCCCCGCTTGGTCTCCGGGGCGCCCGCTTACCCAGGAGCGAAGCTGTGGGCTCGCCCCTCGCGTTACGGGCCGCGGCCAGCCCGCAGCGCGGAACCAACCGTACCCCGCTGCGCCACGCCCCGACCATGAGACGAAAGTCGAGTCGACGAACAGGGTACCGGCCTGAACCCGAAGCTAGGCGCGTCCCCTGTCCACGACCGTCCACCGAGTTTCCACACGATTTCAACAGAGCTTTCCACGGTCGGGAGCGGGAAAACCGGGATTCAAAGTGTGAAGATGATGTCTGTATCCGCGAAAACTAGACCAATCGCTAGGTCGAGACCCTTTCCAAACTACTCGAAGTGCGTTATCACCCTTCGGACGGGTTTTTTTCCACAACTCGAAAGGCGGCCCTTTCGGTGAACGGCACTTCTGAGCAGGTAGGAGTCATCTGTGACTCCCATCCCATGTGGCTCGACGCAGTCGAGCAGGTTCTCCGCCGCATCGCGATCCGCGTTGTCGGCAAGACGACTTCCACGTCCGAGGCACTCTCGATGGTTGAGGAGCACCGCCCGGACCTCTTGATCACGGAGCTGGAAGGCGTGAGCGAGTTCAGTGGGTTGACGCTGATCGAGCGCTCGCGCGCGTCGGTCCCGACGGTTCGCCCGATCGTGCTCTCGATGTGCGAGGACGCCCAGATGATCGACGCAGCCCTCGTCGCCGGCGCGTCGGCATACGTCGTAAAGACGGCGCACCCCGAGGATCTCGCCTCGGCGGTCCGGCAGGCGTTCTCACACTCGGTGTATCTCGCCGGCCGGCGCAACGTCAACGCCGCTCCGACCGAGCCTAAGGTCCAGGCAGACGACGAGCCCGGGCTGACCCGTCGTGAGCTCGAGATCCTACGGCTCGTCGCGGAGGGGCATTCCAACGCCCAGCTCGCGCGGATGCTTTGGGTCACCGAGCAGACGGTGAAGTTCCACCTCTCGAACATCTACAGGAAGCTCGACGTTGCGAACCGCACGGAGGCTAGCCGCTGGGCCCAGGTTCACGGCCTGCTCGAGCATCAGCAGCCGAGCGGGACGAGCGCGCTGGCAGCCACGGCCTAGCGGCGCGCGAAGGCCGCACCGCAGTGCGGGCAGACATAGACTGCGAGATCGTCCGCAATCCGCGTCTCCGTCGTGAGGACCATCGCGCGTCCGCACGAAGGGCATGGCACGTAGATCCTCGGCTCGCGGGACGAGTCTCGTGCGTCGTCTTCCTGGTGCTCCTGTCTGGCCATGACGTCCGGCTCGTCAGGCCTCCCAGTGCTGCTCTGCTACCCGGCCCGCGCCGCGCGCAAACGCCGCTAACGCCACTTGAGGGTCAGGAATGAAGCCTGTCGAGCTCCTCGAGCTCGAGTCCCGGAGATGGCTCGACTTCGTCTCCGGCCGGCCGGACGCGCTTCCCTTCCACCGCGCCGGCTGGGCGCGGACCGTCGCCGAGCCGTATGGCTTTCGTACCTTCGCAGCGGTCGTGGAGGACGACTTCGGGGAGATCGTGGCCGGGATTCCGCTTGCCGAAGCGCGGAAGCCGTGGAGCCGCCGGCCGTCTTGGACGGCGCTGCCGTTCACCGATCGCTGCCCACCGCTTGCGACCGACGCGGTCTCGGAACGCGCGCTCCTGACGGGGCTGGACGACCTGAGGCGGACGCTTGGGCTCTCCGCGGTCGAGATTCGAAGCCGCCAGCAGGTGGGCTTCTCGCGTGACGCGGGCGTGATTCACCGACTCGACCTGCGCCTCGGCCTCGAGCGCGTTCGTTCCGGCTTCAGCCGGTCGCAGGTCGAACGGCAGCTGCGCCGGGCGGAGCGAGAAGGGGTCCTCGTGCACAGCTCCACCGCGGCGCGCGACGTCTTGGAGACGTTCTACCGGCTCCACGTGGAGACACGGCGACGGCAGGGCGTTCCCGTCCAGCCACGCTCGTTCTTTCGCGCGCTCGCTGCTCATCTGGCGGAGCCCGACGTCGGCGAGGTGCTCATCGCCGAGGTGGACGGTCGGGCGGCGGCTGCAGCTGTCTTCCTCGCGTCGCCGGGCACGGTCGTCTACAAGTTCGGAGCCTCCGACCCGAGCCTCCTCGACGTGCGCCCGAATCATCCGCTCTTCCTGCGCGCGATCGAGCGCGCAATCGGGCGCGGAGCAACCGAGTTCGACTTCGGCAAGACCGACACCCACAACGCGGGGCTTCGGCGCTTCAAGTCGAGCTGGGGCGCTTCCGAGGAGCCGCTCACCTTTACGGTGCTCGCGGAAAAGGCCCCGAAGCGGGCGCCCGCAACCCCCGGCCTCGCCGCCCGCGTGATCCGCCATTCACCGCCCTGGGTCGCGCGAGCGGCCGGGGCCCTGCTCTACCGGTACGCCGCGTGACGATGCGCGTCTGGGTCGATATCGAGAATCCGCCGCAGGTGCAATACCTCATGCCGTTCGCGAGGCGTTTCGGCAAGAGCGGTGACGAGGTCGCTCTGAGCGCGCAGGACTACGGAATGACCCACGCTCTACTTCGCCAGGCTGGCGCGACCTTCGAGCCGATCGGGCGACGGCCCGGAGCCGGGAAGGCGCGCAAGGTGATCGCGCTCGTCGGGCGAGCGGCCGCCCTCAGGCGCTGGCAACGCCGCCGACGCCCGGACGCCCTCCTGTGCGCGGGGCGCTCGGCCGTGCTGGCCGGTCGCTCGCTCGGTGTGGCCACATTCGCGCTGGGCGACTACGAGCACGCCAACCTGACGCCATATCGACTCGCGAAGGCGCACATGATCCTGCCCGACGCAGTCGACCCAGACCACCTCGTGGAACGAGGCTTCGATCGCGATCGCATCGTGACCTATCCGGGGCTGAAGGAGGATTTCACGTTCGCGGACGTCGACCTGAAGGCGGTTCGGCCCCACGAGTTCGCGGTCGACGCCGCACTGATGCGGGTACTCATTCGCCCCGCCGCGGAGCAGAGCCATTACCACCGTGCCGCAACCGCCGAGCTCGTCCAGCGTTTGCTTGCGTATCTGGCTGGGCGAGACGACGTCGTCGTCGTCTTCAGTGCACGCTACGACTGGCAGGAGCGGTACCTCGCCGGCCACCGATGGGTGAACCCACCGATCCTCCTGCGTGAGCCCGTACCGGTGGTCTCACTGCTCAAGGGCGTTGACGCGGTCATCTCCTCCGGCGGGACGATGTACCGCGAGGCGGCCTACCTCGGAGTGCCCGCGTACAGCGTCTTCCAGGGGCGGATCGGCGGAGTCGACCGTCGACTCGAGGAGCTCGGACGCGGCGTCCGGATCCTGTCGCAAGAGCAGTTCGACGAGCTTCGCTATCGCAAGGTCGACGGGCTGTCGCCGCTGCGGACGGGGGACGAGATCCTGCGAACCGTCATTGCGCTCATCCGCCAACGAGCCGCCGGTAGGGATCGCTAGGCGAGCGGCTCGAAGCTGACGGTGCGGCGGAAGAGCCGGTACCGCTCGCGTCGCTCGCGGTCCGGCTCGAACCCGATGCGCTGGAAGAACCGCAGAACGGCGGAATTCCGCCCCGGGACGAAGGTCACCAGCCGCTGGGCGCCTCGACGCCTCGCCTCCTCGACCAGCATCGCCACCGCGTACGGCATCACGCCCTGTCCCCGGTATTCCTCCGGCGTATACGCGAATTCGAGCAACGCCTCATCCTCGCCGAGCGGCGGGATGAGACCGCCGAAGACGTCATCGAGTCGCGGGTTCTCGTCGGGGAATACGAGGAACTGCATGTAGACGGGGCGGCCGTGGCCCTCGACGGCGACGTAGCAGGTGCGCAGGCCGCTGGCGAGCAGATGCCCCGCATTGACGCGGTCGAGCAGGTCCTCGCCCTGGCTCGCCGCCGTCTCGGCGAAGATCGCTTTCTCGCCGTTCCGGATCGGGCGGACCTGGAGTGGAAAACGCGGCTTCCGGGCTGAGACCGGCTCCGCGAGGTCGCGATGCAGGCCGACGCCGACGTCGTCGGACCAGAGCCACCGACGGAAGAGGCGCGCGATGACGCCGAATTCGGCGGCGCGGAGCAATTTCACGAGCTTCTTGGCGTTCGCCATCTCACTCGGGCACGAGGCTCTTCTTGCGGACCTTCCCCGAGTCGGTTTGCGGTAGCTCGTCGAGCAGCACCACGTCGCGCGGGACCATGAAGTTCTCGAGCCGGTCGCGACAGGCCCGGACAATCTCCTGCTCGGTCAGCGTCACCTCCTCGCCCAGCACGACAAACGCCCGGATCGCCTCGCCGAGGACCTCGTCCGGCACGCCGACCACCGCCGCCTGGCTGATGCCCGGAATCGAGTGCAGCGCGTTCTCGACCTCGAGCGGGCTGACCTTCTCGCCCCGGGTCTTGATGATGTCGTCGGTCCGGCCGACGAAGTAGAGGAACCCGTCCTCGTCCACGGTGAAGAAGTCGTGGGTGCAGAGAATTCGCTCGCCGGGGACCGGGCCCTCCTTGAGCATGTGCGCCGTCTGTTCGGGGAGGTTCCAGTAGCCCGCCATCACATGCGGGCCACGGACGTAGAGCACGCCTGTCTCCCCCGGAGCGACCCGCTGTCCTTCCTCGTCGAGGACGAACGCCTCGGTGCCCGGAATCGGACGCCCGACCGAGTTCGGCTTCTCGTCGACGAGCTCCGGCTCGAGATAGCTGACCCGCTTGCACTCGGTGAGGCCGTACATCCGGAAGATGTCCGCGTTCGGGAACACCTCGCGCAGGCCGTCGTGGAAGGTCGGCGGCAGTGCCGCTGCCGTGTTCGTGATCCGCCGAACGGACGCATGCGGCGCGCGGCTCTTCATCCCGAGCAGGGTCGCGAAGACAGTCGGAACGCCCGGGAAGACGGTCACCTGCTCCTCGTCGATCCGCTCGAGCGTCCTCGCAGGGAAGGCGAAGGAGCGCTCGAGGACGAGCGTCCCCCCGATTCTGATCGCCATCAGCAGCTGGTAAAGGCCGTAGTCGAACGCCAGGGGCAGGACGTCGAGGATCTTGTCCTCCGAGTCGAGCCGGAGGTACTGCGCGATGCTGCCGGTCGCGAAGACCATCGACTCGTGGGTCATCATCACGCCCTTCGGCTGACCGGTGGATCCCGACGTGTAGATCAGCGCGGCCAGGTCGAGTGGGATCGTCCTCGCATGCGCCGCGTCCGGCTCCGCACCCGCCAGCAGCTGGGGCAGCTCGCCCGTCGCGTACAGCCTCCGCACGCCGGGAGCGGACGCCCGCGCGCTTTCGGCGATCACGGTCAGCGCCTCGTCGGCAAAGAGGAAGCTCGCCTCGCTGTCGGCGAGGACATAAGCGAGCTTGTCGGCCTTGGTCTGCGGGTTGACGACCATGAAGACGCCACCTGCGAGCAGGGTTCCGAAGAGCGAGGCGGGGAGGTCCGCCGTGTTGTCGAGGTAGAGGGCGACTCGATCCCCGCGCTGAAGCCCGTCGGCCCGTAGCATCTCGGCGATCCGGCGCGCGCGATCGAGGAGCGCCTCGTAGGTCAATCGCTCGTTCTCGGTCACGAGCGCGGTCTTGCCAGGCATCCGCTCGGCCGTGGCGGTCAGGCTGTCCTGGAGCAGCCGCTGTGGCGGGGTCCAGCTCATCGAGTCAAGCCGCTTGCCGGACCTGTTCTTGCGCTCCGACCACGACCCTGTTGGGCTCCAGCGGGGCGGCGAGCGCTGGCTGGGCGACGAGCCGATCGTGCAGAACCTGAATCGAGAGCGAGCCGACGAGCGCCATCTCGTCCGTCTCGCTGACTCGCCGCCCTCCGGTCGTCTCGAACTTCTCGCTTACGCGGCGAAGCGAGCCTTCGTCGAGGATGCCCACCTCGGCGATTCTGCTCGGCTGGAGCAGCTCGCGCACGTAGTCGGGCGCGTCCGGCCCGGCGAAGACCTCGCCGATCGGCGCCCGATACGGCCGTTTCGGTCTCGAGGAGATCTCTTCCGGGAGAAGGCCCCCGACCGCCCTGCGAAGGGCGTACTTCTCCTCGAGCCCGCGCAGGCGCAGGCGGGAGGGGAGCCGGGCGGCGAGCTCCGCGACCCGGTAGTCCAGGAAGGGGAAGCGGCCCTCGACCGAATTGCCCATCAGCATTCGGTCGCCCTGCGAGTGCAGCAAGTAGCCCTCGAGAAAGGTGGAGACCTCCAGGTACTGCGCGCGTCCGAGAGGTGAGAAGCGCGAAAATGCCGTCGGGAGCCGGCCCAAGAGGCCGTTTGCGGGGTCACGCTCGGCCGTGGCGCGTTCGACGATCTCGCGGCGGAAGAGACGCAGGCACCGGCCGGTGTTCTCGAAACGGAGCCGGTGGCTGTACAGCGGATCGTCGACCTCGAGGAGTCGTCGCCCGTAGAAGCCGTTTAGAAAGGCGCCCGATCTCGCGAGATCCGCGGCGAGGAAGCGGTTGAGGCGGCGCAGCAGTAGCGGCCGCACCGTCGAGGAAGGCTGCCTAGCCCAGAACCGGCGCACCTTGTCCTCACGGAAGATGTCGTAGCCCGCGAACAGCTCGTCCGCTCCCTCCCCGGTGGTGACGACCTTGAGCCCGGCCTCGCGCACCGACGCCGAGAGCCGCAGGAGCGGTGTAAGCGCCGTCCTCATCGTCGGCTTCTCCGACAGCTCGATCGCCCTCGGGAAGAGCTCTGCGATCGCGCTCGAGTCAACGACCGTCTGATGGAAGTCGATGCCGAGGCGGGACGCGATCCTTCGCTGAAAGCCGCTCTCGTCGAAATGTGGGTCGCTGAAGCCGACGCCGAACGCGAGCAGCGGCTCGTCCATCTGTCGGCGAGCGATCGCTGCGATCGCGGACGAGTCCAGCCCACCGCTGACATACGCGGCGACCGGGACGTCAGCGCGCAACCGAAGCCGGGTTGCGTCGTCCAGGAGGCTCCGAAGCTCCTCGATGGACTCTGGGTCCGAGGGAGGCGACTCGGGCTCCGCGAAGTCGAGGTCCCACCAGCGGGTCTCGGGGCCGGGTCCGTCAGGCCCGACGACGACGTAGTGGGCGGCCGGCAACTCGCGGATGCCGACGAACGCCGAGCGGTCCGGAAGGGTCGTCCAGAGCACGAAGCTCTCCACGAGCCCCACCGGATCGAGCTCGCGGCTCGCCGCGGGGTGCCGCAGGAGCGCCTTCGCCTCGGATGCGAAGCAGAAATCCCCGCCGTATTCGGCGACGAAGAGGGGGCGGACGCCGAACCGATCGCGCGCCAGGAACAACTCCTGACGCTTGCGGTCCCAGACGGCGAGGGCGAAGTCACCGTTGAAGCGGCTCAGGCAGTCCACACCCCACTCCTCGTAGGCGTGGGCGATGACCTCCGTATCGCAAGTGGTCCGGAAGCGATGGCCGAGGTCGCTCAGCTCGGCGCGCAGCTCGACGTAGTTGTAGATCTCGCCGTTCTGCACTACCCAATAGCGGCCGTTCTCGTCCGAGAGCGGCTGATCGCCGCCTTCGAGGTCGACGATCGCGAGTCGCGTCGAGACCATCCCGAGGCGGCCGTCCAAATAGAGGCCCGTGCCGTCCGGCCCACGGTGCTTCAGCTCGCCGGCCATCGTCAGGAGGAGCGGGCGGTCGGCACCCTCCCCCGGCCGGGCATTAATCCCTGCGATGCCGCACATTCCCCTCAGCTGAGGGTAGTCGCAAGCTTTCCTACCCTCAAGTCCAGCATTTTTCCTGCCAGAATTCATCCACGATGGACGCGCAGGTTCGGCAGTTTCTCGCCGAGAACTTTCCGTTGGGGGAGGACCCCGACCAGTTGCCGGCGGAGGCATCGCTTCTCGAGGCCGGGATCATCGACTCCACCGGCGTGGTCGAGCTGGTCGACTTTATCGAGTCAACGTACGGCATCAGGGTCGAGGACGAGGAGCTCGTGCCCGAGAACCTCGACTCGATCCGGAACATCGTCGCGTTCGTCGAGCGCAAGCGGGCAGCCGCCACCGCGTAGGGTTTTGTCACAGGGGACCTTCTCGGAAGACCCGCTCGCCATTCGGCCGGAGGAGGTGGTCGGCGAGATCATCTCGCGACTGCGCGAGCTCGTCGGCAGGGAGCTCCGGCGAAAGGGGGCGGTCGTCGGCCTATCGGGCGGAATCGACAGCACCGTGACCTGTGCCCTCTGCGCGCGCGCCTTCGGCGCCGACCGCGTCCTCGCCGTCTTCACGCCCGAGTCCGACTCCGACGCCGAGACGCTGCGCCTGAGCCGCCTTGCAGCCGAGTCCCTCGGCATCCCGTCGGTCCTCGAGGACATCACGCCCCTGCTCGAGGCCGCCCACGCCTACGAGCGCCGGGACGAGGCCATTCGGACGCTGATCCCGGAGTTCGCGGCCGACTGGAAATTGAAGATCGTGCTGCCCAGCGTGGTCGGAAGCGACGCGCTCCGGGTCTTCTCGCTCGTGGCTCGGGCCCCCGACGGGCGCGAGGAGCGGAAACGTCTCCCCGCCGACGTCTATCTCGCGATCGTGGCAGCGACCAACTTCAAGCAGCGAATGCGGAAGATGGTCGAGTACCACCACGCCGACCGACTCAACTACGCGGTTGCGGGGACGCCGAACCGACTCGAGTACGACCAGGGGTTCTTCGTCAAGAACGGCGACGGGGCCGCGGACGTTAAGCCGATCGCGCACCTGTACAAGACGCAGGTGTACGCGCTCGCGGACTATCTGGAGGTGCCGGCGGAGATCCGCTCGCGCCCTCCGACGACGGACACCTACTCCCTGCCCCAGAGCCAGGAGGAGTTCTACTTCTCGCTTCCGTACAACCAGATGGACCTTTGTCTCTACGCACACAACGAGGGTCTCCCGCCCGAGGCGGTCGCCGAGTTCGTCGGCCTCTCCCCGGCCGACGTCGGGCGCGTCTACCGCGACATCGAGCAGAAGCGCCGGACTACCCGGTACCTCCATCTTCCGCCGCTGCTCGTCGCGCCGGTCCCCGAGATCGACTGAGCGCTACCGGGACGAGGGCGAGGGCAAGGAGCAACCAGCCCGTGAGCTCGAGAACGTGCTTCGCGACGACCTTCGCCTCGTAGGCGACGTCACCGTGCTCCAGATCGAGCGAGTCGAAGAGCGGCTCGGCGACACGAAACGCGACGGACCCGACCAGCAGAACGAGCGCAACACGAGCGGTCGACGCGCTCGGCCCGAGCGTTTTCGCAAGCGACCACAGAAGCACGAGAACGACGGCCAGAACGAGCACGATTCCGGCATTCGCCGCGTTGCCGACCCGGTCGCTCACCGCAAAGGCGTCCGCGAGGAAGGCGAGGAAGAGCCCGACCGCGACGACCGTCCAGCGCGGCCGGGCTACGTCCCCGGAAAGCGCCAGTGCGGCCGCCGCGAGCGCGCAGAGCCCGAGCGCCGACGTGGCAGCCCATTCCCAGAGACTGTCCGCAGTGCCGGCTTGGAGCCAGGGTTGATCCCGATCGAAGACGAAAACCGCCAGGAAGTGCGCGACCGAGACCGTCACTGCGGTGAGGGCCGCAACCACGCCGGCAGCTCGAACGGGCTCGTCCACGCGCGCTCCGATCCTAATGATCGGCCGATCCGGACAGGCACAATGGCCCGGTGCTCAGCCCTGCGATCGAGAACCTCGTCGCGCAGCTGACGCGGCTTCCGGGCGTGGGGACACGAACCGCGCACCGGCTCGCCTTTCACCTGCTCCGCACGGAGAAAGACGAGGCGCTGGCGCTCGCCGGCGCCCTCCAGGAGGCCAAGGAGCGCGTCCGGTTCTGCACCGAGTGCGGGAACTGGACCGAGGACGAGACCTGCGAGATCTGCCGCGACGCCCGTCGGGATCGTGCCGTGATCTGCGTCGTGGAGCAGCCGGCGGACGTCATGTCGCTCGAGCGGACGCACGAGTACCGGGGCCTCTACCACGTCCTCGGCGGAGCACTCTCGCCGCTCGACGGCGTCGACCCCGGCGATTTGCGGATGGACGAGCTCTTCCGGCGGGTGGAGTCGGACGGCGTCGTCGAGGTCGTGCTCGCGACGAACCCGAACACGACCGGCGAAGCGACGGCGTCGTTCATCGCCGACCGGCTGCGGGGCCGGGTGCGGGTCACGCGCCTCGCGAGCGGGCTCCCGGTGGGCGGCGACCTCGAGTACGCCGACGAGGTCACGCTCGGGCGGGCGCTCTCCGGCCGGCGGGAGGTCTGATGGCCACCACGCAGTTCGAGGGCGTCCCCGCCGTCACCGGCGAGGCGCCGGGCCCGTCAGGCACCGTCGTCATGAAGTTCGGCGGGACCTCCGTCGCGGAAACGGGGCGGATCAAGGCGGTCGCGCAGCGCCTGGTTGCCGCGCGCGAGGCGGGCAACCGGGTCGTCGCAGTGCTCTCGGCGATGGGCGACACGACGGACGAGCTCCTGCGCCTCGCGAACGAGGTGTCCCCCACGCCCGTTCCGCGCGAGGTGGACATGCTGATCTCCGTCGGCGAGCGCGTCTCGTGCGCGCTCTGCGCGATGGCGATCCACGACCTGGGCCAAGAGGCGATCTCGCTGACCGGCTCGCAGGCCGGGATCGTCACCGACACGGTGCACGGCCGGGCGAAGATCGTCGACGTCCGCGCGAGAAGGATTCACGAGGCGCTCGACGCAGACCGGATCGTGCTGGTCGCCGGCTTCCAGGGAGTCTCGACGGACTACGACGTGACGACGCTCGGTCGAGGCGGCTCGAACCTGACCGCGGTGGCGCTCGCCGCCGCCCTCGGCGCCGATGCCTGCGAGATGTACACGGACGTGGAGGGCGTCTTCACCGCCGACCCACGAGTCGTGCCGACCGCGCGGAAGCTCCACGCCGTCTCGTACGAGGAGATGCTCGAGATGGCCGCCTCCGGCGCGAAGGTGCTCCAGCTACGCTCGGTCGAGCTGGCGCGCAACCACGGCGTCAAGGTTCACGTTCGGTCGAGCTTCAGCGACGCGCCAGGCACCTGGATCCGGGAGGAGGACGAACGGATGCTCGAGAAGGCGATCATCTCCGGCGTCACGCACACGATCGAGGAGTCGGTCTACCGCGTCGACCGCATCGATGCGGCGCGGCTCTTCGAGGCGCTCTCCGACGCCGGGGTCAGCGTCGACACGATCGTCCAGACCGGGCCGGAGATCGTCTTCTCCGGGCCGAGCTCCGAGGCGGCGGACACCTCGGCAGCGCTCGACCGGCTCGGCGTCTCGTGGACGTCGCGGGACGACCTCGGGAAGGTGAGCGTGATCGGCGCCGGCATGAAGACGCACCCCGGCGTCGCGGGCCGGACGTTCTCGACGCTCGCCCAGCTGGGGATCGCGCCGGAGATCGTCGCGACCTCGCCGATCAAGATCGCCTGCTTCGTGGACCGCGACCGGGTCGAGGATGCGGTCCGCTCGCTGCACAGCGCCTTCGACCTCGACGCCGAGGAGGCGGCCCGTGCGCACTGACGCACGCGTAGGAGTCGTCGGCGCCACCGGCGTCGTCGGCACCGTCGCGCTCGAGCTGCTGGCGGAGCGCGGGTTCTCGGACGTCCGGGCCTATGCGTCCGCACGCTCTGCGGGGTCGGAGGTCCGATACGGCGACCGGTCGCTGACCGTCGAGGAGGCGACGCCCGCGCGGCTCGCCGGCGACGGCCTCGACCTCTGCTTCTTCTCCGTCGGCACCGGGCCGAGCTCGGAGCTCGTGCCGCCGGCGGCGGCGGCCGGAACCACGTGCATCGACAAGTCGGACGCGTTCCGGCTCGCCGACGGGATCCCGTTGATCGTGGCCGGCGTGAACGA